>Ga0187870_1000216_pt1 | contig 75652 bp, 48 predicted proteins | sample June2016WEW_13_1_3_FD_132974 | JGI IMG/M metagenome (GOLD analysis project Ga0187870, IMG submission 132974) | Peatland microbial communities from SPRUCE experiment site at the Marcell Experimental Forest, Minnesota, USA - June2016WEW_13_150 | ecosystem: Environmental > Terrestrial > Soil >...
ACTCTCAGGATCCTCGTTCGGGACTGGCGTGATTTTGCGCACAGTGACGCTGCCTTCCGGCATAAACCGCATGCTCTACTACCGCAGAGCGGACAACACGTTGAGCTACTTCGGCTACAACTCGGGAGGCCAATGGATCTGGTCCCGCTATGATGGGTCAACTTCCAATCCCCTGTCCAGCGTCACCCATCGCATCGATGCCCTGCTCAGCAACGGTGATCTCCTCTCAACGGAGGGAGGGACACTGCGAATCTATGATTCAGGCGGTACCGGTACCCAGGTTTCATCCGTTCAACTTGACGCCCTGCAATTCTGCTACGAAGCGTGGGTCGGGCCGACAGCGTACGTGTTTTTCTCATTGACGCTGGGTTTCCCGCACAATAGCTGGGCATTCCAGGTGTATGCCATCCCGACGTCCTCGCTGCGGGGGCTGAAGGGCTGAGGGAGCCGAGTACCGCGATGCCCTACCGACTTGCCAGTCTCTGGTCCATTTCCTGCAGGAGCGCCTTCATGTCTTCGTCATTCTTGAATAGCTCGCGCTGCTGCTCAAGGAACTGGCGCCTCTGCGCTTGAGTGGTCTTCTGGGCGAAGTTGATCACGACCGAAATGGCGTCCTGAATCGCATCCGACCTGCCCGCGGACTGGAAGCCCAGATCATACTTCTTGACCCGGTCGGAAAGGCCCGGAAACACGTCCCTGATGGCCGCCGAGCGGAAGAAAGTGTCGAGGTACGGCTTGGTGTTCATCAGCGCCGCGTCTCCCTTCGACTTGAGCTTCGGATCCTTGAGCGCCGCGTCTTCCTTGCTGACGTAGTCATTGTAGGATTTCTGCATGGCGGCGTACCGATCCTGCATTTCCTTGAGACGCTGCTCGGAAATCTGGCCATTGTTTGCGAGAATTGTGACCTTCTGCAATTCCGCTTTCATCGAGTCGATCTGTCCCTGGAGCTTGGCGAGGTCGTCTCTTGCCTTTGCGGCGGCGGCAGCCGCCGCATTGTCATTCAGGCCCTTGGTAGCGGCCTGGATTCCCTGCAACGCGGCCTTGGTCTGGGTTGCATACGGATACTGGCCAAGCAGGTTCAGGTAACCGCCCAACGCATCGTCAAACCTGCCCTGTGAGCGCAGCGCGTCCGCCTGGGTGAGCAACGCCGCCGCCGAGTTCGACTGCGACTGGCTGAGCCTCTGGAAGCCTTCCAGGTTTCCCGCGGCTTCTATGTTCGCGACGATTCTGTCGAGTCTGTCGGCGCTTGTCGGCAGGTAGACCAGGGCGGTGCGGTATGAAGCGGCCGCAAGGGTGAGGTTGCCCGCTTTGAATGCCGCATCGGCCTTGTCCAAAGCTTGTACAAGGCGCGCCTGCCGGGCCGCTTCGGCCTCCTTGTCACGGTTGACAAAATACGCATAGCTTGCGGCGATCTCCGGAATCGCCTCCAGCGCGTCCGCATACGCCTTTTCCGCCTCAGCGACCTTGCCCGCCTTGAGCATTTCCTGGGCGTCGCTGACGTTTTTCTTCAGCTCCGTGATCTCATTGGCCGCTTCCAGCAGGGAGGCGGTATCGTTTTTCGCCTTCTCGATCTGGGTTTCCACCATGTTCGACAGGGAATCGATGACGAAAAGGTCCACATCGTGCCGTTTGGCAAGCGCGGGGAGCATGGCCACATCGGGCCGGTTGACGAACTCTCTCAAGGACTGAAGATCCGCCAGAGCCTTTGTGTAGTCGCCTTTGGCGATTTCGTCACGGACCCCTGTGTACAACCCCACAAGCTGGCCGGTCACGAGGTCTTCCTTCTCACGCTGGGCAATGAGGGTGTTCAGCGCCTGCGTGGCCTGGGCGCTGGCGGACTCCAGGGATTGCGTCTTTTGAGCAAACTGCCCTTTCAGCTCCTGTTCCCTCTTCTGCGCGTCCGAGATCGTCTGCTGCCGTTCCGTGTTCGCCTTGGTGAGGTTGGCCGTAAACTCCTGCTGCATGGTCTTGAGATTCTGCTCCGCCTGGAGCCGCGTCGTCTCCGCTTCCTTCCGGTACGCCTCCATATCGCGCTGAAGCTGGGCGGCCCGCTGCGCCTCTGATTGCTGCATGCGCAGGGCAATGGCCTGCTTGGAGAGACCCTCCTTCTGCAGCCGCGCCTTCTCCGCCTCCAGCGCCAATGCCATCTGTGCCCGGAGCTCCTGCTCTTTCTTGCTGACCTTGCTGTCCATGTTGGACTGCAGGTCCTGGCGCTGCTTGTCGATATCGGCAAGCCGGCCCTGGATCGTATTGATCTCCTGGTTCTTTTCCAATATCTTGCCGTTCGCCTCGCGCCGCACCGCCTGGATGAGCTGGCCTTCAGCGGTGATGGTGCCCACGGCGCCGCGCACGATCTGCGACTCTCCGCGCTGGAACAGGAAGTAGAATGCCGACCCGCCGAGCCCGAGGGCGACGACCGCGGCTGCAATGACGAGCACGGGGAAGAGCACGCCGCGCTTGTTCGCCTTCACGATGAAGTCTTCAGGCGTCGTGACGATCCTGTTCTTCGTCACGACGTTCTCGATCTCCTGGAGGACGTCTTTCTGGTCTTCCTTGGAAATCCCGGCTTCGGAATCGAATTGTACGTCGCTCATCTTATTTGCTCTTCATGACCTCGACCCCGTCCCAATCCTTCGCGGGCGGTTCCTTCTCATACAGCATGCATCGATCCCGAAGAAGCTTGCTTGCAAAGTCATTCGGGAGCATGCGGCCCACGTCCTCGAACTTGCGCGCGGCCATGCCGAAGCGCCGACCGTAGTACTCCTCCATGGCGGCATTGTGCAAGTCCCAGGCCTCGCGCTCTTTCGGCCCCAACGCGAGCTTTGCAGAGTAAATTCTCACGTGCTCTTTCTTTCCCTTGACGGCAACGTAGTCCAGGAGCCGGCAGGGAACCGAATCCTTTACTTTATCGTGCAGTGTCTCGGAAATGATGATGCGCTGGTGATAATACTTGGTGAGCCCTTCCAGACGGGAAGCGAGGTTCACCATGTCCCCGATGACCGTGTAGTCCATCTTCTTCTCGTTCCCGATGTTCCCTACCGTCACCTCACCGAAGTTTATCCCCACCCCTATCTGCCACTGCGGCTTGCCCGCCGCTTTCTGTCTCGCGTTGAAGTCGGCGAGCCCCGCATCCATCTCCAGCCCCGCCTTCACGGACTGAAGGGCGTCGTCGTCATGTTTGACAGGGGCACCGAAGAACGCCATGATCGCATCCCCGATGTACTTGTCAACGATTCCCTTCCGCGCCATGATGATATCCACCATTACGTTGAAGTAGCGATTGAGCGAATCCACCAGGTCGTCCGGCGCCATTCCCTCTGAAATCGTGGTGAAGCTCCTGATATCGGAGAACAACACTGAGAGCACACGGTTCTCTCCGACGAGCATGGAGTCGGGACTTTCGAAGAAGCGGTCGATCACTTCCTTGGGCACGTATTTCTGGAAAATGTTCCGGATCTTCTGCTCGCGCTTCTGCGCCAGCACCGCCTTGAAGGCGTAGTTCTTGATCTGGCCGTACGCCTTCTCCAGCTCGCCGACCATGAGATTGAAGGTCTGCGCAAGACCTCCGATCTCATCCTTGTATTCCACGATGACCCGCTGGGAAAGGTCATTGGTCGCGATGATGTTTTTCATCGTGCCCGCCACGCGGGTCAGCGGCCGGGTGAGGTAGCCGGCAAAGAGCAGCATGAGCCCGACTGCCAGAAGGATGGCAGCCGCGAGGATAATTGCGCTCCGCTGCGTGATCTCGTTCACCTGATTGTAGAACGTGCTCCGCTCTTCCGTCACCATGAGGTACCAGCCGAACGGCTCGAACCAGAAGCCCTTTGTCATCCGGTCCTGCCCGCCGATGCGCACGGTGTTCAACTCGGTGTTTTTTTCCGTGATCAGCTTCAGCAGCGCAGGCAGCTCGTCGGCCTGCGGCTTGATGTCCCCAGTCGCCATGGCCAGGTTGCCCGCTTTGTCGAGGGCGAGGATCACTTCAGTGGGGCTCCTGAGGATGCTTTCGGCGTATCCCCGGACTGCGGCCTGGGTGGCGCCGATCATCTCAGGCTTGTCGGAGAGATTGTTCTCCACAAGGAGGCTCCACTGGCTCTGCGCCTGGTTCTCCAGCTCGTCCGCCTTGAAACCAAGAAAATCCTTCGCGATGCGGGTGATTCCGTTCGTGGCGGAGAAGAAGGACGAGATGCCTGTCAGGGTCAGGGTGGCGATGATGAGGGGCACCACGGTGAGAATGATTTTCAGTCGGATGCTCACCTCTATACTGTAGTCCGCTGAGGGCCACTTCGCAAGAGGTCAAGCCCCTAGCCGCTCCGAGGCTGCAGCCCCCTCCCCGGAGCGCTTCCGGGGCCGCCATCGACCCGTTCGTCGGCGCCCCGCCCTTTCCGGGGTTTGCAGCCGGGAGCCGGCCATGCTACATTGGGGACAAGGCCGAAATCACTCCGTGGCAGGCAACACCGACACGACAAATTTCCCCGCCGCCCGTTCATCGCCCGGCGAGTTGAACGAAGATGCCATCCTGACGACGCACAAGATCCTGGGCGCGTTCGGCCGGGACGCGCGCACGTTCGACATCCTTCGCGCCGATATTTTCGACTCCCGGCCGCTGATCGTCATCTCCGCCCTGCAGGCGCTCGGCGTCATCAAGGATCCCCGCAGCTTCGGCTGGATTTCGCGGCTTTTCAGCCATCCGGACCCTGAAATCGTCTGCGCGGCCATCCGCGTTTCGGGAAAAATCGCCGCCCCGGAGACGCTCCCGCTGCTGCTGAAGCTCTTCGCCACCCGGCGGGAGGAGCTCGTCCACCTGGAGCTGCTGCGGACACTGGCGGAGCTCTCCCCGGAGGCCCCGGAAGTGCATCAGCTCGCAGAAACCCTGTCCCGCTCGCAGACGATGCAGCCGGCGGTGCGCTCCGCCTGTCTCGAGGTGCTCCTGCAGCTGCGCGCGCGCAGGGGCGCCGAAGCCGCGCTCGCTCTTGCCGAGCAGGACCATGAAGCCGTCCAATACCTGTTCCAGTCCGCGGTCAGGGACGACACGCTTGCCGTGGCGACGCTTGCCGCCTACCAATCGTCCCACACGCGTCTGTCGCCGCCCCTGCGCGCCGCGCTTGTCGCTCTTGCCGCGCCGCTCGCCTCCCCCGAGGCGCGCAGCATATTCTTCGAATCACTCGCCGACACGAGCGCCCCGCTTCGGCGGGAGTGCTACCGGCACATCGGGTCGCACGCCTCACAGGTCCTCCACTTCGACGAGCTGGGCGCCCTGCTCGCGGCGAACGTGGAGGCGGACGCCTCGCTGGAGGAGGAAGCGCTGCTGGCCGTGGACGCAATGGAGGCGGCGCTCCTCTCCGCCGCATCCCCTCCCCCGATGCCGCGTCTCACTGCCCTGCCGGACACGATCGCCCAGCTCTTCAAGGATCTGCGGGAGCCGCGCGAAGGGGATATCGACACCTCTCACGAGACCGGCCAGCAGATTGCCAGCGCCCGGGAGTACATGGAGTTCTACTACGACGAGGAAATGAAAAAGGCATTTCTTCAGTCCATCAAGACGGGGGGCAGCTCCGTGGAGCGGCAGCGCTGCGCGCGGGCATTGAAGGAATCCGCCGTGAAGCTCGAGGGGAGCCACTTCGAAGGGTACCGCGTCCTGCGCGAGCTGCTGGACGACCCGACGCGATCGGGGATCGCCCTTTTCATCCGTCACCTCTCCCTCGCAAAGACCGACAAGCGACGCGTCCTCTGGAGACTCAAGCGCTGTCTTTCCCTGGTGAGGCTCGCGCGCCCGGCGGGGGCGAGAAACCTGCTCGACTCCCTGTTCCAGTGGGCCAGAGAGATGAAGCTGCATCGCCTTGCCGAGACCGCGCTCTTCGCCCTGCACACCGTGGATCCGCAGCCCGCGCTCGAGGCGTGCCGGCAGTGCATGACGCCTCCCGTGTCCAGCCGGATCCTCGCGATTGCCGCGATCGAGCTCGTGAAGGACAAGGAGCTCGGGGCAATGGAACCCACGCTCATCAACCTCCTTCACGAGAACGACCGCTACATCCGGCTCGCGCTGCTCGATGCCCTCTCCGCCGGCACGGTGCTGGGGGACGGCCTGCTGCGCGCCATCCTCCAGCTCTTCGTTCTGGAGACGGACAAGGAGGTGGTCTCCAAGCTCGCCGACCTGCTCGGATCGAAGGCGAACATGGCGATTTCCCTCGCCTTGATCGAAGTGTACGAGGGGCTGGATGAAGGCAAGAAGGTCCTCGCAATTTCCACGATCCATCGCATTGCGGAGCGGTCCCCTTCAGCCACCGGAAGCGTCGTCACGGAGTTCCTCTACCGCGTGCTTCGCAGCGGATCCTCGGCGGCAATCGCGCGTGTGCCCGCCGCCTTGTTCGCGCTGGGGGACGACTACGCCCCGCGCGTCCTTTCCGAGGTGCTCTCACGCCTGGCCTCCACGGACAGGATCACGCTGGTCAGGGACCTGCGAAACGACCTGCGGCCGTCGGTCATCGCCGCCATCTGGTCGCTGCTGAGAGAGAAGGACCCGCAGCTCCAGGAGACGCTGCGCTCGGTGCTCCCCGTCACAAACGACCCGCGCGCGCAGCAGCTCCTCGTGAGCATGGTCAGGATCCTGCGCACGACCCCCGGCGACATCGAGGCGGCGGACGTCGAGCCGGTGGACCAACCGGAAGTGCGTTTCTCCACGGAGAAGGACACCTACAAGTTCGAGCGGGAGCACGTGCGCGTGTGCGCCGTGCTTTTCTCCGATATCCAGGACTACTCGAGCAAGGCTGAGGAACTCTCCCCCCTGGAGATCACTTCCCTTTTGCAGGAATACGAAGGGATTCTCCTGCCGATCGTCGGCGCGCATGAGGGAGCGCTCGTCAAGAGGATGGGGGACGGCCACATTTTCCTGTTCTCCGAGCCCATGTCCGCCGTCCTCTCCGCAATCCGTGTGCAGAAGGCGCTGCGGAGATTCAACCGATTCCGCCCTGAGAAAATGAGAGTCATCGTGAGGATCGGGATCCACTGGGGAGAGGTCGTCGAGAAGGGGGGGGACGCGCTGGGCAATACGGTGAACATCGCGGCCCGTCTCCAGACCATGGCCCGGGGGGGATCGGTCTGCATCTCGCAGGAGCTGTTCGCGCGGGTGGCCGACTGGATCCATGCCAACGATCTCGGCATGGTCGGCATCAAAGGTCTGCGCGACCCCCTCAGGGCATGGGAGCCCACGGAAATCGCCCTCGGGCTGCCTCCGGAAAAAGATCCCTTGAAAAAAGGCCAGCGGCCGGGGACAGCAGCGACGCCGTCCCCCGTCCAGGTGACCATCGACGACGCGGCGCTGCAGGGCCTGTTCGACGGCTTCGGGCGGGAGTACCAAAGGCTGCGGGACGTGTGCCGTCGGGGAGCCCATTCGGCCCAGGAGGCCGCGCTCATCGACGAGGAGTTCGAAAGGAGCTGGCGCAGCCTTCAGCCCACATTCTCCCTGCTCGGAAGACGGCCGGGACAGGAGCCGGTGGACCGCTCCCCGGACAGAACCTGATCCCTCACAAGGCGCCCCTCGTGCGGCGCTGCGGTAGGAACCGTCTGCATCTGGGAGGATTCTACTATAGCCGGGGCCTCGGGAGTAGTCCGGCTCCTGCCACGATCTCGCGCACCTTCTGCTCCCATTCGACCGCCATGATGTGAATGCCCGCGACTCCCTCGATTGCGCGCAGTTCCTCGATGATCTCCCGGCAGATCGCCAGTCCTGTTTCCGCGGCTTTCCCCCGGGGCGCGTCGCTCATGCGTTTTACGATCTGCTCCGGGATGCTGATCCCCGGCACGCTTTCCGCCATATAGCGGGCCATGCCCGCGGATTTCAGCGGCGTCACCCCCGCCAGGATGCCGCAGCGGGTGTGCAGCCCCAGGTCGCGAACGGCCTTCATCCACTCCGCAAAACGGGGCACGTCGAACACGCACTGCGTCTGCACATAGTCCGCGCCGGCTTCCACCTTCTTGGCAAGCCGAAGCGCGCGAAACTCGTACGGCTGGGCGAACGGGTTGGCCGCGACGCCGATGAACATCGGCACGCTGCCTGCGATCTCCTCGTCGCTGTCGAGGACCCTCTTCTCGTCCCGCAGGCGCTTCACCATGGCGACAAGCTGCACCGAGTCTATGTCGAAAACCTTTTTCGCGCCCGTCTGGTTTCCGAATCTCTGGTGGTCCCCCGAGAGACAGGTGAGGTTGCGGATGCCCAGCGCGGAGGCCCCGAATATATCGCTCTGCATGGCAATGCGGTTCCGGTCGCGGCAGACCATCTGCATCACCGGCTCGACACCCATCTGCACAAGCAGCGAGGAGACGGCAACGCTTGACATGCGGACGACCGCTGTCTGGTTGTCGGTGACGTTCACGGCATCCACGGCGCCCCGCAGGAGCTCCGCTTTCAGCCGCACCGGCTCGGTGTCGGCTCCCGCGGGAGGGCCCAGCTCCGCCGTGACGGCGAAGTGACCCGCCGCGAGGACCTTTTCCAGATTGCTCCCCGACCTCACGGCAGCCGCGCCTTATCCGCGGCCGCTCCTGGCGGCATTCTGGCGGCCGCTCCCTCGCGCTCCTGGCGCGGTTGCGGCATTCCGGCGGGCTTCTTCGCGTACCTGCCTTCAAAGCCCCGCTGCACGAGCGTCCGGGGCCCTTTCTCCATCCAGTCCATGGGCGGCCGGATGACCATCATGCTTTCCACCCTTCCCTGCCCTTTCAGACGATCGTAGATGTCGTTCCACGCGCAGTGGATGCCGTCCCCCAGCTCGCAGGACCCGTCCTGCTGCGTGCCTCCGCAGGGGCCGTTCAGCGAGCCTTTGGAGCAGCGCGTCACCGGGCAGATCCCCCCTGTGTCGCCGAGCACGCACTGGCCGCAGGTCCGGCAGCGCTCCTCGTAGAGGCCCACGTCCAGGTCCGCGCCCAGGAACATCGTGTTGAGGGCCGGGAAAACCGGAACAGCGGCATACACGTCCGCCAACAGACCCGCCCCCGCGCCGCAGGCCAGGGACAGCAGGCAGTCGCAGTTTTCCACCCTCTCTTCGATGTCTTCCAGAAACTCGCGGTTGCACTGGCGCTCCGTCACGAAGCACGCGTACTGCTGCGGCACCCGCGCGTTCCGCGCGCATTCGGCGAGCTCATCTGCAAGGGCAAGGACCTCACGCTGTCCGCCGGCGAGGCACACCGACGTGCATCCGCCGCAGCCGACAACCAGCACGCGCTCGAATCCCTTCACCATGCCGAATATCTCTTCCAATGGCTTTCGTGTCGCCTTTACCATGTCTTCCTCGCTTCCGCCCTCAGGCGTTCCTCTTCGCGTCATAGGTGCGCAGCACTCCCCGTTCCCTGCACGCGCCGCGCGCCGCGCTGATCAGGGAGGGAATGTTGATGCCGACGGGGCAGTAGCAGCGCATGCACAGCACGCACTTGTTCCACGCAAGCTCCCCGATCCGCGCGTATTCCGCTTCCGACAGTCTCCCTTTCTTCCGCCAGATCTTTCCGATGGAATTGATTGCCTTGTAGGAGGGGGTGCAGGTGGGATCGCCGCCGCTCTGCCGGTAAATGAAGCAGCTCTCCGCGCAGAGCGCGCAGTGCGCGCAGGCCTGCAGAGACAGCCTGATCAGCCCTTCTTTTTTCGCGACAATCCTGGCGATCCTCTCCCGGGTCCTCGCCTCCGTGGTCTTCCCTCTCATGTCTTTGCTACCACCTGCGGCCCGCCGTCTTCAACGAGTGCTCGGAGGCCGTGAAAAAACGCGAGAGTATCAGGTAGGGCATGTGGCCCAGCTTGGTGAAAGGAATGGCGGCAATCAGCGCCTCCCCGACGATCGTGTGCGCCATGAGAAGCGTGTGATAGTCGAGCCATCGGTGATGGGCGGCGTAGGCGGTGACGAATGGCGCCACCACGAGCAGAAGGATGATGTAGTCCCCCAGGGTGCTGAGGATCCTCACCCGCGGAACGAGAACCCTGCGCGCGAGGAAAAACCCGCCGATGAGGAGAAAGACCAGCGTCAGCAGGTCCAACAGTGCCGCCGGCAGGGAAGGCAGGCTCATCCCAAGAGCTCGGGAGAGAAGGTTGTTGTGCGCGGGAAGGAGCAGCGGAACCAGGAAGAGGAGCACATGGAACACGATGCTCACCCTTGCCATCACGGGGTGGGCGCCGAAAACGGTTCCCTTTTCCCATCTTCGGTAGCGTGAAAAAAGCCGGCCCAGCCAGGACTCCCCCGCGAAGAGAAACTCTCGATCTGCGGCCCCCGAACCGGGAGCGGTGAGCTGCACGCCGGCCGCCGGCACGCGCCGCCCAAGGCGCGTCAGGCGCATGAACTGAAGCACCCGCCACGCGCACCCGAGCACAAACAGGACCCATGCGAGGATGAATGCAGGCCCCATCAGAATGCCTGTGAAATCGAGCGCGGCCGGGCCGGTAGGAGATCGAGTCCTCGCTGCCGACGCCCCTGAGACAGCATCTGTGCCTGTGGCCCCGCTAGTGGCGTCAATGGAGGCGCCTGATGCATGGACCTCTGCCGCTTCCGTATGCGGCGCTGCGGCCTGCTGCGCCTGCGCGGGACATGCTCCCAGGAGCAGGGCGAGAGCTGCCGCGCGCATAACGATCGTAATGAATCGGGACGTCACAATCGGACTCCGGGCTTCTCGGTGTGTCAAGCGAATCCACGGAATACCGTGGCGCGGGAAGAGCAATTCCTGATATATCACAAAGATAACGGAATCACAATCCCCGCCGCGGTACCTGCTCCGCAGCCTCCTTGACCTGAGCGGGGCGATCCCGTATAGATAGGCACCACACAATGATGCGAATTCACGGAGTACCGTGATGCAGTCCCTCAACCACGAGACAAGGCGCCTGTATGTCCTCTTCCTTGCCGGCTTCGTGATTTTCGGGGTCCTTTTCACGATAATCGGCGCGGCGCTCCCCCAGATCATCCGCACTTTCCATTGGTCCTACACCCTCACCGGGGTGGTGCTGGCTGCAAACGCCATCGGCTACTTCCTCTCGACCTTCCTCTGCGGTTTTCTCGTGCAGAGGTTCTCCCCCCGGACCGTGCTGGTGTCCGGCCTGCTGCTTATCGCGCTCTGCATGCTCTTTTTCATGCGGTGGCATTCACCGTGGCTGAACCTTGTGCTGAATCTCATGATCGGGCTCGGCCAGGGCACAATCGAGGTGGTGACCAATCTCGAGGTCATCCACATGGAGCGGAAGGGCCAAAGCAGGCTCATGAACCTCATGCACGCGGCCTTCTCCGTGGGAGCAATCGTCGGACCGGCCGCCGTGGGTATTCTCATGAGCCTGGGCGTGCGGGGAACGGTCGTTTTCCTGGCGGCAGCCGGACCGATCGCCCTCATGGCGCTTCTATTCGGCACGGCCAGGTTCCCGCGGCTTGTCCAGGAGGACGAGCACGGCCAGAGACAGGGGCTCCGACTGCTGCGGAGCCCCATCCTGCTTCTCCTGACGCTCTTCCTGCTCCTGTACGTGGGCGCGGAGCTCGGGGTCTCCACGTGGGTTTCAGAGTATTTCGTGAAGGTGCTTGCCACCACCACTTCTACAGGCGCCTTTTCCGTTTCGCTCTTCTGGATGGGTCTTTTCACCGGCCGGCTCGGAGTCTCCCTGCTCTACCGAGGTACGCGTCAGGAATACCTGGTGCTGGGGCTCTCCCTCCTGGCCGCGGTCGCGCTGGGATTCGTTCTCCTGGTGAGCTCCACGGCCGCCGTGGCCGTGGGAGTCTTCCTTGCAGGGCTCGGACTGTCCGCGCTCTACCCGCTCGTCATGGCCATTGTCGGCCGCTACTTCAAGAGCGGGTTTGCCGTGGGCACCGTCGCGACCGGAGGCGGCCTGGGCTCATTCACGTTCCCGTTCCTCATGGCCGTCGTCTCTGAGAGCATCGGCCTGCGCGGAGGGTTCTGGTTCTATCTCGGCCTCACCCTTGTGCTCGTCGTGCTCTCCCTTGCAATTGTCGCCATGGTGAAACGCTCACCCGTGCCGCGCGCATGAGCTCATTTTCCTTGCTATTGAGAACGCCCACTTATATAGTGGATTTCTAGCATAGGAGGAACAGATGGAGGAAGGAACGGTCAGGACGTACGGCTACCGGTGGGTGATCCTGGCGGTGTTCATGTTCATCGCCGCACTGAACCAGGGGCTCTGGATCACATTCGCCCCCATCACGAGCGACGCGATGAAATTCTACGCCGCCTCCGATATCGCGATCGGCCTCCTGTCCATGGTTTTCATGGTGGTCTACATCCTCCTGTTCCTTCCTGCCGCCTGGCTCATCGACACCTGGGGTTTCCGCAAGACCGTGTCCCTCGGCGCGATTCTTACCGCAGTGTTCGCCATGACCCGCGGCATTTTTGCGGACAATTTCGCCCTCGTCTTCGTCTCCCAGGTCGGCATCGCCATCGGCCAGCCCTTGATCCTCGGCGCCATCACGAAGCTCGGCGCCCGCTGGTTCCTGAGTGATGAACGGGCCACGGCCGCCGGGCTGGGGACCCTCGCCATCTACCTCGGAATCCTTGCGTCATTGATTCTGACCCCTCTCCTGATGGGCAGCTACGGAATGAAGGGCATGCTCCTGATGGCCGGGGCCTTGTCCTGCGCCGCGGCAATCCTGTTCATCCTTGTCGCCCGCGAACATCCGCCGACGCCCCCCGGGCCTGCCGGTCACGACGAGAGAACGCTCATGTTCGACGGGCTGAAAAGCATGATCCGGCAGAAGGATTTCATCCTTCTGCTCGTCATTTTCTTCATCGGGCTCGGCATGTTCAATGGAATCACCACGTGGATCGAGGAGATCGTCGGGCCGCGCGGCTTTTCCACGGCCCAGGCCGGGCTTGCGGGCGGCCTGATGCTGATCGGCGGTGTCGTCGGCGCCGTCGTCATTCCGCTCGTCTCGGATTCCACGCGAAGGCGGAAGCCATTCATCATTCTCGCCCTCGTAGGGCTGATCCCCGGCCTGGCGGGTCTCACGTTCGCCACAACATGGTGGCTGCTGGCGGTCTCCGCCCTGGTGTTCGGGATGTTCCTGCTGAGCGCGGGACCCATCGGGTTCCAGTACGGGGCGGAGATCACCCTTCCCGCGCCCGAGGGCACTTCGAACAGCATGCTGATCGTGATGGGTCAGGTCTCCGGCATCGTATTCATATTCGCGATGGATGCGCTCAAGTCCCCCAGCGGCTCGATGACCAGCTCCCTGGTGGCTCTCATTGTCCTGACGCTGGCGGCCGTTTGCCTCGCGCTGTTCCTGAAGGAATCGCCGATCCGGGACCGGGCGCGCTGAGCAGGCGCACCGGGGCCAGCGTGACCTGCATGCAGAGGTTCATGGCGGGAATCACCTCGGAAAAAGCCCCCATGATCGCCTGCACAAAATCGTAGCCCCCGGTGGCGCGCACTTCGGGCTCGGGCATTGGAAAGTAGAGCTGGAAACCGGCCCACCGGTCCCGGGGAGCCTTCCGCGCGGCCTGCCGGATCTGGACCGCCGACCTGTAATTCGCGGCGGTGAATGAGGGCGCCCCCGGCCATCCCCAGATCCGGGCGACGAAACCTTCCCGCACTACCAGCCGATGGAGCTCGTCGTCCAGGGGCGTATGCGCCGCGCACTGCCCCATGAGCCTGTGCCAATCCCAGTCCTCCTGGAGGACCACTTCCCCTTTGCCCGAATCCGCGGATTCTGCGCCGCGCTCCACCTGGAGGCCGCACTGGAACACCCTTGCCGGGCGATCCTGTGAGATGAAGAGCTTCGCGCAGCCGAAATTCATGCCGCTCGAGAGGGGCTTGGCCTCCCGATCGGCGCGAGGCACCCAGCAGATCCACTGCCAATAGACCCCCCGGCCCCATCGGTCGGTCACGAAGCCGGTGCCGTACTCCTCTTCCAGTCGGAACTTGAGAATCCGGGTGATGCGCTCGTGCGGCTCGAGGTTGCCGACCCGGATGCCCTTGTCGAAGTCGATCCACTCGGTGCGAAAGGCCTCGCCGGTGGGTGCCTCGACGGCCGACCCATCCCCGCGCGCGAGAGGAAGCCAGTCCTTGCGTGTCGGTCGCCTTTTCATGGAGATTATTTTGCATGCCCGCGCATGGGCGTGTATAGTGGCGGATATGATCGAGGGACCGAGAGCTGTACATCCCGCCGAGCTGGACGCGGTAGTCAGCCTGGCGACTTCCATCTTTCGCCGCCCGGGCGACACCGACATGGGAGCGGCATTCCCCACGTTCTTCAACCCGGGCAACCTCGAGAATCTGCTGATCATGCTCGACGGGGGGAAGCCGGTGGCGCTGGCCGGGTGCGTCCTGCGCGATTTATCCCTCGCGGGAACCAAGATCAGGATGGGGCTCGTCGGTTCGGTGTGCACCCTCGAGGAGTACCGCGGGCAGGGAATGGCAGGCCGCATCGTGGAAGAAGTCGTTGCCCGCGCGATGACGCGGGGGGCCGTGGCCATCCTGGTCTCGGGAGGCCGCGGGCTGTACAAGCGCATGGGCTGCGTGGACGCGGGGCTTTGGCGGACCGCACGAGTGGAGAAATCCTGCGCCCTGCCCCGGCTGGCGTGCGACGCAGCCGAATGGACCGCGCGGGACATCCCCAAGATGCTCGAGTTGTATCAGGCCGAACCTGTCCGGTTCGAGCGCGGCGCGGAGGAGATGGGCACCCTTCTGGAGGCGCGTTCTCTCTACGCCCGTCCGGCGCGCACGTGGGTTTGCCGGGTCGGGGGAAAGCTTGCCGCCTACGTTTGCACCTCGGGGCCCGAACAGGGAAACGGAGAGGGTGTTCTGAAAGCGCTGGAATTTGCCGGGTCACGCTGCGCGCTCCTTGCGTCCCTGCCGGCAATTCTCGACGCCTCGCGCGCCGGGAGCGTGGAGATCGAGACATCGGCGGCGGATCTCGAGATGGAAACTCTCGCCAAAGCCTGGAACCTGCCGTTTGCGCCCCGCGGCTTCCATGGCACGGTGAAGATCGTCGACAGGCCGGGGTTTTTCAGCGCCATCGAGGGGCACCTCTCCCTCAGGCTGAGCCGGGCGGAGCGCGCGGCACTGGCCATCAATTGCGGCGCGGCCGTGACATTCCGGTACGAGGAGGCGGAGCTCTCGACAGCCGGCGACGCAGATCTCGCCGCACTCGTGTTCGGTTCGGTCGAGCATGCGCCGCCTGCCGCGAAGGACGGGACACTGCGGGAAATCCTTGCCCGGGTATTCCCCCTGCCGCTGCCGGGCTACGGTCTGAACTTCATCTAGGGGAGAAGCTTCTCCAGCCTCCGCACGCTGTCTGCCAGGCCGCCGATCCTGTTCCGGCGCACCCAGAGCCTGCGATACTCGGCTATTGCGAGGCGAAGCTCGTCATGGGCCCGGGCCATTGCCCGGCTGTCATCCAACGTGCCCTCGAGGAGCGCCCGCGCGTGGTCGCATGCATGGTGAAGCAGGCGCACCGTGTTGGCGTATTCATCGAGGATGAGCGCGGCATCGGGCCGCTCCATCCGGGCTTCATGGAGCCCGGACGCGGACGCATCAACCCATTCCCGGGCCTCCGCGATTGCCGCCGCCGAGAGCGGCCGAGACTCGTCGGCGGGCCCGCGGCCGAGCATGACGGTGAAGAGCGCGCTCCCGTTGTGCTCCAGGGGACCCGCGCGCGTGTAGGTATTGCCCAGGTCCCGGACAAGCGTGCCCATGATGCCCGCATGGTCGCGAAAGACGTGCGCGTCGAGCTCGCGGCTGAAATCGCTTTCGCCGTTCGCGTCGAGGCACCAGGAAAGAGCCGCGCCCGCCGCGAAGCCGAGAAAGCTCACCGGCAGCGCCTGGACGTGGCCGTTGTCACCCCAGTCCGTGTTCAGAAAACCCGCGGCGCCATGGGCAAGGCCGGCGCGCGCGGCAGCGCGGATATTTGCCAGGCAGTTGTCGGTCCGCCCGGCGAGGGAGTTCCAGGAAGAAGTGCCGGGGCAGACCCACCAGGGCACACCCGCGGCCCGGTACCGCATGCCGTGCTCCTCGAAAGGATGGTCCGCCTCGTAGCCCCACTCGAGGGCAATCGCGTCCCGCGGAAGCTCGGACACGAGGGCGGGATACTGCATGATGATGTCGCCCCAGTAAAGAAGGGTGTGCGCGTGAGCGGTTGTCAGCCGATGAATCTTCTGGAGAAACTCCAGGTACACGCGGCCCTTGCCCACCCGCTCGCAGAGCTCCCGGCTCCTCCCCATGCCCAGGTCGAATGTCTCGTCACATCCCGCGTTGAAAAGCGGGCTGGAAAAATGCGGCAGAAGCTCGGTATACAGTCCGTCCAGCAGCTCGAGGCACGCGGGGTTGGTGGGATCGAGGCCGTAGGGCTCGGTGCTGCTCTCCCCCCATGGCGAGTCGAACCCGTCAGGGCATTCGGCGAGGTCCCGATAGCGGGCATGGGAGAGCCAGCGGTGCATGTGGCCGAAGGAGTTCTGATTGGGAACCAGCTCGATGAACCGCTCCCTGCAGTACGCGTCCAGGACCAGAATCTCTTCGCCCGTCATCGGGCTCGCCTCTGCCCAGACTTCCCGGTGCGCGGAATAGGCAAAAGTGTGCTCGGTGTAAAGTTCCAGGTGGTTGATCTTGAGGTCGGAGAAAAGGTCGACCAGGGAGAAGAGTGTTTCCATGGTCGGCACCTTGTCCCGGGAAATATCGAGCATGAGGCCCCGCACGGGAAAATCCGGCCAGTCGACGATCTCCCCGGCAGGTACGGCGCCCGAGGTTTGCCGGATGATCTGGCCAAGGGTGGTCACGGCGTAGAACAGGCCCGGCTCATCTGATGCGGTCACTTCAATGCCGGCAGCGGAGATCCTCAATCGGCAGCGTTCGGCCGCTGCGCCGGGCGCGATCGCAATGGAGACGGCGGGCGCATCACCGCCTGCCCACTTTCCCGCGCCGATCTGCCACTCCATACCGAGCTTATCGCGCGCGATTTTCTGCACCCGGACAGCGGAAGGAAGCAGGGCCCGCGCGTCCCCCAGGAGAGCGATCCGCGCGCCCGAGAGGGCCCTGAAGAGTCCGGCGGCAGGCCGAATTTCCCGGGGACGCGGGAGGTAGACCAGCTCCGCAAGCGATCCCATGGGAGGCCTAGCGGCCATAGGGCTGGCCGAGGACGAACGTGGACAGCCTGTCCGGCTCGACATACTTCCTGAAAGCGGCCTGTATCTCCGCCGCGGTCAGGCCTTCGTAAGCGCGCGCAACCTCGAACATCCGGTTGAGAGAGAGTCCCTCCTCGTTGTAGCCGATCCAGCTCTGGGCGATATCCGAAGCGGTCTGGTTGGAAAGCTCGATCTGGCGCAGGGACTGTCCCTTGGCAAGGTGGAGGTCCTGCTCCGACAGGGGCGCGTCCGCCATGGCCTTCACCAACTGTAGTGCAATCTGCCGCGCCTCCTTTACCTTGTCGGGGTAGGCGCCGAAGCTCAACGAGAATTGCGAGCGGGTGCGGCCGAATCCGGCGGAGCTCCCGACGCTGTAGACCAGGCCGCGCTTGACCCGCAGCTCGCGGTAGAGAGGACTGGCAAAGCTGTCCCCTCCGAGAAACTCGCTCCCCAGGCGCAGCGCGTGGTGGACAGGATCCGTGTACGTCAGAGGGAGAGTCTCCGACAAAACGACCTCGTTCTGCTCGCGCACGGCATCGTTTATGAACACCTCGGAAGGCGCCGAGGCGGCGACAGGCTGATAGTCCAGCACGGGTTTCGGGCCCGATTTCTTCCATGCGCCGAAGTATTTCTCGATGACCGCACGCGCCGTCTGTGGCTCTATCTTGCCCATCACGACAATCGTGGTCTGGTCGAGTCTCATCACCGCCTCATGATAGGCGCGCACCGAGTCCACGGTGAGCGACGAGATGGACTCGGGCGTCGGCCTCCGGAGTGAGGGATCGCCTGCGGGCACGAGTCCTTTCTGAATGGCGATGCGGAACTGGAAGACCGGGCTCTGTACATTGCCGGCAGCCTGCCTGCTCTGGATCGGCTGCTGACTTGCGAAGGCATCCGGCGGCAGGGCGGGGTTGAGCAGGTCGTTGCTCAACAGCTCAACGCCCCGGGCAAAGTACTCGGGCAGCACGTTGAGGGAAAAAGAGGTGCCCGCCGAGTAGTCGGCGCCGATGGAATCCCACGCCGCTTCGAAATCGGCGCGGCTCATCCCTTTCGGGCCCCAGGCGAAAAGGGTGTTCATCATGTCCTCCACGCCTTCCTGTCCCGCGGGCGCCTGAAGGTTTTCGCTGGTATGGACGCTTCCGTAGAGGCTCACCGCGTCGGTGGACGAGAGGGGCTGAACGATGAGCCGCAGACCGTTGGACAGGTCGAAAACCGACGGGGAAAAGAGAGGCGTCGGATGGGGGAGCTTCGCGAGCGCCGCGTCAGCCCAGGCAGGCAGCTCGACCGGCCTGTCCGGTGTGGACGCGAACGATTCGGGAGCTCCGAACGCCTGGCCGCCCTTGAGTGCCTGGCCGCTGGGAGCGGGAACGAGCACGAGCGTGATGGCATGATCGAAGTCGAGCAGGCGCGCGGCGGCGGCGCTCACCGCGGAAGGATCGACCTTCTGGAGCATCGCCGCTTCCCTGTCGGGAGAATCCAGCCCCTTTACCGCGACGGCATCGGTCCAGGAATCTGCCAGCCCGGAAATTGAATTGCCCTGCAGAGCGTTTTCCAGCACGACGCGCCGGCGCTCCGCTTCAACGAGATCCGCCGGGATGCCGGCCATCGCCTGCTTGACGGCGCCTTTCAGCTCCTCTGCCAGCGCCTTCTCATCCCCTCCCCGTGGGAAAGCAGCCCACGCGGTGGCGTAGCCGGTGTCGGGGAACGTCTGCATCGAGAACCCCGCGTTGAGGGCCTTCCCCTCGTAGGCCAGCCCGGTGATCGCACCGCGGGGAGAGTCCATCACGCGGGAGAGAATCTGCGCGGCCGGGTAGTCGGGAGCCCGGTAACCCGGCGCGCGGAAGATGTAGGCGATAAAGCCGTAGGGTTGGTCGGTCGTAGAGCTGAAGGTGTCCGATACGACCGGCTGGAGGGCGATCTCCTCCCGGGGCGGCACGGGCTTCCTGGGAATCGGCCCGTAGAGCTGTTTCACCTTTGCCAGCACCGCCTCAGGGTCCAGGTCGCCGACAAGAACCAGAAGCGCATTGTTGGGCGCGTACCAGCTCTCGTGAAAGCTCCTGAGCATGTCGGCCGTCGTCTGGTCGAATGACGACTTCGTGCCAAGACCGGTGTTCGAATAGGGCGTGCCCGCGAAGATGCGTTCCCGCGCCTTTTCCTGCAGGACATAAGACGGGCTGGAGTTGTCCCGCGCGACCTCCTGCTCGATCGCCCCGCGCTCCTTTTCCCACGCGGCCTGATCATTGTCGACGCCGGCAAGCCGGATTGCATCCATGCGCAGCGTCAGGTCCAGGTCATCCGCCGGCACGGTGTGATAGTACGTCGTGGTCGTGGAGGCGGTGAAAGCGTTCTGGTCCCCCCCGAGCTGCGCCGTGATTGCGGAAAGCTGGTCTCCCGACATTTCCCGGGAGCCGCGGAACATCATGTGCTCCTGCGCATGCGCCATGCCGGGAAATCCCGGCGGGGACTGGTTGGCCCCCGCAAAGAAGGTAAGCTGCTGCGCGACTACCGGCGCGAGGGAAGTCTTCACGAGGATGACGCGCAGTCCATTGTCGAGGGTGGCGCGGAGGACGCTGCTCCCTGCAGAGACGCCTGCGCCCGGCCGCATTGTTGCGCAGCCGTAAAGGAGCAGGGCGCCACCGGCAAGCGCCACAAGCAGGGGCCGGTAAAGTTTTGCGCGGTGGGCGCCACGCGCGCGGTCGCCGAACATGTGTATGGCCATGAGAAAAAATAGCATTCCGGGCCGCTGCCGACTACACGTACACGAAGGGAATCAGGTCCTCTTCGGTGTGCTTGAGATTCGCGTCCGACCAGCGATCCCGCAGGGTGCACGCCATGTTCTCGGCCTCGGCCAGGTAGCGCGCAAACAGCACGCCGTGATCGCGCTCCTCCGCCCGGGCCGCGCGCGCTGCGCCGGACCGCGGCGCCAGCGCCTCCTCCAGTCCGAAAGCATCATGACGGGGGGCGAACGCGCCGTGCTGCCAGGATCCGCTGTGGATGTCGAAACGATAAAGGGGCAGAAAGTGCTTTCCCTGCTCCGCCACGAAAAGGATGGCGCGACAGATGAAATCCACCTCCTCGTCGGTATGAAGGAAGTGGAAGTTCACCCGGGCCCAGCCCGGCTTGAGACCGACGTTCCCCCCCATGATGGAGCGCCTCAGGTCCCGCGACTTCTTTGCGTCGATGTGGAGGATGCGGTGTCCGTAGGGCGCGGCGCACGAGCATCCCGCCCTGCTCTGGATCCCGAACAGGTCATTGAGGAGCCGGGTGACGAACCGCGGGTGCAGCCACGACGTCCCTACCCTCACATTGAAGGAGAAAATCGGCAGCCTGTGCTCGGGTCCGACATTGCCCATGAGATCTATAGCCGGGTGCCCGGAGAGGACGGCATGCACTTTGCGGACAAGCTCCCGTTCCCGCGCCGCAATAGGCTGCGCGCCCAGCTTCTCCTTCAGCTCCATGGCGAGCGCGGCCCGGAGAGTCTGAAGGATTCCCGGCGTGCCGGCTTTCTCCCTGACCTCGATGTCGGCGCTGTAGGCTTGGTCATCGAAGCTCACGAAGTCCACCGTGCCCCCGGCGCCCACCGTGGGGGGAAGATCGCCGCGGTAGATTCTGCGGTGAAATATGAGCACGCCGCTGCTCCCCGGACCCCCGAGGAGCTTGTGCGGGGAGAAATAGATCGCGTCGAAGCACGACTCCGGGTCGTGCCGCATGTCGATCGGCTCGTACGGCGCGAGCGCGGCGAAATCGAAAAAAGCAAGCGCGTCGTGGCGATGCAGGATCTGCGCGACCTCATACACCGGTGTTTTCACGCCCGTGACGTTGGACGCTGCGGAGAAGGCGCCGATCTTGCGCCTGCCCGCGTACTCCTCGCGGGACACCTTGGCCCGCAGGTCATCGAGATCGAGCAGGCCCTCCGAAGTGAGCTCGACTTCGACGACCTCGGCGTAACACTCCCGCCAGGAGACTTCGTTGGAATGGTGCTCATACGGGCCTACGAAAACCACGGGACGGGAGGCGCGGAACAGGGCGGCAAGGGTCTCATTCTGCTCTGCCGGAAGATGCGTGCTGAGCAGAGTCTTGAAGCAATCCCTGCCCGCCGGCGGGAGGTAGATGCCGAGGATCTGCTGGAGGTGGTGCACCGCCGCGGTGGCGCCGGCGCCGACGCAGACGATCATATGCGCGGGGCCCGCGTTCACGAGTCTCTTGATTGTCGCCTCGGCCTCGCGCAGACGCTCGGAGGTGAGGGCGCCCGTGGCATCGTCCTCCGTGTGCGTGTTGCCGTACAGCTCCAGCACGCCGCGCATGCAGTCTTCGATGAATGTCACCGCCCGGCCCGACGCGGTGTGGTCCGCATAGGTGACCCGCCTCCTGCCGAAAGGCGTATCGATCACGGCGTTTTCCCCAATGATGTTTTTTCGCGTGAAATCCCAGAAATCGGTCCTGGGCGCGGCCCCCTGCTCTTGCATATCCGTCTCCCCGTCCGTATGAATGTAGCATGAACAAGGTGGAAATGCGCGCGGCCATGAAGCGCTGCCTGCGAGGGATCGGCGCGGCGGACCTCGTGGAGCGAAGCGCGGCAATCGCGCAACGCCTCGCGCTCACTGAAGCCTGGGACCGGGCCGACTCGGTTCTGTGTTTTCTGTCCATGCCCCACGAGCTGGATACCGCAGCCGTGATCTCGGGAGCGCGCGCGGGGGGCAGGACCGTCGCCGTCCCCCGCATCGAGGAAAACGACATCCGCTTCGTCGTCATGCCGCCGGAAGCGGGCGCGCTCCCGCGCGATGCCTGGGGCATACCCGAACCGGATCCCGCGTGGCTGCCGCTGGACCTCGCGCGCGCGGCGCGCGTTCTCGTTGCCGTGCCCGGCCTCGCCTTCGACAGGCAGGGCTATCGGCTGGGCAGGGGCAAGGGCTACTACGACAGGTTCCTCTCAGCGGCCCGACGCACCGCGAAAAGCATCACCGCCCTCGGCGTCTGCCTTTCCGAACAGCTTGTGGATGCGGTTCCCCACGGTGAAAGGGACCAGCGCCTGGACGGAGCCGTCACGGAGAAGGAGACCATCCTCTTCACGGCTTGATTCGCACACAAGGCCAGATTACATTGCACATCGGGTGAGGGAGAGAAATACATGGGAATCATAAAATCGGCGCTCGAAATTGCGATGGAGAACTCCAAGGGGATAGAAGCAAGCAAGGAACTGGTGGAGGTAAACCGGCTCCGGGACGAAGGGAAAAAGCTCGTGTCCAGAATGCTGGAGGACCCTTCGTACGATTTCAAGGCGGCGCTCAAGGGCTATGACGCGCCCCAGGCCCGCACGGTGAGGGAGGGCCTTGTCCAGTCCCTTCTTGCCAACCTCGTTCTCCCGATCGACGAGTTCGCAATGAAAGACTTGAAACGCATAGGGGAGGCCGTGTCCCTTGCCGTCTCGGACGCGCGCAAGGTGACCACGATTTTCAGCCAGCTTGACGGCTTGTTCAAGGAATACCTGGGCGAGCGCAAACGCCTGGTGGAAACCGTTGAGCGCCAGTACTCGCTGAAACTGAAGAAAAAAGAAGAGGAGCTGTCCCGACAGATGGGCAGGCCGGTGAAGATCAACCCGGCGGCGGATCCCGAATTCCAGTCGATGATTCGCCAGTACCTCTCCCAGCTCGACATGAAATACGGAGAAGTGCTGGACGGCGCCAAGGAAGAGATCAGGACGATTTTCGCGAAATCCGCATGAGATACGTTGCCGACCTGCACGTGCACTCCCGGTATTCGCGGGCCACGAGCAGGGAGGCTGACCTTGCGGGCTACTATCGCTGGGCCAGGGTCAAAGGCATCGGGGTCGTGGGCACCGGGGATTTCACTCACCCCGGGTGGCTCGCGGAGCTTGAAGACCGGCTCGTGGAGAAGGACGGGCTCTACGCGCTCAGGGAACCGCCTGAGGGCTCGCCTCTCGAAGGGGCTGTGCCGGCAGACCGCCCGGTCCGATTCATCCTGACCACGGAAATCAGCTCCATCTACAAGAAGCATGGACAGGTGCGAAAGGTGCACAGCCTGATCGGTGTGCCCACCCTGGAAGACGCGCGCCGGATGGGGACGAAGCTCGCGGCCATCGGCAACATCGCCTCGGACGGCCGACCCATTCTCGGCCTGGATCCGAAGGACCTGCTCTCCCTCCTGCTGGAAACTTCACCTGACTCTTTCCTCATCCCCGCCCACATCTGGACGCCATGGTTCTCCCTCTTCGGCTCAAAATCCGGCTTCGACCGCATCGAAGACTGCTTCGAGGAGCTCACCCCGCACATCTTCGCCCTGGAGACGGGCCTCTCCTCTGATCCGCTGATGAACTGGCGCTGGAGCGCCCTTGACCGCTACCGCTTGATCTCGAACTCGGACGCGCACTCACCGGGGAAGCTCGGCAGGGAGGCCAATCTCTTCGATACGGAACCGAGCTGGCAGGGCCTGGTGCAGGCGCTCCGGACCGGTGAGGGTTTCCGAGGGACGTTCGAGTTTTATCCCGAGGAGGGAAAGTACCATTTCGACGGCCACCGCAAGTGCCATGTCTGCATGGATCCGGACCAGACGCTGAAATCCGGCGGCATGTGTCCCGTGTGCGGCACGCCTGTCACCGTGGGCGTGCTCAACCGGGTGCTCACGCTCGCGGACAGGGCCGAGCCGGTGCGGCCCCGGACCGCTGAAGGGTTCAGCTACATCATTCCGCTCCCCGAGCTCCTCGCGGAGATAGCGGGCAGCGGGTCCGGTTCGAAGTCCGTGAGCGCCCTGTACGGGCGGATCATTACCGCATTCGGGAACGAATACGGATTCCTTCTCGACGCCCCGGTGGAAGACATCGCGCGCTCCCAGGGCGGTCTTCTGGCTGAGGCTGTGCGGCGCATGAGAGAGGGAAGAATCGATCCTCGGCCCGGCTATGACGGGGAGTTCGGTGTCATCCGGGTCTTCGACGATGCGGAATTGATCAGGCTCAGGGGACAGGATGAGCTTTTTCAAGGTGGACGCGCATCCTCCTCCCGGAAGACCCGCGCGGCTCTCCCCCCGCAGACGGCGCGCGCATCGCGGTACGGGAGTACCCGTTCGGCGAGTACGCCGTACGCCGCGGATTCCGCATCGCGGTATGCCGCGGATTCCGCATCGCGGTATGCCGCGGATTCCACAATCCTCGATGACGAGCAGCGCGCCGTCGTTGACAGCGAATCCCGGCGCAGCCTGGTCTTGGCAGGTCCGGGCACCGGCAAGACGCGGCTCCTGGCGGGCTGGATTGCCCGTCACGTGCGCGCAGGGGCCGTCGAGCCGGGCCGCGTCCTTGCGCTCACTTTTACGAACCGGGCTGCCGGGGAGCTCAAAGAGCGTCTTGCGCTCCTGCTGCCCGGTCAGGCTGAAAAAATCGCGGCAGCGACATTTCATTCTTTCTGCCTGTCGGTCCTCAGCGAGCGCGATCCCTCGCTCCTGACGGTCTATGCCCCTTCGCAGAGAGCCGAGCTGCTGGCAGCGCTGCTCCCGGCGGGCGAGACAGGCCGGGTGAAGACTCTTGCGGAACGCATGGAGCGGTGCTGGGAAGGGATGGAGGAGCCGGCAGCGGACCTGCGAATCGTGCTGGACAGGTACGAGGAGGAGCTGCGGCGCATCGGCGGCGCGGATCTTTCGTCCCTCGTGATGCGGCTGAGCGGGGTGCTGCGGGCCGACAGCGCGTTCCGCGCCGAGCTCTCCGCCCCGATACAGTCTCATCGCCCTGGATGAGCTCCAGGACATCAACAGGCCCCAGTACGAGCTCCTGATGCAGCTTTGCCCCTCCGTGGAGTGGGTGCTGGGCATCGGGGATCCTGACCAGGCAATCTATGGTTTCCGCGGCTCGGACAGGGAGCTGTTTTTCCGCTTTGGCGAGCAGACTGCCGCGCGGACGTTTTACCTGACACGCAACTACCGGTCTGCCGGGGCCATCGTGGCCGCGGCCCACGCGTTAATTTCTCCGGCACGCGCGCCCGGAGCTCCCGTTCTCACCGCGGTCCGGTCGGAGGGCTCGAAGCTGCGGCTGCTTTCCGCCGCGGACCCCCAGGAGGAAGGAAAGCTCATAGCCGATTCGATCAGCGACCTTGTCGGAGGCGTGGATTCCGTGTCCGTCGACGCGGCCAGGGAGCGCGAACCCCAAAATGTCACGGAATACCGTGACCGCGGAAGCTACGCGTTCTCGGACATCGCGGTCCTTTTCCGCACGCGCGCCGTTCGAGACGCCCTTCTTCCCGCGCTGGCAGGCGCCGGGCTGCCTCTCACACTCGGCGCAAGCACCCCGCTCGCCGAGGAAGAGCCGTTCCGCTCGCTTGTCGCGGCGCTGAGACTGGTGGCCATGCCGGCGGATCCGGTATCACTGCGCATCCTCCGCGCTCACGCGGCCGGCACCCGCCGCGCCGCGTCGGTCGAGGACTGGCTCGCGCGGGGCGTCGAGCTTGCGCGGAAGGCCGGCACCGAAGGCGTCTGTGCTCTCATGGACGAGGCGCGGAGCAGCCTGGTGCGGTTCGACACGTCCCAGCCGGAAGTGGCGCTCGGAGAAGAAGTGCTCCGCGATTTCGCGGCGGAACACGGGACGGACCTCCCCGGGTTCCTCTCGCGTGTTTCTCTCTGCGCGCGTGAAAGCGAAAGGGCGCGGGCCGCGCAGAAGGTGGCGCTCCTGACGTTCCACGCGGCCAAGGGGCTCGAGTTCCCGGTTGTGTTCATTGCGGGAGCGGAGGAAGGAATCGCGCCGCTGTACGGGAGTACCCGTTCGGCGAGTACGCCGTACTCCGCGGATTTTGCGCCCCTTCCGGACGACCTTGAAGAAGAGCGCCGACTGTTCTATGTCGCGGTCACCCGGGCGCGTGACATCCTCTTCATCAGCCGCTGCGCCAGGCGCCGCGTGCATGGAAAAGTGCAGGACGCCTCGCCGAGCCGGTTCCTGTCTGAAATACCCGCGCGCTTCCGGGTGGACAAAACCCCGCGCCGGCCTCCCCGGGATCGGCAGCTCACCTTGTTCGGCTGAAATTTCCCCGCGCTACCCTGCGACGGCGGGCGGCCGCCGCCTGCGCGCAATCAGCTTCATCACCTCGAACCACGCGATGCTGAAGAGACCCGCGGCAAACGCTATGGCGAGATCCAGCGGGTGCATGATAGCGAAGTGGAAAAGGCGCTGCAGCGCCGGGACGTATACCACGAGAGCGAGGAAGCCAAGCGCGCCCCCAATGACCCAGAGGAGCGCGGGGTTGCGTACGGCAAATGAAGCCAGCACGCCGCGCTGCCAGCTGCGGTTGGTGAGGATGAGGCTGAGATTGGATACGATGAGCGTAATGAAGGCAAGCGTGCGGGCCTGGGCCACGCTCTCCCCGAGGGAGAGCGCCGCTGCGTAGACACCGATCACCGCCCCAAAAGCCACCAGCCCCTGGATCGTGCTGGTCACCAGGCTCCGCCTGCCGAAGAGGCGGTCCTTCGGGCTGCGCGGCATGCGCTTCATGATGTCCCGCTCCCCCGCTTCGGCCTCGAAGACGACGGAGCAGGCGGGATCGATGATCAGCTCGAGGAACACGATGTGCACGGGGAACAGGATCATCTCCTTCCAGTTCAGGATCACGGGCACGAGCGACGCAAGGGCGATGGGGATGTGCACGCTGATGATGTAGGCCATGGCCTTTTTCAGGTTGTCGAAGATCCTCCGTCCCATTCTCACCGCGGCCACAATGGAGGAGAAGTCGTCATCCAGCAGCACGAGGGCGGATGCCTCCCGGGCCACATCGGTGCCCCTTTCTCCCATGGCAACCCCGATGTGCGCGGACTTCAACGCGGGCGCGTCGTTCACACCGTCTCCCGTCATGGCAACCACTTCGCCGTTCGCCTTGAACGCGTCCACGATCAGAAGCTTCTGCTCCGGCACGACCCGCGCGAAGATGGTCGTCTCCCGCACCCGGTCGCGGAGCTCCTCGGGGGACATGCGCGCAAGCTCCTGTCCCGTGATCACGTTCTCCCCGCCCCGCATCCCGATCTGCCGGGCGATTTTCTGGGCCGTCACCGGGTAGTCCCCCGTGATCATCACGACCTTGATGCCCGCTTCGTAACACTCGGCGACGGCCGGAGGCACCGTAGGCCGTATGGGATCTTCCAATCCCACCAGGCCGATGAAATCGAACACGAATTCGTGCTGCGCGCCGGGAAGATCACTCTCCGGAAAACCGGCCTTCGCCACCCCGAGCACCCGCAGGCCCCGGTCCGCCAGAGCGTGCACCTCGAGGGCCAGGGCCTCGACGCGTCCGGAGTCGAAATGGCAGAGATCGGCAATGGCCTCCGGTGCCCCCTTCGTGGCGACGACGTAGCCGGCCCCGGACACGGACTTCCACACGTGGGAGAGCGCGAGCAGGTCCCGCGACAGCGGGTATTGCTGCACCATGGTCCAGCTGCGATGGAGATGCTCGGTGTTGGACAGGGTGAGGGCACCGACCTCGTGGATCGCTTTCTCCATCGGGTCGAACGGGTCTTCCTGGCTGGCGAGGATGCTGAACTCCAGCAGCTCGTGAAAGCTCTCCGGAACGGCGCCCCTGCTCTCCGTCAGATCGAGGGAGACGCCGTCCGCGCGCAGCATGCGGATTTTCATCCTGTTCTGCGTGAGCGTGCCCGTCTTGTCCGCGCACAGCACGGTGGCCGCCCCGAGGGTCTCTACCGCCGCCATCCGGCGCGCGAGCACCCTGTTCTGGGAGATGCGCCATGCTCCGAGGGCGAGAAAGATCGTGAGCACGACGGGGAACTCTTCCGGCAGCACCGCCATTGCCAGCGTGATTCCGGAGAGGATCCCTTCCAGCCAGTTCCCCCGCGTGAGGCCGTACACAACGACCAGGACACCGCAGAGCAGCAGCGCGCCCGCGAAGATGGCCTTGACTATGGAGGCTGTTTCCTTCTGGAGAGGGGTCTGTTCCTGCCGTACCGTCTGCAGAGCCTTCCCGATCCTCCCGATCTCCGAGTCCGCTCCGGTGGCTTTCGCGACAGCCACCCCCCGTCCGTGCACGACCAGGGTGCCGGAATAGACGAAGGGGGTGTCCTCTCCGCCCGGTCTCTGCAAAGTCGCCTCGGGATCGCCGGCGGACTTGCGCACGGCCGCCGACTCACCCGTCAACAGCGATTCGTCGACCGAAATATTGACGCACCAGAGGAGGAGAGCATCCGCCGGCACCCGGTCCCCTTCGGAAAGAACGAGGAGGTCCCCGCGCGCCACTTCCCTGCCGGGGATCCTCCGCCGCTCGCCTTCGCGTATGACCAGGGCCCGGGGGCTGGAGAGGTCCCGAAGCGCCTCCAGGGTATTCTCCGTCTTCTGTTCCTGAAAAATGGTGATGCCCATGATCACCACGACGAATCCGAGAAGCATGATCGCCTCCTGGATGTCGCCGAGCACCAGATAGATGACGCCGCACGAGATCAGGAGAAGAAACATCGGCTCCTTGACCACCTCGAAGGCGATGGAAAAGATGCCGCGCTTCTTCGAGGAGGGAAGCTCGTTCATCCCCTCTTTTGCCAGGGCTTCCTTCGCCTGCGCTTCGGTCAGGCCCGTCAATGTTTTGACCTGGTCTTCCGTAAATGCCATTCGGGCACCGTAGGTCGATTCCGGCAGCGTGTCAACTCACACGACGTTGACGTCACGGGTCGCGCGGACTATGCTGGCGGTTCATGGACGAAGCGGCAGAGAGCCAGGACACAAGAACCTTCCTGAAAAGCCTCGGGTTCCCCGAGGTCAGGGTCCATCACTCGTTCAACCACTTCGACTTCTCACGGCCGTCACGGCGGATCCTCGTGATCGGCTCAATGGGATCTGGCAAGACCGAGTTCTCCGCGCGGATCTGGCGTGATTCCGAAGTGGCGCAAAAGAAAAAGGGGGCCGCCGCGCTCGGCACCCGCACCGACGGGGCTGACCGCAGGATCGTGTTCTTCATCCGTTCAGCGCTGGACGCCAGGAGGTTCCCCGACTACCCGCCGGATGCGCTTCCCTACCGCGGGGGTTTTGTGCGCTGCGGGAAGAACATCGCCTCGATCGCAAGCTCATTCGACCTGGAGCGCGTCATGGCGGAGAACCCCGAGGCGGGGACCTGGGTCATCGACGAGGCATCCTTCTACGAGGAGCGGCTTGCCTACGTGGTGGAGAGCGCCTCCCGGACCCGGGGGCTGACGTTCATCTTTCCCTCGCTCGTGTTGAACTTCCGGCGCGAGATATTCAATACAACCGCGCGGCTTCTGCTGGACACGGCCACCGACGTATTCCCCCTCACCGCCTACTGTGAGCACCCCGAGTGTCTTCAGGATTCCTTTTACACCTACCGGTACTACACCGTGGACGGACGGGAGTGTCCCGCGCTCTACTTCGATCCCCTGCTGGTGATCGGCGGAGACCGCGAGGTGCATGATCCACTGGAGCCGAACTACTGCACCCGCTGTGACGACCATCACTACCTGCCGGGCAAGGAATACACCTTCCTTGTTCTCAAGCCTCTTGGCGCGCAGGCTGCACGGGGAGATGCCGCGCCCCTTCGTGAGGAGCTGTCTCTCATCAAGGACAACATGGAAAAGTCCCGGCTGTACGCCCACTTCCGCGACATGCACGAGGAGATCCGGATGAACTCCCTGCGCGTGTCCTGCATCGCGGAGAAAGCGCTCCTGTTTCTGTTCACGGAACAGAACATCGTGTCCGACTCTTTGTTCCTCTGTCTCGTGAAGGAGCTCCGGATGGACGTCGACTACCTGCAGCGCCGCCTGTCCGACTGCCGGCGGGCCACTGTGCTGGAGAAACTGTGAAGAGGGCCTTCGGCTGCGGCGCGGCGGCCACGCTCTGCACACTCATGGTTCTTGCCGGCTGCGCGGGCAAGCCGCCGACCATCTCCCGCGTCTTTGCGCGCGCCATCTATGTGCACGACACGGACAGCGGCAAGAACTCCGAAACGCTCGGAGTCTTCCTCGTGGCGAATGACCCGGATGGATTGGAAAATCTCGGCGCGTTTTACGTGATCAATGACGATGCGGAGCTGTTCTGGAAGGTGGAAAGCGGTGCGTGGGCCACCTCGACCGCAGAGGGGGAGAGCTGGATCGGCAGCACGTCTCTCTTCATGCCCGGGTCGACCAGGCTGCCGGCAGGCCCCTACAGGGTCGTGCTGCAGGACGTGGGCGGGGACACCGTGGAAGACACTGTCACGATTCCCGCGCGCTCCGTCGGAGCGGCCGAAGCAACGTACCCCTCCTCGAGCGTGGCGGGAGGAATCATCAAGGTGTCGGGACCTTATGCCGCGTACGAGGTGTGGACATACAGCACCGATGGGAGGTTCGTCGCAGCGTTCCCGGCAGGAGGCAAATCCCCTCCCCTGGAAATAAGAACGGTCCTCAGTGCGTCGCCGGCCCTGACGGTGGGTTTCACCTACCGCGTGTTCGCCTGGGATGAAAAGGCCGGCTACGGGGTTCTCTCGGGCCCGTTCAACTCGGGAACCTTGTCCGCGCGGTAGCCGAGCGCATATACTCCCATTCATGGCAGGCCCGCCGTACATACTTGCCCTCGATCAGGGGACGACCAGCTCCCGCGCCATAGTCTACGACCGCGCGGGACGCGCGCTCGCCCTGGCTCAGAAACCCTTCACGCAGAACTACCCTCGCCCGGGCTGGGTGGAGCACGACCCGACTGAGATCTGGTCCACGCAGCTCGCCGCCGCGCGAGAGGCCATTGCCCAGGCGCGCATCAGCCCTTCACGGATCGCCGGCATCGGGATTGCCAACCAGCGGGAGACGGCCGTGTTCTGGGACAGGAGCACGGGCGCCCCCCTCGGCCCCGCCATCGTCTGGCAGGATCGGCGCACGGCCGACATCTGCCGCACCCTTTCCGCCCGGGGGCTGGAGCGCATGATCGTTGAGAGAACAGGTCTTCTCGTTGATCCTTATTTCTCGGCGACAAAGATCATGTGGGCCCTGGAAAACATGCCGGGCATGCGGAAGAAGGCGCACGGGGGGGACGTCTGCTTCGGCACGGTGGATTCATGGCTTGTGCGCATGCTGACGGGAAACCACCTCACCGATCCATCGAACGCCTCGCGGACCCTCCTCTTCGACATTCACAAAGGCGCGTGGGACACGGAGATACTTTCCGCCCTGGAAATCCCCGCGGTGCTGCTGCCTCGCGTCATCCCTTCCTCCGCAAGCTTCGGCCATGCGGAGGCAAGCCTTCTCGGCGCGGAGATTCCCGTGTGCGGCGTGCTGGGAGACCAGCAGGCCGCGCTCCTGGGCCAGGCGTGCCTGGAACCAGGCGCGGTGAAGGTGACATACGGGACAGGGTGCTTCTGCCTGCTGTCCACGGGCCGTCAAGCTATTGCGTCCCGCAACCGGCTTCTCACGACCGTCGCATGGGACCTGGGCGACGGCCTGGAGTACGCGCTGGAGGGCTCCGTGTTCGTCGGGGGCGCGGTGGTGCAGTGGCTGCGCGACGAGCTGCGCATCCTCTCCTCCTCCGCGGAGTCCGACACTCTGGCCCGGTCGGTTCCCGACACCGGCGGGGTCTACTTCGTTCCCGCCTTCGTGGGCATGGGGGCGCCGCATTGGGACCCCGAGGTGCGGGGCGCGCTTTTCGGAATCACCCGCGGCACGCGGCAAGAGCATATCGTGCGCGCGGGCCTGGAGAGCATCGCTTATCAGACGCGTGACCTCGTTGAGGCCATGGAGAGAGACGCGGGCCGCGCAATCCAGTCGGTCCGTGTCGACGGAGGGGCGTCGGTCAATGCTTTTCTCATGCAGTTCCAGGCGGACATACTCGGCACGCCGCTGGTCAGGCCGCGAAGCCCGGAGACCACGGCACTGGGCGCCGCGTTCGCCGCGGGACTGGCCGCGGGGGTGTGGAAGAACAGGGCCGAGCTTGCCGAGATCTGGCAGGCGGACACGATATTCGAGCCGACAATGGACAAGGCGGCCCGCGGCGCCCTCATCGAAGGATGGAATGCGGCCGTTGCCGCCGCGCGATCCTTCGGCAGGCGGGGGTGAGATTCAACATCTGTAGGGGATTGCAAACGCCCTGCGATTGCCGCCGATCGGAATCGAACCGATGACACACGGATTTTCAGTCCGTTGCTCTACCGTCTGAGCTACAGCGGCGATATCGGCACATACTATCGGCGGTCGGGAAAAAGTCAAGGGGCGTGTTGGCCAGACTGCAGGGGGATCGCGTTGAGCCGGCCCCCGCGCCGCGGCCACGTTACACCGTGGCCGGCGTGAAACTCGCCCCTTTTCATGCTATCTTATTTTTATGCCTTCCCACTTCACGCACCTCCTCTTTGCTGAGGAAGCGCTCCGCAGCGCCCTTGGGGAGAAGGCGAATGAGATCCTCGACGCACACGGCAACCTGTTCCGGTTCGGGGCGCAGGGTCCCGATTTCTTCTACCACAATCAACGGACCATGCCCACGGGGCTGCGCTACGGAGTGGCGCTGCACAGGCACGGGTACGGCACCTTCGTGGAGGCGATGGTGCGCGAAGCGCTCCGGTTGTCCGCGGGCCACGGATCGGAGCTCTCCGCGTTCATCCTCGGATTCGCCACGCACGCTCCGCTGGACCGGCGGACCCATCCCTTCATCGGGTACTTTGCCGGGTGGGACGACCCGAGGGACGAGCGCACGCGCAGGCTCTACCACTCACATCCATTCCTGGAGCGGATCATCGACCTTCTCGTGCTGGAAAAGCGGTTCGGAAAATCCCCGGCAGAGCTCGACTTCCTCTCACTGGTGCGATGCGGAAAAACGCTGCCCTACCCCGTCATCAAGGCCCTGGTAAAGGCCCTCAACTCCACGTATCCGTCATTCAACTACAAGAGCCGCGACAGGAAGCGCATCGAGAACGCATATCACGACACTATTTTCTTCTACAAGGTCACCAATCACCTCAATCCGGACCTGCTCCGTCTGGCATTCAAAAAAGACCGCAAGGAGAGTTTCCGCGAAAAGCGCCTCGGATTGATCCACCCCCGCGAGGTTCCCCCGGGCTACGATTTCCTCAACCTCGCGCACGCCACCTGGTGTCATCCCTGCGACGATTCGGCCACCTACACGACGAGCTTTTTCGATCTGTACGAGGTTGCGCTTGCCGAGTGCACGGCCATGCTCAGGGAGCTCTCCGCCGTGCTTGCCGGACAATCGCCCGTGGATGAGCTGGGAGCCAGAATCGGCAACGCGAGCCTCGATACCGGGCGCGAGAGCTGCGTCCCGGTACACTCACACCCGCTTCCCCTTCCGGAGATTCTCGACGATATCTACAGGCAGCTGGAGCGGGAGACGGCCCGGTAGCGGCTCAGTTGCGTCCCGCCCCACCGGACTTCCTCAGCCGCGGCCGGTGAGAGGCAGGCGCGCCCCGTTGATTGTCGCGGCCTCATCAGTGCAGAGAAACACCATTGCTGCCGCGATCTCCTCCGCGGGGGTCGACTTTCCGTACGCTTTCTTTTGCTGTGCATCCCGTGTTTCAGGGCTGTCGATGGAATCCACTTCGATGAGATTGGCCGTGGCGCCCGTGCCCCGAAGCTCGTCCGCAAGGGCAAGCACCAGCGCATCGGAGGCTGCCTTGCCCATGGCGTACAAAGCGGTTTTGGCCGTCGGCGTCCGGGCCTTGGGGGAGGTGACCGCGATGAACCGGCCCCACCCTCCGGTCTTGATTGGCCCCGCGAATGCGCGGGCAACGTTCAGGGTGGTACGCACGAGCATGTCGTTCAGCGAGCTCCAGTCAGCGGGGTCGAGCTCCGCAATGGACGTGCCGCCTTTGTAGCCGCCTACCAGGTGCAGGACGATGTCGATCCTGCCGAATCTCTTCTGGATCGCTTCCGCCCATTCTTTTGCAGCGGACGCGTCCAGGAGATCCACAACCGTTGCCATGCGTCTTGCCGCCGGGACTTGAAGCAGATCGAGCGTCCTTGTGAGTCCTTCCATGCTCCGTCCCCCGACGCAGAGCGTTGCCCCGGCCTTGAAGAAGGCGCGCGCCACGGTCGGCCCCAGCCCACCGGCCGCCCCCGAGATTGCAACGATTTTCCCCTCCAACATGATTACCCCCGCGGAAAAGTATCAGCGTTTTCTCCCTGTCGGGCAAGCAGCGGCACGAACAGGGCTTCCAGTGGACAACGAACGGCAAAGATGCTTTCTTACACGCATGGACCTTTCATCGAGCGTGAAGCTGAACAATGGAGTCGATATCCCGTGGGTCGGGCTGGGCGTATTCAAATCCCCGCCGGGCAGGGAGACGGAACAGGCTGTGAGGTGGGCCCTGGAAATAGGCTACCGTCACATAGACACGGCCGCATATTACCAGAACGAGGCAGATGTCGGCCGGGCCCTGAAGGACAGTCGTGTTCCCCGGGAAACGGTGTTCGTCACCACCAAGGTGTGGAACCAGGACCAGGGGTTTCAGAGCACGCTGAAGGCATTCGACCGCAGCCGAAAGAACCTCGGCCTCGATGTCCTGGATCTGTATCTCATACACTGGCCCGTTGAGGGAAAGTTTCTGGAAACATGGAAAGCGCTGGAGAAAATCTACGCGGAGGGCAAGACGCGCGCGATCGGGGTGAGCAATTTCCTCGTTCATCACCTGGAGAGCGTCATGAAGTCCTCGTCAGTGGTGCCTGCGGTGAACCAGGTGGAGTTCCACCCCTTCCTTGTGCAGAAGGATCTCCTTGCCTTTGATGAGCGCGCGGGAGTGCGCCACGAGGCGTGGTCACCGCTGACAAGGGGACGCAGCCTGGACAATCCCGTCATCGCCGGGATCGCCGCAAAGTACGGAAAGACCGCTGCGCAGGTCATGCTGCGCTGGGACCTCCAGCTCGGAGTCGTCACCATTCCCAAGTCGATCCACCGGGAACGCATTCTTGAGAACAGCCGCATATTCGACTTCCCGCTCGCGCCGGCAGATGTCGAGCGGATCACCGCCCTCGACGCGGGAGCGCGTATCGGGCCGCATCCCGACCACGTGAGCTTCTAGCCGGTACCCAGAAGAGAAAGCAGCTTTGCCGGATCAACCGTGGGCAGGGAACATGCATGGTCACGGCACACGTAGGCCGCCGCCTTGCCGTTCAATGAGGCCAGCGGTTTCGTAAACGGAGCGATCCGGACGATCGGCGGCTCCGCATCGTCAGTTGGGCGAAGAATGAGGACCTTGCGCGGGATGAACCTTCGGCGTACCTCGCGCGCAATTGAGCGTGCATCGCTTCCGTCGGGGATTCCCGCGATGACGATCTCGAAGAAGGGCCCGGCCGCCATATCCATGGCGCAGAGGAAGAACGCATGTGAATACGCGTCTTCGGCGCCACGGCTCGGCGACAGGCGCATGATCGCTTCAGCCATGCGCTGATACTCGACGCTGCCGGTGATCCTGGCAAGCTTCAGCAGCACGAGAAGCGCCACCGAGTTCGCGGAGGGAATGACGCCGTCCGACAGTTGTTTGACGCGCCCCCCCGGGAGCGGGGGCGCATCCGCGGCGGTCTGAAAGAAGCCGCCCTCCTCCGCGTCCCAATGATGCGCAGTGAGACCCTGCATAACGTCGAGGGCCCGTGAAAGGAATCGCTCCTCGAAGCCCGCTTCGTACAGCTCGAGAAGACCCCATGCGAGGAATGCGTGGTCTTCGGCAAACGCGGTGATGGCTGTCTCTCCGTCGCGAAACCGGTGGCAGAGCCTGCCTTCCGGGCTCATGCGGTGCAGCACAAAATCCGCGGCCCTGCCCGCCGCCTCGACCAGCCGCGGATCGTCGAACGCGCCGCCCGCGCGGGCAAGAGCCGCGATCATGAGACCGTTCCAATCGGCCAGGACCTTGTCGTCCTTGAATGGCCGGATCCTTCCCTCCCGCGCGGCGAAAAGAGTCTCTTCCCGCCCGCCGGGAGCCGAGACGTCCGCGCTGTCCCTGTGCAGGATATTCTGCCCGGGCCGCAGCACGCCGTAGGTCTCGACAAACTGCCCAAGCTCGGCCTGGCCCAGCGTCGCGGCGGCCTCCCGTTCCGTCCAGGTGTAGAACTTCCCTTCCTCGCCCTCGCTGTCCGCGTCCTCCGCCGAGTAGAACGCTCCCTCCGGGGACGTCATGTCGCGAAGGACGTACGCGGCTATCTCCTCCGCGGTGCGCCGGTAGAAGTCTTTGCCAACAGCCTGCCAGGTCTCCGTGTACGCCAGCAGCAGGAGCGCCTGGTCGTAGAGCATCTTCTCGAAGTGGGGAACAAGCCAATGGGCGTCGGTCGAGTAGCGGTGAAATCCAAATCCTAACTGGTCAAATATGCCCCCGTTCCGCATCCCGGTGAGGCTCTGTTCGACCATGCGGAGCACTTCCGGATCCTTGCCGCGCTCCCATGCGCGGAGGAGCAGGGGGAACAAGACGGGCATGGGAAACTTGGGAGCGTCACCAAAGCCTCCGTTCTCCGAATCAAACATCCGGGAAAGCTGCCGGGCCGCCTGGCCCGCCGCTTCCGGGTCCGGGGCGCCGCCTGTGCCCGAACTTTCCCTTGCGCGATCTGCGAGCTCTCTCCCGACGGCTTCGGCCGAGGCGTCCACCTCCGCGCGTCTGGAGGCCCACAGCTCCGCGATTTCGGGAACCAGCTCCCGCATTCCCTTGCGGCCGTATGCATTGTCTTTAGGGATGTACGTGGCGGCAAAGAACGGCTTGCCTTCAGGGGTAAGTACCATGGTGAGCGGCCACCCCCCCGCTCCCGTGAGGAGCTGGCAGATCCTCATGAAATGCGCGTCGATATCCGGTCTCTCCTCGCGATCCACCTTGACGGATACGAATGTCGAGTTCATGAGCGCCGCGACGCTCTCATCCTCGAATGACTCGTGCTCCATCACGTGGCACCAATGGCAGGTGGAGTAGCCGATGGAGAGGAAAACGGGCTTGTCGTCGTCTTTCGCCCTGCAGAACGCCTCATCCCCCCACGCGTACCAGTCCACCGGATTCTCGGCGTGCTGGAGGAGGTAGGGGCTCTTCTCTTTTGCCAGGCGGTTCAGGCGCGTGCCCTCCGAAAGCAGTAAGAAGGTACCGCTCCGCGAGCGGAGCGGGCAAACCAGAGTGCAAAACAATTTCCGAGCCCGGCGATTAATTCAGGGGTGCCAATGCGTCATATTGGGTAAGAGCACACGCTCAACAACTCCGCGGACTACCGCGGAAGGGAGGATTTGATGAACAAGTTCATTGTTCTTTACAGCGGGGGAAAGGCCCCCACGACTCCCCAGGAAGGGGAAGCGTCCATGAAGGTCTGGAAGGCGTGGTTCGGCAAGCTCGGCGGATCGGTCGTCGAGCCGGGGAACCCATTCGGTGGATCCAAAACCGTGAGCTCCACCGGGATCCAGGACGGCTCGAGCGGCAACGTTTCCAATGGCTACAGCATCCTTCAGGCAAACGATCTTGCTGCCGCGGCCAGGCTCGTCAGGGACTGCCCGATAGTCGGGGAGGGCGGGAAGGTCCACGTATTCGACCTGATGGCAATGTAGGGGTCGTTCCAGAATAACGACTCAACGTCACTCAACGGCCACGCGGCCCTGCATCACGCGGGGCCGCGTGAATGCCGTCGATCCCACCCTCCCGGTCACGGTACCCCGTGACATTTCGTCGTCATCGTTGACCTGCCCCCGGTCCGGGGGTATCATACCGTTCATGCCAGGTCCCATCGACGAGTACCGCAAGGCGCAGAAAGCCGGCAAACCCCGGAGAGACCCCAGCGTCCGCGGCTTCATCAAGGAGACCAGCAGGGACACGGGCTACCGCAAGGCGGCCCAGTTCCTGATGCTTCTCGGGAAGGATGAAGCGGCACGCGTGCTGCGGCACATGTCGGCGGAGGAAGTCGAAGGCATCACCCTGGAAATCGCGCGCACCCAGCACATCGAGGAGAAGGAAGCCTCCAAGATCCTCGAGGAGTTCGGCTACATCCGGGAAACCAAGGACCTGATCGCGCAGGGCGGCATCGAGAAAGCCCAGGAGATGCTCACCGCTTCCATCGGGGCCGAGAAGGCCGAAAAGATCCTTGCGAAGGTCAGAAAGGACATGGCGCCGCCGCCCTTCACCTTCCTGCAGGACATCGACATCCACCAGGCCATCACGCTTCTGAAAGAGGAATCGGTGCCGGTGGCGGCGCTCATTCTCGCCCACCTGGAACCGAAGCTCGCGGCCAGGATCCTCCAGGCGCTCAGCCCGGAGGTGCAGCACGAGGTGGTGCCACGTATTGCAAAAATGCAGCATGTGGACGCCGAGGTCATCCGTAAGGCGGAGGAGGTCCTGCGCAGCAAGGTGCGCGAGCAGGGGCAGCCCGTGAACGAGGAAGTGGACGGCAAGGCCGCTCTTACCGAGATCCTTCGATTCATGGACCCGGGCAAGGAACAGGCCATCCTGGCCGACCTGGAGCCGAACATGGCCAACCAGATCAGGAAGAACCTCTACACCATGGACGTGGTGTTCCAGCTCCCGGACAAGAACCTCCAGAAGGTCATGCGGGACTACGCCGACAAGGAGCTTGCCCTGGTGATGAAGGGCGTGGAAGAACAGGTGCGGCAGCGCCTCCTTTCATCGATCTCCGAGCGCAGGCGGGAGCTTATCCGCCTGGAGGGAGACGCGCTGGGCCAGGTGCGGAAATCGGAAGTCGATCGAGCGATCCAGGATTTGCTGGAATATATCCAATTGTTGGAACAGAAGGGCGATATCGTCATCCTGCGCGAGCGGGAAAAATTTGTCTAGCCATGGACGGCGGAAGGCCGACTCTTAGGACCATACACCTCGAAGGAGCATCTCATGGATAAATCCACGGAGTACCGTGGCGCGCTGGTTTCGATATCCGAGATCGGAAAGCACGTCGACAGCGAGGTCCAGATCAACGGCTGGCTGTACAACCTCCGGTCCAAGGGAAAAATCGCCTTCCTGCAGCTCCGTGACGGCAGCGGCAGGATACAGGGCGTGGCGGAGGAGGCCGGCTGCGGAGCCGAATGCTTCTCGGCCATCGCCGGCCTGAAAATGGAAGCCTCCGTCAAGGTGCGCGGCAGAGTGCGCAGGGACGAGCGCGCCCCTTCCGGCTTCGAGCTCACGGTGACCGGCATGGACATCGTGCAGAACCCCGCGGACGACTATCCCATCTCGAAGAAGGAACACGGCATCGACTTCCTTCTTGAGAACAGGCACCTCTGGCTGCGCTCCAGCCGGCCCTACGCCCTCATGCGCGTCAGGGACCAGGCCATCACCTCCTTTCGCGCGTTCTTCCATGAGCGCGGATTCCTCCTCATCGATACGCCCATCCTCACGGGCTCCATCGGAGAAAGCGCGGGGACCCTGTTTACCGTGCCCTACTTCGACCTGGGGGACGCATACCTCGCCCAAACCGGCCAGCTCTACCTGGAGGCTGCCTGCATGGCCTACGGCAAGGTCTACAATTTCGGACCGACCTTCCGCGCGGAAAAGTCCAAGACCCGCAGGCACCTGACCGAGTTCTGGATGCTCGAGGCTGAGGTGGCCTACGCGGACAACGAAGACAACATGCGACTGCAGGAAGACATGGTGAGCAGGGTCGTTTCCGACGTTCTTGCCAACTGCCCCGAAGAGCTCAAGGCCCTGGAGCGGGACAGCGAGCCGCTCAAGAAGGTGACCACGCCCTTCATCCGCATGGACTATGCCGAGGCGGTGAAGATACTCCAGTCCAAAGGGAGCACCATGCAGTGGGGGGACGACCTGGGCGGTGAGGACGAGACAATCCTGACGAAACTGTACGAGAAGCCGATCTTCGTCATGAACTATCCGAAAAAGGCCAAAGCCTTCTATATGAAGGAGAATCCCGCCAACACGGAGACGGTCCTGTGCTCCGACCTTCTGGCCCCCGAGGGCTACGGGGAAATCATCGGCGGATCACAGCGCGAGGACTCCCTGGAGAAGCTGCTCTCCCGCATCCACGAGGAGAAGCTGCCGGAGGACACCTACGGCTGGTACCTGGACCTGCGCAAGTACGGCTCTGTTCCGCACTCGGGATACGGCATCGGGCTCGAGCGCACCCTCGCATGGATCTGCGGCAGTCAGCACATCAGGGAGTGCATCCCGTTCCCAAGGACGATATCGAGGATATATCCGTAGCCACGGATGGCGAGGGGCGCCGAGTGCAGGGATGCACGGAAGGCGCCCCGTAGGGCGGCAGGCGGCTGCGAAGCAGACGCCGGGAGCCCGTAGCCACGGACGGCGTACTCGCCGAACGGGTACTCCCGTATGGCGAGGGGCGCCAAACGGCTGATCAGTTCGTCCAGACGGAAAGTCGGGCGAGAACCTTGTCCCTCAGGTCCGTGCAGCAGTTCCACCCGTGGCTTGCTTTGTCACAGCCTGGACCACCATCCAGCGAGTCGTGCCCGTCGCCGCCGATGAGCCAGTCGGTTCCCGCGCCGCCCAGGAGGGTGTCGTCACCGCCCTGGCCGAACAGCAGGTCGTCACCTTCCCCGCCCTGGATGACGTCATTGTCCGTCAGGCTCTTGCCGCAGCAATCATGGCAACCTTCACCGGTGGCCCTGCTGAGGTACAGTCCCCCGTCACAGTCGCCGAGATGGAACCAGCTGCTCGGGCCGCCATACCCCAGACCCATCTCGACCAGGTCCTCCAGCGCATCCCTGGCAGCGTCCCTCACGGAGTAGAAGGCGCACTTGCTGACCGCGGGGTCGACCGCCAGCACGGCAGCAGTAAAAGCTGCGGTGTCGCCGAAGATTACGTCATTGCCGGCGCCGCCATCCAGCATGTCGTTGCCCATAATCCAGGTGTCGGCCAGGTCCTTGCCGCATGCCCATCCGTCGCTGTCCCATCCATCACAGCCGTGGTCGTGATGGCAGAACGCCACGCTTGCGACCACCGTGAGCCTGGGCGCTATCAGGGTCCACCGGTCACCGACGATCACATCGTCTCCCGCGCCGCCCGTGATCGAGTCGTTCCCCGCGTAGATCTGGTCGATATGTCGCTCGAGGTTCAGCATGGTCTTCTTGCCACACTTCACCGACACCACTACTTCGCGCAGGTCAAGGGCCGCGTCGTCGATCTGGGCGAGCGCCCAGTCAAATGCCTGACCGAACCCTTCCATCTTGTCAATGAGGAGCTCGAAATCCCTCACGAGCCCAAGGGGCACGGTGAAGGACGGCGAAAGAACCGCCATATCATCGCCAACCAGGAGGTCATTCCCTGTCCCGCCATCCAGCTCGTCACAGCCGATCTGATAGACCTGGTCCACGATCACATCCACGTGACTCACGCAGTGATGTTCAGTTGCCTCGTCGATAACATGATCGAGCCTGCAGATGAACTCGTTCAGCTTATCAGTTGCGCATGAGAAGTCCCGCAGTATGCGGCCGACGGAATCAAGGAAAGATTCGGTCACAGTCACAGTCGGCTCGAACACGAGCAGCGCGTCACCGACCAGCACATCATCCCCGTCCCCGCCGATGAGGCGGTCATTTCCGGCCACCAGGCCTGTGTAGTGCGCCACGTCAGTGACGATCGAAGCAAATGGCAGGAGCCAGGTGCCGTCAGTTCTGGCCAAGCGGTTCGCGTTTCCAAGATAGCCCCACGCGCCGCTTAGAATATTCGTTGCACGGCCTGGAATCACCGACACAACCGGGATTATCGTGGCGCCCAAATCCGTCATGACGATATTCGCAGGGACAACGTATCCTGCGCCGCCCGGAATCAGATGAAGGCCGTGGAGCACCTCGGGGAGCGCGTCGCCGGAAGTCATCCGCGTCACGTCGTCTCCGACCAGAAGGTCGTTGCCGGCGCCTCCGTCCAGGAGATCGTCTCCGGCTCCTCCGGCCAGCAGGTCGTTGCCGTCCCCGCCCGTCAGAGAGTCATTGCCCCTTCCGCCCAGAAGCGCATCGTCTCCTGCTCCGCCGTCCAGCGTGTCATTACCGTCGGGCAGCAGCTTAACGAGCAACAGGCAGGTCTGCCATTCCTTGTATCTGCATGAATCTTTCACAAGGTATGGCGTGCCATCAGCGTTGTAGGCGCCCATCAGGAGCACGAGGTCGGCATTCAAGAGATTCTCGAGCACGGCCGCGCTCAGGTCGCTGCAGTACATGCTCTCCGGGTAGTACACGCCGGTGATGATTCCGACATCGGTCAGCAGCACATCCTTGTGCCAGGAGCCGTTGGGATTCACCCTCGGAGAGCCGTCCGGGTTCCAAGCCCTGGAGATGACCCCGGTATCCCCTATTATGATGTCGTTTCCATCGTCTCCCGCGAGGCTGTCGTCTCCGAGCCCGCCAATCAGCTCGTCGTCACCCGCGCCGCCAATCAGCACGTCATTGCCGCGCTGGCCATAGAGGATGTCGTTTCCCGCTCCTCCGAGAATCGTGTCGTTGCCTGCCACCCCATCGACATCGTCGAAGAGCGTCACGTCGCGGATGACGTCGGCGAACGGCGCCGGGTACTTCTGCCAGATCCCGGCCTGGCCGCTCTCGGGGCGTCGGGAGATCATGCCATTGTCTCCCAGCACTACATCCGAGCCGTCACCGCCGTCTATGAAGTCATTCCCATCCGCGCCGAACCGGACATTATGGCCGCCGATGATGTCGTCGTCCCCCGCATCGCCATACAGCTGGTCGTCGCCCTGCTCGCCCATGATGAGGTCGTCGCCCGGGCCGCCGTGGATCACATCATTGCCGCCGCCGTCGTTTGCGCCTGTATAGGTGCACACGACGCTCCCGCCGGCATAGGCAGTGAACGCGAGACTCGAGCCAGACTGCAGGGAGCGGGTGAACAGTCCGCTGTCTCCCAGGACGATGTCATCTCCGGCCCCGGCAAAGATCATGTCGTTCGCGGTTCCGCCGAAGATTATGTCGTTCCCGCTGCCCGCGGTGATGAAGTCATCCCCGCCATACGTGGGATCCGTGCTCTCTATTCGGACGGCAACTCCGGCGTCGAGGATTACCAGGCCGTTGTCGCCGAGCACTACATTTTCGCCGTCACCCGCGTCGACCGTGTCGCTGCCGGACCCTGCCAGGATGATGTCGTCGCCTGCGTCTCCGGCAATGATGTCATTTCCGCCCATAGAGGGGTTGGTGGTCTCTATTCTCACCAGCCTTCCATCAGCCCAGGTTGCAATGCCCTGGTCGCCGACGATGACATCATTTCCCTCTCCGCCCGATACCATGTCGTTTCCGAGCCCGGCGATGATTACGTCATCGCCGTCGTTGCCGGTTATCAGGTCGTTTCCGGAGCCGCTGGTAATGAAATCATCTCCGGCATCCCCCGTGATGATGAGGTCCGTCATCACCACCGCCGCGTAGATGACGTCATTGCCCGCCTCGCCGTGGATCACCAGGGAGAGAGGATCGGTTTCGGTGACCAGCACGTAGTCGCTGCCCTCGCCCGACCAAAGGGTCGTTGTGGTGCCGTTGCTGTCATTCGTTGACTGGATCTCGACGGAGTTGCCGCCAAAGCCCCCTTCGATGTTGATCCCGCCGCCGAAGGTCCCTCCCGTGGCCGTGTAGTTGATGGGGGCAGGCGAGAAACCAACAATTGAATTGCTGGTGATGATCACCGAATCGCCGCTTCCGTCCGCTTCGTCGCTCACGTTCAGGGTGTTGATTCCCGTGCCGCAATCTATGCTGAGCACGCCGAAGATATTGTCCAGGGTGCCGTTGTCAACGGGGGCATCGGAGGAGACATTCACCACATCGTCCCCTGCGTCTGTATACACATTGGTCAGCCCGCCGGTCCCGAGCACGTTCACCGTGTCATTGCCCAGGTTCGTGTGCAGAGTGGTCTCTCCGGCATGCGTATCGGCTATCGTAAAGGTGTCATTGCCCGTGCCCAGCCCGATGTTCAGGTATTCGAAGCCCAGGTAGTGGATCCCCGCCCCCATCCCCAGCCCTGTCAGGTCCGTGGAGGTCAGGTACCCCGTGTTGTCCGCCGCGTCTCCCGTGTCGTCCACGTTCAGCGTGTCCGTCCCGCCGTCAGCGTCCACCACAAGCTGCCCGACAATCCCGTTCACCGTCCCGCCGGTCGAAGGGGCAAGGCTTCCCACATTGACCGTGTCGTCACCAGACCCGCCGTTCACTGTCAAGGGCACGGAGATGGACCTGACGTCTATGCGGTCATTTCCATCCCCGCCGTCCACAAAGGCGGAGACATTCACGTCATTCACCGCAAGCACGTCATCCCCGGCCAGGAGATACAGGGAGTTCGCCTCGATGTCCGGAGTGGTGACTACGCTGCTCACGGCCTGGCCGTCGGGCTGCAGGGAGAATGTGGTCCAGCCTCCGCTCACCGAAACGCTTCCTGTGTCGGAAAGGTTGGTGCCCTTGAAGGTCAGGACATCGTTGCCGCCCGCGGCCTGCGTGACCACACCGTTCTGGACCAGCGAGTATTCGACGGCCTGCACCGTGGCCCCTTCCAGACCGCGAAGCTCGACCAGATACTCGTCGTCTCCTCCGACGCCGTTGAGCTTGGCCAGCCCATTCCACGGGGTGGCGCTCCAGACGGTTCCGTTGGCGGTGACCTGGCCGTTCGCCGCGCCTACCGCGAAAATATTCCGCCCCTGGCTCCCGACAAGCTGAACTTCGGAGAACACACCGGCAATGTCTTCCACCGTGGCGTTGGTGAAGCCGGCCAGAACCCGGCTCTCCCCGGTGCCCGAAAGCTGAGCGGTTCCTTCAATGAAGAGATTGCCGAAGACCCCGAAGTCTCCGTTGTACACCTCGATCAGCGTGTTGTACCCTTCCGAGTCCTGGAAGATATCCGTTCCGGCCTGGCCCGTCATTTTGTCGTTACCGGGTCCGCCGTTCAGCAGGTCGTTCTGCGCCCCCCCGCAGAGGACATCATCCCCCGCCTCGCCGTAGAACGCAATCTGCGCAAAGGGCGAATTGGTGACCGTTGCCGCGCAGAGAAGGTCGTTTCCCGCGCCTCCTCTTACGGTCAGGGTGTCTCCTCCCGCCGCGTTCACGGAGAGCAGGCTGTACACGGTATGGCCGGACCATGTGCCCGTCAGGCTGTTCGGAGTGGCCGCGTCATCCGCAAGCTTGAAAACGTCGTCCTGATCGCTCAGCGAAATCTCCACGCTGTCCATGGCCGCGTCATTGCCCAGGTCCGCGCTCACGGTCGTGATTCCCGCCTGCCGGAGATTTCCGTAGAAGACGAACTGGTCGGCGCCGCCTTCACCGTTCATGATCAGGCTTTCGACATTCGACCCGATGAGATATGCGGCCTCCGTGCTGCCCGAATAGGAGCTCAGGCGGACCTGGCTGGTCCCCTGGGCAGCGGCCCTGAATGAGTTGGCCCCCGAGCTTCCCAGCAGCTTGATCGTGTCCGTGCCGGTACCGCCGTCAAAGGACGCTCCCTTTCCGAGGGTGGCCAGGTACTCGATGAGCGTGTCGTTTCCGGCGCCGCCCGTGATGACATCCGCCCCGCCGCGGCCCTGGAGGATGTCGTTGCCGTCACCTCCGTCCAGGATGTCGCTTCCCGCCCCTCCGACCAGCGTGTCGTTGCCCGCCTGGCCGTAGAGTGCCACTCCCACACCGCCGGTGATCTCGGCCGTGAGCTGATCGTTTCCGGCGCCGCCGTAGAGGGTGCCGCCCGAGACGCCGCTGCCCAGCGTGAGAACGTCATCGCCGGCGCCTCCGTCGAGCGTTGCGGACCCGGATCCCGAATAGTTCAGGTTGTCGTTGCCGGCTCCGCCGTAGATCGTGGCGCTCACCAGGACCCCCGGACTGACCACGAGGGTGTCATTGCCGTCTCCGAAATCCCCGGAGATCAAGGAAACACCGGTGTAGGTCTCCGAAACCCCGAACGCGGTGACGATCAGCGTTTCACTGCCGGCAGTCCCTGACACGTGGGCAATGGAATAGCTTTCATCATGGTTCGTGGGCAGGACGTTGCGCAGGCCGGCCCGGGAGCCGACGTTCAAGGTCAGGAGACCGCCCGAGAGAGACGCAAGGTTCGGGGGCGGGGGCGCGCTGTTGACGAGGCTGCCCGGGAGCTGGATGGTGGCAAGGTGGATGGTGAAGCTGAAGAGCTTCTCCACCCATTCCGTGCTGGGCACCTCGACGTCCACCCATTCGTCACAGGCGCCGAACCAGCTCGCTATCTCGCATCCGATCGATCCCAGGAAGTTTACTATGGCAGCGCCGATCTCTTCCGCGGCGTCCAGGGTCATCCGGACGATCTTGATGATCGTCTCGAGAACCACCCCTGTTCCCTGCACACTCAGGTCCAGGCTCACGGACTGGCCGAGGGTCCCTGTGGCGCTCAGGCTCACCGACACGCCGACCAGGTTTACGTCCGCGACTTTTGCGCTGAAGCTGCCGCCCGCGGCAAAGCGGAAATAGGAGCCATCGAAGGAAGCATCAAGCCAGATGTCTCCCTGGATGCCGGTGCTGGCCCCGTAGTAGGGAAGCCCGACCCCTCCGCCGAAGTGCAGATCGAAGTGGCCCTGTGAGTTGATGAAGCCGTAGCCGTAGATGGTCATCATCCCGAACAGGCTCGCGCTCAGCCTGTTGCTCTGCGGGATCGAGATGGACCAGCCGCCATTCGACACGGAGACAATGAGCCCGCCGCTGAGCGTAATGACCGAGAGCACGTCCAGCCTGGCCTGCACTTCCAGGTAGAAGGAGTGGGCGGCTATGGAAACGTGGTTTCCGTTCGAGTCCACGAAATACACGAACCCGTTCGGGCCGTTGAATCCATTGACGCTCGAGCCTGTTGTATTGATCTGCACCCTGCCCTCGAAGTCGAAATCGAAAAGGGACAGGATGTTTGTCTTGAAGGAAATATGGGCATCCATGACGACGCCCGAGGAGAACACCCCGACATATGCCGAGGCGCTGAAGGAGAGAGGCCCGATGGTGAATGTTCCGTCGAAATAGAGCTGCAGGCCCGTCGAGTCGATGCGCACGAATCCCGTGGCCGTTGCGTCGCAGAACCCGAGGAAGCTTGCGGTGCCCGTGAAGGATACCCGGAATCCGGGCTGGACCCCGTTCACGGCGGCGCCGGTCGTATTGATCTCGAAGGATGCCGCGGCGGTGAGGCGGAACCCCGTGGTCTGCATGTTCCCGCTCACGGACAGGCTTCCGGCGATGCCCGCGCTCGTGATCTGCACGAATCCGGAAGCGTCGACGCTCCCGAGGACTCCAAGGCTCAAAGAGGCGCTTGCGGAAAGCTCGAAGAAGTCCGTTCCCGCGGCCAGGCGGAAGTGCCCCGCGAGCGTCCAGAAGCCGCCGAGGGTGAGGGTCGCATCGAAACGGGCAACGATATACGCACCGGGGCTGGCCGTGGTCCCGTCAAGCAGGGGCGCTCCGCCGGCAACCGTGTAGCGCATGAGGCCGGAGCCGTCGGTGCTGGGCACGAGCCGATTCCTCGTCTGCTGGCTCAACAGCGGCAGGAATGCCGCCGGAATTGCCACGCTCTGGTCTGCGCCCGTCGTATTGAATATGACCCGCGCCGAGACATTTGCCGCGCTCATGACGGAAGAGAGACTCGAGCCGACCGCCATGCTGACATCGAAGTCACCGGCTATTCCGTCACCGTTGACGATCAGCACACCCAGGGCATGGAAGGTGAACGCCGCGATGCTCGGTCCGAACGCGAGGGAAGCGTCCGCGAACACCTCGAGGCCGGCCGGGCTGGCCGAGATGGAGAAGACGCCTGAGAGCGAGAGTCCGGCCGCTGCCGGGAGGCTCACCGCGCCTGTCACGGCCAGGTAGGCGTAAGGCCCTGCCGGGAGATTTACGGCCAGGTCGTTGATGATGGAAACCGCCGCCGGGGTGGTATTGATCGAAAGGGTGAAGCTCCCCGTGAACTCGTAGGACGAGCCGCCGAGCGATCCGGCGCTCAGGTCGATTTTTGCCGCAATGCCCGCGCTGGTGACCAGGAGGGCGCCGCTCGCATCTATTGAGAGCACGGGTTGCCCCGCCACAAAGGCAAGCAGGGTCGCGGTTGCGCTCACCGCCAGGCCGGACGGGGCGAGCGCAAGGACGAAGGACCCCTCCATGCGGAAGCCGCTCGCTCCCCCGATAATGAGCTGAAGCGCGGCCTTTGACCCCGTGACGGCAGGGTCCCCTCCGATTGTCAGCCGAACATACGGCCCGGCTGCAAGGTTCACGGTGACGCCGTTGATCTCCGTGACTGGCTGGCCGCCGGTGTTCAGCTCGAGGGTGAAATACCCCGTGAACGAGAAACCCTGTGCCGTAGTGCTATTCGAGCTGCCGGTTCCGAGCGAAAGCTTCGCGGCTATGCCGTCCGGCGTGATCAGAAGGGCGCCGTTTGCATCCAGGGAGAACAGGGTGGCGCCTCCCAGCTTCACAAAGAGCGCCGCGCTGGCCGTCACCGCGAGCCCCGCGGGGCTCATCTCCAGGTCGAAGCTCCCTTCCATGCCGATGCTGTTGCCCCCGCTCGCGGAGAGGGCAAGGGTGGCAGTGGAGCCCGACACCGCCGGGTCTCCGCCGATGAGCACGCGCACGTACGGCCCGACAGCCAGGTTCACGGTGACGCCGTTGATCTGCGGGACCGCCTGGTCAGTGGTGTTCACCTGCAGGGTGAAGTATCCGGTGAATGTGAAGCCGGCGCCATTCAGCCCTGCCTGGCCTCCGGTGCCCAGAACGATCATGGCCGCGATTCCGTCCGCGCTCATCAGGAGGGCGCCGTCCGCCTGCATGGAGAAGAGATTGACCCCGCCCAGCTCCGCCGTCAGCGTGGACGAGGCGGTCACCGCCACCTCCGTTGCGGTGGTGGTGAGCATGAAGTTCCCGACCATGGTGAAGCTCGTGCCGGGGGCCAGCCCGATGACCAGGGTGCCTGAAACGCCGATCTGCACGTAGGGGCCTTCCGGAAGATTCAGAGTCGGCACCGCGGCGGGGCGCGTGTTGACCAGGAGCGTTGCGGTTCCCGACAGGCTGAAGCCCGGGCCGGATTTCAACGTTCCCGCCTGGACCCCAAGCTGGAGGGCGCCGGCCACACCTGTTCGGTCGATCAGGAGGCTGCCGGTGGCATTGACCGAGCCCAGGTCCGCCAGGTCAACGCTCATGTCCACGCTCATGGCGAGCTCGTTGGGAGACAGGATAAGGAGGAGCGCGCCCTCCAGCGTGAAGGTGCCCAGCAGAGTCAGGGAGCCGCCGCCGAATATGACCGCGTATGGTCTTCCGACATTCATTGCAGTCGGAACCCAGTTCACGATGCTGTCTCCGAGGACAGGAGGACCGCTGGGAATCGTGATGGTGCGGCCGGGGCCTTCCAGCGAGATCACCGGACCGAATGGGTCTGCAGGGTTCGGTCCCGTTACCTCCGGTATTGCCGGATCCACAGTGGGGATCTGGTACTGGACATCCTGTCTCGTGGTATTCACCACGAGGAGGAACCGGGCGGCAAGCCCGACTCCGGGGATGGCGCTGGTCGAGTAGGTCAGGGTCAACCGGGCCGCGGCGCCCTGCGAGTTTACCACCAGCAGGCCGTTGAACGAGAACGACAGAAGCGGGTCCACACCCGGGGCTCCAAGGGTCATTGACCCTTCTGCAAATATCCGCAGGCCCGTCGTGTCTATGTCGACGACCAGCACCGCGGTCATGGAGAAAAGGCCCGGGTCACTGGGAGAGCTGCCCGGAAGCTTGATGACGGCCTGGCCGTTGATCAGCAGGCCGAAGGACGAGGGCTTGAGATCCAGGACATGATCGGTCGGCGTGGCCGGCGGAGTGGCCGGCAGGGTCAGCGTAATGGACTGTGACACAGTGGTCGTATTCAGAGAGAAGAACACCATCCCGGAGGCGAAGATCCCGGACTGCTCCATGCCGGAGAGATTTGCGGTCATGAGGAAGGCGCCCCAGATCTCCAGCGAGCTGCCCGAGACTTTCCGGACGTGCAGCTCGCCGGCCGCGCTGCCGATGTCTCCGAGATACGACACATTGACCAGGGCATTGGTCTTCATGACGAAGCCGGTGCTCGAGAAGGCCAGGCTCAGGCTGCCGCTGAACTTGACGGAGAGCTGGTCCAGCACGTTCATGCTGGCCGCGCCGGCAAGGAAGATCTCGAACTGGTCAGCCTGGTTCGTGGCTGTGACCTGGGTCCCGTCGGTGCGGCTGAAGAAGAAGTCCGCCCTTCCGTACACGCTGAATATAGGAGAGATTCCCGCTCCGGAGGGGAAATCCGAGAGGAACAGTATGGTCACCTTTGCGCCCGTATTGACCGATCCGTTGATTACCGGGCTCAGGTTGGCGTACAGCCGGAGGCCAAGGCTCAGGTTGTTGGCGAACACTGCCTGTCCGCTGATCAGGATCCTTCCCTGAGTGTCCAGGGCCAGGTCGATTTCAGCCTTGAAGACGTATTCGGAGGTGTACTGGCTGTACAGAGACGCACCGGCCCGGATGATCATGGGGAAAGCGAACACGTTCCAGAAACTGGGATCAGCGTCGCCATGCGCGCGGGCGGCAATGACCGCGACAATCTGAGTGCCGACCGCGTGCCGGAGATCGGCCTCCCACTGGGTGTCGGTTTTCGATTCGGGAGAGTCGAACTCGTCCCGCCGAAGCTGAAGCGCGTCCTCCGCGGTGCCCGTGTCGGGATCCGGAATGTCCGGCAGGGTCTGGTTGAAATCCACTCCGCCCCGCAGGTTGTTGATGGTCAAGCCTGAATTGGGCTCGAGGAGGATGCCGGTGGGCAGCATCACCGCCACGTAGACAGAGAGCGGCCCGAACTCGGACAGCCCGAGACTGAGCTTGAAGCCGGAAAGGCCTCCCATGGAGAACTCGCCCCGGATTCCGGCGTAGAATGCGCTGACGACGGCCCCCACTGCATCGGTGGTGGTTCCGATCCTCTTGTTGCTGCTGTCCACCTCGTAGCCTTCGCTGTCGAACCGGACAATGCCTGCCAGCAGGGTGGCACTGATTGTGCCGCCGAAGAGGTCTCCCGACACGGACACCGAGACGCCGCCAATGGAGACGATCGGGAACTCGAGGTCTATGAGCTTCCCGACGTCGATCACGATGTCGGTCACCGATCCGCTGAGGGCCAGGGGCGCGCCCTTGAGCTGGCTCAGATTGACGGAGGCGGAGAAGGTCAGAACGAAATCCGACGGATTGCTCGTGATGTCAGGCCAGTTGATGGTCAGCGCGGAGATCTGGACGGGAAGCCAGCTCGGCCACTTCAGGCTCTGGGCCGCGTCCGCTGCGGCGGTGGCGAGCGAGAAACCGAAGCTCGCGCCCGAGAGAAGCTGGATCTTTCCGTCCGCGTCAAAGCCGAAGCTCGTCGGGGGAGAGGGATCCGAGCCGGTATCTCCGAGTGTGCCCTGGATCCCGTACGAGGGAAGTCCCGCGGTGATACGCGAGAAGCCGAAGGCGAGCTGCCCGGGCCCGGGATTGGGATTGATCGAAACAGAGGAGGCAGAGGCCTCGAATACGGTGCCCAGAGTGAAGCTCACCGTGGAGGCGGCAAATGAAAGCTCCCCCTCGTGCCCGGGAGAGAGGTCCACTGTCACGACGATACCCGTGGCCGAGGCATTCACCGCCATGCCCGGGAAGAGCTGCGCGGAGCCCACGCTCACCGTCAGCGTGCCGTTGAACATTGCCCCTGACCCGACCGTGTAGCCGAAATTGGTCGCCGTGATGCTCAGGTCAGAAACCGTCAGAACCGGCCCAATGCTCACCGATCCTGTGGAGCTGATTGTGGCGCTTTCCACCGAGAACCCGGTCGAGGTGATTGTGAGCCCGATTGCGGAGCCGCTGAGCTGAGAGAAGCGCGGCGAGCTCACCGCGATGTTCCCAATGAGCACCTCGAAAGGATCCAACTTGAAGCTCACGTCAAGGGCGGTGAGCTTCAACAGGTCTCCGATCTGGAAGTCGGCACTGGCCGCGCTCATGCTCAGGGCCCCGGTGTTCAGCGTGTACGAGCAGCTGAACCCGGTTATCGTGGACGTGAAGGCGTCATATCCAGGGAACATGCTGACCGAAGCCGCGCTCACGCTGAAAGTCCCCTGCAGGCCGCCGGTAGTGGAGTAAACGATATTGTCGAAGGTGATGGTGAAGGTCTGAATCGAGACGACCGAGGAGAGAGTCACCGAAGACTTGGTCACCGTTGCGTTGGTAAGGGAGAAGCCATTCGCCCGAATGGAGAGATTGTCCACTGTGATGGTGGTGTCATCCAGCGGAAGGATTGCGATGGAGAGGTTGTCGAGATTGACCAGCTCCTGGTTTGCCGCGCCGTTAGGAACGTAGCCCAGTGTGACGCCGGTGGCATCCGCTGTCAGCAGGGAGGGAATGTTCAGGCTGATCTTGTCCGCGGTCAGGCTGAAGGTTCCGCCCTGCGTCGTTGTGCCATTGAGGGAGTAGGTCCCGGTGAGCGCAATGCCGTTGGAGTTCGTGTCCGTGATGGTTGCGCTGAAGGCGTCTCCGATCTGGAAGGAGGCGCTGCCCGCGGTCAGGCTCATGGTGCCTGACCAGGTTCCGCTGGAATAGGTGAAATTGAACGTCAGAGAAGGAGATTCGATGGCCAAAATCCCGCCGAGCTGGATATCTCCGGGACTGACCGTGTACGTGCCGGAGATGGTTCCGTTCTTGTACCCGTTCAGCACATTGTCGATGGTGGTGAGGATATTGGGAAGGTCACTTATCGGATCAGAGACCACCAGGCGCAGCTCGGTGGGGCCCTGCTCGAGCTTGAAGACCAGGCCGTCCCCGATGATGAGCCCGTTCACCGTATCAAAGGCGCCGGTGGCCGATCCGTAGGTCATGATTGTGAAGGAATCCCCGACCTGGGGTATGTAGTTGTCGATGAGATCGATCTGGAGGGTCCCGCCGAGGGTCGCGGCGCCGGACACGTTCACCTGATCGTAGCCGTTGTTGATGTTCGGGCTGCCCGGTCCCGGATTGCGCCCGCCGATCTGGACAAGCAGGCTGCCGGAGGGATCCAGCACCGTGTCTCCGGTGATATTCACGATCCCCGGTGAATTGCCCGGGCTGAGCGTGCCGAGGTTGAGCAGGTCTCCTTGCACAACGCCATTGCCGGACAATGTGTTCCCTGCGTTGATCACCAGGCCCTGCGGAGCCGTGACTGATTGTCCGGTAACGAGATGGATGTCCTGGGCGCCTGCGGGCGGAGGCTCTGAGCCGTGAAGCGTAGTGACAAGCTTTTCAGTTGTTGTTTGCTGATCAGGCGCCCGGAGCGCGGAGGGCCCCGTGGGTAATTCCGTCCCGGCCGCGGTAAGGTTCTGCGCAACAGCTTCCGTCTGGATGACGATGCTGGTGGATCCGGTCTCCACGGGCGCGGGAGACACGCTGTCCAGTTCCGCAGCCTGCGCCGCGGAGGTCTGTGATGTGCCCGATGACTGGGGATTCGCGCTCATCAGGTCCGGCAGATTTCCCTCCGGGGTGTACGCCGAACCGAGATGATCCGCGGCAGCGACCTGTTCTCCTGCCGCGAGCTCCTTCACCACCATGTCAGCGCCAACGAGGCTCGGCGGGGCGACAACGGTGTCCACGATTCCATTTGCGGAAAGCAGGAGTCGGGGTTCGAGGGGTTCGAGCTGGAACTTCTTCTTATCGCTTCCCATTTTCATCACATCTTCAATTCAACTGGCACGGATATTAGACGATGAATTCTTTCCTGTCAATAAATTTCTTTCTTCCTTAATGTCCCCGCCGCCGAACAACCCCATGTTCAAGCTCTTTGCGCGCCGCTGCTCGCTTTCCGACCGCCGGTGCGCCAGTCTATTCCAGCGTCCCGAAGCTCAACCCGCAAAGGAGCGAAATATGCGGGTTCACGTAGCTGGGAAGCGGAACAAAAATGAAGGTGAGCGGGATAGTGAAGCCCGGCAAGGAGAAATTCCATCCCACTTCGTAGACAAGTGCCAGGGCGAAGCGCGGGGCGCCGTCCGGCGCGGCGACGGTGATATAGGGGCCGAGTCCGAGCGCGAGCCCGAAGGGCAGCCGGTATCCGAGTGTCATATACGCGCTCGGAAGGGGCATGCCCTGGTCCAGGCCTCCAAGGAGGAGCGTCTGCTGGAAGGTGAGATAGCTCCTGGTTCCCCCCAGCGGAAAAAGCTGCTGAGCCTGGATCCCCATTTCGCTGTAGACGGGGAAATAGTCCCTGCTCGAGTCGTGCAGGAGCGACTGCACGTTGTCGTTGAACTCGCTCGGCTCCTGGACCACCGCGGATATGCCCAGTCGAGGGCCGAAGAACAGCAAGGTCCGCGGCGCCGCCTCCTGTGCCGCCAGACCGCGCGCCGCCGCGCAGAGCAGGACCAATGCCGCTGCCCGCACCATTGCCGATCCACTCATTGCAGGTCCTCCTGTTTTTGCCCGCCCCATCCCCTCGACGGAGGCGCGATATCCTTGTTTTCCCCCGCCGATCCGCTCACGACACGTCGCGCGGCGCGAAGGAAAGAGAATCATCCAGCCAGGTGTCCATCTTGAGCACGGACCTCCGCCTCTCGAAGGCGTCCCGCTGGGCGGTCCGCTGGGCCCACGCCACCGCGCGGCGTGCCATCCACACGGAGCCCGGCACCGCCCGCTCGAGCTGCCCCCTGATTGCCGCGCGCGCCACTTCGGGCAGGAACCGGACCATGAGATCATCTTCCATGCTGACAAAGGAACGGGCGCTCCCGGGGTCGCCCTGCCGGGCGCAGCGCCCGAAGAGCTGCCGGTCGATCCTGTGGGATTCGTGGCATTCCGTCGCGATCACGTGCAGCCCTCCCAGCCGGGTGACCCCTTCGGGGAGACGGATGTCGGTCCCCCTGCCGGCCATGTTGGTGGCAATGGTGACCGCGCCCCGATCTCCCGCGCGCGCCACGACGGCCGCCTCTTCCCTGTGACGCACGGCGTTGAGGACCTGGTGGGGCAGCCCGGCTCCGGTGAGCAGCGAAGAGAGGTGCTCGCTGGATTTCACGCTGCGGGTGCCCACGAGGACCGGCCGCCCGGTGGCATGCAGGGAAAGGATCTCGGAAAGAACGGCCTGCCAGCGCTCGGCAGCCCGCGCGAATGCGATCTCGGGGAGCTCGATGCGCCGGCACGGCTTGTTTTCCGGGATCCTCACCACGTTGAGCTGATAGATGTCCCAGAGCTCCTGCGCCGCCTCGCGCGCCGTGCCGGTCATGCCCGAGAGCCTGCCGAAGAACCGGAAGAAGCGCTGGAAGCTGAGCCGGGCCAGGGTCTCGCTCGGCGGGGTCGCGGCGAGCCCTTCCTTCAGCTCGACGAGCTGGTGCAGCCCGCCCCGCCACTGCCGCATCGGCATCTGGCGGCCGGTGAACTCATCCACGATGACCACCTTTCCATCGATGATCACGTACTCCCCGTCGTTTCTGAAGAACTCCCGCGCGGAGAGAGCCTGATGGACGAGCTCGAGGTTCCCGGCCGCGCCCCCGAAAGTGCCGGGCCGGGCGCGTATCCGGTCCACAATGCGCGCCCGCATCGAGTCGTCGAACTCGATCTCCTTCTGCCTGCGGTTCACCACGTAGTCCCTGCCCGGCTCCAGGCCCGCAGCAATGCCGTGCGCCGCCCCGCAGGCATCGACGAACAGCGTGTTCGGTCCCGCGCGGGAGATGATGAGGGGGGTCACCGCCTCGTCGATAAGAACGTTGTCCGCCTCGTCCACGATGGCCGTGTGGATGCCCCGCATCACCAGCCCTTCCTCGATGCGGGACCGCCTGCCCAGGAGCGAGGCGATCTGCCTGCGCTCCACCTTCTGCAAATCGCCGAGCCAGAGCCTGTCCCTGAGAAAGTCCGCGACGATCTCCTTGCTCGTGGTGTAGGTGACGTCGGAGGAATACCCGTTCCTGCGGCCGGGGGGATCCATCTCCCCGGTGACGAAGCCCACGCTCACCCCGCAGAATCGGTACAGGGTCCCCATCCAGGTGGCGTCACGTTCAGCAAGGTAGTCATTCACCGTGACGATATGACAGGGAAGCCCCCTCCAGCCGCAAAGCACCATGGCCAGGGCCGCGGTCAGCGTCTTTCCCTCGCCGGTGGCCATCTCCACGATGTAGCCCCGGTAGAGAGCAAGCGCGCCGGCGAGCTGCACGGTGTAGGGGCGCAGGCCCACCCGGCGCGCGGCAGCCTCGCGGATGCCGGCCAGGGCTTCGGGAATGAGAAGCTCATGGCCACTGCGGCGCCTTCTGAAGACCTCCCGCAGCTCCTCCAGCCGGCTCGCAAGCCTGCCGTCGGTCTTTGTGCTCCATTCCGCGGCCTTCGCGTCGATGCGTCCCGCCTGCTCGAGGAGCTCGGATTCGCTTCCGATGCTGGTGATGGCCCCCGCGGCTGAGTGCAGCGGCGCGTCCAGCCCTGACAGGAGCGGCTCGGGTTTCACGATAGAAGTGCGGTAGTAGTCCTTCGTCAGGATGCTCACAGCTGGTACCGCTCCTGGAAGAGCTGCTGCAGCCTGCGCACGCCCTGACGAAGGAGCGGCTCCGGCGGAAGCGTGAACTTCACCCTGCCGGATTGGCCGTGGAAGACGTCAAGCGAAGGGTCCTTCACGATCTCCAGGCGCACTTCATAGAAGGGTTGGGCGGCGCGCACGCCGCTGGGATCCATGAGGTTGGTCATCACCTCACCTCCCCCGCCCAGGCCGAGCGCGGCTGACGGCAGCGCGGTCCTTTCCATCGGAATCCGGACCGAGCCTACCGTCGGAATGGTCCGCTCGGATCGGCCCGCAATACGCACATCCGCGTCCCGGACCTCCCCGGAGAAGAGGCGGGATACATCACGCTGGGACACCACGGCCGAGAAGGAAAAGGACTCATCGTCGACGATTTCACCGACCGAAATGCCGCGGGGGATCCAGGAATCGACCAGCTCGTTCACGCGCGGCGCCACCCACACCCCGGGGATGCGGGCGGTCATGAGCAGCGCGGCCTGGTCTCCATAGAGCCGGAAAAGCTGTTTGGTGATGGACTCGATCACGCCCTCCACCGGTTTGACGTCCGCGCGGCGCTCCTGCAGGGCGCGCATGCGCACGGCGTTGACCTCCGCCAGCTTGGCCTCCAGCTCCCGGATCCTGAACTCCAGCTCCCTGTTCTCCATGCGCAGGAGGCTGTCGCCGGCTTTCACCCTCGTCCCCGAGGCGGCGAGGACCTCCCGGATTTCCCCGCCGACCCGGCTGATGACGATCTCCGAATCCCGGGCCTTCAGGACGCCGGGGCTCTTGAAGCTGTTCGGGAACGGGCAGAAAAGGAGGAACGCCGCTATTGCGGCCGCGGCCCCCGCACACACGGACGCCGCGCGCAGGCGCTTCCGCGCCAGCTTCTGGTCCGTGGCAAGATAGCGCACGAGCTTCAGGAGCGGGACAATGACCCATGAGACCGCGCAGACAGCGGCCATGATGATGCCGGCAAGAAGGAAGCGGTCCGCGAGAAACAGGAGAATGCCGCCGAACACGACAAAGCGGTAGATCCCGCTCAGCACCCCGAAAAGGGTGAGCCAGAAGGCCTCCACCCGTGTGGCCGCGGGGCTGCGGGACTTCTTGTCGCCGAACGCGTAGCGCTCCACGAGGTGCCGGAGGTGCAGGGTGGCCTGGGTGTGGAGGTTGGGGATATCGAAGAGGTCGGAGAGGATGTAATAGCCGTCATAGCGCAGGAGCGGGTTGATGTTGAAGACCACCGTGGAAACCGAAGCGACGAAGATCATGTTGTACGCGAGGGAGTGCAGCGCGCCGGGGCCGGTGTTCGCCCAGACCACCGCCGCGCACGCGGCTGCGAACACCTCGACGATCATGCCCGCCGCTCCCACGAGGATCCGCTTCCCCTTGCTTCGGAAGGCCCAGGCCGCCGTGGCGTCGATATAGGGGAGCGGGCTGAAGATGAGGAACATGACTCCCATGACGTGCACCTCGCCGCCGAATCTCCGCACGGCAAAGGCGTGGCCGAACTCGTGCATGGTCTTGATCAGCACGAGCCCCCCGTAGAGGAGGGGCAGGTTCGACGGGGAGAGGACGCCCTGGGTCTGCGAGCCGAGGGCGGCGGAATTGCCCACCACGGCCGCGATGCCCCAGGCAATCATGGCGATCCAGATGATGAGCCCCACGGGATTCATCAGCACCCGGACAAACGGCAGAAGACGCTGCAGGAAGGTATCCGGGTCCAGCAGGGGGATGCGCACGAACATGATGTTCAGCAGCGTGGACCGGGTGATCTTCTGCCTGCGTTCCTTGTAGCGATCGAAGAGCTTCTCACTGTCCACCGGCAGCTCGTAGCGGAGAAGGTTGGCGTGGTAGAGCTGGGCCAGGAGCTGGATCACGTCCTCCTGGCCGGGAGCGTCGTCAGGGTCCCGCTCCATTGTCTCCCGCCAGACCTCCTCTACGGTGCGTCGGGCGCTGAGCCTTGCGATGAACTCATAGGCCTGCGGCCGCAGCCGGAAGAACTGCCCGGTGAACGGATCGGAGAGCACGTACCAGCGGGAGCCGCGGAAGAGCTGCCGCCGCACGCGCACCCCCGCGGAAAGGCTGATGCGCTGGTTGGCAATGCGGTACCAAGACTCGTGAAAGATCCGGCTTTCCTCGACCATCGCTGAGCGCCCTCTACCACCAGAGCCGCAGCCGCAGGAAATCGAGGGTCCGATGAGTGATGATCCAGAGCAGGCTCCGCTTGCCGACCCCCACCCGGGCGACCCCGCTCATGCCCGGCCTCCACCAGTCCCGGCGATCGCCGGTGAGGGCCGCCTTCACCACGAAAACGTTCTTCTTCTCCTTGGCCACCGCGACCGGCTCCACCCGGGTCACCTTGATGGCAAAACGCTCCTGCGGCCGGCTGGCAAGGGCCATTTCGCCCGAAAGCTCACCGGAGATCTCGTGGATGTCCGCCTCGTTCACTTCCAGCTCAGCATACAGACGCTCCATGCGCCCGAGCTTCAGGAGCAGATCTCCCTGGCGAACGGGCGATCCGATCTTCTCGAAGAGGTCTCCCTCCACGATGACCCCGGCAAAGAGCGCGCGGATCACCGCGCGATCGATCTGGTAGCGGGCGAGCTCCAGCCTTGCCGCCGCCTGGTCCCTGAGGGCCGTCGTGATCCGCATGTCCGCGAGGGCGTTGGACCCCTGGGCCTTTTCGAACTCCCGCTCGTAGCGGGTCTTCTCCGCTACGAGCTCCGCCTCGCGCAGGAGCAGGTCCGTCCGGTCCAGGCTCACGAGCTCCTGGCCGCCTGCCACCGCGTCTCCGACCCGGACCAGGACCTTTTCCAGATGGCCGTCGAAAGGAGCGGTGAGGTTGACCAGGTCATCGGTGCGCAGCACTGCCGAAGCCTTGACCCGGTAGTCGAACTGCCCGAAGAAGACCACCCCGAGGAGGGCCGCGACGAGGATCGCGATCGCCTTTGCCCCCGTATGCTGGTAACCCAGGAGAAGTGCCAGTTTCTCGCGGACGCCGGCGGCCAGGCGCGCGCCGATCCAGCGGTCGGAACGCTTCAGGTCGGCAAGACGCCGCGCGGCCTGATCGCAGGAGAGCCTGAGAAGGCGCATCTCAGTCTCCGGGAAAGGGGAGGAGCTTCGCTCGCACGTGCACGCGCCCACCGGTTCCCCATCCACGCGCAGAGGCAGGGAGCACGCGTGAGTCACGTCGTAGGCCGCGGCGTATGTCTTGTGGTCCCGCTGGACGGGACCGCCCGGCTCGGAAGGGGGCAGAATGATCTCGGTGTTCTGGTCAATGGCCTCTTCCATGGCTGCTTCGAGGCGCTGTACCGCTTCCGTCTTCCGCTCGAACCGGTCTGCCCGGCTGGTGGATTGGAGGTGGATGTAACCTTTCTCCAGCCACCCCAGGCTCACCCGCTCGCAGCCGTGCCGGGAGGCCAGCTCGTTGCAGAAGGTCATGGCGGCGGAGAGGAACTTCTTCTCGGCGTTGATGAGGACCATGAGGTCCAGCACGCCGGCAAAATGCGCAACGCGCGTCCGGGCCTCTGCGGCCACGCGCGCAAGCTGGTAGCTTGCAGGGATGTCGGAGGCCAGCTGCACCCGGCGCATCCGCTCGACAGCCTCCGCGGGAGGCAGCCGGGCGGTAAAGAAGAGGCCGACACAGCCTTCATCCACCGTGTCGGTCTGGAGCCGGACCGCAAGCACCCCCCGCCCGTCGGACTCCGATCGGCTGGCTCCCGTGTCCAGGGCCGCGGCAGCGGTTCCCGCGACCTCGTTCAGCATCGTCTCCGCGATTCCCCCCGAAAGGAGAGCGTCCGGACAGACGGTCAGGATGCGCCAGCCCATTGCGGCGGATTTGACCCTCACCGCGATGATCCCGCTGTCCGCCTCGGAGGCGAAGACGAGAACGCCGAGGTATGTCCGCCAGAAGCGCGAGGGATCACCGTCGAAACGACGGAGTCTCTGCATTTCCTCGAGGGACTGGAGGTAGTTTCTCTCCCGGTCCGCGGCCTGCGCCTTGTCCATGCCCGGCACCTACCGCTCCGCGCCGACGGCGCCGGTGACGCCGGGGTGCACCCTGCCGTCCGGGTTGTCAAAGAGGAGCTTCACCTCGCGCAGCCCGCTCGACGCGTCGACGAGCGGCGAGACGAACTCCACGGTGCCCTGGACGGTGACCGGGCCGTCGGCCTCCTGGATCCTCAACGTGACCTGTCTGCCCGGCTTCATCTTCAGGCTCGGCGCCTGCTCCATGTGGACCACGAGCCGGCACTTTCGGGTGTCCACGATCCGGAACAGCGCCTGCTGCTGGCTGCAGCCCTCCCCCACCTCCAGGAGCTTCTGCACGATGACCCCGTCAAAGGGGGCGGTGATGAATTTCTTCTGAAGCTGCGCCTGTGCGAAGCGGTATTCGATGTCCTCCCGCGCCTCCGAGACGCGGAGGCGTTCGTGCTCGCCTTCCGCGAGGCGGAACTCCAGCTCCTTCTTTCGCAGATCATCGAGAGAGACCGATTTCGTCTCCTCCTGGAGCTTCCTGGTCCCCTCGAGGTCCAGGCGGAGCGTCTCCATGCGGCTCGTCGCCGCGTCCAGCTCCGCTTTGCTCTCCCATACGAGCTTCCGCCGCTCCACCTCCAGCGCTTCCAGCGCACTGTCCAGCTCGATCACGACCTCGCCGGCGTGGACGAACTGCCCCTCCTTGGCGTTGATCGCGACCACTGTTCCACTGACGGTGGCGCTCACTTTGGCGTCCTGGTAGGGTTCGACAATACCGCGTGACGTCCATGCCTGGGAGGAGGCCGAAAGGGCGCTGGACAAGAGGAAGATCGCCGGGAGGAACCACCGATACGACAAGCGTGGGAAAATCATTCGATTGCCCTTTTATGTCTGGTCGTTTTTGATGCTGGCGGATGAAGAGTAGCGGAAAACCGGCGAGAGCGCAACCTTGCGGTTTGGCATAGCCTGCCGAGGTGTACGATCCATGCGGACAACCCTTCCGTCCCGGGGCCGCTCCGTGATAGACTGCGCCGCAACAACCCGGTGGTACATGAATCGCAGAATGTTTCATTTGAGTCTTTTGGGTGCAGCATGTCTCATTCTGGCGCAGGCTCCTGCGGCTCGGGCCGACGAGACCGAGGGGGGGTCCCTGCCGGTTCGGCTCTCGGAAGCCGCGCTCGAGGCACTGCAGGCCAACCCGGCGGTAGGAGAGGCCCGCCTGCAATGGCTCATCCGCAAGAGCCAGGTGCAGGGAGCATGGGGCGACTTCGAGCCCGCTTTCGTGACCGGGCTCAGCCGGAGCCACCTGGACCGCTTGAATACCGCGGCAGAATCTCTCTCGATGTTCGGGCAGCCCGAGTACATGGAAACGAGGACGGAATACCAGGCGGCCGTCGAGGGCAAGTTCTTCAGCGGCGCGGGCTACCGGCTCGGCTACTCGATCTCCTCCACTGAGAGCGAATTCATCTCCGGACACGAGTATGAGTCCAACCTCGGCCTGAAAGTTGACCAGCCGCTTCTGAAGGGGATTGCCCGTTATGCGCCGCTCACTTCGGTCCGGCTCGCCCGAAATGAGGAGCTCATCGCGTTCCATACCTACCGCAAGCAGATGATCTCCGTGGTGGCGAGCGTGGAGTCTGCCTACTGGGACCTCGCCCTTGCCCAGGAGCTCCACCGGATCGCCGCGGATTCCGTGCGGATCGCGAACGAGATCGCCGTCGACGCCCGGCAGAGGGTGAGCGTCGGCAAGATGTCGGATCTCGATCTCTCCGAGGCGGAAATACAGCTCGCCATCCGCATCGCCGAGGAGGAATCAAGCCTGCTCGCCGTTTCGGAAGCGGCGGCCCAGCTGCGGCTCATCCTCGGGAGCGGCCGGATCGGCTCCACCGTGGACATCAGCGCGGCCGAGCCGCTGGAGTGGGAGACCCCGGAAGCCGGGCCCTCGAGGGATGAGACCGAGTCGAGGGTGCGCGAGGCGCTGCGGCTGCAGCCGGAGGTCCTGATCAGCCGGGGGGAGCTGGAGAAGTCGGGTATCCAGCTGGACTACCGGCTTGACCAGCGGCTTCCTGAGCTGAACGCGCACGCCAGCTACGGATTCCAGGGCCTGAGCAATTCCGTGAGCGGCTCCCTCCAGAGGCTCCAGAGCCAGGATTACCCCTCCTGGTCCCTGGGCCTGGAGCTCCGTCTTCCCCTCCTGGGGAACCTGCAGGGAGAAAGCATGCTCGAAGAGGCAAGGCTGAGGAAGGAGCTCGCGGTCCGCAAGGTGCAGGCAATGGAGCGCGACACCGCAATATCAACCGGGGCCCTGCTTCAGCGCATGCTCTCCTACGGACGGCAGGCGGAGAATGCGCACACCGTGTCCGGGTTCAAGAAGCGGCTCCTCGACGTGGAGCTCCTGCGCTTCGATACGGGAAAGAGCGACATCCGCCGGGTGTACGAGGTGGAACAGGCTCTTTCGGAGGCTCGCGTACGCGAGCTGCAAAGCTACGGCAGGCTCCGAAGGTCGTCCGTGGACCTCGCCTCTGCGAGCGGGACCACCCTTCGGGACAAGGGCCTGGAGAGCATGGAGGGAGAGCGGATCATCCTGGCTCCCGTCCTCCTCGCTGATCTGCGGAGCCAGCCGACCGGCCAGGCCCCCGCACCGCGCTGAGAGCGCCGCAACAGGGCACTCACTTCCCTCGCCTTCCAGTTCCTTCTATATATTGAACGTAGCGATGACTGCGCTTCAACGGTATTATTCCCAGCTCCTGAAAGCCCATGCCGCACGCGACTTCAAGGCGGGAGCACGCATCGCCCGCGCCGCGCACGAGGAGTGTACGGAAGAGCACGGGAAAACCTGGTTCTGGCTGGCGTGCATGCACAGCCTTCTCGGCGATGCGGGAGCTGCCGTGTCCGCGCTGCGGGCGGGCCTTGACGAGGGGCAATGGTGGAGCCCGCGGAAGCTCGAGGATGACGGCGATCTCGAACCCATTCGAGGCACTGCCGACTTCGCGGTTGTGCGTGAAGAATGCGGCCGTCGGTTCCGCGCAGCGCAGGCGCTCTCCCGACCCCAGTGCCTGGTGCTGGCGCCTTCCACGGCCACGTGGGAGCCGCGGACCCTGGTGGTCATCCACCGGCGGGGCGACACGGCCGCCAGTTTCGTCGGGCATTGGAGGCAGCTCGTCGACCAGGGATGGACACTGATCGTTCCCCAGTCATCGCAGGTCTATGACAGCGCGGGCTTTTGCTGGGATGACGCAGAGCTGGCGCGCAGGGAGCTTCGCGGCCATCTGGATGAATGCCGGCGGAAAAGAGGCATCCAGATGGACGGAATGACGATCGCCGGCGCTTCCCAGGGCGGGAGGCTCGCGCTGGAGCTGGCGCACGAGGCAGGTCTCCCGTGGCTGTCCGTCATTCCGTCTTTCCCCGCGGGATACGACGTTTCACCGCTCATTGCGGTCCCTGCGCACACGCGTGGCGCCTTCCTGCTCGGCGAGCACGACCCGGCCAACACCCGCTCCCGTCCGGTCGTGTCGGCGTTGGAGTCGGGCGGCGTCCGTGTCATTGCGCGCACGATGAGGGAGATCGGACATGACCTTCCCGATGACTTCACTGCGCAGGCCGCCGAGGCATTGAAAGACCTCATGGACGAGTAGCGGCCGCCCCCGCACGGAGCGTCGCACCTGGAATCCGTGCGCGAGCTTGCAAAAGCATTCATTTCCGGTATACACCGATGGCACTGCCATGTACTAGACTATTAAAAGAAACCACGCCCATAGAGAAGCCCAAGAAATCGACTTGACAGCCTTTCCCACTGTGGTACGCTATTTCTCAGATTGGGCAGGGCAGCCCACCATGCTTACATCTTGATTTAGAATAACCTTGCTTTTGGCTCGCTAGTTCGCCCCCACCCCAAAGTCATAAACAAAGGAGAAATCAAATGAGGAAATACATCTGCGTTCTCGCTATTCTGTCCGCTGCACTACTTTCACTGATACTTGTTGCATGTGCCCCTACTCCGCAAGCGACCGACCCCGCTTCTGTGACTAAGGCTTTGTTCAACGCCATCAATCAAGGGAAAGCAGAAGCAGCAGCGAACTGCTTCGCTGACGACGGTCAGCTAATATGGGCGTTCGGTCAACCCAAGGGAACCAAAAAGTTGCACGACTACATACAGAACACTCTGATCCCCATGAAGACGAAGCTAACGATCATAACGTTGACCGCTGATGGAGAGAATGCAACCGGCGTTTTTTCAATTTGGAATCGAGACACACAGTCGCAGTTCCCAAATGGCGCTCCTCCCCTAAAGCTGGACGCAGTCGTTCAAAGTGGAAAAATAAAGACTATGACGTGGTCCACCAACAAGTAGACAGGTGTTTAGCTCCTTCATTTAGCTTCCTTTCCAAAGGACGGGGAAACATAGTCGAGACGAAATCTAGATGAAAAAGAGATTAGTTCTCTTATTGACTTGTTTAAGGGCGTGGCTTCCGTGGATTGTCGAATAGCGAGGTCAAGAATGAAAAAGCTACTTTTTGCCTTTTTGGCTCTTGCGACGGTGGAATGCTACAACGCCACCAATCTATATCGACATTGATCTCGACGGAACAACTTGGAAATCGAATGTTACTCCTTATAATAACCCTAGTCCAGCTGCAGACGGAAATGTCAGTGCCGGTTATCACACACTTTCTGCATCAGTGCCTGGTGGTAGTGTAAGCAGCAATACAATTGATTTTACCATGAATAGCGGCGAACGTTTTGAAGTTGATGTCACTGGTGATAGTTCAATATTATTTGCAATTGGCACTGCTCACTAAAAAGAAGGAGTACCATCAAGGGGTATGTCTTCAGCGTCCCTTGTCAGTCTGCTTTGACTTCCATACCAAATCACGTCCTTTGGTTCTGACTGGCTTTGCAAGTCTGCCTTCAGCCTGCTTGACTTTGCTCCTGATTCCACGTCTTTATAGACTCTGTAGGTGCTCCCTATGCCTTCAGCAAAGGCTATTCCGTCTTTCTTCTGTGCTGTAAGACTGTAGTTGTCTTTCTGTCCTACTGAACTGACGCGACAGTAGATGAAGATTATGTCAACTGATATGTACTGGGACAAGGATATCGAGACGATGGACCGGGAGTCCCTCGCACGGCTGCAGTGTGAGCGGCTCACGGCGACCCTCGAGCGTGCGCTGCAGGCGCCCTTCTACGCTGCGCTCTACGGAAAAAACGGCGTGCGCGGCCTTTCCTCGCCCCGCGAGCTTTCGCGCCTTCCATTTACGACCAAGGCCGACCTGCGCGAAGGGTTTCCCTACGGTTTTCTGGCGGTCCCGCTGGAGCGCATCGTACGCCTGCACTCCTCCTCGGGAACCACGGGCAACCCCACGGTCATCTACCATACAGACAAGGATATCGAAACGTGGCGTGACCTCGTTGCGCGCTGCATGTACATGGCCGGCATGCGCAGCTCAGACGTTTTCCAGAACATGATGGGCTATGGCCTGTTCACCGGCGGGCTCGGTTTTCACTATGGCGCTGAAAAGCTCGGCGCAATGACGATCCCCATCGGCACAGGCACCAGCAAGCGCCAGATCTGGTTCATGCAGAATTTCAAGACCACCGCGATCCACATCCTGCCCAGCTACGCGCTGCGCCTGGCCACCCATGTCGAGGAGATGGGGCTGGATCCGCGCAGGGATTTCAGCCTCCGCATGGCATTCGTGGGCGCCGAGCCTCACACGGAGGAGACCCGGCAGCGGATCGAACAGACATGGAACATCTGCGCGTACAACTCTTACGGTCTTTCCGAGATGTGCGGTCCGGGCGTTGCCTTCGAATGCCCCGCGCAGTCCGGCATGCACATCTGGGAAGACCAGTTCGTCGTGGAGATCATCGACCCGGACAGCGGCAAGAACCTTCCGGACGGCGAGTGCGGAGAGCTGGTGCTCACCTCGATTGCCCGGGAAGGCACCCCCCTCGTGCGCTATCGCACGCGGGACCTGACGCGGATCATACCGGGCCCATGCTCTTGCGGGCGCACGCACAGGCGAATCGACCGCATCCGGGGCCGGTCGGACGACATGCTCATCATCAACGGAGTGAACGTCTTCCCCATGCAGATCGAGCAGAGCCTGATGCGGCTGCCGGGCATTGGAAACAACTACCTCATCGAGATCCACGATGAGAACTACATGGACCGGCTCCACGTGAGCGTCGAGCTGGCAGCGGACGCGTTCCAGGGAACGCTGTCCCAGCTTGAAGACCTGCAGGCGCGCGTGCTGGGCGCGCTGAAGGAAGAGACGGGCCTGACGCCCGTGGTGAGGCTCCTGGAAGCGGGCAGCCTGCCCGCCGCGGAGGGTAAGGCGGTGCGCGTGGTCGACAAGCGGAAGCTTTCCGGGCAGGGGTGCTGAAATGGCGTACCATCTGTCCGTGTTCGTGGTGAATGAGCCGGGGAAGCTGGAAAAGATCACCCGCGCGTTGACGGAGAAGGGCCTGAACATCCGCGCCATCTCGATGGCCAGCACAGGGGAGTTCGGCGTTGTGCGCGTGCTGGTGAACGACCCGGATCGAGGGCTGGAGGCGCTGAAAGAGGGCAGGTTCACGGTCACCCGGCGCAGGATCCTCGTGGCCCTGATCGACGACAAGCCCGGTGCCATGCACGAGCTGCTGGTGACACTCACATCGGCAAAGGTGAACGTGGAGGACTGCTACGGCTTCGTGATCGAGGAAGGAAAAAAGGCCGCCATAGTATTCGAGGTGGAAAAGTTCCCCGAGGCTGAAAAAGCGCTTGCCGGCACCGACGTCCACCTCATCTCCGACGCCGAGATATACAGATTGTAGGAGGAGCCTGATGATCTGGAACACGGACTTCGAGTCCCTCGCCGGTGCCGCCATGACGCGCCTGCAGGGGGAAAGGCTGGGACGCCTCGTGGATGTCCTGTATCGAAGGGTCCCCTTTTACCAGAAGAAGATGGCCGAAAGGGGAGTCAGGCCCCAGGACATTCAGGGTATCGACGACATTACCCGGCTCCCGTTCACCACCAAGGATGAGATGCGCGATGTGTATCCGTACGGGCTCCTCGCGGTGGGACTTCATGACATCGTGGAGATCCACACCTCATCCGGCACGACGGGAAAGCCGGTTGTAGACGCGTACACGGCGGGCGATATCGACGTGTGGGCGGAGGCCATGGCGCGCACGCTCGCGGCGGGCGGGACCACCCGGCACGACATCGTGCAGAACGCCTACGGGTACGGCCTGTTCACCGGCGGGCTCGGTGTGCATTACGGTGCGCGCAGGATCGGCGCCACCGTGATCCCCATTTCGGGCGGCAACACAAAGCGCCAGCTCGCCATTCTGCGGGATTTCAAGTCCACGGTATTGACCTGCACCCCTTCCTACTCGCTTTACCTTGCCGAGGCGGCCCGGGAAGAAGGCCTGGAATTGTCGAAAGTGGGACTGAAGGCCGGGTTCTTCGGGGCCGAGCCATGGAGTGAGAGCATGCGCACCGAGATCGAGCAGAAGCTGTGTCTGCTCTCCATCGACATCTACGGGCTCACGGAGATCATCGGCCCGGGGGTGGCAATGGAATGCGAGCATCACGCCGGCCTGCACATCAACGAGGACCATTTCTACGCCGAGGTCATAGATCCCGCGACGGGGAAGGTGCTGCCGGACGGCACGAAGGGCGAGCTTGTGATCACCACCCTCACCAAGGAGGGCACGCCGGTGCTCCGCTATCGCACCCGGGACATTACCTACCTCGAGCGGGCGCCCTGCAAGTGCGGCAGGACCACGGTGCGCATGCACCGGGTCCTGGGGCGCACCGACGACATGCTCATTATCCGCGGCGTCAACGTGTTCCCCTCCCAGATAGAGGAGATTATATTGAAAGTCGAAGGCACGGAGCCCCACTACCAGCTCGTTGTGGAGCGCCGCGACCAGCTTGACGAGCTGGAAGTGCAGGTGGAGATGAATGAAAAAGTGTTCTCCGACGAGATCAGGGGCCTCGAGCGGATAGAGAGGCGCATCGAGGAGGAGCTGTACGCGGCGCTGAACATCCACACGCGCGTGCGCCTTGTGGAGCCGAAAACCATCGCGCGCAGCGAGGGCAAGGCAAAGCGGATCATCGACAAGCGGCAGGTATAGGAGGGCACCATGAGCGTCAAGCAGATATCCGTATTCCTGGAGAACAAGAAGGGAAGGCTGGCGGAAGTCACCCAGACCCTTTCAAGGGAGAAAATCAATATCAGGGCCCTCTCCCTGGCGGACACGGCGGACTTCGGCGTGCTGCGCATCATCGTGAACAACCCTGAGAGATGCCTGACCGTGCTCAAGGCCAACAGCTTCGTCGCCCAGGTGACGGAGGTGATCGCCGTCGAGGTCGAGGACAAGCCGGGAGGGCTGGCCAGAATTCTCGAGGTGCTCGACCAGGACAATGTAAACATGGAGTACATGTACGCATACGTGGAGAAGACCAGGGACAACGCCATCGTGATCTGCAAGATCGACGACAGGGAGCGCGCCCTGCAGGTGCTGGAAAAGAACGGCATCGCCATTGTGCGCGCGGAAGAGCTGAAGGCGCTGTAAGCCGGCAGACGTCTATTCGATGACGTCGGCTTTTTTCCCGGGGACGAGAACCTTGATTGCCCCGGGAATTATGCTGACATGAAGGGGCATTTTTCCCAAAACTTCGCCATCACATTGAACCGTTTGTTCGGGGTTTGCGGTAGCGCTGATATCCTTGCCCTGCCAGTGCTTCACTAATTTCAAATTGTCCGGGCGTTCCCGTTTGAACAAGGTGACGACCATAAGCTTGAGCAGGCTGAGATTTGCCTTTCGCACGACAACGACATCCAGCAATCCATCGCTGACGTCTATATGCTTGTCGAAAGAAATGCTGCTGAACCTGAGATTTCCTGTATTGGTAATGGTGCAGATCAAGCCTCTGACGACGTGCCTATGGCCATCGATTTTCAGATGGTAGACGGCGTTTTTAGTAATTCTTAATGCCGCAGCCGCTGAAAGCAGATAGGCGAAGATGCCGATCTTGTTCTTGGTCTCGCGATCCGCGCCTTTGACGACATCTGCCTCAAAACCAAGGCTTATTCCCACAATAAAATAGCGCTTGTCGAACTGCCCTACATCAATGGCTTTCGTCTCCAGCGGGTCGCGGCTCAGGAGCGCGCAGGCTTCTTTGAGGTCGCCGGGTATGCCAAGCTCGGTGGCCATGACATTCGCCGATCCACCGGGCAAAATAACCAGAGGAATCTCCGATCCAATCAGGCCGCTTATTGCCTCCGTGAGTGTGCCGTCACCTCCATAAACGGCGAGGGCATCGGCTCCTTCTTTGACGGCGGCCTTTGCAAACCTGGTCGCATCGCCCGCATGGTGGGTAATCGAGGCTTCCCACAAAATGCCCGCCTCTCTCATGGAGGTGTTGATGACCGGTAGTATGGATTCTCCCTTTCCGGAGGCGGGATTGATAATGATGCGGATGTTTTTTATCTGATCCAAGGCTTCTTAATCTAACGTCGTTTCAGTGATACGTCAATTTGACGCCGGCCGTGCCTCCGTTCGCAGTCCTTGACAATGCGATGGGGCGAACCTAGGATCTGTCGATGACCTGGAACTCGCTTCCGCTGTCCGCGGCCGGTTCGCTTTCCGTGTCGGTCGTGGCGCTCTCTTTCGTGGCATTCGAAAGTCTTTTTTTCGTCAAGCAGCGGAAGCTTACGTCGAACGCGTGGGCGGCGCTTTTCTCCTTCTCCTCCGCGGGCTACGCCTTTTTCGTGTTCCTCCAGTTCATCGCGCCCCCGACCCCCCTCCAGCAGACGCTCGACAAGACGCAGTTCTCCTTCCTTGTCCTCATGGCGTACTCCATCTGCGGATATACCTTCTCTTTTCTCCAGATTCCGGGGCGATGGTATCACCGTATCGGCGGTCCCCTTTTTCTCGTCGTGCTGGGCGTCCTGTGGTTCACTGACCTCATCGTGAGCCGGCAGCTTGTCTTCCGATCCTTTCGGTGGGTCCCCCGACCGTACGTCGAATCTGCGCTGGGCCCCCTGGGCGCCCCGTTCATGACGCTCCTCGTGGCCGCTGCCCTGTTCTGCCTCTTCTTCTGGCTGTCGAAGAAAACGCGGGAAGAGTCCTACAGGCGTATCTTCGCCGCGGGGCTCTCCCTTTTCATTGTGCTGGCCATTCACGATGTGCTGGTATCCAATGGCGTGATGACGAGCGTGCAGTTCGTTCTGGAATATGGGTTCCTCTGCTTCGCGACTTCGATCCTCTATATTACGGCGCGCGAATACATCTGGTTCCAGAGCACGGCCGCTACGCTCGGGCGCCTCAACGAGGAGCTCGGCGCAATGGCCATCACCGACGGACTCACGAAGCTCGCCAACCGGCGCGGACTGGACGCACGCTTCGAACAGGAGTGCCGTTCCCTGGGCCGACAAAAACGGCAGAGGACGCCTTCGCAAGATCTCTCGTTCATTCTCTGCGACGTGGATTTCTTCAAGGAGTACAACGACACCTACGGCCACCAGGCGGGAGACCGCTGTCTTGTCGCCGTGGCGGACGCTCTTGCCCGCGGCGCGCGCCGACCCGCGGATCTCGTATCGCGCTTTGGCGGCGACGAGTTCGCAATGCTCCTTCCCGATACGTCATTGGAGGGCGCGCGCATGGTCGCCGAGGCGGTGCTCGCGGACCTGAGGGCGCTCAGGATCGAGAACGAGGGCTCCACGACGCATCGCTGGGTGACCATCAGCATGGGGATCACATCAGCGCGCGCAGATGAGGCCATCACCCCGGAACGGCTCGTTTCGCTCGCCGATCGCGCCCTGTACCGGGCGAAGACTCTCGGGAAAGACCGCGCGGAAACAAGCGAGGGAGGCACGGACCCATAGGCTCCGGTCCGTAGATCGCGCCTCTGCCGCGTTCTTGACAGGCGGCGGAAAATCGACTCTCATGTATAAATATTCAATTCCCGCATTTCCAAGGAGAAGGTCATGTCCAGGAATAAACTCGTCCTCTGTCTCGCTCTTGCAACGCTTCTGACAGCTTCCAGTTTTGCGGCTGATACAGGAGCCATCAGGATCGGCGCAATATTCGCGATCACGGGCCCTGCGGCCAACCTCGGCCTGCCTGAATCGAGAACCCTGCAGATGCTCGTCGACGACGCGAACGCGGCAGGCGGGATCGGCGGAAAAAAGATCGAGCTCTTCATGAAGGACTCGCAGGGCAACGCCGAAAAGGCACTCTCCTTCGCCAAGCAGCTCGTCGAGGAACAGGAGGTCCTGGCGATCATCGGGCCCTCGACCACCGGTGAGAGCATGAAGATCAAGAGCTACTGCGACGAGAATGAGACGATCCTCATTTCCTGCGCCGCCGCGGAGACAATCGTCAATCCCGTGGCCAAGTGGGTTTTCAAGACGCCCCAGATGGACAGCTTCGCCGCCCAGATGATCTTCACCACGATGAAGAAGCTGGGCATTACCCGGATCGGGGCCGTGGTGAGCAACTCGGGCTTCGGCCAGGGCGGCAAGGCGCAGCTTGAAAAGCTGGCGCCGGCCAATGGCATCGACCTGGCGATCACCGAGGTGTACGAGTCCACCGCAACCGACCTCACCGGCGTTCTCACCAAGATCAAGGCAGAGAACGTGCAGGCCGTGGTCAACTGGTCAGTCGAGCCTGCTCAATCCCTCGTGCCGAAGAACATGAAGCAGATGGGTTTCGAGGTTCCCCTGTTCCAGAGTCACGGGTTCGGAAACATCAACTATGTGACGATGGCGGGAAAGGCCGCGGACGGCATCGTCTTCCCTGCCGGCAGGCTCCTTGTTGCGGACGCGCTCCCCGCGGGACACCCGCAGAAGCAGCTTCTGTCCGCCTACAAGAAGGAATACGAGACGATGTTCAAGGAAGACGTCAGCACATTCGGCGGGCACGCGTATGATGCCTTTCTCCTGCTCACCGAGGCGGTAAAGCGCGCGGGGAGCGCGGATCGCGGCAAAGTCCGGGATGCCCTCGAAGGCCTGAAAGGCGTCGCCGGCACGGCAGGGATCTTCAGCTTCTCTCCCACGGACCACAACGGGCTCACGATGGATGCGTTCGAGATGCTCACCGTGAAGAACGGCGCGTTCGCCCTGTACAGGAAGTAGGCGCGCCGGGGCATGCGGGCCACGCAGCTCCTCCAGTATCTTCTGGCGGGGATCGCGACCGGGAGCGTGTACGCGGTTGTTGCCATCGGGTTCACCGTGGTGTACAACGCGACGGGGATCATCAACTTCGCCCAGGGCGAGTTCCTGATGCTCGGGGGAATGATCGCCATTTCCCTGGCCCCCGTGATGCCGCTCCCCGCGGCAATTGCCGTGGCGGTGCTCGCCACCGGAGCTGCCGGGGTCCTTTTGCAGATCGTGTTCCTTTCCTGGCTGAAAAATCCCGCCGTCCTGCGGATGATCATCATCACGATCGGTCTATCCATCCTTGTACGGGAGGCCGGCCTGCACATCTGGGACGAAAAAGTGCACGCCCTGCCGTTCTTCTCCGGCGATGAGACCTCCTCACTGGCCGTGCTGGGCGCCCGCATCTCGCCCCAGGTGCTCTGGGTCCTGGTGATCTCGGCGTGCATGGTCGTCGGCCTTACCCTGTTTTTCCGGTCCACGCTGCTGGGCAAGGCCATGCGCGCCTGCGCGTCCAATCCAACGGCGGCCCGGCTCTGCGGCATCCGCGCCTCGACCGTGGTCACGCTTTCCTTCTTCCTCGCGGCCGCGATGGGCGCCCTGGCAGGCTGCGCCGTTTCCCCGCTGACGCAAACCCAGTACGACATGGGCTCATCCCTTGCGGTCAAGGGATTCACCTGCGCCGTGCTGGGGGGTCTGGGGAGTGTCCCCGCCGCCGTGGCAGCCGGCCTGGTGGTAGGAGTGCTGGAGACGGCAAGTGTGAGCGTTCTGCCGCTGGCGTACAAGGATGTGGTGGCGCTGGGGATCCTGCTCCTGATCCTGGTGCTCAAGCCGCAGGGCCTGTTCGCGCGCAGGCCGGTGGCGCAGGCCCGGGCCGGCGGCTGAAGGGCGCCGCGTGCGGATGTATCTCAGACGCTACTTCCCTGTCTTCTGTCTTCTCTTCCTCGTGATCCTCGTCCAGGTGGGACTTACCGCGCTGAAGCTCGAGTTCTACATGACCCAGCTCACCATGTCCGCCTATTACACCCTGGTGGCGCTGGGCTTGACCCTGCTGATGGGCTATGCCGGCCAGGTCTCCATGGGGCACGGGGGCTTCTTCGCAATCGGGGGGTACGCCGCGGCCGTGCTGGCAACAGTGGGCTTCGCGTCATGGGTTTCGCTGCCCGCGGCGATCCTCATCACGGGCCTCGTGGCGCTCCTGATCGGGATCCCCGTGCTGCGCCTGCGGGGACACTACCTCGCCATGGCCACCCTGGCGTTCGGCATCATCGTGCTCCGCATCCTGCTCGGCACAAACCTCTTCGGCGGGGCGGACGGTCTTTCCGACATCCCGGCTTTCCGCCTGTTTGCCGGCCTGGCGATCACCGGCAGGAAGGCCCTGCGCGTGCAGAACTATTACATTGCGTGGGGCCTGGTCCTCGTCGGCCTCTTGACCGGGATCAACCTCGTGCACTCGCGCGTGGGCCGGGCGCTGCGCGCCATTCACGGCAACGAAGATGCCGCCGCTGCCATGGGCGTGGATGTGGCGCGCTTCAAGCTGGCCACGTTCGTCCTCAGCGCGCTCTACGCCGGGGTGGGCGGCGCCTGCCTCGCGTTCTTCAACGGCGGCATAGGTCCCGGTGAGGCGGGGGTGATGAAGTCCGTGCGCTACGTGGCGCTCGTGGCTGCCGGCGGCATGGGCAGCCTCTGGGGGACCCTTGCCGTTTCCACGGCGCTCACATTCCTCTCCCTGCGCGGAGCGTTCGGGGTCTACGATGACGCGGTGTTCGGCGCCATTCTCGTGGGGATCATGCTCTTCGCACCGGAGGGAGTGTTCAGTCTGCTGGCGCGGCGCAATCGCCCGGGGAACGCGCAGTGAGCCGCGCGCTGCTCGAAGTGAACAGCCTTCACCGCTGGTTCGGCGGCCTGCACGTCATCGACGAGGTGAGCTTTTCCTGCCGCGCGGGAATCGTGAAGGCCATCATCGGCCCCAACGGCGCGGGGAAGACCACCCTCTTCAATCTCATCGCGGGGAGCCTCGCACCCGCGTCGGGATCGATCCTGTTCGACGGACGCCCGACCGGCGGGCTGCCTCCCCACCAGATCGCCCGGCGCGGAATTTCCCGCACCTTCCAGGCCACGCGCCTTTTCCCCCGCATGAGCGTTCTGGAGAACGTCATGGTGGGCCGGCACGTCCGCACCCGGGGAGGGTTCATGGCGAGCATGATCGGCCCCGCGCTCATGGGCCCGGGAGAGAAGCGCGCCCGGGAGGCGTGCCTGGCCGTGCTGGATGAGCTGGGAGCGGCCGATCTCGCGGGCCGTGACGCGGCGAGCCTTGCCTTTGGGCGGCAGCGAGTGGTGGAAATCGCCCGCGCCCTGGCGTCGGAGCCGCGCCTGCTGCTGCTGGACGAACCGGCATGCGGCCTGAATCCCGCGGAGACCGAGGACATGGGAGCGCTGATCGGGAGGATCAGGGACCGGGGGATCACCGTGCTGATCGTCGAGCACGACATGTCCCTGGTCATGGGCATCTCCGACGAGGTGCTCGTGCTCAGCGCGGGCCGCAGGATCGCCGAGGGAGCGCCGCGGGACGTGCAGGCGGATCCGCAAGTCGTGGCCGTGTACCTGGGAGAGGCTGATGCTTAGGATACGGAACCTGCGCGCCGGCTACGACGGCCTGGAGGTCCTGCACGGCCTGTCGCTGCACGTGGATGCCGGCGAGATCGTGACCATCATCGGCGCGAACGGGGCAGGCAAGAGCACGCTGCTCAATGCCGTCGCGGGGATCGTCAGACCCTCTGCCGGCACCGCCTTATTTGCGTCCGCGGACATCACCTTCCTGCCTGCCGAGGCTGTGGCCTCCCGGGGCTGCGTCCTTGTGCCGGAGGGCAGGCAGATCTTCGCCGATCTTTCCGTGCGGGAAAACCTGCTCCTGGGCGCTTACCTCAGGGCGCGGCGGGACGGACGCCGCAGGGTGGACAGCGACATCGAGGAGATCTATGGGCTCTTCCCCGTTCTGGGGGAAAGGCACGCCCAGACCGCGGGCACGCTGTCCGGCGGCGAGCAGCAGATGCTCGCCCTTGGCCGCGCGCTCATGGCAAAGCCCGGCCTCCTCATGCTGGACGAGCCATCGATCGGTCTTGCCCCCCTCGTGGTGCGGGAAATCTTCA
>Ga0187870_1000221_pt1 | contig 74661 bp, 58 predicted proteins | sample June2016WEW_13_1_3_FD_132974 | JGI IMG/M metagenome (GOLD analysis project Ga0187870, IMG submission 132974) | Peatland microbial communities from SPRUCE experiment site at the Marcell Experimental Forest, Minnesota, USA - June2016WEW_13_150 | ecosystem: Environmental > Terrestrial > Soil >...
GTTCCTGACGCCGAAGGCGTCGTTCATACCAGCCCAGGGCAACGCCCTGGGTCAAACCGCCCAAAACCATTCAGAGCGCTGAAGGCGCGATTCATCTTGCTTATGAGGCAGGCCGTTGGCCTGCAACAGGCTAAAGAATGTGCGCTGGACCCAGGGCGGCGGCCCGCCTGCGCTGCGCTCCGGCGGGCCTTGCCCTGGGCTGGTATGAATCAGGCCTTCGGCCTGAAAGCCAGCGTGCCGACGCCATGGCTGCCATCAGGGGGAGAGCCAAGCCGTATACTATATAAGGGCCTCATATACAAAAGCTCCTCAAAACCTCGCAAATCGCAGGGTCCGAAGAATTCCGTCGCGCGCATGCTCGCGTTCCTCCCGCTTTTTCTGGGCCTTGAGCTTGCCTGCGGGCAGGCCCCCGAGCAGCCCAGGAACTTCTTTGCCAACCCCGGCTTCGAGCTCGGCCGGGAGGGCTGGAAGCTGGACAAGGCCGGAAAGACCGAGTGCCAGTTCGCGGTGGACGATAAAGACGCCGCCCAGGGCAGGTATAGCGCGCTCTTGAGCGTGGACACGGTGGAGAATTGGGGCGTGCAATTCGGCCAGGATTTTCCCGCCGGCCACAAGGGCAAGAGCTACACCTTCGCCCTGTTCGCCCGGGCGTTGAAGGACCCGGTGCAGGTCGGGCTGGACATCGAGCGCAGTGCCGCCCCGTGGGACCGGGCCGCGCACCAGACCTTCCAGCTCAGCCGGGATTGGCAGGAACTGCACCTGACTTTCAAAGTCGAAAAGGACTTTCCCCAAGGCTGGTTCGCTTACCTGAGCTGCGCCCAGCCCCAGGCCCAGTTCCGCGCCGACCTGTTCCGCCTTTACGAAGGCGCCTATCTTCCATACCAGGAAATCGCCCGCCAGGAATCGGCGGCGCTCGCCGTCCGGTTGTTCGACGCCAACAGCTCGTCCCCGGTTCCGCTGGCCGCGGCGGCGCTGGCCGGCAAGGGCGGATGGACCGAAGTCGCCGAAGACGATTTAACGCATCGCTTCAAAGGGGACGCCGTCTTTATGAACCAAACCATTGCCTTTGCGTTGCGTGCGGGGGCGCCGGGAATCGAGGTTTATTCGCTGGCGCCGCCAGGCGCCGCCTTGCGCGCCGTGCTCGCGCCGGTCGGCGGCCCCGGCAGCGCCACACTCTCCTCCTTTGCCCTGGTCCAAAACAATCCGGGGGCCGGCGCGGCGGACGTGGTGTTCACCGCCCACGGCGGGCCGGCGCTGACCTTGCGTTGCGGACTCAAGGCCGGCGAACCGATCCTCCAGACCGAGGCCCGCAGCGGCGTGGCCGCCCTGCGCGTCGAGGCCCCGTGCCGCTTTATGGTCCTGCCCGACTTTTTTGCGGATGACATCGTCGTGGACGCCTCGGAGTTGCCCGTGCCGGAGGCTGAGCTGCCGGGGGACAACCTGGTTCTGCACCTCCTGCCCGAGGGCCAAGCCATCCTGGTGACGGTGGTAAAGATTAGCGAAGAGGACCTCCGCGTTGGCCTGGCTGGCCAGGGCGCGCAACGGCGGATCACCAACTCCGAGTTCCGCTATGGCAAGGAGGGCAAGGTCTGGGTGGCCGTGCTGGCCAGTCCGGCCATCTGGCACACGGAGGAAATTGCCCGGCAGCAAGCCGGCCAGGTCCTGCGGCTGGATTGGAAGGCCCCTTTTCCCGCCCAGTGGCGCACTGATTGGCGGCGCGACCAGGGCGTGACGGACAGTTGGGAGATGCTCAGGCAGCGAGCCGACGGCCAGTTTGCCAAGGACAGCCCTTTCGGCGGAGCCGACCTGGTTCCCGCTGACCGGCAACGGTGGACCACGGTGCTGGGCAACTTTCTCTACCCCTGCTGGCTGGAGCAGGATGGCCGGGCCTGCTTGCAGCCCCTGGCTCATTCCGCCCTCCGCTTCGAGGGCCCGGCCCTCATCTACCCGCTCAACCGCGCGCCGGCCACCCCGCTGAACACTTTCACCGTGGTAGATGTCCTGCGCAACACACTGGGCGTCGGGCCCTGCGAGTACGTGCTGGACGTCGAAGGCCAGCGGTCCCAGTACAAGGGCCGCGCGACTTGCGCGGTCAGGGACACCTTGAACCCCATCTACAGCCGCCACCAACAGCGGCAGCGCCGCGCCGAAATCGAGCAAACCCTCCAGGACCTCATGGTCTTCATCCGCCACATCCGCGGGCGCATCGAGGGCTATGTGGCCTTCGGCCACGAAACCCTCGGCTACCTGGCGCAACAGAAAAACGCCCACCCTCAACTGGCCCAGCCCCTGGGCGAACTGGAGGCGCTCACGCGGGTCATTGATGCCAGGCTGGCCGCGCGGCAGGCCGCCATCAAGTCCCCGGCCGAGGCCGCCCAAATGGTCGAGCAGTTCCGGCAGACCGTCCTCGACTACGACGGCGACGATGCCCTGGCCAAGTGCCGGCACTTTACCGAGGCCTGGGTCGACATCGGCGGCAACCAGGACGAACTGGCCGGCGAGTGCCGCTGGGCCGTCAAGATGCTCCGCCAAAAAGCCGGCTTGCTGCTCGCCACCGACCCCCGTCTGGCGGACCTGGGCAAAGAACTGCGCCGCCGCACCCAGCTCGTGCTGCGCAACCCCGCCATTCACGAAGGCGCAAGACACTAATCTTCGGAGCGGCCGCCAGCAAACCGGGCGCTGGACCACGGGCGGTCAAAGGTCTGCTTATTCACTTGCCAAATCCATAGGCAGAAGGCATATTGGGCTCGTGGTGCAAAGTTGTTTAGACATCGTTGGCACGGTCAATCGTTGTCAGGTTGGAGCAATGGAAATTGCGGGCAAGCAGCTTGACCCATCGCAAATAGAATCACGCGAGGCGTTCGGCGCACACGTTCGCAATGTTCAAGCGGCCATAATTCATACGTACGCGCTCATCGCTCATGCGTCGGTTCAAGAAACGTCCGCCGAGGCCGCCGCGGCGTTGTGGAAAGGCATGGTTGAGCTGTGCGAAGATGCGTTGAAAGTGCTTTGGAAGCTCAAAAGTCTTTATCCTAACTGCGGGACCCCCGAATTATATGATTTGACGCTGGACTACAGGCAGGAGGCAGAGGAGCGGTATCATCAAAACTTAGAGGATTCGCAATGCCAGACGCCAGTTCCGGCGGGATTGTTTCCGAACAAGAATTAGCCCTGCTAAAGGATTTATTCCTTCGTTTTGAAGGCGCGGGCGATCCGTTTTCCGTTGATTGTCGAGACGCAAAATGGCAGTTTTACGCCATTCTCCGGGACATTTATGTCAATCGGGTTAGGCCGAAGTTCACGGATATAGATTTCTCAATTTTTTGCAGCATGACGCGCCGAAGGTGCAGAGACCGGCTATCCAGGGAAGGTGCCCCATTCCCGTGTCCGCAGCCCCCCACCCCCGTCTCGCCAAATTAGGACACCACCCCTGGACCAGCCCCGTCCGCAGGATGACATATAAGAATTTGTGCACGGAAAATAACCTGCCGTGTACGAGTTCAGTCGCGGAAAGCTCTCCGCCGGAGACTCCAGGGGCGGCTGTCCACGGAATGGGGATTTACGGACGAACCGAGTTCAGGCACATTGAAGAGGCCGTGAAAACGCCGACCTTGGCCGAAAAACTAGGCACGACGCCGCACATCTCGCCGTTGTTGCAGAAAGCGAAGCGGTTGGGCCTTCGTTCCCCGGAATTGTTGGAGAGTCTGGGGGTCGCGAGAGGTTGCCGGCATTTTTGGAGTCCCGACCTCGCCTCGGCGCCAGAGGTCTCAGAATCGGATCTTAGCAATGAGGAGCTTGCCGTGGCCCTGTTATCGCCCTCTCTGCCATACTCACCGCACACGATCCGGGTAGGCGCCGCTATGTTGGGTGCGGCGGGCGCCGATACTGCCCTGCTCGCACGCCTGGCGGTGGCCGAACGCTGCGCCGCTCAGGTTCGCTACGTCGCCAGTGCCGCCCTCCAGTTCGAGCCGGACAACCCGTTCTGGCGTCAATTGCTCAACGCGTTGCCCCAAACTCCGCCGGTGAAGGATGGGGTGATGCCGCACCCCACCCGCTTTGTTTCCATGACCGGAATGACCCGGCTCGGGATGCGCTCGGTCGCGATCTGGAATCGTCCCCACCCCGATCTGGCCCTCCCCCGTGGATAATCCCTCGTTGATTCTCCAGACTGTGGACCGGCATCTGTATGCCGGAACTCCGCGACGCCTTCGCGAAGGCCAAACCCGCTGTTCTCAGAATGGCGCGCGAGGCCGCGAAGTGAGGAAGCTCGTACGGCTGCCAGCCTCTTATCGCAAGTAGTATGAGCAGCGCGTATCCTCCTGGAACCCAAGCCCGCCCCGGCAATCAGTAAATCACGGCGGGGCCAGCGTCAGGGTCCGGGCAGACGGTGCCCGGCCATTCGAGGTTAAATGATCTCCCCCAGCTTCTCTCTCAGCTCAACAATTTCGGTTTCATTGCCGAGCCACCTGGGTTTGTTGGTCCAGTCATTTTCCCAGCAAATTATCATGTCACACCGGTTTCCACTTTTGTACTCGTCCTTGTGGGATTCAAAACCCGACGCCAACCTCTCAAATTCCGCGGTTTTGTTCACCCATTGCCTGCCTTCCTTAACGCGTATTATAGCGTCCGGGTACCGTGTGCCCACGTAGGAAATCTTCATCCGGAGGATAGGACTCATTTTGCTGAACAGAACAATAGTCTCCTGTTCAGATATTGGTGCGTTACGCAGCCCCTCCCACTCCGCCAAATCCGCAACCCCATACGGCCTCGAAGTAATTGCAAGTTTGATTTTCTCAAACACCCGGCTCCCGCTCGAGTCATCGCAGCAGAGATTCTTAACGGTCCTCTGGTTAGCCCGAACCAGGAATAGGCGTTTGATGTCAGGGTCGAGCCTTAGCCTCTCCACCTCCAACGGTTCCCAAAACACCCTTTCATAGGCTGTTTTCCGACAATGGGAATAATCCAGGTCGTTTCGGAACTCGTAGTCACCATCAATTTTACCATAACCGAATATCTTGCTGCCTGCGCATGCGATCACCCAATCCCCTTTCTTCACTCTGTTGTAGAACGTCCACAATTGATTCCCCTTGCCAGGATACTTCCTTCTAAACGCCTTTGAGAACTTCTCCTTGTTCTTTCCAAACTTCCTCAGGCTTCCGACCAATGACCAGCCCACACAAACCACTTCGCAGTCCCTTTGTTGCGGCCAAAGATAACCCCGTTCCCCTGCCGCGATTTTCCAGTATTCGACCTCATTATTTTGATCGGTCACAGATCGCTCTTTCCTCATACCGAAATCTATCGTAAAGCCTTCACCCGCCCAGTCAAGCGCAAATGACGACCGAAATTACTCAAGCGACGAGCGCGCCACCGCCTCGCAAGCCCGAGACGTTGCTGCACGACCGCGGCAACATGGCCTGTCCACTTTATAGCACCGCGCCGAGGCCAAAACCGGACAAAAACTGATCCGCTGTGCGCTGTGGTTCCGGGGTTACTTTTCCAAAGCCTTGAGCCTGGCCTCGAGTTCTTCGAGCGGGAAGCCCTCGGCGGCGACACGGCCCTGGGCGTCGGTCAGGATGAGCCAGGGCAGCGATTCGACTTCAGCCGCCCATTTGGTTTTCTCGGATCTCTCGGCCACCCGGCCCACCGGAAAAGGCACTGGATTTGACTCTTTCCATTGTTTGAAAGATTCGGCTTCGCCAACTGCGGTTTGCAGGCCCAGGACCGTGATGCCCTTCTGGCGAAGGGTGTCATGCTGCTCGGCCAACTGGCGGAGCAACCGGCGCGAGGGGCGCTGTCCGCTGTCGAACAGGCAGAGCAGGATCGGCTTGTTCGTGGGCACCGCGTCGCCCGCCAGGCCCATCTGCGCCAGGTCCGGCAATGGCCTGCCCAGCAGGGAAAGCCGTTGGGTCGCCCGGGACCTGGAGACAGCTTCATCCATGCCAAGGCTGATCACCACGTTCGTATCGCCGCCCTGGGCAATGGCAGAGCCGGGGGCGTGACCGCTTTTCCCTGCGTACAACCAGGCCTGGCCTTCGCACGCGCCGAAGGTGAACCTGCCGTGCTCGTCGGTGCCGGCCCTGCCACTGGGCTGGTTGTCGCCATCCAGGTAAACTCGCGCCTCGGCGACGGGCTTGCCGTCCGCATCCACAACCTGGCCGGTGATCTTCCGGTCAATCGCCTTCAGCACGCACACGTCCAGCTCGATGCGGTTGGTTTGAGGGTCCGCTTGAACGTTTCGGCTGACCCCGCCATAACCGCTGGCTGTAACCCAGACGTCATAGCGCCGGTCCGGAGGAAGCGCGCTGATTTCGAAACGGCCCCGGCTGTCGGTTCCCACCGGCCTTTCGTCGAGACTGAGTCCCATCTCGCCCACCCAGAGATGGAGGTGCGCGGCGGCATTGGTCAGCGGCTTGCCTTTAATGTCTTGCACGCACCCAGCCACGACGAGGCCGGGCTCCAGGCGCAGGTCAAGGCTCATGTCCCCGTGCTCGAGGTCCTGGGCCGCCGCCAGGTTGCGCGCGGGGTCACGCGCCAGCAGGAAGCATTTGCTCGTCCGGCTGGCAAATCCAGGCCGCCACGCCAAATCGAACCGCCCGTTCGCGTCGGTCTGCAGCCCGCCATAAAGCGAGGAGTGCATCTCGGGAAACACCCGCAGATGGAAGCCAGGCACTGGCGCCCCGGAGGGATCGCGCAGGGTGCCAGTGATCCGGGGCGGGGGCGCCAGCTCGACCTGGAGCCGATTGGTCTTGCCAGTCTCGATGATCACGCTCATGACCTCGGAATCGACGCCGTCCGCCCGCACGCGGACATCGTACTTACCGGGCAGCAGCCGCAACAGCGCCACCCCCTTGCTGCCGGTCACCGCTTGTTCCCACTGTGCCCCTTTGAAGGCATTAGCCTCCGCTTGCGCCATCGGCTGGCGCGCCCCTTTTGTCAGCACCACCGCCTCCAGCAGTCCGCCTCGCGTGGCCTCCACCTGCACCCCGCTGGTGGTCTGGCTGGCTTCGACGCTCACCGGCACGGCTTCGGCCACCCACTCGGGCAGGCCATTGGTTCCCAAGACTGCGCGAAGGAAATATGCGCCCGGACCAATTCCCGAAAAGCGAAAAGCCCCGTCTGCGCCCGAGACGGCCTCTTCGCCTTCACCAGCCTCGGCGGAACGGAGCTGCTCAAGCCCCAAGGACAGCCGCACCCCAGCCAAAGGCTGGCCGGTTTCGCGCGCAACGACCTTCCCTTCGATGAACCCGGCCGGCTCGAGTTTCAAAACGATCTCCTGCCGCCCGGCGCGGAACTGGAGCGAGTCCGGGTCGAGGTTCCGGCGCTGAGGTTGGGCCAGGAACTTGCCCGGCTTGCTGACTGCCAGGTCGGCCACGGCGTTGGTCGGGATGTTGTCGAGCCGAAACCGGCCCTCAGCATCCGTGCGCGTGGAGAAATACTCGCGGGCGATCCTGGCCTTCAACAGACTCCAGCTCCAGCTCTGGGCGGAGATCGGTCTCTGAAGCGAAGCCAGTCTGACCGACACTTCGGCACCGGCAACCGGGTCCCCGCTCTCATCTACCACTCGACCGGCGAGCGTGCTCGGGGGCGTGAGCACGATTTGTTGAGCGACGGCGGTAGCAGCGCCCCCGCGCTGGTGCCAGGTGGTGGCCAGCCCCGGTTTGCTCGCCACGAGCACGCCATCGGCACGAAACGCCGGGATTTCAAAAAGGCCATCGGAGCCGGTCGTGATCGTTTCCCTGAGGGCCAACTCGCGGGCCCAAGCTGGCCCGGCACCCCGATTCTCGTAAACCCGGACAGAGGCCCCGGGTACAGGTTGCCCCGCAGTATCCACCAGCCTGCCCATGAATCGCAACGGTGGCGTGTCCGTGGCCCCCTGTGACCCGAAGACCAAACCGACGCCAAAGGCCAAAACGGCAGCTCGAACCGCCGCCGCTTTACCTTCCACCAAACCCGCCATCGAGGCGGCCGATTCCTTGATCCTCCTGAGTAGTTTCCTCAAATTCATGTCCTTTCCCTCTGCACCTGTTGCGAGCGGGGGCGGCCGCGGAGGACTTCAAAATAAGGGCGCGAACCCGACGCACCCAGACGGAGGCACCGCGAAGCGCCCATACCACAAGCACGCCAGGCCGCGCCGAATGGCGCGGGCCATTGGCGGTTCTGGTATCGAAAATTCGCGGTTTCCTGTCTAACCGAACCGGCCCCCGTGAATTGCTATGTCAGCGGAATCCAATCCCCAACCGAGAGAAAAGTCAAAGCCAATCTTGCCAAGTACGGTTTTGCTGCGAGCGCCCGGTGGCCCGGAGGTTTGCAGAAACACCCCGTGACTCGCGGCATGCCGTTAGCGCACGACCAGCCCCTGGAGCAGCATCTCAAAAACCGGTGTCATCCAAGCGACCGGGGGCGAAGCTGCGCATCTGAGCGCCGCCAGCGCAGTCGAGGGAAAGCGGGGCGATTTTCCTCACGGCTCGCGAGGGACGGCCGCCGTCGTCCCTCAATTATCTGGAAAACGTTTTCTGGCCTTGCCGTTGCTGTCCAGACCCCTTTTCCCGATGCGCCTAAAGCAAGAGAATTAGTAGCAAGTAAAGCAGGCCAGAGGACCACGGCGGCGTCCCGCCGCGGCGGGACCGCAACCCGGCGGAACACTACATTGGCTACATTGGCTGCATTGGCCACATTGGCCATTTTTGCCAAAAAACCGGCCGGGCCCCGGAGGGACATCTCAAGAACCGGTGTCATCGAATCGGCCGGGGGCGAAGCCGCGCATCGTCGCCACGAATGTAATCGATTTCAAAGTCGCCTCCGGTTGTTCCCTCGAGCGGGTCAAGGCGCAAGCCCACAATCGTATGCCCGGCCCAGAGCGGATGCTGGCCCACTTCAAAGCTATATTCCACGAACTGCTGACGATTGGTGAAGGGGAGGTGAATTGACTTAGCCTCGCCCCATTGGCGACTATCTTCAGTGACCCAAAACAAGGCGAGGCCGAAGCCGCTGGTGGCCCGGGCGCGCACCGCGATACGACGGCACCGGTTGCCGTCCAGACGGACGCGGGGCTGATGGAAGTATGGGTCGCCGTTGACGGCATGGCCGCGCAGGACGCCATTGGCAATCTCCAGCCGGTCAATGTTCGCAGGGTCGCCCCAGCCTTGCAGGCTGCGGTCGAAGCTGTAATCGACCACCCGGGCCACCGGCCAGACGACGCCCGCCGGCCGATAACTGGCGCCCAGGACCTCGACCCAGTTCGATCCGGCCGCGACCAGTTTGATGACCGCCACCGCGGCGCCCGCTTCGTAGCGCCAGGCGGCCCCGGGCACCTCCCAGAGATTGCTCGAGGTCAAGGGCGCCGTCGCGCCGTTCACCCGCACTTCGGTCGGCAGGTTAAGCCCGGACAGGAGGACTTGTCCGGCTTCGCCCGGGGGCCATTGCAACGCGAACCGCAGGGTCGCGTTGGTCAGACTGACCTCGGAGAAGCGGGCGCGCGCATTGAGCCGCACGCCCGGTCCCGCGATCACGGTGGTCGGTTCGACGTCGTGGCCAACCAGTTTGAACACGTTCTTCAGGATGCTGCCCGGCTCGAAGACCCAGGGGCACTTCGACCAGTTGAGCGCGCTGAAGTTGTCGGGCCACAAGGCCACATTTGTCCCGCTGCTCTCCTGTTGATAGAGCGCGCTCACCGTCAGGCCTTCGGCGACTTTGCGCCAGGGGAACGAGGAGTCGTAATCGGCCAGTTTCAACAGCGCATAGGCATACCGCAGCCCGTTCCACTGCACCGGCTGGCCGAGCCAGGAGCCTTCCAACCACGAGCCGCCCAGGATGGGAATGGAGGCGTAACGCAGGACCGGGTGCCCGGGCGGGTTCCAAACATAGACAAACGGCACCCCGGTCCACGCCCAGCGCACCGCCTGGTCCAGGTAATGGCGGTTGCCGGAGAACCGGTAGGCCTCCAGATAAGCCTCCACCGCGTCCGCCGCCGCCAGGATGTCGGGCGTGTGCACGGGGCATTCCCACACCTGGGCCGCGCGGGGCACGCTGAAACCTTCCATGAACTCCAACGTCTTCTGGACCGCCGCAAAGGCTTCAACATCGCCGGAGACGCGGGCGTAGCGCAGGACCTCGTAGGCGTTGCGCGCGCAGGTGCCGACCTCAGCGGCGCCATCGGGGCCGAGCAAGCCGTAGTCACGGCCGGCGAAAATGCCGTTGGTCTCCAGGCGCGCGTGAAAGCGCCAGGAACCATCGGCCCCCATGGCGTCCACCTGGGCGGTCGCGGCCCGGCGCCATTGCGCCAGGCTCGCGGCGGGGTCGGCCCAGGTCAGGCCCAGGTCATCCCACACGGGGCGCAACCCGCCCAGTTGTTCGCCCAGCGCGGCCCGGGCATTGAACTGGTTCCGCAGGGCCGCGTTGGAAGTGAGCAGCGCGCCCAGGCGGAGTTGGAAGAGATAATGCGCCGGCCACGCCAGGTAACTCATCTCCTTTGGCCCGCCTTTGGAGGTCCACCATTTCTCTGTCGCCGCGTCCCAAAGCGACTCCAGAAAGGCCCTCATGCTGAACTGGGCCTCGCCCAGGTAATTGCCGCGCGGCAGGGGCGCGGGGTTCGGCACGCCAAAGGTATCGAACCACCGAGCCACGCACGCCAATGACTGGGTGGCGGGCGTGACCGCAGCCAGCCAGGCCTCCAGGCGCAACGGCGTGTTGGCGGCGGCAGGGTAAGGTGTGGCCGAGGCCTGGCGCTGATTGGGCGGCACCCAATCCGGCACCGACGGCAGAAACAGCCCCAGCAAATGATTGCTTTGGCCCTCCAGGAAGTTCGGCGAGGCAAACACGGCCGCCGGCCGGTCATGCTGGCCGTCCCAGCACTGCAAGCAATCCCAGTAAAGCGCCAGCGCCGCCCCGCCGTCCGCCACCGCCATGAGGGGAATCGTGATCTTGTTCGGATGCGGGACAAACCGGAGGTAGTAATCAGGGTCGTGCATGTCGAGGTTCGATGAGGAGACCTCATCCCCCACCAGCCATTCCAACCCGCAGAACAAGGCGTCCTCTTTGCGCCCGCCGAATGTCCCTTCGCCGACGTGGAGCATCGGCCCGTCGAGCAGCACCAAATCCGCGCCCCCGTCCGGCGTGACCTGGTAGCTCGCGCGCACCCGCTCGTCGTTACTGACCACAAACGTGAAGCGGCCTTCCCACCGTGTGCCGTTGGCATCGGTGAGCGTGCGCCGGAACTCGACGCCCGCCTGGCCGGGCAGGTTTGTGATGGCCTGCCACCAATCGGCATGAAAGAATTGGCGCGCCACGGCGCCGCCGCTCTTTACCGCAAGGCAGCTCAGACAATTGGCCACCGCCAGGCGCCGCCACCCATTGCTTTGGTTTACGTCCACGGCAAAGGCCCCGTAACCAAAGTCATTCGTCGGAAACACCAACCGCACGGCGCGGTTGCCCAGTTCCAAGTCGCCGCCCTCGCAGGCCAGAGTGGGCTGCGGGAGCAGCCGGCCGCCCAGGGGCATCGGCCTCGCTATAACCAGGCCAACCACGTTGGTCGCCGCCGGCTGGCCAGGGAACCGAACCGCCGCCTGCAAGTGCGTGGCCAGCGCCAGGTCCGCTTGCACTTGCCATTGCAGGTTCACGGCGCCCCTGCGCGTCACGGAAGCTACCGGCAGCGGGCTGGCGCCCGTCACCAGCCGAACACTTGGGGGCAGCACCAGTTCCACCGACCCGTTGAGCAGCGGCTGTCCGCCCGCATTCGAGACCACGCACGATACCCCTACCGGCTGGCCAATCCCGCCCACCGGCCGGGCGACCGACAAAGCGGAAACCAGCACCGGCGGCACCTGGTCAAGGATTTCATCCTCGCTCAACGCGCGGTCATAGGCTTTCACCTCACCGAGGGCGCCCACGAAACCCTGGCCGAGGTGCAGCGCATTGGGCTTGGGCGCCGGCGTGCCGGCCCGCGGCGCCACGCGCTTGACGCCGTCGTACCACAGGCTCAGGTTGGTGCCGTCCCAGGTGGCGAAGATTTGGTGCCATTGCTGCAAGGCCGGCGGGCTGCACGAGAGGCGCGGCTCCGGGGTGCCGTTCAGGAACGTGAAGAACGAAAGCCGCCCTCCCTCGGGCGGATTGTCCAGCCGCAGCAAGTAGCTGTCATACAACTCCACGATGTTCTTGTACGTGTTCGGGCTGGTGTCGGTCGGATTAATCCACGCCGCAATCGTCAAGGCCGAGCCGAGCTGCAACCGTGCAGCGGGAGGGACCTCGACGTACCCGGAGCCATCCAACCGCAGCGCCCCGCCCGCCACTCCCGCCGCCCAGGTCGCTCCCCCATAAAGCCGCCCATTGAAACCGTTGCCCGAGGCATCGCGGGCGACGGCGCCGGAACCGTCGTCGAAACGCCACCACCCAACCGGGCCGCTGCCGCCCAGGCTGTGCCCGCGCAGCCAACCCAGGAGCAGCAACACTGACAGGAAATTGGCTCTTAACGCTGCGCGGGTAAGGAAAAATTGCTTATGGGTCAGGCTCATTTTTCACCAGCGTCGGGGCCACTATGCAGCCCGCTCGCCTGGGATCAAGCCGAAAATGGCGAGGGAGACGCGACGCCAAAGGCGTCACTCATACCAGCCCGGGGCAACGCCCTGGGAAATCCCGATTCCGAATCGGGATTCATTGCAGGCCAATCCCGATTAGTCGGGACTTCATATCTCTATTCCAGAACCGAACTTGCACCTATGCCCCAATCGCTCAGCCAGGTAATAGAATTCGACGAACGATACGTCTGGGACTGAACCACGGGGCCGGGGTATGCAAGTCGCGGGCAAGAGCCGATGAATCGCGCCGTTGGCGCTCTATTGTGTTTTCTTGCACCTGTCCTGGGGCGTTGCCCCAGGCTGGCATGACCTGACGCCGTTGGCGTCGCCCAATCAGGCCGTTACCGTAAGGCCCAAGGGACAAGCCAATTAGTGCCCTCTTGAACGCGAATTGGAATTAGCCCCGAATCACGTTGCCGATTTGCGGCCTGCCAGGCAGCAAATCACACTGGACCAAATGACAATTGCCGCACTTGGGGTTATGGTGACAGGTCGCATTGACCATAATGAGAAGCAAAGAACGCGGCGTCCCTGAACTCGAGGCGGAGTTGCTCCGGCTCAACGCCCTGGTCCGGGAACGGCGCCAGCAACTGGCCCGGCTGCAAAGCTGCCCGAACCCATTGTGTCCTTGCCGGGTCGTCTGGCGGGAACAGGTCGAGAAAGGGCTGGCCAGCCAGGTGCGCAAGATTCGAAAGCACGTTCGAGCGACCCCGGGGCGAGGTGCGCGGGCCTCCTCCGCGATAGGCAAGCGGAGAAAGCGGCAGGTTGCCTGAAATTATGGCTGCAATGACTAAGCTTCTCTTGCGCCCGGGCTTACTTCAGCTTGCCCAGGTCCGCATAAAGTCTTGTCGGACGGCCACGATCCCAATGGGCGTAAATCTGCTCGGAAAGTTCTTTGCTCAGCGGCAAGCTGCGTAGTCCGCGCGCCTGGAAGAGTTCGCGGATCTTGGGCGTGCAGGCCTCACAGAGCCAGGTCTCGCCCGGGGGCGAAAAGGCCCGGCGCATGCGGGCATAGATGGCGGCGAAGTCTTCCTCGACGATGTTGCCGAAGGAGAGGTTGAGGAACTCGCAAGGCTGCACGTCGCCTTTGGCATTGATGTAGAACCGGTCGGTCCCGCCGGCGGTGCAGCCGAAGCAGGCGCGGTCCTCGTCCAGGACCTGCGCGCAGATGGCCGGATACGCGGCGTAAGCCCGCCCGTGGTTGTAGCGCTGCACCAGTTCCACCACCCGGTCCTGGTCCGGCCGGCTGAACGGGGCCGGTCCGCTTTCCAGCCAGGCCCCCGCAGGTTTGGGCTTGATCAGTTGCACCAGGCACGCGCCAAACTCCCTGGCCCGCTCCATTATCCGCTCGAATTCCCCGTCGTAAAAACCCTCGCGCCCCAGGCAGGTGTTGAAACTCACCGCCACCCCGGCTGCATGGCACAGCTCGACGCCCCGTTGGAGGGCTTCCCAGGCCTTGTCTGACTGCATGAAGGCGTTAAGCCGGGCCGGTTCGGCGGTGTGCAGCGAGAACATGACGGCCGTCAGGTTCAAACCCTTGAGCTCTTGCAACCGTTCCAGCGTCATGCCGTCCCCGGTGGAATTGACCCAAACCTCCGACCGGCCATCAATGGCGGCGCAGACTTGCTTGAGCCGCTCGTAAACCAGGAACGGTTCGCCGCCTTCGACGTTGAAGAAGGCGATGCCGCGCTCCTGGAGCTGGCGTACTACGGAAACCAGGACCTCGAGGGGCATATCTTTGCCGCGATCCATCCGCTGGTAGCAATGCGGGCACGAAAACCGGCAGCCTGAAGTGACCGAAAGGAGGACCGTCGCGCACGCCAGCGGCTCATCGAAGGCAAGGAATTTCCGGCAGGCCACGTAAAAGGCCTCGCTCGGAAAACTCGGCACGTAAAGGTCCAGCCGGGTGTCCGACCCGATCCGCACAAACTTGTTGTGGCCCAGCTTCGACAGGAACAACAGCAGCCGTCTCAGGAGCAGGAGGAAACGCCGGGGCGACAGATGTGGCAGGGGGGCAGTGGGGCAGGCGTCTCGCCTGCCTTGGATTCGAGGGCCAGACGCCCCCGTGGCAGGCGAGACGCCTGCTTCACTGGCTTTGGCGGCAGGCGGGACGCCTGCCCCACTACCCTGGGACAACAGGCAGGGCAGGAAATGAAAGAAGATCGTCACCTTGAGCCGGACCAGGAACCACGAACGGCTCAAACCCTGGATATTGCGGATTGGGATCATAAACCCGGCAAAGAGGTCAAAGGAGTTGATGCTGGTTTCAGGCTCACAGCAGATGGTTGCTCTTGTACCAGGACACGGTCTGGCGAATGCCTTCTTCCAGTGAGTGCCGGCACTCAAAGCCCAGCAGCCGCCTGGCCTTTTCCGTGCAATACTGGATCGAGTCGTAGAACATGTTCACCCGGCCGCGCGTCAGCAGCGGCGGGCGCCGGCTCCGCCCCAGGACATAGCACAGCTCCAGCCCAAACCCGAGCGGATAAACGCACCATTTGGGCAGCAGGCGCGGCGGCCGCAGCCCCGCCTCTTGGCAGAACAGGCCGAAGATTCTGTGCATCGGCTCGGGGGCGGCATTGCCGACGATGATGCGCTCGATACCGGGCAACTGCCGCTCCAAGGCCAGCAGGTAGGCCCGGGCCAGGTCGGGCGCGTAAATCACCTGAAACCGGTTCCGAGTGCAACCGGGCATGTGCCTTTGGCCGTCCCGGACCGCTTTCACATAACTGTAGAATCCGGTGCCGAACTCCCGCTCGCCGAACACCCAGACCGGCTCGAGCACCGTCAGACTCAGCCCGTGCTCCCGGGCAAAGCCCATCGCCTGCCTGGTCGCCTGCGCCTTGCTGTCGCGATACCAATTGTACGCGGACGGCAAGAGGCGATGCGCCAAGTAGGGGTAGTGGGAACGGAACGGGAAAGTCTCGTCTTTCACCTGCTGGCTGTCCTCTTCGCCGTAGGAAGAGATGCTGCCAGTCACAATGACCTGCCGCAGGCCCTCGGCGCGGCAGGCTTCCAGCACGTTGAGTGTGCCCTGGACATTGACTTGAAAGAAGGCCTCGCGCGGGCCCCAGTCGCCGGCCCGGGCGGCGGCGTGAACGACCTGCCCGCAGCCGCGCACCGCCCGGCGGACGCTGGGCAGGTCGCAGAGATCGCCGTAACGGAGTTCGGCCTGCTGCGCTCGCGCGTGCGCCACATTGGCGCCCGCTCTCACCAACGCCGCCACCGGGATGCCCGCGCCCCTCAAGGCCTCGAGGATGTGACTGCCGATAAACCCGGTCGCGCCGGTGAGAAGGACTTTTTGCGGGGTGCTCATGGCGAAACGCAGGGTGTTGGAAAGTCCCGCGATGGCGCGTAACCGCTGCCAGGCGCATCCTGACACCGCCCCCGAGCGCGGGCAGAAGCCCTCCCCCCATCCCCCCTCCCATGCGCTCGGAGCGCATGGGAGGGGGGTGATTCCTTTTTCCACTTTACCCAGGGCCCCGGCGCGCCGGGGTCCCGCCCGGAGCGGGACGGGCCTTGCCCTGGGCTACTATCTTGCTGCCCCTCCGGGGCAGCAGAGAGCCGCGCTGCGCGCGGGTAGAGTGGAATTGGTGGCAGTGTCGGGATGCGCCCGCCGCTCCCGCGGACCGAAGTCCCGACGCGTCGGGCTTGGGCAGAGGGTTGGGGTGAGGGGGAAGCCATCCTGGAGGTCTCCAGCGCGGTTGGCTTCGCAAGTGGCTGTCGCATCTCGGACCTGGATTCCTGGACCTGGGCCGCTTCATGCCTGCCGCCAGGAATCCTCGTCAACACCAGCCCGCCGTTGTGTCCCCCGAAACCGTAGGAGACCGAAAGCGCGCAAGCGACCGGGACTTCCACCGATTCGAGCGGCAGGTTCAAGCCATCCATCGGGTCGGCGGTGAGATTGCCGTGAACGGCCCCGCGGGCGACTGCCAGGGCGGCGACCGCCGCCTCGATGGCTCCGCTCGCCCCGAGCGTGTGGCCGAGCAGGCCCTTGGTCGAGTTGATCCACGGTTGCCGCTCCCGCCCCCCGAAGACCGTCCTGATCGCCCGCGCTTCGACCTCGTCGTTGGCGACGGTTCCCGTGCCATGCGCGTTGAGGTAATCGATCTTCCTGCCCGCCGCCAGCGCCCGCAGCAAACGCGTAATCTGCGTGCCTTCAGGATCAATCTGCATGATATTGCAGGCATCGCTGTTCGCGCGGTAATCGGCCACCTCGGCATAGATTGGGGCCCGCCGGCCCAAGGCATGGTCCAACTCCTCGAGCAGCAGCAGGCAGGCGCCCCCTTCGGCAAAGAGGAAACCGCTCCGCTTTTTGCCGAACGGTCCCGGCCGGCCATCAGGCGATTGCGTGAGCACGCCCAGCGCATCAAAGCCCCGCATAATCGCGCCGCACCGCTCGCGCACCGATTCGACGCCCCCGGACAGCACGACCTCGTCGTACCCGTCCTTAATCCGCCGGAAGGCCTCGCCCAGGGCATAAGTGCCCGAGGCGCACGAAGCGTTGACCGTGTGGCAGGAACCGGTCAGCCCAAGACAGATGCTGGCCCAGGCCGCCGGCGAATTGGGCATCGTCTTGGGGATGACCAGGCGGCTGAAAACCGGCCGCCGCTCCGCAAACACCGCCCCCAGCACCTCCCCCGGCAGACAGTGACTCAGATAAGAGGCGAAGGCGGTTTCCAGGTTGCTGAAACCGGTGCCCAGGACCACGCTGCCGTCTTTGAGCCCCTCAACCGCCAGGCCCGCGCCCTGCCGCACCACCCGGTAGCCGGCGTCTTCCAAGGCCAGTTTCCCTCCCAACACCACCATCCGGTCTTCCGGGTGCATGATACTCTCGTGCGCCAGGTCGAGTTGAAAATCCGCCAGCGTCACCTCCGGTTGCGGGATATACCAACGCGAGTGAAACGCATAACAGCGGGTAAACTCAGCCGGGATCGGCCGCACCGGCAACTGCCGGTTCCAGAGGTTCTTGAAGAACTCCGCCGTGCCGATCCCCGCGCTGGTCACGGGGCCAATCCCGGTAATGACGACGCGACGCGCCATGTTCAACTCCGCTGCTCGCTGCCCTTTTCCTGGTGAGCGGACGGCGGCGCCAGCCAGCGCAGGACTGTCTCGAGATACTCCTCCGGGGTCGCATAATCCCGGGCCTGGATGCACAGCGAGGCCAGGTCCGTGGTTCGCCCGTCTTCGCAAAGCGTCCGGGCGGCGGGCCTCATGCTGCCCAGCCGATAGAACGCGCACCCGCTCTCCCGCGCCGCGGCCACGAAGGCCTCCTCCCGCTCCGGTCTGAGGGTGAACAGCAATTCGTACTCGCCGCATTCCCCCAGGAACAGCAACGTCTTCGGCAAGGAGACCTTTCGGCACAAATCCAGTCCCCCCGCCAGGTAGGGCAAGTCCGCCACCGCATACCCGCACCCGTTCAGGTCCGCCAGCGCATTCAGGGCCGCCCATACCCCGTCGCTCGTGTCGATGCAGGCCGAAGCATACCGCCTCATCAGGGCCGATTCCTGCCGCCGCACAGGGAGCCGGAGGGCTGCCCCGAGCCCAGGGCCCATCCTGGCAGCGCCCTCACCCAGTAGTCGGCCAAGCCTCCGGCTTGCCCCGCTCCCGCCAGCCCTCCGCCTTGGCGAACTCCTCGCTGAGCCGCTGGGGTTCGGCAACCCAGAGCCTTGCCGCAACGACCGCCGGCCGGAGCCTTCCGCCTCTGCCGAGCGGCCTTCCACCAACCGCAGTGCTGCTTCCACGTTGCCCGCCCCCACCGGGCCGGAGAGATAAACCGCGTCGCCAGCCGCCGCGCCCCGCCGCAGCACCGGCGGGCCATTGCAGGCCCCGAGCACCGAAGCGGTGCAGCGCCAGACCTTCGACCGCCCGCAATCTCCGCCAATAAACCGCGCCCCCGTGGCCTCCAAGACCTCCCGGACACCGCCGGCGAACCGGCCGAGGTATGCGGCGTCCCAGCCCTCAGCCACCGTCAACGCGTGCGCGTAATAGAGCGGCTGGCCGCCGCAGGCATAGATGTCGCTGATGGCGCCGGCCGCGATGTTCCAACCCAGCAGATGCGCATCGCCCTCCCGGAACAAATCCTCGGCTGAGAATTCATCCGTCGTGAACAGGCACTCTGCCCCGTTGAGGCGGACCACCTCCGCATCGGACTCGAAGCAATCGTTCAGCCGCCCGGACGGCAGCGCCGCGCTCAGCAGCTCACAGATGCTCTTTTCACTGATCTTCACTTGTAATCAGGTCCACCGGGTCAGGCGCGGTTTCGATGCGGCACGGGCAGCGCCCGGCGGGGTCCCCGTCGAATTCCACCTCGCTCGAGCCCTCGACGGGAGCCAACTCCACGCAACCCGCGTACTCGAGCGAGAGGCTCGTATCAGCGACGATCGGCCGGCCGCTATAAAGCGCCCGCAAGACGCGGGCGAAATTGCTCCACGCCAGGTTCCGCACGCAAAGCACATAAAAGCGCCTGTCCTGCGCGCCCAGGGTGTGGCGAACTTTGATGCCCGAGGCGATGTAGGCCGTCTTGCCCACCGCGATGTTGTACACCCCGGACCAGCGGCGCGGCTGGCCGTCCAGGGCTATTTGCAGGGTTTGCGGACGATAGCGGACCAGAACGCGCAGCAGGGAGACAAAAGTGCCCAGGAAATCGCCCAGGTATTTGCGGATGCCAGCGTTGGCCAGGCGCGCCAGGGCGGCGCCCAGCCCGATATTGGCGCAGCAACCGAAGACGGCGCTCGCTGGTCCAGTCTCCTCCCCCTGCTCAGTCCTGTAGCTCACCCTCCCCACGGAGACCGCCCGCGCCCTGCCCGAACAGAGGACTTCCACCGCCGGACCCACCGCCGTCGGCACGCCGTAGCTCCGGCAGAAGTCCGGGCTGGCGCCGATGTGCACCACCCCAAGCCGAGCCCCGGACAGTCGCCGGCCGCCCCCATCGAAAAACCCGTTCAGCACCCGGTTGATCGTGCCGTCCCCGCCCACGGCCACGATGACATCATAGCCGGCCAGGTTGGCTTCCCGCGACAGCTCGCGCGCGTGGTCGAACGTGGCACAAAACGCCAGTTCATGCCGCACCCCGCGCCGCCGGAGCCGGTCCCGCAGTTCCTCAAGCTTGTTCCGCCCCAGGCCGTTCCGGGCATGAGGATTGGCAATGAAACAGTAGTTCATGCCGGAATGGCCCCTTCCAAAATGCCCGCCGCCACTCCCTCCAGCGCGCTGAGCAGTTGGCCCAGCGCCGGGCCGTCCAACTTCGCCCCCACAATCAACCGCAAGACCCCCTGCCCGGGCGGGACGGAAGGCGGGACAAAAGGCGTCGTCAGAATTCGCTGGCGCCGAAATTCCTTTGCCAGGGCAATGGTTTGCTCCGGCGAAGGGCAGCGGATGGCGGCGATCGGGGCCGCGCCCTTTTGCAGCTCGAATCCGCGCGCCTCCAGTTTCTCTGCCAGTTGCCGGTGGTTCTGCCACAGGGCGCGGCCCAGGGCGCCGAAGTCCTGCCCAATGATCTCCAGCGCGCGCAGGCTGCCGGCGGCGCAAACCGGCGGCAGCGCGGTCGAGTAAATCAACCCGGGACACGAGTAGCGGAGCGCCTCGATCAGGGCCCGCTTTCCGGCAATCACTCCCCCCACATTCGCCAGCGCCTTGCCGAGCGAGGCCGTATAGATGCCCTCGAAATCGCACAGGGCTTGGGCCTCCAGGATGCCGCGCCCTCTCTGGCCCAACACGCCCAGGCCGTGCGAATCGTCAACCACCGGGATGGCCTCATACCGCCGGCACAACTCAACGATCGCTCCCAGCGGCGCCACGCTGCCTTCGGTGGAAAAAACCGACTCGGTGACGACGAAGCTCTGGCGGAAACCGGTCGCAGCCGCCAACTGCTTTTCCAGGTGCTCGAGGTCGTTGTGCAGGAAGGGCTTGATTTTGCACCCGACCGCCTTGATGCCCTGGGCCAGCGAGGCGTGGGCATAGTGGTCCACCAGAATCACATCCGCCCGCGCCGCGATGGCGGGAAACAGCGCCAGGTTGGCCTGGTAACACGAGGGGAAGACCACGGCGGCTTCCAGGCCGACAAAGCGGGCAAGCTCGCCCTCCAGTTCGCCCAGAATCCGCGCGTAACCGCTCGCGATCGGCGTCCCGCACATGGATGAGCCGTAGTCCTGGAGCGCCGAGGCCATCGCCTGGTGAATGCGCGGCTCCGAGGCCAGTCCCAGGTAATCGTTCGAGGCCAGGTCATAGCACACCTCCCCTTCACTGCGGGGCCGTCCCCGACACAGGCCGCCGAGCGGCCGGTAATACGGATTGAACCCCAGCCGCTCCAAGGCCGACCGGTCCACTCCCAACGTCTGGTAAAATTCCTCCGCCTGCATAGCCGCCTCACGTGCAGTGGTATTTTGACCGCAGCAGCGCGACCACATCGCTCACGCGGTTGACCTGGGTGAAGTCGGCCTCGTCCACCGTGATGCCATAGGCATCCTCCAGCGCATTGATGACCATCAAGGTCCCGAACGAATCCAGCCGCAGTTCCTTGCGCAAATCGCTCACCAGCGTAACCCCCTCTTTTTCCTCGGTGTTGGCCCGAATGATGGATAGGACTTTTTCTTCGATTTTCATACTTTGACAAGGTTAGATTCGCTCGAAGCCAAGGCGCGCGCTCCACAGCCCGGCCCATAGCACCGGGTCGGCTGTCCCGAGTCGCACATCACGGCGCACCGGTTGCAATTCCGGCACCGCGACTCATACCGGTCATCCTGCCGCATTCTCAGGACGAAGCCCGGTTCGCACAGGATGGGTCGGCACAGGCTCACAAAATCAATCCCCTGCTCCTCGATCGCTTGCCGAATGTGGCGGGCGCTGCGGAACCCGCCCACCGAAATCACCGGGATTTTAGTGTGCTGCTTGGCCAGGCGCGCGTAGGCCAGATTATACATCGGCGCGAAGGGCGCGCATTGCCGCTTCAACCAGGGCAAGATGAACACCCTGCAGACCCACCGCCGGAGCGCCTGCCGGCTGCCGTACCTGGGATTGAAATCCAGGATCGTCTGCCGCGGGATGCTCTGGCCGCGGAAGATATTCAGGGCGTGGTCCATGGTGCCAAAGCTGATTTCCACGGCCGCCAGCGCCCTGCCCTCCAGGAAGCGCAGCAGTTCGATGAACTCCTTTTCCCGCAACGGGCGACGGTAATTGTCGCCGGCGCTGATCTTGATCAGCAGCGGGTAATCCGCCCCGCAGGCCGAGCGGACCTCGCCAATCACCCGGTCAACAAAGGCCGTGCCGATGCCCCGGCGCGGGTCGATGCCGTAAGCGTCGCCCCGGTCGTTGATGGCCGGATGAATGAACTGGTGCAACAGGTAGCCATGCGCCGCGTGGAGTTGCACGCCGTCGAACCCGGCTTCGCGCGCCCGCCGCGCCGCCGCGCCGAAGCGGGTGGCCAACTCCTCAATCTGCGGCACCGTGAGGCGGCAGGGACGGTGATTAAAGTAGCGTGATTTTCTGGCTGAGGGGGCATAGACGCGGCCCCCGGCCGCCGCGGGCGTCGTCTGCCGCCCGGCATGGGCCAGTTGCAGGAAGATGCGGCCGCCGTTCCGGTGAACCGCCTCGGTCACGCCCCGGAAGGCGCCCACTTTGGCGTCCGACTCCAGGCCCGCCTGCCCCGGCTGCATGGCCTTGCCCTCAGCACTCACATAGGCAAACCCGGTGATCAGCCCGCCCAGTCCCTGGCAGGACAGCCGGGCGTAGAGGCCCGTGTAAGCAGGGCCGGGGTTGCCCTCCTGGTCGCACAGTCCTTCGAACGTGGCCGACCGCAAGATTCGGTTTGGCAGTTCCACCGTCCCGATGCTGGCTGGTTCAAAGGCGCGCATAATTCCTCCGCCCTTAGGGTCATTGCTTGGGGTTGCGATGCAGGTCGAAAAGGAACCCGACAAAGACGTAGGAGAAGATGAACAGCCAGAGGGCGAGGTCGGGGTTGAAAATCCCCACCAGGGCCGCCTGCCCGCAAGTGCAGGCGCGGAAATTCGTCTTGAGCGAGGCATAACTCCTGGCCCCACTGGGGTTGCGCCAATACAGCACCCCGGTCCACAACTGCAAGAACACCGTCAGCAGACCCAGGAGGATGAAAGTATGGTTCAAAGGCGTGCGATGCATCCCGCTCAGCCGCAACAGCCCGAAGGCCAGCGTGGGCAGAAACGCCGAAACCACCGCCAGCAACCGCGACTTTTCCAGGCCCGACCTCACCACCAGCGTCCGTTTGCCCGCCAGGAGATCCCCCCGGTAGTCCTTGAAATACGTGTAATAGGTCATCAGCCCGTTGATCAGGCCCACCAGGAGCAGGACGGAAATGCGGTTCGGTTGCAGGACCGTTGCGGCCGTCGGACCGCAAGCGTAGCCCCCGTAGAGCGGCGCCATGGTAATCATCAGCCCGAAAACGACGTTTCCCCACACCCCGTAACCCTTGGCATATTCGTAAAGCACATTGAGCAGCGCTCCTGCCAAAAGGAACACCAGCGCAATCGGTTCCAAATAGAACCAGGTCACCACTCCCGACCCCGCCAGCAGCCCAAAGGAAACCAGCAGCGCCAGGCCCGGCGGCAACTCCCCCGTCACCATCGGCCGTTGCGGCGCATTGATCCGGTCTTCCGCCAGCCCCAGGTAATCGTTGACGATCTGGTTGATCCCCCAACTGAGAAAAAGCATCACCAGGATGACCAGCTTCCGATCCGTCGACGGCGCCACCTCGATAGTTCGGAGGGCCGGATTGCCCGCCACGTATTCGTAATACGCCACCCCGAGCCATCCGGCTATCCCGGTCACGAACGAGTAATAAAGCCGCATCGAGCGGACATAGGCCGCCACGAAACTCACCACTGCCGCGCTGCGTTGGCGCAGCGCGGGTGAACTTAGGACCTTTTGCAATGTGGCCATATTCCGCTCCGCCGGCGGCTGGACACCTTGGCACGCCTCGCCGCTTGGGAGCGGGCGGCGCCGCCCACGGAAAACCTCGCTCGCGGCTGCGCAAGGATGCGCCCCAGGCCCGGCTCGCCCAGCCCCGGCCGGGGTGAACTGCTCAAAGGCGTGGGCGCTGCGCTCGGTTGCCATGACCGCACACTAGCCCCGCCGCCGCGCCGGGTGGTAATTGAAAAAACTGTCTCTTTGCTCGATTAAAATGATGATAGCAGCAAAGACAACTGTCTTCAAAGGCCCATCCGGCTCAATTCGGCGTCCAGGGCCATTTGGAACTGCTCCACGTCCGCGGGGGGCGGACGATAGCCGGGTTGCTGCGGCATGAGGCCGAGTTGGCCCGTTTGATCCAAATACCAATCGACCGTGATGCCGTCGGTAAAGGTCACCTTGCCGCTGACCATGGCCCCGGGGCGCGCAATCTGGTCCACCGCCAGGGAGACCCCGCTGGGCTTGGGCGCGCCGGCGCGGGCAGAGGGGGCGGGTGGCCGCGCACCCGGGGCGGCGGGCCCCCTGGCGCCGGGCAATGGCAGGGCGGCCGCGGCTGCTTTGGCCGGCTCGGCATCCTTGGGCGTCAGCTTCAAGTCATCCACCAGCAACCGAACCTCCATGTAGGTCAGGCGGAGGCCAAGTTCCGAGGCCAAACGATTCTGAATCTCGGATAGCTTTAGTCCTTCCCTAATCCACTGCGCCACCTTTTTCCGTTGTGCTTCATCCAGGTTCATAACGTGTCTTGCTTCTTAGCACGGCAATTGCCCGCCCATTCAACTGTTGTCTCTCCTAATTTAGCGCAGCCGGGCCGCAGACGAAGCGAAAAAGACCGGAATTATTTGACTTGCTTAACCTCTCAGGCGTGTGCTTAAACGAGGCGTGATGAAGATCATCACCGACGAACACTGCGCCGACTATTCGCACCCGGGCCACCCGGAGCGGCCCCAGCGCATCACCGCCTCCTTGCAGAAACTGCGCCTCCAGACCGAACTGCCCATCACCTGGGCCAAACCCCGCCCCTGTGCCGACGCCGTTCTCCTCCGCGCCCATGCCGCCGAACACCTGGCCCGCCTGAACGAGGCGCAGGATTTCGATGCCGACACGCCGTACCTGCCGGGCATCGCGGACTATGCCCGGGCGTCCGCCGGGGCCGGGCTCGAGGCCTTGCGCGCCGCTCGCGCCGGCGAGACCGTCTTCAGCCTCATGCGACCCCCGGGCCATCACGCCACCCGCCAGCGCGCCATGGGCTTTTGTTACCTCAGCAACGTCGCCATCGCCGTCCTCGAGGCCCTGGCCACCGGCTCCCAACGCGCCGCCGTCTTTGATTTCGACGTCCATCACGGCAACGGGTCCGAAGCCATCCTGCTGAACAAAACCGGCGCTACCTTCTTCTCCATTCATCAACATCCCTGTTACCCCGGCACCGGCACCCGCGATGTCGGCAACAATTGCTTCAATTACCCCCTGCCCCCGCGCACTCCCCGCGCCGAATACCGCCGCGTCCTGGCCGAGGCCTTCGATCGTCTCCAGGCCGGCAAACCCGAACTCATCGCCGTCTCCGCCGGCTTCGATGCCTATGCCCGCGACCCCCTGGCCCAGATGACCCTCGAAGCCGAGGACTTTCACTGGCTGGGCCAGTTGCTGCGCCGCTCCAACGTGCCCGTCTTCAGCCTCCTGGAAGGCGGTTACAGCACCGACTTGCCCGACCTCGTCCTCGCCTACCTCAAAGGGCTGGACGGCAGGTAAGCGCGGAATTCATTGAGAATTGGGTATTGAGTATTGCTTATTGGTCATTGAGTCCGCAGTCCGAAAGTCCATGGGGCGTCATCCGCGGGCATTCTTCAATAACCAATGATCGTTTTTCAATCCTCAATGTCCAATTCACCTGAAAGTCCCGATTCCGAATCGGGATTGCAATCGCAGCGAAGCTTGACCTGATTACAACGAGTCTTGCCGGTCAAGAACTTTAGTGGGGCAGCGTCCCGCCTGCCTCCTCGGCACAACTGCCCGTGGATTTGTTTGGCCCGCTGTTTAAGCGGTGGGCCAATCAAATATTCTCCCCCAGCACCGGCGGCGCCTGGTAGGTCAGCTCCCTTTCCGGCGGCAGGGGGGCGGTCTCTTTGCCCAGCAGGCGGTAGTGGCGGATCTGGAAGGACACTTCCTTGCCGTCCGCCAATCCCTGCTGGGCGTATTCTTCTTTCGTCATGCGGGCGCGAATGGTCAGGCCGCTGGGCAGCTCTAGCTCCACCCGCAGGAGCACGCCCAGGAAAAAAGTGTGCCGCAACACCGCCTGGTAGCGGTAGTGGGTCGGGTCCGAGGAGATGTGCACGGCGTAGGGGCGGAACCCGATCCGCAGCTTTTGCCCTTGCGCCAGCCCGTGGGCGGGGAATTCCAGCTCCCCGGCCCAGGCTGCCCCGTCGCGCACTTCCAACTCCAGGATATTCATCGCCCCGATGAACCGGGCGACGAATTCATTGGCCGGCTGGTCATAGACTTCGCGCGGGGTGCCGACCTGCTCCAGCGCCCCGCGCGACAAGATGACGATGCGATTGGCCACCTCGAGCGCCTCCTCCTGGTCGTGCGTGACAAAGATCGTGGTCACGTTCAGGTCGTGGTGCAGCCTCACCAGCCACTCCCGCAGTTCCTCCCGGATTTTGGCGTCCACCGCCCCGAACGGCTCATCCAGCAGCAGCACGCTCGGCTTGGAGGCCAGCGCGCGGGCGATGGCCACCCGCTGCCGCTGGCCGCCCGACAACTGATGCGGATAGCGCCGCTCCAGGCCCTCCAGCCCAAACAGCCCCACCAACTCCGCTATCCGCCCCCGGATGTCGGCCCGCTTCCATTTCTTGATCTTCAGCCCGAAGGCGATGTTGTGGCTCACGTTCATGTTCTTGAACAGGGCGTAATTCTGAAACACAAACCCGATGTTGCGTCGCTGCACCGAGACCTCATTGACCCGCCGGCCCCGAATGAAGATGTCTCCCCCGGTCGGCATTTCCAGGCCAGCGATCATCCGCAACACCGTCGTCTTGCCCCCGCCGCTCGGGCTCAGCAACGCCATCAACTCCCCCTCGCGCACCGAAAAGCTCACCTGGTTGACGGCGGTGATTTCCCCGAACGTCTTGGTCACGTTTCTCAGTTCAATGCTCACCGGAAAACAAGTTCCACTTCTGTTCCACTATCAACTATCAACTCTCAAAACCATCAACTTTCTTCTCCGCCCGCGCGTACTGCCGCGCCTGCCGCCATTCCAGCAGCGTCTTGAGGGCGAGCGTCAGCAGCGCCAGCAGCGCCAGCAAGCTGGCCACCGCGAACGCCCCCGCGCCGTTGTACTCGTTGTAGAGCTCCTCCACCCGCAAGGGCATCGTGTCGGTCTGCCCCGTGATGTGACCGGAAACGACCCAGACCGCCCCGAACTCACCCATGGCCCGGGCGTTGCACAGGATGATGCCGTAGAGCAAACCCCATTTCACCGACGGCAGCGTGACGTGCCAGAAGGTTTGCCAGCCGTTGGCCCCGAGCGTCAGGGCCGCCTGTTCCTGCTCCGAGCCCGTGGCCTGCATCACCGGCAACAGCTCCCGCGCCACAAACGGAAACGTGATGAACACCGTGGCCAGCACGATGCCCGGCACGGCGAAAATCACCTTCAACTCATGCTCCTCCAGCCAGGGACCCAAAAACCCCTGCCGCCCGAAGAGCACCACGAACATCAGCCCCGCCACCACGGGCGACACCGAGAACGGCAGGTCAATCAGCGTAATCAGCAGCGATTTGCCGGGAAAGTCGAACTTGGCAATCGCCCAGGCCGCAGCCAGGCCGAACAGGACATTCAACGGCACGCTGATCCCCGCCACCAGCAACGTGAGCCGAATCGCCGCCCAGGAATCCGGATGCGCCAGCGCGTCCCAGTAATACCGCCAGCCTTTGGCCAGCGCCTGGGCAAACACGTTCGCCAGCGGCACCAGCAGGAAGACAAGACAGAACCCCAGCGCGATCGCCACCAGCAGCCCTTTGGCCAGCGCCGATTCTTCCGTGCCCCGCAGGGAGGCTTGCTCGACCCACTTGTGCGAACTTTTCAATTTCTACAACGCTCTTACCGTTGGAAGCGGCTGGCCCATTGCTCGAGCTGGTTGATCCCGGCCAGCACCAGAAACGAGAACACCAGCAGCACTATCGCCAGCGCGATCGCCCCGGCGTAATCGTACTCCTCCAGCCGCATCACCATGAGAAACGGCGCGATCTCCGTCTTGTACGGCAGGTTGCCGGAGATGAAGACGATCGAGCCGTACTCGCCGATGGCCCGCGCGAACGCCAGCGCGAACCCCGTCAGCACCGCCGGCGCCAGCGCGGGCGCAATCACACTCACAAACGTCCGCAACCGCCCGGCCCCGAGCGTCGCCGCCGCCTCCTCCAGTTCCCGTTCCAGGTTCCGCAGCACCGGCTCGAGCGTCCGCACCGCAAACGGCAGCCCGACAAACGTCAGCGCGATCACCACTCCCAGCGGCGTGTACGCCCCCTTGATGCCCAGCGGCACCAGGTAGCGCCCCAGCCACCCGTTGGCCCCGAACAGGTTCGCCAGCGTCAGCCCAGCCACCGCCGTCGGCAAGGCGAACGGAAAGTCCACGATCGCGTCTATGACCCGGCGCCCGGGAAACCGATAACGGACCAGCACCCAGGCCAGCAGCGTCCCGAACACGGCGTTGGCCACCGCCGCCAGCAGCGACGTCCCAAAGCTCAGCCGGTAGGCGGCCAGCGCCCGCTCCGTGGTTGCCAACCGCCAGAACTCCGCCCAGGAAAGCCCCAACGCGCGCCACACCAGCCCGCCCAGCGGTATGAGCACCATCGCGCTCAAGTAAAACAGCGTCAGGCCCATGGTCAGGCCGAAGCCGGGCAGCGCGTTGAATTTCTTTCCCACCATGGGCGTTAGGGCCGCGGGTTGCCGCTCACCGCCACGCTGCCGCCGACAAGTAACGCAGCGCAATCGCCAGTCCCCTCGGGTGGTAGAACTCGCGGGCCGCGCCAGCCGGAAGGCTGCGCTCCTCTGCCCGCAAACTTCCTCGCAGCTTGCCAGCGGGTTCCTCTATTGCAGTGCAGGGCCATGCTGGCCGCCAGCTTACTTCACGTCCCCCCGCGAATCAATTCCTCCTAGTGGGGCAGGCGTCCCGCCTACCCTGCCTCCCCCTCGGCGTTCCCTTATCAGCGCCTGGCCTGTTGCATCTGGTCAAACACGCCCCCGTCTCGGAAATGCATCCTTTGCGCCTCTTGCCAGCCCCCGAAGACTTCATCAATGGTGAACAGGTTCATTTTGGGGAACCTGGCGGCGTACTTTTCAGCCACCGATGCCAGACGCGGCCGGTAATAATGCTTCGCCGCGATCTCCTGGCCCTCGGGGCTATAGAGGTATTCCAGGTAGGCCTGCGCCACCGCCCGCGTGCCCCGCTGGTTGACCGTTTTGTCCACCCAGGTCACCGGCGGCTCCGCCAAAATACTCAACGAGGGGACAACGATTTCAAACTCGCCTTTGCCGGATTCCTTGAGCGACAGCATGGCTTCATTTTCCCAGGCGATCAGCGCGTCGCCCAGGCCCCGCTGCACGAAACTGGTGGTCGCATTGCGCGCGCCCCAGTCCAGGATCGGCACATTCCGGAATAGCCGGGCCACGAAATCTCGCGCTTTGGCTTGGTCCTGACCGTATCGCTTCAAGGCGTATCCCCAGGCGGCCAGGTAATTCCACCGCCCTCCGCCGCTGGCCTTTGGGTTCGGCGTGATGACCGAGACCCCAGGCCTTGCCAGGTCGTCCCAGTCCTTGATTCCCTTCGGGTTGCCCTTGCGCACCAGGAACACCACCGTCGAAGTGTAGGGCGAGCTGTTGTGCGGCAGGCGCCGTTGCCAGTCCAGGGGAACCAGCTTGCCTTTCTCGGCAATCACATCGATGTCATAAGCCAGCGCCAGCGTCACCACGTCCGCCGCCAGCCCGTCAATCACCGCCCGCCCCTGCTTGCCCGACCCGCCATGCGACTGCTGGACCACCACCCGGTCCCCCGTCTTGGCCTGCCAGTACTTGGCAAAGGCCGCGTTGAACTCCCGGTACAGCTCGCGCGTGGGGTCGTACGAGGCGTTGAGCAGCCTGATCTCCTTGCCGGCCGCGCCGGGCGGCAGCCAGACCACCAGCCCCAGCACAACGCTCAACAGGATTTCAAATCCCAAATCCCGCCTCGACCGCCAATTGTATCCGTGTGAATAGCCCATTCTCGTAACCCGCGTCTGCATTCCAGACCTCCCTCAATCTTCTGCCCGCTCGCCGTGTGGCGCCATTTTCACCAGCTTCGGATCGAACTGGCCCAGGATGGTCACCAGGTCGCTTTGCACCGCCATCACCTCGCCGATGTTCTTATAGACCATCGGCGCTTCATCCAGGCCGGCCGAAATCAGCGTCACACCTCGCTCCCGCAAGAACCGGTTCACTTCCTGCCAATTGAACTTCTTGAGCGCTTGTGACCGGCTCATCACCCGACCTGCCCCATGCGCGGCCGAGTTCAGCGATTCCGCGTTGCCCTTGCCCCTCACCACAAATCCCGGCGCGGCCATGGAACCGGGAATGATCCCCAGCACGCCTTCGCCCGCCGGCGTGGCCCCCTTGCGATGGACGATCACCTCGCGTTCCACGCCCCCCACCAGATGCCGCTCTTTCCAGGCAAAATTATGGTGGTTCTCCAGGTCGAGCAACACCTGCGCCCCGAGGTTCGCCGCCACATGTCGGTGGATGAGCGCGTGATTGGCCGCCGCGTAACGCCCCATCAACTCCATCGCCGCCCAGTATTCCTGCCCGGCCTCCGAATCCAGCGACAGCCACGCCAACCGCTTCAATTCGCTCGGCAGGCCGGGTAACTGGCCCATCGCTACCTTGCTGTAATAATCGCACACGGCCGCCCCAGTCCCGCGGCTGCCGCTGTGACTGAGCAGCGCCACGTAGGTCCCCGGCTCAAGCTCTCGTATCTTCCCGGGCGCTGTGAACACGCCAAACTCCACAAAGTGATTGCCGCTCCCGCTCGTCCCCAGTTGCCCCCAGGCCCGGTCCTGGTTCTGTTTCGTCACCGGGCTCACCGACCAATCCGCCTCCAACACCTCGTGCTCCCGGCGGTCTTTGAACATCGCCCCTACGCCAAACCGCGTCTCCGCTTCGATCGCCCGCGTGAGCCGCTCCCGCCTCTGCTCCAGGTCGCGCACCGGCAGGTCCAACACCGTCATCTTCATCCGGCAGGCGATGTCCACCCCTACCGCATAAGGGATGACCGCGTTTTCCGTCCCCAGCACGCCCCCGATGGGCAAGCCGTAGCCCACATGCGCGTCCGCCATCAGCGCCCCCGCCACCGCCACCGGCAGCAGACAGGCCCTCTCCATCTGCATCACCGCCTCGGCCTCAAGCCCTTGGCCCCACTGCCGATACTTCACCGGTTCGGCCCGCGGCGGTGCCGGCGCCTTGAGCAGCGCCTTGGCAAACTCCCCGCGCAAGGCATCGCCGGCGAACGCCCCAGGGTTGGCCATCACCGCCTTCACTTCTTCCTCCAGTCGCCTCTTGTCCCCGCCCCTGAGGACGAAGGTGCTGATGAAATCGTTCGCCCGCCGCGTCGCTTCACCCAGCGGCACCCCCAGACGAATAAGCTCTTTGGTGTTCATTTGGCAAAATCATGGCGACAGCTTAGCGCATAAAGGCCTGCCTGGAAAGCCTGCAAACCAAGGTCTCCGCCGGCCAGTTTTTTGGAAAAAATAGCCAATGTGGCCAATCCAGCCAATGTGGCCAATGGGGTGTTGCGCGAGGTGGCGGCATTTGCTGCGCGGCCGTGCTTCTGCGGCCTGCTTTATTTGCCACTAATTCTCTTGCTTTGAAGGCATCGGGAAGAGGGGTCTGGACCGCGACGGCAAGGCCAGAAAAGGCTTTCCAGATAATTGAGGGAGCAGAGCGGGCGTCCCTCACGAACCGTGAGGGAAATCGCCCCGCTTTCCCTCAACTATGCTGGCGGCGCTCAGGAGGGCTCTTGCGCCCGCGCTCGGGGGCAGTGTCAGGATGCGCCCACCGCGCCGGAAGTTGACGATAGTTGCTATCTATTCCAGGATGCAAATGTGAATATCGCGTTGACCAAACATTTCGAGAGATTGATCGCGCACCTGATCTCGAGCGGGCGTTACAACAACGCCAGCGAAGTCGTCCGGGCCGGGCTGCGCAACCTGGAGGCCGAGGAACAACGGCTGGCGGCCAATTCCTTTCCGCCCGGATCGCTGAAGCACCTTTACACCAGCGCGGACAATCGGGCCGAGCGTCGGACGGCGCGAGCCTCCACGTTGAAGATCGAGACCGAATGAAACAATGGGACATCTGGACCTGCGACTTCGCGCAGGCGGGGCCGCACCCCGCCGGTCGTCGTCAGCCACCCGGATCGCGTCGCGCGAGCCCCGTTGGTGAACGTGCTGCTCGGCTCCAGCCAGCGGGCAAGCGGCCCGCCGCGTGCTAACGAAGTCCTGTTGAACACCGCGGACGGCCTCGACTGGGAGACCCTGGTGAAGTGCGATCTGATGTATTTGGTGGAGAAGGAGCGGTTGTATCGCCAGCGGGGCAGTGTCGGCATCGCGCGCCGCCTGGCCTTGGTGCGGCGCCTCAACGCCTGCTTCGGTTTCACCCTCGTGTGAGCACATCGTGACCGAGGGCACGCAATTTCTCGACGACGGGCAGCGGGAAACTCTCGTTGGAATACAGCCGGGCCATCACTCGGCTTCGTTCGCCTCGATTTGGCGGGTGATTTCATCGCGGTGTGAGCGCACGAAGGCCCAGGCGTTTACGAGGTCCTCGGCCCGGAGCGTCGGATACACCCGCAGCAATTCGGCTTCCGACGCGCCCAGCCGCCGCGCCTGTTCCAGCACCCACACCGGAATGCGGGTGCGCACGACACATGGCTCGCCCCCGCAGACTCCCGGACGGCTTTCGATGCCGGGGAAAGCATGGCCCAAGTCGCGCGCCGTCCACTGCAGCACCTGCGCTTTCTCGGCCGGACTCAGTTTGGCGAGCAGTTCTTCGGCGGCTTCCAGGACACTTAACGCGGCGGAGCCGCAACCAAGAGCGAAGCGTCAATTCCTGAGTGGGAAGAGCAACGTGGGCCTTCCCCCGCCGCGTTAAATGCGGCGCTCCGCGCCGAAGAATCAGGCCTCTCCAAAGGAAACATGCCAAGACATTCACGCAAAAACGTGGATGTTGCGACCAAAGATTCTAAGCAAAAAGGACGCATCTTCAAGCGCGTAAATCCAGCCCCGCCCGCGTGTTACTGCCTTTTCGCTTCCGTCCTTTTCTCCGCCGCCTCGATTTCCGCCCACGACGGGACGCGCCAGAGGTGTAAGGTCTCTCCATCGCTGGAGAGCAGCGAGTCTCCGCTCGGGTGGAAACGCACCGCGGTGACCGGATTGACCACATTCTGGCGTCTTTTCAGGACGAGAACTTCGCGCCCGGTTTCCAGGTCCCAGATGTTGATGCCGCCATCGCCCAGGCCTGCGGCCAACCGGCGGCCATCGGGCGAGAAGCACACCGAGTGAAGCGCCAACACTTGGCCACGCAAGGTCGTGATCTCCTGCCGCCGACGCAGATCGAACAACTTGCACGTATTGTCCCAACTGGCCGTCGCTAAGACCATGCCGTCCGGAGAGAAATCAACAGCAGTAACGTTGTCACGGTGGGGTTGAAAACGGACCAGTTCCTTTCCTGAGGCCACGTCCCAGACGAGGACTGTCTGGTCGGTTATAATGGGGCCGGTGACGGCCCCGAGGAGCCGTTCGTCCTGGGAGAAACGCAACCTCCAGAAGTTCCCTGCCCCAAGCGCGAATCCCGGCCGCTGGGGCTGGTCTTTGAGGTTCCAAACCCGGAGCGCGTCGCTGTCCGCGACCGCCAGCCACTTCGCCTGGTCTGAGAAGGCGGCTCCCTCTAATCGTGGTCCGTTGGTTTGCAGACGGACCGGCGGCGAAACGCCGTTATTGGCCGCGGGCTTGGGCCGCTGGTTGCGACTCGATCTGCTCGAACGACAGCGCCCGCCAGAGCTTGAGTGTGCCGTCGCGGCTGCCGGAGAGGAGGGCATTGCCGTGGTCGCCGAAAGCGACGCACCAGACCCACTCGCTGTGCCCCTTCAGAATGGCCACCTCTTGGTCAATCTCCGGATGCCATAGGCGGATCGTGTGATCCATGCCGGCGCTGGCGAGCGTGCGGCCATCCGGAGAGAAGGTGAGGGTGAGGGCTTCCCCAGCATGCCCGATGAGCTTGGGCAACGGCCGTTGTCCGCTGAGGTCCCAAAGGAAGATCGCGCCCCGGTGGTCGCCGAAGGCGAGTAGTCTGCCCTCGGGTGAGAACGCCATGGAAATGAGAAAACGCACTGTCTGCGGGCTGCTGGCCACGACCCGGCGCCCGGCGATGTCCCAAACGTGCACCCGTCCTTCCGGGCTGCCCGTGGCGAGTCGTAGGCCATCGCGGGAAACGGCCAGGGGTTGCAGGGGCAGAGAGATCACCCCGCTCAAGTTGGTGATCATCCGCCCGCTCGCCACCTCGGTCAGGTTGATCCCGTTGCCAAAACCGCCCCCGGCGATCAGGACGGAACCGTTGAGGGCGTAGGCAATGTGAGTGATCTGGCTGTTGTGCAGCTTGATCGACGCCCTCAGCGGCCGCAAAGCGACCGCATCGAGGAAGGCGACCCTTCCGTCCTCGCTCCCCACCGCCAGTTCCCGGCCATCCGGCGAAAACGTGAGACCCCCAAATCCGGGTGTCTTGCCCGGGAAGATGTTGGTCGCGGCCACCTTGGTCAGGACCGTCCCGGTTCCCAGATCGCACAGGATGAGCCGGTGATTTTCGGCGGCGGCCGCCCGGTCTTGAGCGGGAGACACCGCGAGGGCAAAGATTATTAGTTGTTCGCGCTCGGCCGAAGGCGTGTCCTGGGGAGGAAACAGGGTGGTGAACTCCTCTTGAGGCGGAACGGCGGACGCGAACTCGGCCGTCGGCAGTGTCCAGAGTCGGGCGGTGCCGTCGTCACTGGCCGAAGCGAACGAACGGCCGTCGGGTGCAATGGCCAGCCGATTGACGCCCGCACTATGCCCGGGCCAGGCTTTGACTTGCGTCGGGTCTTCGACCTTCCAGGAGCGAATGGTCTGGTCGTAACCGCTGGTGAACAGGGTCTGACCGTCCGGCGTGAAGGCGACGGAGGTGACGGCGATGAAGTCGCTCCGGTTGGTCCAAAGGGTTTTCTGAGTTCTCACGTCCCAGAGCACGACGCGTTCATCCCCTCCGCCCGTGGCCAGCGTGCCCCCAGCCGGCGAAAAGGCGGCGGCTAGGATGAGATCGGCATGGGCGACGGGAAGATTCGTCAGGATGCCGTCAACCAGATCGTACGAGGCAAAATTCATTGCCAGTGCGCCTTTCGTCTGATTGCATACCACCAGGGTTCGCTCATCCGGTGAGAATGCGGCCGGCCCCGAAAAGCCAAGGTTGGTCCTCAGCGTCAGCGTGGGCGTCGCGCCGGACGAGCCAGCATGCACTACCCAGAGGTCAGTCGATTGGGCATCGGTTGCCTGTGTGGCCAGAAACCTTCCGCCGGGGCTGAAAGCGAAGTGGGCAAACACCCCCCGGCCAACGTTGGTCGAGAAGAGGGCGTGTTCGCCAAGGATGTCCCACAACTGCAGGGTACCGTCGTCACCGCTGACCGTGGCCAGCCAGTTGTTATTCCGGGGATAGAACGCCAAGTGATCGGTGGCGCCTGCGTGCGCCCGCCAGCGTTTCGCGCGTTGGCGCGTCTGGACCTCGAATAGCTCCACAAAACCGTCGCCGGTGCCGAACGCCACGGCGCGACCGTCCGGCGAGTAATCCACCGATTGATAACCGCTGGCGTTGGTGGCCAGCACCTCACTCGGGCTGCTCAGGCAGAGGCGATAGAGATAGCGCCAGTCGAACCCCCGAAAGTCGGGCTCCCCCGGCGCAGGCTGCCGGGCTCGCAACAACGCCAGCGCACCGCCCGTCTTTCCGTCTTTGAAGGCCGCGTGCGCCAGCTTCATCTGCGCGGCATAGAGCCGGCCTTGGGCCAGATCGCGGGCCTTGCTCGCCTTGGCCGCTTCGGCTTTAGCACGCTGCGACTGCTTCAGCGCAACCATCGCTAATGCAGCCAGCAGCGCCACAATGCCCGCCGCCAGACTCGCCGCGCGAATCACCCCGCGCCGATACGCCGCGCGCTCCAGCCCCGCTTTCTCAGCCGCTCGCCGCTCCAACTCCGCCCGGCGTTCCGGCAGAGAACGAAGATTCTTGGCCAGTTGGCCGGCACCGACAAAGCGCTCTGCCGGTTTGCCCGCCACGCAATGGCGCAGGTCGTCGCGCAGCAGCGGGTCGCCAACCTCCTCCGTCCAGTCGCTCGTCAGCGGCCGATTGAACGCCCCGACCACTAACTGGTAGAGCACCACGCCCAGCGAGTAGATGTCCGACCGCGTTGTCGCCGGTTCCCCCGCCAGAAGCTCCGGCGCCAGGTAAAGCTGTGTCCCGGTTTGCGACGAACTGCCGGACAGCAGCGTCTGCGTGAACCCGGCCCGCGTCACACCCGCCAGGTACTCCTGCGACACCACCTGCCCGATGCCGAAGTCCGTCAGCTTCACGACGAGCGCAGAAGTGAGAGCTGAAAGTTGAGAGTCTCCGAGTTTGCTGCTTTGACCCCCGACCTCTGACCTCTGGCCTCTGACCTCTGGCCTCTCACCTCCGGCCTCTGGCTTCGGACCTCCGACCTCGGACTTCGGACCTCCAACAAGAATGTTTCCCGGCTTCACATCGCGGTGAATCACACCGGCATCGTGCGCTGCCTGCAATGCGTCGGCCACCTGCGCCACGATCTCCAGCTTGCTCTCCAGCGACACTTTGTCCGCCCTACCTTGCGTCTCGCACCAAGCCCGCAGATCCTGCCCCGCCACATAATCCATCTCGACGTAGAACGGCGGCTCGTCGAAATACACCTCCCGCAGGCTGACTATGTTCGGATGATCTCCAATCCGCTCCTTGATCAAGCGGAACAGCGTCATCTCCCGCTTCAAGCTCCGCACGCGGTCCGCCCGGAAGCAGAACTTGAACACCCGCCGCTCCTTCATCACCTGGTGCCGCCCCAGCCACACCTCGCCGAAGCCGCCTTCACCGAGCTTCTGTTCCAATACCCACTTGGTATTAGGCACCACCGTGCCCACCGCCGGCCGCCAGCCCAGCACCGCCTCGCCTTCGGCCACTTCCACCCGCCGCGCCTTCTCAGAGGTCGTGGGCGGGGACAGGTTGGCAACTCCAGCCGCCCGAACCTCGCAAATTTCCACCGGCTCACCGACACCTTTCAGCTCGAACCGGCCATGGTTCAGCCAGTCCAAGGCGCTGATCCCTTCGATTTCTTCGCCCTTGAGTGATTGGCGCGCGTTGTCGAACACCGGCCGAGTCATCAGGATCTGCCGCGCTTGCGCCAACCCCATCACGCGAGCGCCAGTGTCCACCTGCATGCCATGCACGTCGCGTTTGCCCGCCCCGGTCTCTTCGACCACCACCTCACCCAGGTGCAACCCGATGCGGTCCTCCACAGGCACGGGCCGGCCCCGGTTGAACTCGCCTAATCGTGCCTGCAACAGCAAAGCGAACCGGACCGCGTCCGACGGCTTGATAAACACCAGCAGGAATGAGTCACCGGCGGTGGAGATTTCCTCCGCTCCCGGAAACTGCTCCAGGATGTTCCGCACCAGCGCGTGATGCTCCTGGACCAACGCCACACCGGCCCGGTCGCCCAGGGCTTGCTTGAGTGCAGTGGACCCCACCACGTCCGAAAACAGCAACGTGACCAGTCCGCGATCGTGCCCAGGAGGCTGTACACGTGACGGAGCACGGGTCGGTGTGACAGGCTCAGCTTCCATGCGAAGAAGACCTTAACAGAACCCTGGCCGCCTTAAAAGCGGAAAACCGCGCCGGCCCTTCAGCTTCACGGCCAATGGGAATCGTTCTCCTCAGGATTGTCAGAACGCGACCAGGCCGTAATCGAGTGCATTCTGGAGGGCAATCCACTGGCGAGCCTCGCCCACGTCCAAGGCTTCAACAGCGTGAGCAGTTGCGAACATTCCCAGTTGACAGGCGCGGAGCAAGTTTGCAAAGATACTGCGCTTAGGCGGTGACGATTGAAGAAACTGAGCGTCGTTTCACGCCTGCAACTCAACTGGAGCTATGACCTTAAAGAAGCAGTGGAGCCCGCGACCAAAGGAGCACCCGGCATTCACCCTGATCGAACTGCTGGTCGTCATCGCGATCATCGCGATTTTGGCGGCCATGCTCCTGCCGGCCTTGTCCAAGGCCAAACAGAAGGCCCAAGGCATCCTCTGCATGAACAACACCACGCAGCTCATGAAGGCCTGGCACATGTACAATGCCGACAACCGGGACCGGCTCGTCAATTCCTGCTGCGGCAACGAGGCGATGGACCCGGGTACCGCCGCCGCCGCTGGCCACCATCCCTGGGTGGAAGGCTGGCTGGACTGGACCGCGCGCACCGACAATACGAACACCCTTTACCTGGCGAATGACAGATACTCGCTGCTCGCAAGGTACTTTGGCAATAATCCCGCCATCTTTAAGTGCCCGGCAGACAATTATCTGAGCACGCAGCAGCGGGGATTGGGCTGGAAGCTGCGGGTGCGCAGCCTCTCCGGCAACATCGGCATCGGCGACGGCAACGCGGAAACCGGCGGCCCCTGGAACGCCGTTTACCGGCACATCAAAGTAGGCTCGGACTTCATCTATCCGGGGCCGGCAGAGACCTGGGTGTATGTGGACGAACATCCCGACAGCATCAACGATGCCGGGCTGTTCAACCCCTACGGTCCCACCGAATTCGTTGATATCCCCGCCACCTACCACAATGGCGCCTGCGGGTTTTCCTTTGCCGACGGCCACTCGGAGATTCACAAGTGGCGAGGAACCCTCGCCCGCGCCCTCTGGTCCAGGCGCGTCTCGTACGTGAACATGGACTCCCAGCCTGCTCCGGCCAACGATCCGGACCTCGGTTGGATGGTCTATCACGGAGGCAGAATGGAGGCCAAGCCCGCCGGTTGGCCGCTCTATTCAAAGTAAAGCCGGGCGCGCGCATTCCTCGGCGTAACGCCGGCCCCAGCCGGGACCCAGAACCAGCCCGTCCCTGCACCTCAGACGCTCTGGCGCCGTTGCGGGCCACTAGCCGCTTGCCCGGGCGCGGACCAACCTGGGTTGGATTCCGTTTCCATCAGGGCTCCTTCTTTTTACTCTTCCAAACCTTGCGTGCGGCCGCTTCGGCTTCCTCCGTTTCCTGGATCTCGGACCAGGTCGGGGCGCGGAGGAACTCAACCTGGTAAGATATAATTCCGAAACGCTCCCACTGGAGTACGATTGTGTCGCCGCCGGTTTGAAACCGGGCGAGGGAGAAAGCTCCGGGGGACTGGAACCGTCCGACGTCACGCCCGGTTGAAATATCCCACAACCAGGTAACGCCTAAAGCATCCGATGCGAGGAGCCGCCGACCGTCAGGCGAAAAGCAGACTGAATTAAAGTCGCTGCGGCCCCCACGCAGACGCCGCAGCACGCGAAGTGAGGAGAGCTGCCAAACTCGCACTTCGTCCCCCAAACCGGCCGCCAAAAGCGAGCCGTCGCTGGAAATATCCACGCAGGGGACGTACCCCGGGCCGCTTATTTGCCTATCCCGGCCGCCTGGACGGAGCGAGAGAATATCGATATTTCCGGCAGGCGCAACCAGCAGGCTGCCGTCCGGCGCAAAAACCATCTCCCGGATGAGATTCTCGTGCCCGGCCTCGCCCAGAGCGCGCGTGCGGAGGAGGCGAAAGCCCTTCCCTTCCCAGACCCGGACCTCTCCCCCTTTGGCGGCCGTGGCCAGGCGACTGCCGTCAGGGGAGAACTCAAGCGCGGCGAGCGCGTTCGAATGGGCCTGCAAAACCCTGGGTAGCTTTCCAGTGGCCCAGATTTCAACGCTCCCGTCAAGCTTGCCAAAGGCAACCTGCTGGCCGTCTGGGCTGATGGCCCAGGTTTGAACATTGGACCAGTAACTAGGCGCCAATTGCGCGCGAAATCCCTCCCGGAGCGTTTCCAGGTCCAACACGGAGCCAAACTGGGTGTTCGTGTGGTAGAGCGGCAAAAACCGTCCGTTCCGCGACACTGCCGCGGCGACGGCGCCGGGAGGGACCACTGCCGGCGCGGGGGTCCGTGTCGGATGCGCGCGCCAGGCGCGCACGGTTCCATCCGCGCCGCCGGAAAACAGCCTTTCTCCGTCCGGAGCATAAAGCAGCGAGAGGACATCTTTGCCATGGCCACGGAACGTGGCGAGTTCGTTCCCGGAATCCACCTCCCAGAGGGTAATCACCGCATCAAAACCGCCCGTGGCCAGTTGCCGTCCGTCCGGCGATAACGCCACCGCGCGCACCGCCCCGGTGCGATTGGTTAAAACCTTTGTCACCGACCGGGCGAGGTCCAGGATGAAAATGCTGCCCAACCAATCTGCCGCGGCCAACCGTTTGCCATCTTTTGACATTGCCATCTGCGAAGCCAATTCCGGCTCCAGCGCCACGCGGCCGGCCAGTGCGCCATTGGTGGCGTCAAAAACCCCCAGGTAGCCGCCCGCCATTTGGCAGAAGAGGGAATGTCCATCGGGTGAAAAGGGAGCATCGCTCTGGGAACCGGATGTGCCGTTGGTGGCCCACAACCGCTTGCGGCTCGCAACCTCCCAAACCGCCAACTCCTCAGGCCCGCGAGCGGAGAGCATTTTTGAGTCCGGGGAGAACGCCACGCGGAAGATAACCTTCTCATGGCGGAGCTCCGCAATCACCTGGAGCGATTCTGCTTCCAACAGCCTCACCAGCACAGTCCAGTCCGCGAGCGCGATGAGCCGGCCGTCCGGCGACACAGCCAGACCCGAGACGCCCTGGGCAAAGCTGCTGGCTCGCACCAACTTCCGCCGTTCAGGATCCCAGACACTCACGCTGGCGGGCGCCCCGGCCCCGGCCACCAGTTGCCCGTCGGGCAACCAGCCCAGCCCCATGACTGGCTCTGCCATCGGACCGAGCGTCCAGAGTTGCTCACCACGGCTGGCCTGCCAGAGATGGCGCCATTCCCAGCCGCGCAAGTCCCGCTGGCCCCGCGCTGGAACCTGCGCCTGCAGGAGCGCGCGGACTTCGCCCAGGTTGTTGTCCTTGAGCGCCCGCCACGCCACGTTCACGTCTGAGGCGTAGGCTATCCGCCGCGCGTTCAAGGCCTCGGCTTTAGCCCGACGCAGCCCATACCCAAGCGCGCCGGCCAGCAGGACCAGGCCGCAAGCGACCCCAACGGAGGCGCGCGTCACCAGCCTACGCCGGGCGGCATGCCGCTCGGCTTGTTCTCGCGCGGCCTGCTCCGCGCGGCGTTGCGGGAGCGAACGAATGCTCCGAGCCAGCAACGCTGCGGCCGCGAAGCGGTTTTCCGGGTTGCCCGCAAAGCAGTGCTGCAGGTCTTCCTTCAGGAGCGAGTCGGAAATCTCCGCAGCCCAGTCCGTCGCCACCGGCCGCGAAAAATCGCCCACCAACAACTGGTAGAGCACCACTCCCAGCGAGTAAATGTCCGAACGCGTGGAAGCGGGCCGGCCGGCCAGCAGTTCCGGCGCCATGTAAAGCTGCGTGCCCGTCTGCGAGGAGGAACTCGGGCCGAGCAGCGTTTGTGTGAACCCGGCCTTGGTGACCCCGGCGAGATACTCCTGCGACACGACCTGCCCGATACCGAAGTCGGTCAACTTGGCCGAGAGTGACGAGTGACCCGCTTCCTTCTGACCATTGACCACTGACCACTGACCGCTGACAAGGATGTTTGCCGGCTTCACATCGCGGTGAATGACCCCGGCGTCGTGCGCCGCCTGCAAGGCATCCGCCACCTGGGCCACAATCTCCAGTTTACTCTCGAGCGGCACCTTATCGGCTCCGCCTTGAACCCCGCACCAACTCGCCAGGTGCTGACCCTCGGCATAAGCCATCTCCACGTAGAAGGGCGGCTGGTCAAAATAGACCTCGCGCAAACTGACGATATTCGGGTGGTCCCCAATCCGCTCTTTGATCAGCCGAAAAAGGGTCATCTCCCGCTTCAGGGAGCGCACCCGGTCGGCCCGGAAGCAGAACTTGAACACCCGCCGCTCCTTCATCACCTGGTGCCGCCCCAGCCACACCTCGCCAAAACCGCCCTCGCCCAGCTTCTCCTCCAATACCCACTTCGTATTCGGCACCACGGTGCCCACCGCCGGCCGCCACCCCAGCACCGCTTCCCCTTCGGCGGCTTCCACCCGTCTAGCCTTCTCGGACGTAGTTGGCGCCGCCAGCGGACCTGCTTCAAACGCGCCCACTTCGCAAATCTCCACCGGCTCATTGATCCCTTTGAGCTGATAGAGACCATGATTCAGCCAGCTCAATTGGCCAGTTCCCTCGATCTCCTCCCCCTTCAAGGCCTGCCGCGCGCTGTCAAAGACCGCCCGCGTCAGCAAGATCTGGCCCCCCTGCGCCAAACCCATCACGCGCGCACCCAGGTCCACATTCAACCCGATCAGATCCTTGGCCCGTTGCTGTCCGGCCTCCTGGATCAGCACCTCGCCCAGGTGCAGCCCCATCCGGTCTTGCACCGGCGCCGCCGACTGGCCGCTGAGCTCCCGCAGGCGCCGCTGCAGCACCAGGGCAAACTTCACCCCTGCCGACGGTGTGGCAAACACCAGGAAAAACGAATCCCCCGCCGCGCTCAACTCCTCACCGTCGGGGAATTCCTGCAGCGTCGCCCGGACCAAAGCGTGATGTTGCTCGATGACCTGCGCCCCGGCGCGATCCCCCAACTGCTGCTTCAGGGCCGTGGACCCCACCATGTCGGTGAAGATCAGCGTGACCAGCCCGGTCCGATGTCGGCGACCGAAGGCCTCGACTTGCACCTGGCTGGCCGATGTGTCCCGGGGCTCCATCGCGCCGGGAGTTTACCAAAACCGGATTCCAAGGGAAGCGCAAAGGGAGTGGGCGCCGCCAGGCGTCCTTGCACGGACCGCCTCGTCGCTTATGGTGGCGGTGTCAAGATGCGCCCTTCTGCGGAGGGGGCAGTATTTTTCGCTTGCCGCCAGCCCCCAAATCCCTCATACTCCCCCCGTTAGCGGAAAACACCTAAATAGCTACGATTCATCGCCAAGCATGAAAGCGAAACCTCCGAACCTCTCCGGCCCGCCCGAGTCCGGGGGCGGCTTTACGCTGATTGAACTCCTGGTGGTCATCGCCATCATCGCCATCCTCGCTGCGATGCTTTTGCCGGCGCTCGGCAAGGCCAAAGCCAAAGCCACAGGGATTCAATGCATGAACAATACCCGCCAACTGGTGTACGCCTTTCAAATGTATGTCGCAGATAACAACGACGCCGTGCCCAATGCCGACGACTGGGTCGCCAAGAATCTGACCGGAACTGACTCTTGGCTGGATTGGACGACCAGGTCAATCAACACCAATGTCGATGTGCTGCTCAATCCGACCAAGGCATCCCTGGCAATTTACATCGCCAAGGCCAAGGACATTTACCGCTGTCCCGCCGATGTCTTCCTCAGCCCGCCACAAAGAGCGCAGGGCTGGCAGGCGCGGGCGCGGAGTGTCTCCATGAATACCTTTTGCGGAGACAGTCCGAGCACTGATACAACCGGATTCGATCTCTGGCGTGGATTCAAAAAGATTTCCGATTTGAAAAAACGCGGTCCGGTGGACATTTTCATCTTCCTGGACGAGCATCCGGATTCCATCAACGATGCCATCTACTACCCGATTCTGAGCGGCTACGGCGGGCTGTATGGATGGTGCGACATCCCGGCCAATTATCATAACGGCGCCTGCGGTTTTGCCTTCGCTGACGGCCATTCGGTAATCAAACGCTGGCTCGGCAAATTGCGGAGTCCGCAATGGCTTGGAGTGACTTATACGGATCGCCACGCCGGGGTCTTTCAGTGCTCCTCGGCACCGGACAAGAATGACATCGACTGGGTAAAGCAGCGGATGGCCCCGGAGAAGTAACCTGGTCACAATGTCCGTTGAGAATCGCGGACCAGGTCAGCGGCGCCGCGGGCTCGTGCCAGATGCCGAAATAACCGGAACTTTTGGGTTTTTCCGGAGAGTTTCCTGCCTGGTCAATAAGACGGCGCACTCTCCCACAAGGCAGGCGGTCGGACACGTCGTGTTCACGGTCTCTGACTTTACAGACCTCCAAGCCCACACCCAGCCAAAACCTCACTTTCCCGGAGTTCGCCGGGTGTAGGCCCTGACGTAGTCCACGTACATGTAGGATGGGCTGAGCGCCTTATCGATGGGCCAACCGCCGCCCAGGGCCAGGTCCACCAACAGGTATAGCGGGACCTTCGCCGCGGCGGGAGTATTTTGTCGCCAGACTTCGACCCCGTCGAAGTACCACGTGATCTCGCCGTCGTCGACCAGGACGCCGTAGCGGTGGAAGTCCTCGGCCATGCCTGGCGCGATAAAGGCCTCCCCTTGCGCGACGTGCTGGTTGCCCGGCCCCCAGACGTGCAGGGTCGCAAAGAGCGCGTTGGGCATCACGCCGTACTGCTCGACGACGTCGATTTCAATATTGGGCATAGATTTGTTCGTGACCGCAGGCACCCCGAGCAGCCAGAAAGCGGGCCAGGTGCCAAGTCCTTTGGGAAACCTGGCCCGCATCTCGAAATAGCCGCATTTCTGGGAGAAGCCGTTGCCCTTATCATCGACCGAGGAGATCAGCCCTGCCCGCCACTTCCCGTCCTTCTTGGCGGCCTCGATGCGCAAGATTCCGTTCCCGACGGTGAACGGGAACCCATCTTGGGGGTCGGCGAACGCCGCATCGCCGAAATCGCTGTGACCGGGGGTGTGCGCGATCCAGCGCGTGCCGGGCCCCCACGCGGATATGCTCAGGTCGTTGAACTCTTCGCTGAAGGCAAGGGTATAGCCGTCGAGCTTGAGCGTGGGAGCGGGCAGCTTCGGCAGCGGCGCATTCGATGTGACCGAGAGCACTCCGATTTGGCAGGAATCCCCGCCTGATTCTCCAATCGCCCCGTCGGCGGCTTTGAGTTTCGGCCGGTCGCCGCCGCGTTCGTTGGCCTTCGGATCGTAGAGCCCGACCCTGATTGCGTAATCGCCTTCGGGAGCATCGGTCGGCACCACAATGGTGTGCGCGTATTCGACGCGACCGGACCAAATGGCCGTGGGGACAGGCGGGGCGTGATCGTTCTGAAAAGCGATTTTCCCATCCGGCGCAATGAAATGCACAAAGGCGGTGAAGTCCCTGCCCATCGGAACGGCATCCCACCGGTACGTTAGCCGGGTGCCGAACCCGGGACGGCAGGCAGGCGGAGCCAATCTGCCGGACAGGAGCGTCGGCTGGCCTTCGATCACAGGACCGGGCGCCACCTCCACATCATCCAAGAAAACAGCCCCCTGGAGACTGCCCGCCTGGGCGAAGGCATCCTTGCCGATGTTGATGCCGAAGCCCTTGGCCGGGCCATGCCACTGGCCGTCATTGGCGCCGCCCCAATGTTCTCCGCCGACCAGGTCGGCGACTTTCAGCACCAGTTCCTGCCAGTCTGCGGAGGCCGCCAACGGAACACCGCCCTTCTGGTGGCATTGCTCGGTGCTGTCGGTAATCCGTACGCCGATACGCCTGACGTTGACGGTCTTGACCCACAAGCGGATTTCCTTGAAGTCTCTGCCTTTCAGGGACGCCAGGTCATACCATACGCCAACATAAGCACCGCCGCCGGTGAAGTCCGCCTCAAGCTTGCCCGATTGCCGGCCGCCATGCGCGGTGGTCGTGGCGATAGCCAGGCTCCCCCTGGCGCCGGGAAACTCCTCGCCGCCAATGAATTTCCAGGCGGAGGCATCCTTCTCGAAATTGTCCAGCAGCAGCCGCGCTGTGCCGCTCTGGCCTCGCACATCCCACGCGCTCGGCAGGGCCAGCACCCAAACCAGCATTACTCTGCTTATGAATTTGCTCACGACCGGAGAGTATTCGGGTCTAAACGGCAAGATCACAGCAGAAAGTTCGTTGCCACCGGCACTCTTTCGCGTCGAACACATCGCGCACCGCCTCCAGCTAGTGTCAGACTGCAATGATAAGCGATGGAATGCGTCGCGGTTCGCGGTCTGCGTCGCGGCCCAACGGGCCGGAAACGCCGCCCATCCAATAACACAGACAGTACATCGCTTATTTCCGCAATCAAGCACTATCTCAGCCCGTTCACCGTGTCGGGCTCCAGGTAGCTGCCTTCGGTCCATTCGTTGCAGCAGTTGATGTTGAGGATGCGCGGGCCGCCGGGCAAGTTTCCGAGTTCGGGATTACTTCGCCAGCGGCAGCCGGAGACATGCTGCCTCCAGGTCGTTGCGCAGGAACAGGAATTCACCCGCCAGCGCCGGCGGGTTCCAGGTCTTCGCTTTCAGGGCGGCGAAGCGGGCGAGCTGCCGATGCTCCTGCGGCACTGCTTCCACGAGCGCGATCTCGCCGTTCTCAGCCGAGACGAGCAGCAAGTCGCCCACCAGGATGACCTGGCCGTGGCCGTAGCGGCCGTCCCTCCATTTCTGCTCGCCCGTTGCCGCGTCCAGACAGGCCAGGATGCCGTCGTCCAAGCCGTAAATGAAGCCGTCGCGCTGAACCAGGTTCGTGAATTTCGGCTTCAGCCGGCGTGACTTCCAAACTCGCGTCGCGGTCCAGGCGCCGTTGGTTTCGCGCCGGATTTGCAGCGCCGCGCACCCCGTGCCGTAGCCGCTGCCGATGAGGACGCGGTCGCCCGAAAGTTGGAGTGGAATGCCGATGTGCGGGTGATCGCTGGGCCACGGGAAGTGCCAAAGCAACTGCCCCGAACTGGCGTCGTGACCGTTGATCTCTCGGCCCCCGAACAGGAGGATTTGCCGCACGCCGCCGAGCTCGTGCGCCACCGGCGAACTGAAGCCAACGCGGTCGTTGCCACCGCTCCAGGCGAGCTGCCCGGTCCCTTTGTGGTAAGCCACCAAGGACTTCCCGTCGGGCCCGCCGGCGGCCACCACGACGAGCTCCTCAAGCACCAGCGGCGAAACGCTGAATCCCCAGCCGGGCACTTCGCCGCCATTCTCCTGGGTGACGCGATGCGACCACAGCAGTTTGCCAGTATGGAGGTTCAGGCAGTTGAGAATGCCGCTCGCGCCGGCCGTGATCACGCGCTCCCCGTCAATGGTCGGATTGGCGCGCGGTCCCTCACCGGCGATAGTGCTGGCGTAGCGCGTGTCGTCGGCGTGCGTCCAAAGCAGTTTACCCGTGAGCGCCTCATAGCAGGTCACCAATTCCTGCGGTCCGCGCTGCTCTTGCGTGACGGCCAAACCGCGCGCCACCGCGAAGCCGGACCAGGCTGCGCCGATTCGCTGGCGCCACACCCATTGGGGCGGACGCGCGACCCAGTCCCGCGCCAGGCGCGGACCGGGGACAATGCCGTTGCGGTGGGGACCCAGGAATTGGGGCCAGCCGTCGGGCACCGCCACGGTCAACGGTTGGACTCGCGCTCTGGAGGGCGCGGGCGCGCCGGGCTCGGACATCGCAGTGAGCGGCGGCGGTTTCCTCCAACGCCATGCGAACACCGGCAGCACATCGCCGGTCACACCGCGAATGCGCAGGGTCAGGGCCGCCAGTGCGACCAGTGCTGCGAAGCCTCCCAGGACAGCCAACCGAATGCCCCAGCGGAGCCGCGACCAGAGCAGGCACCATCCCAGCAGCAACCCCGTCGTGATCGCGCAGACCGACAGCGTCTGGAGATAACGCTCTTGGCGATAGGTGTCCTCCAAGAACCAAATCCAGATGACCACCCCCAGCGCCACGCCGAGGATGGCAAGCGCCGGCCACCAGCGAATGAACGGGCGAGGCCTGGGCGAATTCACGCCCGATTGCCCGGCAACCTTCCTGTCCTGTCGGTCCATTAAGCAATGAAAGACGGCTTCACGGAGCGCCGCAATTCCAAAACAGCCTGTCCCGTGGGCGCGAATTTCCGGACAGTGCGAACTCTATCGGCTCATCGGGTCACCGCTCCTGGAGCCGTTCTCAATTTGCCTCTTTTGGCGGCGGCGCGTCCTACTTGTGGCTGCTGCTGCGCTCCTGGAGCCACGCCACGTCCGGGTTGTTGGGCGAGGCGACGTCCAAGAGGATGAGCACGTTGCGGTTCATGGGCGGCGTGGTCCGGGCATCAAGCCATCGTTTGATCTCCGCGTGGCCGTCCGCGAACAGGATGCCGGCGGCACGGCCATGATAGCTGGCCGGATAATCCACGATGCGGGCGCTGGCCCCGCGGTCCTTCAGGTCGCTCTGGAACAGGCCGTCGTTGATGCTGTCCTCCCGTTCGTCGAGCAGGACCCAGGCCCTGGCGGGCGGCGGCGCTATAATGTCCGTGTACTTGCGGAAGATGATGTACTGGTCCTGGCCGATGTCCACGTTGAGGATGTAGTTCATCCAACAGTTCATCGACATGCTCCGCACGCGCGGAAGCAACTGCGAGCCAAAGGGCGCCAGGCTGTGGTCCGCCGGACACCGATAGACGGCCGGCGATTTCACGTAGGGACCGATCTGAGAGAAGCGCGCATCGGTCAGGTAGAGCGTGTTGGTGTTGTCGGCATGGGCGTTGTCGAAGTCGAGCCAGCCGGAGACCCAGGTGTCCGAGCCCGCATACTCGCCGCCGGTGACGCCGGGCAGGCAGTCGCGGTTGTCGTGCACGTACATGAACCAGGCCATTTGGAGTTGCTTCAGGTTGTTCATGCAGCTTATGCCATTGGCCTTCATCTTCGCGCGGCTCAGGGCGGGCAGCAACATCGCCGCCAGAATCGCGATGATCGCAATGACCACCAGCAACTCGATCAAGGTGAAGCCAGTCCTGGCGCGTACCGTAACCGTCCGGCCGCTTCGATTCAATTTCCGCTGCTTCATAGCCTCGCGTTCATCTTGTTTGAGGTTCCGTAGTTGAAGGTTCTTTGCTTTGATTGGATGCTGCTGGGTCTTACCCCCCGGTGCCGTCATCCCCTCCCCTGGGGGGAGGGGAGCCAGCCGCCCGTTTTAACCGGCGGCTGGTGGCAAGGCGCGCTAATAGGCCTTCACGCGGAATCCTGACAATGCAACTCCAGCCGACAATGCCACTATGAGTCGTTGCCCCGAATTGGTCTTCCTTGTGTTTTTCATAGGTCCTATCCAGGTCGTTTCTTAAGTAGTCGGTTCCCAGGACCCTCACCCCGGTCCCCCGCCCAAGCCGATACCGGGACGAGCGGTTGGAGGTCTCGTACCTATTGCCATTCAGATTGGCAGACCCGTCCGCCGGGCGCAAGCCAAAAGTCAAACCACAAGTCAAATCCATTCCAATCCATGGTTGTCCCAACTGCCCGGGTGGGGTAGTCTCGGGAGCCTGACATGAGCAACCATGGCGCAGGAATTCTGGCGGCTGGCTCGGGCTCGATGGTCCTGCGCCTGAGGTGGGTCGCGCTAAATTGGGGGGAGCTGCCAACGAGCTGAGAATGCTCCAGGATTTTGGAGATTTTCGAGAATTTTGGGCTTGAAAGAAGGTGACTTTGCCTCTACCCATTGCGGTCCTATGGCAAAAGCATTGACCAAATCACAAATCGCCGCCTCGGCCGCGGAAACCGTTGGCCTCACGAAAAAGCAGGCCGTTCAAACCATCGAAGCCCTTGTGGCGCTGGCTTACAAGAACGCCAAGAACTCCTTCACTATTCCCGGCCTGGGCAAGCTCGTGTTGGTGCACCGCAAAGCCCGCATGGGCCGCAATCCGGCCACCGGCGCGGCGATCAAGATTCCAGCCAAGCGCGTCGTGAAGTTCCGTGTCGCCAAAGCGGCCAAAGACGCAATCCTCCGCCCCAAGTAACTCGAAGGCTCCCGCATGAACATTACTGCCTTGTCTCCGCAACAACTACGTAAAGCAGCCGACCTCCAGGAGAAGATCCAGGAACTCCAGCATGAGCTAAGCCAGACCCTTGGCGCTCCGGCTGAGACGGTCGCTCCGGCCGCCACTGAACCCCGCGCCAAGCCGAAGAATGGGAGGAAGAAGCGCAAGAAGCTCAGCGCTCAAGCCATCGCCAACATTCGAGCTGGGGCTGCCAAGAGATGGGCGAAGAGGGGCACCAAGAAACAGACAGCAGCACCCGAGCAGCCGGTGAAAAAGCCAAAGAGGAAGATGACTGCTGCCTGGAAGAAGGCCCTTTCTCTTGCGGCCAAAGCGAGATGGGCGAAGGCCAAAGCCGCTGGCAAGTCGAGGCTGTAAACCGGCTTTTTGACCAGGCGCAATGCTCTTGAGGAGTGTTGCGCCTTTTTCTTTGTAGCGACGGAGATGGGCGACCAGAACGTGACCCTGAAGACGCTGGAACAAATCTGCCAATCGCCGTGCAGATGTCAGCAGTGGTTGGTCCCTTCAATCGAGGTGGAACACTTCCGGCAGTTCCCGGGTTGCCGGCGTATTGTCCGGGAGGGTTTCCATCAGCGGGGCCATCCAGTCCCACCAGCGGCGGACGACGGGCAGGGTGGGCAATTGGGCGGCCGTGTTCGCGTCAGTCAGTTTCTGGACCGCAAAAAGGGTGAGCGTTTCCGGGTCCAGGAAAATGGAGTAGTCGGAGATGCCGGCCGCGCGCAGAGCCTGGGCGAGTTCCGGCCAGAGCTCCTCGTGCCGGCGCCGATAGGCGGTCTCGCAACCGGGCTTGAGCTTCATTATGAAAGCGTGGCGTTTCATATCAGAAGTTGAATTGGTCGATGTTGTCCTTGTTGAAGATAAAGGGTTTGCCCAGCACAATATTGTCGCCCTGGATGTCGAAGGCGCCGAGCGTGCCGGCTTTGAAATTGCGGTCGCCGCGTTTGAGCGCGCCCCGCGCCAGGGCTTCGGCGGCATAAACGGCCAGGTAGCCGAGGTCTTCGGTTTTCCAGAGGATGACGCTGTCGGTCACGCCCTCCTTAACATAACGGCGGTTTTCGTTGGGCAGGCCCAGGCCGACCACTTTGACTTGGCCGGTTTTGCCGGCTTGCTTGACGGCCTCGGCGGCGCCGGGCACACCCAGGGAGGTGGTGCTGATCAACAGCCGGAGATGGGGGTAGGCACTGAGGAGGGTCGTGCATTCGCTTTGGGCTTTGTCTTTGAAATCGTCGCAGGGGCGCCAGGCCACCATCTTCATGCTGGGGTACTTGGCGGCGCAGCACTCCTGGACATAGTTGCGCCACTCGACCTGGTTGGCGGCCGTGAGCGAGCCGATAATAACGGCGAAGTCGCCTTCCTGGCCACAGAGCCGGGCGCCCTCGTCCATGAGGGCGTAGCCGATGCCCCGGGCGGTCGCCTGGTTGACGAAGAATTCGCGCGCGTCGGGCAGGGCGTCGGCGTCGTAGGTGATGACCTTGATGCCTTTGGCGCGGGCCTTGCGCAGGGCGGTGGAGATGCCTTCCTTGTTTTCGCAGGCGGCGGCAATGGCATCCACGCCCAGGGTGATCCAGTTTTCGACAATTTCATTTTGTTTGGCGGGGTCGGGGTCGGTCGGGCCGTCAAAGACCAGGTCCACGCCGAGTTCCAGGGCGGCTCTTTCAGCGCCTTTCTTGCAGGAGACGAAGTAGGCGTTGCCCTTGGACTTGGGCAACAGGGCGATGGTCAGCTTTTTGCCGGCCCCGGCGGGCGTGCCGGCCGCGCCGCCAGAATCAGAGGATTTGCCGCAGCCGGCGAACGCCATGGCCACCAGTGCCACGGCCAAGGAGCAGCGCAGGCGGGCGTAGCCGGAACCGAGCGACAAGAGGTGGTTCATGTGGTCTTCGATTCATGAGTTTGCGATTGCCGACGCAGCCTGGCGAGGATTTTCGGGAGGTGTGTCCCGCCGGCGACGGCCAGCAGCAACAAGGCCCCGGTCAGCACACCCGTCGCCTCGCGCGGTTGGCGGGCATGGACCAAGCCGTTGCTCAGCACCGCCAGGGCCGCCACGCCCAGCAGCGTGCCATGCACCGACCCGGTGCCGCCGAAAATGCTCGTGCCGCCGAGCACGACCGCGGTAATGGCGAACAGCTCGTAGCCGGTGCCGGCATCGGCCCGCGCCTGGCCAACGCGCGCGGTGTAAATGATGGCCGCCAGCGCCGCCACCAGGCCCGCCAGCACATACACCAGCGCCAGGCGCCGTTCGACCGGGATGCCGGCATAGCGGGCGCCTTCCGGCGCGAAGCCGATGGCCCGAAAGCAGCGGCCGAAGACCGTGCGATGGACCAGCAGCCAGACGACGATCGCCACGGCCAGCAACAGGAAGGCCTGCGCCGGGACGCCAACCAGCCGCTCCTGGCCGAGAAACAGGAATGACGGGGGGAAATTGGTGAAGGTATCCACGCCGCGCGTGACGGCTTCGGCCAGCCCGCGAAAGAGCGACCAGGTGCCGAGCGTGACGATGAGTGGCGGGAGCCGCAGGCGGGTAATGAGGGTGGCGTTGAGCCCGCCCCCCAGCCCGCCGAGGCCAAGCGTGCAGAGGCCGGCCAGCCAGGGCGCCAAACCGCCATCCCGCCACAGTTTGCCGAACAGGATGGCGCAAAGGCCGAGCAGCGAACCGACCGACAGGTCGATGCCGCCAGTGAGGATGACCGGGGTCATCGCCAGCGCCAACAACCCGATTTCGACCGAGTGCCGGACGATGTCGCAGGTGTTGTCCAGCGAACCGAAACCTCGGCCGAGCGAGTTGAAACACAGCCATTCCGCTATCACCACCAGCAAGAGAAAGGTCTCGTGGCGCAGGAAAACTGGTCTGGAACCGCTCATGGTTAAGAAGGATTTTGAACCGCTGATCTTCGCTAATGTGCGCTAATCTTCATAGTGCTTGTGCGCCCAAGGTCAGGCGGGCGGCACGCCTCGGTGGCGATTCTTGAAGACGGTGGCGACTTTTGAAGAGATGTTCCTCATTAGCGTAGATTAGCGCAGATTAGCGGTTTCCTTTTCTCCGATGCAAACCTTCGGCCGCGACGGCGCCCAGGATAATCCCACCCTGGATCGCCTTTTCCCAATGCGGTTCGACGTGCAAGTGCGTCAGCGCAGGACTCACGCAGGCCAGCAGCAAAAGGCCGCCCAGGACGCCCCACAGATTGCCGCGCCCGCCGGATACGGCGATGCCGCCCACGACCGCTGCAGCGATGGTTTTCAGCTCCAGACCGGTGCCGGAATTCGGGTCCACTTGCGGCGATTGCACCACGTTCATCATCCCCGCCAAGCCGGCCAGCGCACCCATGAACACGAAGACCCCGAACGTCGTCAGGCGAGGCCGGATGCCGGCCAGGCGCGCCGCTTCGGCGTCGGACCCGACAGCATAGACAAAGCGCCCCGCGGCAAGGTGGCGGCTGCCCAGAGCCAGCGCCGCCAACACCACCAAGGCCAGGCCAATCAGCGTCCACTGGCCGGCGGATTGACGCAATCCGAACCATTGGAGGCCATCGGGGAGGTCCACCCAAAGACCCTGCCGCAACCAGCGCAATCCTTCGCGCCAGGCGACCATCGTGGCCAACGTCACGACGATGGACGGCAGACCCAACCCGGCGACCAAGGCGCCATTGAAAGCGCCCAGGGCCGCGCCGAGCAAAACTGCCGCCGGGGCCACCAGGGCCAGCGGCCATTGCGCCGCGGCCAATAGCCCCGCGCACACACTGCAGACCGCAAATTGTGAGCCGACCGAGATGTCGATTTGCCGGCTGATCAACACCAGCGCCATGCCGCACGCGACGACCAGGGCCGGCGCCTCGCGCGTCAGCAGCGAGAGCAGCGGCTGCGCCTGATAAAAGCCCGGGGCAAAAGCGGCCAGCGCCAGCAGGGCCGCCAGCAACGCGCCAGCCACTGAGAGTTCGCGGGAATAGCGGCGCATCGGGGGGGTTAGACGCCTGCAGGTAAGAGGAAAAAGGCCGGCCGCCTCATGCGACGCTCCCTTCGCCCTGGCCCAAGGCGGCGGCCATGACCACGTGCGCCTCGCTGTGGCCCGGCAACATGGCCGCCACGGTGCCGCCGCGCATCACGGCAATGCGATCACTCATGCCCAGCACTTCCGGCAGATCGCTGGAAATCAGCAGCACGGCCAGGCCCTCGGCGGCCAGGCCGCGGATAAGCTTGTGGATTTCGCTCTTGGCGCCCACATCCACCCCTTGGGTCGGCTCATCCAGGAGCAGCACTTTGGGCTTGGCGGCCAGCCAGCGGGCCAGGGCAGTTTTCTGCTGGTTGCCGCCGCTCAGCGAGCGGGCGGGCGTTTCCGGCGTCGGCGGCGTGATCGCCAGCGCGCGGATCATTTCCAGCGCCAGCGAGCGCTCGGCGCCCAGCCGCAGCCACCCGCCGGGAAACAGACGGCGGTGGATTGCCATCGTGATGTTGGCGGCGACCGGCAGGTCGAGGACCAGGCCGTGGCGGCGGCGGTCTTCGGGCAAATAAGCAATTCCCAGTGCAATGGCCTGCCGTGGTGAACCAATAGCTACCGGCTGGCCCGCGAGGACCATCTCGCCGCTGTCAGCGGGGGTGATGCCGAAAAGGACCCGGGCCAGCTCCGTGCGCCCAGCGCCGACCAGGCCGGCCAGGCCGATGATTTCACCGGCGCGCAACTCAAGCGTCACCTGATGCACGCCCGCCGCCGCGCAGCCCACATCTTTGAGGCAAAGCACGCTGCCCCCGGCCGGGCCCGCGGCGGGTGGATAGATTTGCGAGACTTCGCGTCCCACCATAAGGCGGATGAGTTCGCCCGCGGTGACGTTGGCGTCAGCACTTTGAACCGCGATGGGCGGCGGGCGCCTCGCGCCACCAGCGCCGTCTTTTTCCACCAACGTCGCTGCCGGAGTGGGGGCCGAGCCAGGGGCAGGGGCTGCTCGATCCGCTTCATCGCACGGTCGGGGCTGCTTCTCCGCGCGCAGGACGCGAGTTCCGACACTCTCGCCGTCCCGGAGCACGGTGACGCGATCGGCCAACTGGAAAATCTCTTCCAGGCGATGGGAGATATAGATAATGCCGGCGCCGTCGGCGCGGAGGCCGCGGACGAGGTTGAAGAGGAGTTCGACCTCGCGGCGGGTCAGCGAGGCGGTGGGCTCGTCCATGATGATGATGCGGGCGCCGGCGCCGAGGGCGGAGGCGATTTCCACCAACTGCTGTGCCGGCAGCGACAGCCCGCGCACCTCGGCATCCGGCGAGACGGCGGCGCCGAGCCGTTGGAGCAGTTGCCGGGCGCGCTCGCGTTGGGCCTGTCGGCGCACACGCTCAAGCGCGTGTGGCGTGTCCAGGCGCAGCGCGATGTTCTCGGCGACGGTCAGGTCCGGAAACAGGGCCAGTTGTTGGTAGATGCACGCAATGCCGAGCCGCCGCGCTCCGGCGGGGCTGAGGTGGCGCACTCGACGGCCGGCGATTTCCAGCACGCCTTCATCCGGTGAGTGGGCGCCCGTGATGACCTTCATCAGCGTGGTTTTGCCCGCGCCGTTTTCGCCCAGCAAAGCATGCACCTCGCCCGGCCGCAGATCGAACGAAACCCCTTTGAGCGCCCGCACGGCGCCGAAGGACTTCGCGACCCGGGTGAGTTGGAGCAGGGGGACGCTCATGCAGCGCCAAATCCGCAAGTCCTAGCCGACGCCCGCCAGAATCCTTGGTGGAATCCGGTTCCGGTTCAGCCAGGTGCAACGCATTATCAACGGAGGTGCATCGTGATTGTTTCAGTCGAAAAGCGGCGGTTTCGGAAAGCCGGAAAGCACACATGAGGATCATGGACTCTTCGGAACAAGGATATAGAAGTGATTGCCGGGAGAACGATCCAACGTGACCGTAAGCTGATCGCCAATGCTGGTAGGGGTGTTCGTTACTGTGCTCCACGCGGTTGTTGGAGAGAGCTCGGAGGTCTCTTTGAGAATGGAATTCGTTAAGGAACTCCACCAACTCAGGGTGACCTTCTGGCCGACGCTCAATTCCAGCCCGTTACTGGGTATGCTCTGTCCCCTAACGGTGAAATCATCAAACAGAGCCTCCAGGGCATCCTGAACAGCCACACCGACTGCGCCTGACAAGGAGCCATCATCCGTCACCGTCCCTATCAGTTGATCGTCCACGAAGAAAGTCATGGTCGCGCCCTGAAGCTCCGCGCGCACGAGATACCATGTTTTCAATTCCAAGGGGGCGTCTTTGGAGAGCAGCAGCTCGTGATTGGAAAGGCGGTAAACCTCGATGGTCTGCGTGGCAACGTGGAGAGCGAAGACGTAGCCTTCAGAACCGTTGTCCCGAAGAACCAACGCCCCTTTGGTGCAAACCAGCAGGTTAGGTTCCACAACGTTGATGCGGCACTCAACCGTGTAGTCAGTCCAGTCCTTCCCAACCTCCACCCGGTGCAAGGGGACAGGGGCGATTGGTTCTGCGCTGACACCTTTTAGGGCGCCATCGACAATGGAAAAATAGTCCCTATCGCCCTGCCAATCGGATCCCAAGACATTCTGCGAAAAATGGTCAGACCAGGTGCCGGCGAACGTTAAGGAATTCGCTGTCAGGAGGATTGAACCCGTCACCATTCGCAAAAGTTGCAGCGTCGGTTTCATAGCGATCACCAAATTACCCTCGGAAAAATGGAAAGTCAATGGATCGCCCTAATTCCGGAAAAGAGGCGTTCTCAAGCTTTGACGGGCCAGGAGCTTGCGCCCAGCCGGCGTGAGGCGCTCCGCCGGGCGCTGGCCAGCCGGGCGCTGGTCATTACAGGCGGGGGTGTGGGCAAGACAACCCTGCTCAACCCGCGCTCCAAACTGATCGCCAGTCCAAATCCCCCCCGTGAGGAGTCTGAAGGTCCTCGGTCAAATCAGCATGCGCACGGCTCAGACAACACAGCACGGAACAGCGGCCGGCCGCCGCGCCGTCGCGGCCGTCACCATGATCGAGTTGCTCTGTGTCCTCGCCATCATCACCATCCTGGCCTCGCTATTGTTGCCGGCCATCGCGCGTGCCTACAGCAAGGTGCGCGGCATGGCGGAGGAATGGGAGGCGGGGGAGATTCTCTCTTTGCTTACCACCGAGACGCGGCGCTACTGCGCGGCCCACCCGCAATACCTCTTCCCCACCAAGTCCGACTTCCTCGATAAGTGCGGTTTCGCGCCCAAGCCCAAAGACTGGGTCCAGGCCTCGGCCACGGAGTTTGTGCCCTTCGGTTTCCTGGACGACACCAACGAGATCGTCCTGACCTTCCATATCGGGTGCAAACACGCCACGGTCTATGCCTTCACCAAAGGAGAACTGACGATCACTCCCCAAGGCCGGTGAACCGTCGTTTCCCCTCCGCTACGATTTTCGTCGCGCCGCCAGAAGAGGCGGGGACCGGCGCAGTTGAATGGGCGGATACGCCAGGATTTGCCGACCGGCTCGACACGCGATGCTTCCCGTCACCTGCCAAAAGACCCCAGCTCGGCGCTGGCGAGGCCGGGGCCAGGCCCCTCATGCGCCGGACAGCCTCCTGGCCTCCATCTGGTCAGGCTGGGCCGCTAGCCGGTTTCAAGGGGCCGCTCCTCCGGCGGGCAATGCGCCACTTGCTCCACTCACTGACGTTCCGCACCGTGGTCAGGGTGTCGCCGGTGATGCCGCAGAACAAGAACCCGGGGGCCCGCCTCGGTTTCGCGGAAGAGCAGGTGGTACGGAAACGACCGAAAGTTGGCACGCCGCAGCATAGTGGCAACGAGGTGAAAGCGCCGAGGATTCCTTTCAATGGCTGCGACCAACTCTTCGAATTCCTGGTAAAAACGCCTCGCGAGTTCAGGCCCAACCGCCTCTTCGTAATAGGCCAGAACGCTCCGGAGGTCTTTCCGAATCAGGCGATGGAAAGTCAGGCCCATCGGAGAGGCGGCTAAGGCTTGACGGCGCGCCTCAGCTCCTCCCAGCTCAGCGCCGCCGCCGGGTCTTGTTCCACTTCGGCATCCCGGCGGAGAGCTTCGGCGATTCCCTCGTCGCTATCGGACAGGACCGCCGGCAACGAGTTCAGCAGGCGCGAAGCCAACGAAGCACGGTCGCACTCGGGGAGCTTCATCGCCTCCTGTTCGACATCGCTTAAAGTCTGCATGTTTTTAATGTATCCCACCGCCCGGCGATGGCAAGCCCTTTCGGCCAACTCCACGGTCTTGTAGCCGAGGCTGCGGATTTCAGGCGCGCAGGCGACAAGTTCCCGCCCTGGGGTGTGGCCGCCGGCCTCTGGCTGATTTCCTCCCTGACATCCTCAACCTGCAATTTGAGGCGCGCGGAAGCTGTGGCGTGTGCGAACCGCGCGATAGCGTTATGCCCTGCCCGCCCTGAGGGCTGTAAGCTGGCTGGAACTTGGACCCAGAACGGTCTCCCCAGATCCGCGCCTGCCCAAGCTAGTCAGGCTTTCAAGCCAACCACTCTCTAAACGGCCGTTTGCCGTTGCCCCTGGTCGGGATAGCCCTTCGCGCTCTGATGCTCGTTGTGGTAGGGGGCAGGCGCATCATTGCGCTAAGACACTGTTGAACCTGACACACTGACAAAACGGCAGGAATGCGAAGCAGTCATGGCAGGGGTCCGATCCCCCTGCGGATAGATCGGAATGTCCTTCCCGAAAAAACTGCGGAGCGAGAGCCGACGGCGCTGGCGCGGCCAGCTTGCATGTCCGGACGCGGTGTGAAACGAAAGGGTCCCTGCGCGGCCGGGGCAGGGCGCGCGGAGCGCGCCCTGCCCTGACCGCGCGGGGTTGCTTGAAGGAAGCTCTGTGTACGGAGGAGTAACAGCCTGCGGAGCGCGGACGAAGAGCGCCGGCGTTAACGATAAAGGTCAGCGATGAGCGCCCCTAGTGTAGTGTCCATTAAGTGCATAGGATTATTGGTTTCTCTGCGCCAGCGCCTGCCGAGCCCGCTGAATTTTCGCCAGGATTTTGGCGCCGTCGGCCCGCCACACGTAACGGCGCGGCGCCTCGTTCCGTGCCGCCAGATAGTTGAAAATCGCCCGCTTGAGTTCCGGCAGGCTGCGAAAACTCCCCGACGCAATCACCTCCTGGCTCAAGTCCCGGAAGAAGCGCTCCACCAAGTTCAGCCAAGACGAAGAGGTGGGGGTGAAATGCAGGTGCAGGCGGGGATGGCGGCGGAGCCACCGCTTCACCCGGGGATGCTTGTGGGTGGCATAGTTGTCCACAATCAGGTGTATCTCCAAAACGGCGGGCACCCCTTGATCGATCTGTTTGAGGAAACCCAACCACTCTTGATGCCGATGCCGCGGAGCGCTTTGCGCGACAATTTTGCCTTCCAGATAATCCAGCGCGGCAAAGAGGGTTAGCGTGCCGTGCCGGTAGTAGTCATGGGTGCGGGTGCAGACATGTCCTTGGCCCAGCGGCAACCCGGGCTGCGTCCGTTCCAGCGCCTGACACTGGCTCTTTTCGTCGCAGCAGAACACCACGGCTTTGTTGGGTGGGTTCAGATACAATCCGACAATGTCCCAAAACTTGGCCGCGAAGTCCGGATCGTTGGACAACCTGAACGTCCGACTCTGATGCGGTTTGAGGTCGTTCTGCTCCCAGAGTTGTTGCACCCGGCTCTTGGACATCCCGGCATGCTGTGCCATCGAACGGCAACTCCACCGACTGCGGGCCCGGGGCGGTTGGGTCACTTCGGTCAACACCCGCTGCAGTTGCTCGGGCGTGAGGACCCCGGGCCGACCGCTACGCGCGCCGTCCTCCAGTCCGGCCATCCCCGAGTGGGCAAACCGCCCCCGCCATTTGCAGACCGTCATCTTGTTGGTAGCCAGTTCGTGGGCGATCTCGTCGTTGGGCCAGCCCTGGGCGGCCAGGAGCACAATCCGGGCGCGCACTACTTGGGCCTGGGAGGAAATAGCGGCTCGACAGGTGCGCTGGAGTTGTTGACTCTGGGCTTCGGTCAGTGTGATCGGGGGCGCGATGCGCGGCATGCCCAACATCATAATCTGGCCGATAATAATATCAAGCACTTTCGGGACGGCACACTAGGACATCCGAACCTCCAGCGACGAGCGCGGCGCTCATTCGCTGCACTGGCTTGTTAGCCGACGTTATAGCTGCGACAACCTCTTGAGACATGGCGCTAGAATCTTTTCCTCCTGCTGCGGATTTGCAAAACCATACCCTTTCTCCTTTTGCACATACCACTGAACGTATTCTTTCTCCGCCTGGTCTCTTGTCATGCCTCGCACATGCTGGACGTATTGCTCTGCCCCGAACTCCCTCAGCATTTCACCAAAGCTGGGCTGACCATTCCAGCCGTGCGCATTCTGCCGCCCCTTGTAGCCACATGGGCTGAATCGCCCTCCGACAACTTCTGCCATAATCTCCTGGACTGTGTCTCCGACTGAATAATCCTCCCATGCTGCGGAGCAAAAAGAGTAGGAGTAGCGCTTGTCCTGTAGGTGCCCGACCAATTCGGAAAAGATCGGAGTGCCCATGGCAACCAGCTTGGCCCTGGCCTTTGCGACCCGCGGGTGCTCGTATCCCTCAAAGAGGGCTTTCAGCGATGCATCCAGCTTCTTGATGTCCTCTTTACCGCCGGTGTAGTCGGTAATTTCTGGTCCAGGGGGGCCAATCGGTGAGACAAGTTGCTCAACCAATGCTGAGACGTGCTTGGGGCTGGGCGTTGTGCAAGAGCACGCTATCGCCAAGCAGAAAAGCAACGGCATCGAACGCAACATACGCCCTCGGCTAACGATGAGGTCAGCGACCGGAGCCAGCCGCCGCCGACGTTCGGTTTGTCTCTGAACGAATCCGCTGGCCCCGGTTCGCTGCACCGTGTGGTTGGCTGGCGCGAGTGTAATCCACAAGTGTGAATCCGAAAAGCGACTGATAACGCCGTCCAAGGCGAGAGACAAATCCCCTGATTGCGTGCTTCAACAAGCAGTGCCGCCTCACTGTTCCATCAGCGTCTCTCCACACCAAGTTCAATTGGTAGCCATTCATCTCCGAATTGTCGGGGACTCGTTGCCGGCACATCTGGAGCTCGACAACCTGCCGCCAGGAGAGCTTCCAGTTGAAACCACTGCCCGTAATGGCCACTGTCTTGTTTTTCGGGTCAATTGAAACCTGCTGGCCCACAGCGTTCCGGATCAGGTGGGGGACAATGTCGCAAAGCCCACCGAACAGGAACATTCCCGCGATCCAATATTTTAGCTCGCCCACAGCCGCCTTGGTGTGCCACGGGAGCAGTGCCACGACAACAGTACCGACAAGCATGACCCCCAAAAGCCAGAAATGGGAACGCGACGGCCCGTGGTGGAACATGTCGCCATGGCGATAGAGCCCAATGTCGGGCAGGAAGCCTCCGCTGTTGTAGTGGAGATCCAAAGCCTCGTGTGGGACTTCGCTCACAGGTTTCATTTGTTCAGCCAACGATTATTCAACGAACCATCGGTTCGTATATAGAGCCGCCATAAACCCAGTCGTGTTTCTTGGTTTACATTCGGCGTCTGGGAGTTTGGCCTGAGCGCGGGGTGGAGTCAATCCGGAACTTGCGGTGAGCAACACAACCAGGCATTCATGGGGTGAGTGGTCGCGTGTTGGGCATGGGACTTGGCCTTGGTGGTTCGCAAGTCCCATGACCAACACGGGAACGCCGACGGGGAGAATTCTCCGGGGGTCTGCAAGCGGGATTCGCGGCGGTGGAGTTCGGGACAAAACCCGCGGAAACGTCTGTAAACGGCCGGGTTTGTCGCGATTTGGGGCAAGGTGACGTGACGGGCGGAATGGAGCGAGCGAAGGGATTCGAACCCTCGACAATCACCTTGGCAAGGTGACGCTCTACCAGGCTGAGCTACGCTCGCTTCCAGCAGACCCGGACAAACTACCGGAACCCGGCGGAAATGCAAGCCTTGTCCTTGGAAAAACTCTCGTCCGGGTGCCAGCCAAATTCTTTCTGAGAAATATGCCGGTTACCGCCAATACCCGCCGATCCACACGTAACCCCGCCCGTGCCGCCCCCAATGGCCCGGCACCCAGACCGCCTGGGGGTGCGGACGAATCACCCAACTGCCGCTCTTCCAGACCCACCGCCCCTCCCAACTCCAAAAGCCCGGCGCCCAAAGGTAGCCCGGCCCGGGCGCCGGCACGTAAACCTCCGCCGGTGGCGCCGGCGGCGCCTGGCCCACCACCACCTCGGCGGCAGGCGGCCCGGCCGCCACCGGCGGCCCCGGAACATAGACCCGGCGCACCACGCACCCGGCGAGAAAGGCAACCACGACAACACCCAAAACCACGATCGCTAAAGTTGACTTTTTCATACACTAAACAACTGATCGACGCCTGGCGGGGCGGGGTTGTTCATTCCAGTGCAATAGCCACGAATCGCAGCTTTTGAGCATGCTCTGGCGTGGCGCTATAATCGCCCCCGTTACGGCCTAGTGTGCCTCGCTCGCATGCGCGTGATCGGACAGGGTGCCCACCACGTGCAAGAGGATTCCGATGCTGACGCAGACCAGCAGGGCTACCCCGCCGTAGAGCCAGCCCAGCCCGCTCTCCGGCATCTGCATCTCCCGATACCGGAACAGCCACAGCAGCGAACCCAGCGTCCCGAAGACAATCCAAGTGACTCCGGCCAGCTTCAGGGCGCGCGACCAACCCGTCTCTCCGGCCGGAGCGCCCGGGCTCAGCCTGGAGTTATAGACGGCATATCCGAAGTACACTTCCATCCCGATGGCAAACCAGACAATCAGCCGTTCCCAGGTCGGCCAGGGCAGCGCCGCCATCAGCACCAGGGCGGAAATTGCCCCCGCCGGCGCGACGAACCACACCCAGGGCGTTTTGAACCTCCGAGCAAGGCCGGGCTCGCGGACCCTGAGAACCAGCACGCCTACGGACACGATCACGAACGCCAGGAGGGTGCCGATGTTGCACAGATTTCCCGCGTCCCGAACGGGCATGACCGCCCCGAAGAAGGCAACCGCGATGCCAGTGGCAATCGTGATGAGCCACGGTGTTCGAAACCGCCGATGCACGTGGCTCACAAACCCGGGCAGCAAACCGTCCCTGGACATCGTCCAGAAGACTCGAGTTTGGCCGAGCATCATGACCAGAATAACGGACGAGAGGCCGGCAATGGCGCCCACTTTGATAATGCGCGCCATCCATCCCATGCTCGCTTGATCGGCAGCCAGCGCGATCGGTTCCGGCACGTCCAGTTGCCGGTAGGAGACCACGCCGGTGGCGATCCCTGAAACCAGAATATAGAGCACCGTGCAAACCAACAATGAACCGATGATTCCAATGGGCATGTCACGTTGCGGATTCTTCGACTCCTGGGCGGCGGTGCTTACCGCGTCAAATCCGATGTAGGCGAAGAAAACCAGACTCGCCCCCCGCAGAACGCCTGACCAGCCAAATTCACCCCACTGCCCGGTGTTAGGCGGGATAAAGGGATGCCAGTTGGCAGGATTGATCGCCCGGATGGCCACGACGATAAACAGGAGCACGACCGAAAGCTTGATGAAGACGATCACGTTGTTGAAACCCGCCGATTCCCTGATCCCGATCACCAGCATCATAGTGACGAAAGCAACAATGGCCACGGCGGGGAGGTTAAAAATCGCCGTGACCTGCGGCAGGCTCGCTGGATCGGCGCCCAGCGCCCTGATTTGATCGGCCAGGCCCGCGTTGAGCGCCACCCACCCGGCTTTCGCTTTCAAGCCTGCCGCCAAGGCCGCGGGAATCTCGACGAGGTGGATGCCCCGCGCGGCGGACAGCTCCGGAGGAACCTGGACGCCGAAGTCCCTCAAAAACGAAATCACATAGCCCGACCAACCCACTGACACGGTAATCGCCCCCACCGCATATTCCAGAACCAGGTCCCACCCGATAATCCACGCAAAGAGCTCGCCCAGTGTCACGTAACCGTAGGTGTAGGCGCTCCCCGACATCGGGACCAGCGAGGCGAATTCAGAGTAACAAAGCGCTGCAAACGCCGAGGCCAGGCCGGCCAGCACAAAGGAAAGAACTACCGCCGGGCCGGCATTCTGAGCCGCCGCGGTCCCGGTCAGGACGAAAATGCCGGTCCCGACAATCGCGCCGATGCCAAGCAGGGTCAGATTCAATGGCCCTAAGGCCCGCCGCAGACTCTTATCCGCCAGCGCTTCGGCCTGCAGGTCGGTAACGCTCTTTCGTCGGAGCAAGTTCATGGAGCTGGTGGCTCGACAGGCATCATGAAGTCAAATTATCCGGGTGCAAGGCCACCGTAAACTCAAATCGAGCTCCGCCCTTTCCACAGGAAATACGCCGGCACCCCCGCCAGCACAATCACCAGCCCCGGCCAGGTGGTCTGGGTCTTGTAGAGGAGCAACACCACCATGATCGCGCTGGCCGCCAGCAGGTAAAGGGCGGGCACCCCCGGATAGCCGAACGCGCGATACGGCCGCTCCGCCTCCGGGCGCTTGCGGCGGAGCACGAACAGCCCGGCAATCGTCAGCACGTAGAAAATCAACACCGCAAAGATCACGTAATCCAGCAGGTTGCTATAGAGGTTGCCGTACTGCTCGAACCCGGCGGCATCCAGGCGCGGCACGTGCGTCACCGGCTCCCGCAACCGCGTGCGCGGCAGGATCAGCAGCGCCGTCCAGGCGCACTGCAACGCCAGCCCCGCCGCCGGCACGTGCCGCTCGTTCAGCTTCCCGGCGGCGCGGAAGAACAGGCCGTCCCGCGCCATGGCGTAATAGACCCGCGCGCCCGCCAGGATTAGCCCGTTGTTGCAGCCGAACGTCGAGACCATAATCGCCACCGCCATGATCACCGGCCCCGCCCCGCTGAACACCACTTCGATGGCCGCGGTCGCCACGCGGTCGTCGGCTGCGCGCTGGATTTTTTCGAGCGGCAACAGGCACAGGTAGGCCACGTTGGCCAGCACGTAGAGCGCCGTCACCAGCGCCGTCCCCGCCGCCAGCGACCAGGGGATGTTGCGCCGCGGGTTCTTCACTTCACCGGCGGTGAACGTCAGGTTGTTCCACGCGTCCGCGGAGAAGAGTGACCCCACCTGGGCCACGCAAAAGGCGACGAACAGGCCAAAAGCGCCGCCGGTGGCCGCCACCGTTGGCATAAAAGAAAAATCGGGCTGGACCGGCGATACGCCGCGCGGGACCCAGAAGTTGGTGAAGTTGGCCCGGATGGCCTCCGCGTTGCGCCCGACCGCCAGGCCCACCAGGATCAGCCCCACCAGCGAAAGGACCTTGGCGGAAGTGAAGACGTTCTGTATGAGCTTGCCGATTGCCAGCCCGCGCCGGTTGATGAGCGTCAGCAATCCGACCATCACGATCCCGGCCAGTTGCTGCGTCGAGAGGCTCACGGCGTAATTGGCCGAGAGATTGACGGGCGCAATGAGCCAGACCGTCGGCGAGATCGCCGGCACGAGCACGCCCAGGTAACGCGAAAACGCCACCGCCACCGCCGCAATGGTCCCGGCCTGGATCACCAGGAAGAGCGTCCAGCCGTAAAGAAATCCCCACAGCGGGCCGTAGGCCTCGCGCAGATAAACGTATTGGCCCCCGGCGCGCGGCATCATCGCCGCCAGTTCCCCGTAGCTCAGCGCGGCGCTCAGGGTCAGCAAGCCCGTGACCAGCCAGGCCGCCAGCAGCCACCCAGCCGATCCAACCTGCCGCGCAATGTCCGCCGAGACGATAAAAATCCCCGAACCCACCATCGAGCCGGCCACCAGCATCGTCGAGTCCGCCAGGCCCAGGCCCTGGATGAACGTCTCCTTGGCGGGCGCGGCCTTTGCTTTCACTCGACCACCAGCGCAAACTCCGCCGCTCCCGCCTCGGCCGTCAGGCAGCCGCGCAGGTAGGCCACGATTTGCTCCTCCAGGTTCCGGCAACGGGCTGTCCAGCGGCGCGCCCCGGCCAGCTCCATCACGCACCGGCGCAAGCCCCGGAACCGCAACACCCGCGGCGCCTGCTCCATCTGGTGGCGCAACTCCGCTCGCAGGCGCGGAAAGAAAAACAACTCCCGGCCTTCCCCGGATTCGTGCGCCAGGCGGCACAAATCCGATTCCATCACCTCCGCGGCCGCGGCCGTCCCGGCGGCCGGCGGCGGCGGCGGCTTGAATGCCCGCAGCACCTTCTCCAGCGCCCCCGCAAACTCCCCTACCGTCACCGTCTTGAGGCCCAGGTCCTCCCTGAAATAATGAAAAACCGCGTTCGCCACGTGCCGGACAAACTCCGCGTCATACCACCCCACCGTCTCCCCCATCAACTCCACCGAAATCATCTCCGCCGACAGCGGCACGCTCTCCCCGCTGGCCAATCGGAACAGCAGACAATCCGAGGCGAGTGCGATCATGGCTTGCCCTCCAGTTTCCTGACTTCGTGAACGAAATCGGTCGCCTCCTGGAAACGCCGGTAAACGCTCGCAAAACGGACGTAAGCCACCTCGTCAAGCTGGCGCAAGCCTTGCATTACCTCCTTCCCCACCTCTTCGGCCGGCACCTCCCGCTCGTATCGGTCGGTAACTTCATTGACAATCTTCTCGACCAGGTCCTCGATCACCTTCTGGCTGATCGGCCGTTTCTGGCAGGCCTTCTTGATCCCCAAGAGCAGTTTCTCTTTCGACAATTCCTCGCGCCGTCCGTCCCGCTTGAGCACCACCAGGCCCGCCCGCTCGATCTCTTCATACGTCGTGAAGCGATACCCGCAGGCAATGCACTCCCGCCGTCGGCGGATGGTGGCTCCTTCGCGCGAGCCACGCGAATCCACCACCCGGTCGCCCTGGCAACTGCATTTGGGGCAGCGCATATCAACAATATTAGCCCACCGCTAATAGTAGTGAACTTGAGCGTACCACACTACGCCTTGGGGAGTCAAGCCTAATGTAGCCTCAAAATACCGAGGGCACTCCCTCCTCCAGGAACCTGAGCTTCCGGCTCAGGCCCTGTTCTTCCGCCAGTTGCCGCAGCCACCGCGGCGGTTCGTCCATGTCCTCGAACGACAGCCGGAACGCCCCGTAATGCATCGGCACCAGCCATTGGGCCCGCAGGTCTTTGAACACCCGGATGGCCTCGTCCGGCCCCATGTGGAGCCGGCGAAACGACTCGGGGTGGTAGGTGCCGATCGGCAGCAGCGCAATCTCCGGCGCGCAGCTCTTGCCGATGTCCTTGAAGCCCTCGAAATAGGCGCTGTCGCCCGCGTGGTAAATCCTCCGGCCCTGGTGTTCCAGCACGAACCCCCCGTAGCCGCGATCAAGGTCCCGCAGCACCCGCGCCCCCCAATGCTTGCAGGGAGTCAGCGTCACCGTCCAGTCGCGATGCGAGAAGCGTTCCCACCATTCCAGCTCCACGATGCGCCCAAAGCCCAAATTGTAGGCCAGGTCGCCCATGCCCCAGGGCATGACCGCGACCTTGGGATGCGGCAACCGCCGGAGGGTCGGCTTGTGAAAATGATCAAAGTGCGCGTGCGTCAGCAAGACCAAGTCGATGGGCGGCAGGTCTTTGAGCCGCAGGCCGGACCGTTTGATGCGTTTGAGCAAAAACAGCCAATTGGCAAAATTCGGATCGATGAGCACATTCAGGTCCGTGAATTGGACCAGGAACGACGCATGGCCAATCCAGGTAATCGCCACCTGGCCGAACGTCAGCTTCGGGAAAGCGGGTGGGCGTTGCGTCCCGGTGCGCCGGGTCAGCAACGCCTTCCATACCAGCTCCCGAAAGAACGTGCGCGGGTTGAAGTGCCTCGCCGGAGTGAATTCCTTGAACGTGCGCGGCAGGCGTGGGCGGACCGGCGCCGCCCGGTACGGCTTGGCTCTAGTCATACTTCATTGCCAATCATATTGATACTGCGCCCGGAACAAAATCCAAAATGCGGTTCCGGCGATAAATAAAGATTGAGTGCCAAGGCGCGTGGGATAGTCAAACCTGCGGGCACAAACTGGGGAACATGGAAGCATGAAAAGACGCATACAGGATGAGTTTACCCATCTGCCGATCTCCCGGCAGCGGAAGTATCAGTTGCGGATGCAGCGGGACAGCCGTTGCACCGAGTGTGGCGAGCCGGCGGTGCAAGGGTCGCGGTGTCTAGAGCACCTGGTCAAGGCCCGCGAGCGGCAACGCAAGAAACGCGGCCTCAAACGCCGCTATTACGGCACCCTCAGTTACAAGCTGCAGGCCGTCTGCGCCTGAACCAGCCGCCGGCGTGATGGCACTCCTCGCCCTGCATTAGGTCTAGGTTGTGGCAGTCGTCCTGCTGCTCTTCGGCGCGCCGATTTTTGTCCCTGAGTTCAGCCTCTTCTTGATGGCAAAAGCGGGGTCCCCCGCCCCGGAGACTCGTCCAGACCCTCTGCCGGCAGACCTCGGACTCCATCGCCGCCCTGCTCCACTGGCGGCAGACCGGTGTCCTCCTCAGCCACCTGCGCGGCCCGCCCGGCATCCTGGCCCTGCTGGCGGCGGAAGTGAATGCCGATTTCCGGCTCGCCCTCCGATTCAACCTGCTTGCGGCTCCGGTAGTGGGGCAGGCGTCTCGCCTGCCTGCAATTTCCGGCTCGCCCTGCGACTCAACCTGCTTGTGGCCTCGGTAGTGGGGCAGGCGTCTCGCCTGCGTGCAATTTCCGGCTCGCCCTCCGATTCAACCTGCTTGCGGCTCCGCCCCGCTCCCACCGATTGCTCTTGCGCGGCGCGCAAAAATCTGGCTGTCTTCCCAGCGCAAGCATCAATAATCGAATTTGGACGCACCCCGGTTCGTCCTGCAATAAGCCATGAAGCATTTGACCACTGGAACCGGCCAACGGTTCCCCAACGGGAGACCCAACCTGCGCGCAGAAACCCTTCCACTGACCCGCCGCCGATTTCTAAGCACGGCCCTCCAGGCCGGCGCCATCCTGGCGGCCCCGCAAATCGTTCGCGGCGCCGTCCTGGGCAAGGACGGCGGCGTGGCCCCCAGCGAGCAGATTCTGCTGGGCGGCATTGGCATCGGCGGCCGCGGCTCCTACGACCTGGGCTGTTTTCTGCAGCAGCCGGACGTGCGCTTTGTCGCTGTCTGCGACGTCCGCGCCGAGCGCCGCGAAGCGGTCAAGCGCCGGGCCGACGCCAAGTATGGCAACCAGGATTGCGCCACCTACCGCGACCTGCGCGACCTGCTCGCCCGCGACGACCTCGAGGCGGTGCTCATCGCCACAGGCCCCAACTGGCACGCCACCGCCTCCATCCTGGCCGCCAACGCCGGCAAGGACGTCTATTGCGAAAAACCCTGCACCAAGAACATTGCTCAAAGCCTCGCCCTGGCCGAGACCTTCCGCCGCACCGGGCGCGTCTTCCAGGCGGGCACGCAGCGCCGGAGCCTGCCCAACTTTGCCTTCGCGGTCGATTTGGCCCGGCGCGGCAAACTCGGCAAGCTGCAAACCCTCCACGCCCACCCCGCCGGCCTCACCACGGCCACCAGCGGCTGGGCCGAGGCCCAAACCGAACCGCCGCGGGAAAAGCTCGACTGGGACCTCTACCTCGGTCCGGCGGCCTGGCGTCCCTTCCACAAGCGCTGGACGGATGGCTTCAACTTCGAAAAAGGCGGCGGCCTGGTCGGCGGCGGCTGCCTCGAATGGGGGTCGCACTGCGTGGACCTCTGCCAGTGGGCCAACGATGCCGACCACACGGCGCCGGTGGAGTACGAACCCAAGGGCAAGGAACTCCATGCCCGCTATGCCAATGGCGTCAGGCTGGTTATGCGCGACGACGGCTGGCTCGGCCTGGGCTCCTGCCCCGTCCGCTTCGAGGGCGACACCGGCTGGGTCGAAACCGGCGATGACGGCGACATCGTCTCCAGTTCGCCGGCCCTCCTGGCCGGCAAGGGCGCCAAAGTCTCCGGCTACCCCGCCGACTTCCACGTGCGCGATTTCCTTGATTGCGTCAAATCGCGGGGCCAGACCCGGGCCAACGCCGACGCCGCCTGCTACGCCCATATTGCCTGCCATGCCGCCAACATCGCCTTGTTCCTGGGCCGCAAAGTCCTCTACGACCCCAAAAACAACCAGTTCATCGGCGACGAGGAGGCCAACCGGCTCCGCTCCGAGGCCCTGCGCGAACCCTGGAGGATTTGACGACCCACCCGCCTGAGGATGATTATGATGCTCAAAAATTCGCCTCCCCTGAACCGGCACACCACCTCGGAGCCCGGATGCCTTCATCCGCGAGCCCGTGGCCCCTCTGAACGCGCGGATGAAGGCATCCACGCTCGAAAGGCGACTGGCTGTTTCCGGGCTGCGAGCTGTGGCCTCCTGGCGATGGCCTGCCTCCTCGCCGCCGTCCAGGCGCCGGCTGCCCAGCCCGGCGAGTCCGCTGCGGAAAGCCAACAGAAGTTCATCCGCCTGCTCCAATCCCCAGCCGCGCCCGGCGAAAAGGCGATGGCCTGCAAACGCCTGGCTGTGTGCGGCACGGCGGAAGCCGTGCCGGCGTTGGCGCCCTTGCTGTCCGACCCAGCCCTTGCCTCCTGGGCGCGCATCGCGCTGGAGGCCATTCCCGGTCCTGCCGCCGATGAGGCCCTGCGCCAGGCCATGCCCAAGTTGCAGGGGCGGCTCCTGGTCGGGACCATCAACTCGCTCGGCGTTCGTCGCGACCCAAAGGCCCTCGCCGCCCTGGCGGCCAAGCTGGGGGATGCCGATGCCGAGGTGGCCTCGGCCGCCGCGGTCGCCCTGGGCCGCATTGGCGGCGAGCGCGCCGCCCAGGCCCTGGAACAGTCCCTGGCCAAGGCACCCGAGGCGGTCCGCCCGGCGGTGGCGGAGGGGTGCATTCGCTGTGCCGAGGGCTTTCTCAACCAAGGCAAGGCCGCCGACGCCGCCAGGCTCTACGACACTGTGCGGCAGGCGAAGGTGCCCAGGCAAAAACTGCTCGAGGCCACACGCGGCGCTATTCTCGCCCGGAATGCGGCCGGCCTGCCCTTGCTCCTCGAACAACTGCGCTCGCCGGACAAGGCCCGCTTCAGCATCGGCTTGCGCACGGCCCGCGAGCTGGCTGGACCCGAGGTGACCAGGGCGCTGGCCGATGAGTTGTGGAAGACTGGCCCGGAACGGCAGCCCTACCTGCTCCTGGCCCTGGCGGACCGCGGGGAGACCCAGGCCCTGCCCACAGTCCTCGAGGCGGCCGCGCGCGGCCCGCAAAGGCTCCGCCTGGTGGCCGTGGGTATCCTCGACCGGTATGGAAACTTGTCGAGCGTCCCGGCGCTGCTCCAGACCGCCGCCGCCGGCGATGCACAACTGGCGTCGGCGGCCCTGGCCGCGCTGGCCAGGCTGCCGGGCAACGAGCTGGATGCGGACCTGCTCGCCCGCCTGCCGCAAAGCACGGGGAAAATGCGCCAGGTCCTGATCGAACTCGCCGCCCAGCGGCGAATCGAGGGCGCCCTGCCCGCCATCGTGCCCTGCGCCGAAGATTCGGATGCCGGCATTCGCAGCGCCGCCGTGCGCGCCGTCGGCGCCATCGGCCAGGAGAGGCATCTGGCGGACCTCACCCGGCTACTCGCCAGGACGGAAGCTCCGAAGGAACGCGCCGACATCGAGGCCGCCCTCCTGGCCATCAGCGGCCGCCAGGGAGCAAGCTCCGTCCAGCACCTCCTGCCGCTGGCACAAAACGGCGACCCCGCCCTGCGCGTCATCGCCCTGCACGCCCTGGCCGCCGCCGGCGGCCCGGAGGCCCTGGCCGCCGTTCGAGCCGCCCTCGAGGACCAGGACGAGTCCGTCCAGGACGAGGCGGCGCGCACCTTGTCCACCTGGCCCAACACCTGGCCCGAGGATGACCGCGTGGCCGAACCGTTGCTGGCGCTCGCCCGCTCCGGCAAGAAGACCTCGCACCAGGTGCTGGCCCTGCGCGGTTGCCTGCAGTTCCTCCAGGGCGACAAGAAGCTCCCGAACGCTGAGAAAACCGCCCGGCTCAAAGAACTGCTCCCGCTCATCAAACGGCCCGAGGAGAAACGCCTGGCCATCGCCGTCCTCCATGCCATCCCGAACGCTGAGGCGCTCGACTTGCTCACCAACTTCGCCGCCGAGCCGGCCGTTGCTGAAGACGCCTGCTCCGCCCTCCTCGATGCCGCCGCCAGCAACACGCCGGGCCTCTCCAAGGAGCAGCGCCAAAAAGCCCTCCAGGCCGTGCTCGCCAACTCAAACAACGACGCGACCAGGAAAAAGGCCCAGGAGGCGCTCAACCGGATCAGATGACGCCTGAGACGTTAAAGCCTTGAAGCGTTATGGAAAATGTTGCTCCGCCCGGCCCACCGGCTAGCGATCGGACATTTCTGTCGGCCAAGCCTATTCCTGCGGCAGAACGACTGATTTTCGCATTGGATGTTCCCACCGTCGCAGAGGCAAAAGGTCTCGTAACCTCGCTGGGAGACACCGTTTTGTTCTACAAACTCGGCCTCCAAATCTTTATGGCCGGCGGCTATTACGAATTGATCGAGTGGTTGCTTCAGAACCATAAGCAAGTGCTGGTCGATCTGAAATTCTTCGATGTTCCTGAAACCGTCAGGTCCGCTGTCAACCAGTTGAAGAACCGGGGAGTCAGCTTCGCCACCGTCCACGGAAATGACGGCATTCTGAAAGCGGCGGTGCAGAGCAAAAACGGCGTGAGAATTTTGGCCGTTACTGTCCTCACGAGTCTCGACCAGGGGGACTTGGAGGCCCTTGGCTTCCAATGCCAGGTTGAGGAACTGGTGCTCTCCAGAGCAAGAAGGGCCATTGAGGCCGGCTGTGCCGGCGTAATCTCCTCCGGCCTTGAGGTGCCAAGACTGAGAAGCGAGCTTGGAAGTCACTTTGTCATCGTGACGCCAGGCATAAGGCCCGTCCTCAACAGAGAAGAAAAAGACGACCAGAAACGCACCGCCGATATTGAGCAGGCCTTTCTCAATGGGGCGGACTATATTGTCGTCGGCAGGCCAATCCGGCTGGCGCCCGAGCCGAAGGCAAAAGCCCAGCAATTCCAGCAAAGAATTGCCAGGCTGTTCAGCGCCGCGCCGGCGCTTCCGCCAAGACCTTGATTTCCACCCGGGCCTCGAGCAGCTCGAGCACCTGCGGGATGTCCCAGACCTTGAGCACGTTGAGGTAATCCGGGCCTTCCCGGTGCGAGGCCGGCAGGGCTGCCAGTTCGAGGCGCCGGATGCCCGGTTCGAACAGCGCCGCATAGGCGGCGTTGACCCCCATTTGGCCTTTGGCGCGGACGCAAACCGGCGTTTTCTTGAATTGGGGCAGCGCCTGCAGCGCCTGCGCGGCGCAGCGGATGTCCCACACACGCATGCCGTCCAGCGTTTGGCCCAGCAGCATGTAACGCCGCCGCAGTTGGGCGGCCTTGGCTGGCTGGCTCGGCCACCCACCACGCTCCACTCCCCGCGGAGCGAAGAAAGCCAGCGCCGCTTTTCCGAACTGCATCTCGCGCCGCAGGGCCGCCACGGCCTCGGGGGTCGGGCCGCTCAGCCAAACATGTTTCGCCGGTGAGTTGGTCCAACTCTCCGCGTCGAGCACCGTCAGCACCACCCGTTGCGGCTTCCTGACTTTGGCATCCTGCAGCACAAAAAGATACAGGTCCACATTGGGCTGGCTATCGAAGTCATACGCCCGCATGCGCACCCCGTTTTCGTCCAAGTACGCGCAGCCCTCGGGGTGGACCGAAGCCGGTTCCGCCGGCCAGCCGGCGAAGACTTTCTCGCGCAAGGCCTTGAGCCATTCGGCGCGTTGCTCTTGGCGTTCGGCGGGAGTTGTCGCCGGCAGCCGTTGAGCCAGCGGCACGAAAGTTTCCTGGATGCGGGTGTTCACCTGGTCGGCAGGCAATTGCGAGAAGACTCGCAGTTGGTCGGGGCGGAAGAATTCTTTGGCCGCCATCTCGATGGGCGGGCTTTGGCCTTTGAGGAACCGGTTGAACCAGCGGAAGACCGGCTCTTGCAGGTCCTGCGTGTCGGCGTGCGGACCGTCCGTAATGAGCAGGCCCAGCTTGTTGGTCTCGCCGTAGAGTTGGTAAATGCGCCGGCACTTTTGGTAGAGGCGCACCACCCCGTCCAGCGGAAAGAGGCTGTCCTTGTCCGAATTGCCGATGAGCAGCGGCCGCGGGGCAATCAGGGCCGCCACTTGCGGGAAATCCCACCGGTAAGTATTCACGAAAAACATGCAGTCACAGTGCCCCTCGACCGCCCCGTCCACCACCTGGTTCTGCAGGTCGGTCATGCCAGCGACCGGGGCGGCGACTTTGACGCGCTCATCCAGCGCCGCGACGGTCCAGGTGTAGGAACCTCCGCCTGAGCGCCCGGTCATGCCGATGCGCTCCCGATCCACCTCCGGGCGCGAGCACAGGTAATCCAGCGCGCGCAGGGCGCACCAGGCCTCGACCCCGGCGGGCGTGTAGCCGCGGCTATTCCACCACCATTGGCCTTCCCGGTAAGTGCCCCAATGCGTGCCCAGGATTTCCCCAAGTTGCACCGTGTCAATGAGCAGGCAGACGTAGCCGTTGCGGGCAAACCAGGCGCCGTGGCGCTGGTAGCCGGTTTTGTTTCCGCAACTGATGCCGTTGGTGACCACCCGGCTGTGCCCGCACACATAGAGGATGGCCGGGCCGGGTTTGGCCTGACCTTTGGGCAGATAGAGATTGGCCGTGACGTAGAGTCTGGGCAGCGCCTGGAAGTGCAATTTCTCAACGGTAAATTCCTCCGACTCCACCTTGCCGGTGATCACGGCTTTGAGCTCCGTCCGCTCCGGCATCGGCCAAAGGCCGAGCATCTCCTGCAATTGCCGCCGGTACTCGCCCCGCCGCGCTTTCCAATCCTCCAGCGACTCGATGCCCGCCAGGCACCGCTCGGCCAGGGCGGTGGTTTCCGCGCGGAAATAAGCGGCCTGCTTCTCCTGCGCGCGGCGCGACCAACCCTCCGCCGAAGGGGCCGGCAGCGGGTCCGGGGCGCACAGGGCGCCAAGCGGCAAGAGCGCGCCCAGCAGCAGTGCAAGTGGAAAGTGGCCCGTGATGGCCGGCTTGGCCCATCCCGACGCTGCCACTAATTCCACTCTACCCGCGCGCAGCGCAGCATCCTTCTGCCCCGGAGATGTTCTCTGTTTTGCAAGTGGCTTTTTCATAAAAGTTATTCACAGGGCGGCAGCTTGTGGGAGGCTTGGGTTACGATAAGTAACATATATCTCATGTGATGTA
>Ga0187870_1000222_pt1 | contig 74476 bp, 63 predicted proteins | sample June2016WEW_13_1_3_FD_132974 | JGI IMG/M metagenome (GOLD analysis project Ga0187870, IMG submission 132974) | Peatland microbial communities from SPRUCE experiment site at the Marcell Experimental Forest, Minnesota, USA - June2016WEW_13_150 | ecosystem: Environmental > Terrestrial > Soil >...
ACGAACCGCAGTGATAGACTTGTCCATGACCGCCTCCTTCGTATGTAGCTCTACGCTACCTTCTCCCGATCGTAGCGCAATCTACGATTCTACGCTCGGGGCGGTCACTTCATTATGACTAGGCGAACGGGTCAAGAGCCGAAAAGAGATTCGAGCACTCATGGCAGGCGCGGGCCTTATTATTCGCCGTCAGTTAACAACAGTGCCCTTCATTCTCTATACGTTGGCTCAAAAACTCTAGCCGTTGGGAAGCAAAACTCCCGACAATAGATCACCTTCTGGGTCGATTCGGCGAGCCTCCTTTGCTTTAGCACTCCCTGGCGGGCCAATGACGGCTCTTATTTGCCGCGTGGACTCGCGGATAGGTTTCATCTGTGTCAGTTTTCGCCAGTTATCTGACACCAGTCCGAAATAGCCTGATGTGGGGACAATAATTTAGGGCCTATGGCTGGTTGAGACAGCAAATGCGTAACTCGTCTTATCGTACTGTTTTGCTGCGATCAAAATAGCTGGGCCGTTGCCACTTGAATAACAATCATATTGCAAGGAATTGGCTATAAAACTCCATAATGATATGTTAAATGCATTTGAGCTGTGGTAGTGTGCGTATGGGGACCGTTACGTGGATCTAGAAGATCTCGGCTACGGTGATTGGTTCCGAGCCAAGTTGGGGGAGAACCTAACGGCAGAAACCCGCGTAGCTCGTGTCATTGCGGTTGACCGCGATCGCTACATGATCGGAAGCGCGCTCGGATCTATTCCCGCCGAACTTACAGGCAGACTGGTGTATTATGCTGTGACCATCGAAGACATGCCGTGTGTCGGAGACTGGGTGTTGGTGGACTACTATGACGATAATGCACACGCAGTTGTACACGACATGCTGCCTAGAAGAACCATCCTACGGCGGAGATCCTCGGGCATAAGAGTCGACTACCAGCCAATTGCGGCAAATGTCGACGTTGCGTTCATAGTTCAGTCTTGTGACGTCGACTACAATCTGAATCGGCTTGACAGATACATCGCAATGACGAAGGACGGAGGTATCGACTCGATACTCCTGCTTACAAAGTGCGACCTTGTTGATGGTGCGAACCTAGAAGCAATGATTGCAGAGGTACGGAGAGAGCACAGCATTGATGTAATCCCGCTAAGCAGCGCAACGGGAGCTGGCTACGACCGCTTCAGGGACATTCTAGAGAAGGGGAAAACCTATTGTCTGATTGGGTCTTCCGGAGTCGGCAAAAGCACCATCTTAAACAAACTAGTAGGGAAGGGGGAGTTCGCCACCGACTCCGTGCGAGAGAAGAGTGGCAAAGGTCGACATACGACTACAAGACGACAATTGGTCGTCTTGGACAATGGCGCAATCTTCGTCGACACGCCAGGAATGAGAGAGTTGGGCATGCTGGGCTTCAGCCTTGGAATAGAAGAGAGTTTTGGTGACATCGCCGCGATTGCAGAACGCTGTCGCTTTACTGATTGTACACACACCACTGAAAAAGGGTGCGCGGTTCTCTCAAGCGTAGCAAAAGGCGAATTGACCACCGAGAGGTATAACAGTTACCTGAAACTGATGAAAGAATCAAAGTACTATGAGATGACGTATATGGAGAAACGGAAGAAGGATAAAGCATTCGGAAAGATGGTCAAGAACTACATGAAGTTCAACCAGAAGCAGTAATTGCGGAATGCACTTAACAAATCGTTGCAGTTGTCCCCTAGGACTACGTTACGAAGGCAAGGCATGCGGGCGGAAATTGAACTGTTGCCGTTGGGCTCTGGTCGGCGGGGCAACTGAACTCTATGTTAGCTCCAGGCAACTGGGGGAGGGCCTCAGCAACCATAGAGTGATAAGAAGTGCAATTGGGTGCCGGGTGAAATGATGCTATGATGCATTTTACCCGCTGAATGGGTTCATAAAACCAAGAAGTTTTTCAAGGAGTTGGGCCATGTCTAAACCCCATCTCACACTTGTTGTTGCGTTCCTTGCGTGCCAGTTTCTAGCGCCGACGGCAGCAAGGGCAGGAGACTTCGAGGTAGAGCAGGGGATTGCCTTTTGCCAAGCGGGTCAGGTCGAACTCAAACTCGACTTGGCGTACCCGGTGGGCGGAAAAGGGCCATATCCTGCGCTAATCTATATCTTTGGAAGCGGCTGGGGCTATTGGCCTGCAGGCAGGACCGAATGTCAGTTGGACATCATGAAAGCTGCTGAGCGAGGATACGTTGCGATTGCAATTGACTATCGACAAACAAACATTAAGGAAGGAGGCCAAGTAAAGTATCGGTTTCCCGATCAGCTTCACGATGCAAAGGGCGCTGTTCGTTGGTTGCGGGCTAATGCAGAGAAGTATCATGTCGACCCTGAACATATCGGCGTAGCAGGATATAGTTCCGGAGGACACATAGCCTTGATGCTTGGCTTGACTCGACCCTCTGACGGGTTAGAAGGAAGTTGCGGTGATACTGACTATTCAAGCAGTGTACAGGCAGTAGTTAGCTCAGCTGGACCAACAGAACTGAAGAGCCAATACAATACAGACCCCGACGAGGCGGCCGCAATTGAAGCTCTCATTGGGGGAAATCCTCAGCAGATGGCACTCGAATACGAGAAGGCGAGCCCGGTCTCATACGTATACCGAAATTCTCCTCCAATCCTTACTATTCATGGTGACCTCGACAAGGACGTACCAATAGAGCAGGCATTTCTGCTAGACAGAAGGATGAAAGAACTGGGGGCTTCTCACACCCTTATTATTAGGAAGAACGCAGGACACAATGACTTCACTGCGGAACCAGAAGCATTCGAATTCTTTGACACGTACCTCAAGCAGAAACACTGAAAATCTGCAGAGAAAGCTCCAGCCGTACCACTTAGCTTTGGGACATATCTTCTCAAGCACAGACGTTTACCCGCCGAAGCATGAACTCAGCTATATCGCCGGTATTGATCCTTGTAGTAGCTAGAGCCCCGCGGCCACCATGTCGCCGATCTGGCTGGTTGAAAAGCCCATTTTGCCCGCGGCCATGCTCTTCATCTTCCCGATCACGGCGATCACCGCGCGCTCTATCGCTTCGGCGGCTTTTGCCTGGCCAAGCTGATCCAGCATCATGGCGCCGGCGAGGATCGACGCGACCGGGTTGATGATGTTCTGGCCCGTGTACTTGGGCGCCGAGCCTCCGATGGGCTCGAACATCGACACGCCCTGAGGGTTTATGTTTCCCCCCGCCGCCACCCCCATGCCTCCCTGCACCATGGCGCCCAGGTCGGTGATGATGTCGCCGAACATGTTCTCCGTCACGATGACGTCGAACCACTCGGGGTTCTTGACCATCCACATGGTGGTGGCGTCGATGTGGGCGTAGTCGGGGGTGATGTCGGGGTATTCCTTCGCCACTTCCATGAATGTCCGGTACCACAGGTCCTGCACGTACGTGAGCACGTTGGTCTTGCCCGACATGGTGAGCTTTTTCCTCTTGTTGCGCTTGCGCGTGAGCTCGAACGCGAATCGAATACACCGCTCCACGCCCTTTCGCGTGTAGACCATCTCCTGGAGGGCAACTTCGTCCGGAGTGCCTTTCTTGAGGAATCCTCCCGCGCCGATGTAGAGACCCTCAACGTTCTCCCGCACGATCACGAAGTCGATGTCATCCGGGCCTTTGCCGGCAAGCGGCGTCTCCACGTTCGGGTACAGGCGTACCGGGCGGAGATTGATGTACTGGTCCAGCTCGAAACGGAGGCGAAGGAGGATGCCCTGCTCGAGTATGCCGGGCTTCACGTCGGGGTGTCCGATGGCGCCAAGGTAGATTGCGTCGAACGCGCGGAGCGTTTCGACGCCGCCTTCAGGGAGCGTCTCTCCGGTCTTCAGGTATCGGGCCCCGCCCCAATCGAAATTGGTGAAGGCGAGCGGAAAAGAGAATTTGCGCGAGGCCGCCGTAAGGACCTTGATGCCCTCACGGACGACCTCTGGACCTGTACCGTCGCCGGGGATGACTGCGATCTTGCTCATGTGCGGACATTAGCCGGTGGGCCGGCCCTCTGTCAATGCGGTCGCCTTCCGCTCCTGGCGGAGTTGGCGGAGTCGGCGGTGTTTACCAGGCGCAGTATCCTCCGTCGATGATCAGATCTGAACCCGTCATGTAATCCGACGCCTCGCTCGCCAGATAGACCGCGGCGCCTTGCAGGTCGGTGACCTCGGCCATCCGATGCATCGGGATGAGCGGCATCCAGGCTTCCATCATCTTCTTGCCTTCGGGAGTCGAAATGAGGTTCTCCACGAGGGCGGTCCGCGTGTACCCCGGGCTGATGGAGTTCACGCGGATGCCATAGTGCGCCCATTCGGCGGCGAGGCTCCGCGTCAGGTGGATGACTCCCGCCTTGGACACGTTGTACGGAACCTGGTTCTGCGGAGTGTTGACGATATGGCCGGACATGGACGCGGTATTGATGATCTTCCCGTAGCCGGACTTCTTCATCTCCCGCGCCTCAGCCTGCGCGCACGCGAACACGCCATCCAGATTCAGACGCATCACCTTCCGCCAGATCTCCTCGGTGATGTTCTCCGCGTCGACCCACTGCCCGATTCCCGCGTTGTTGACGCCGATGGTGAGGGTTCCCCATTTCTTCAGCACCGCATCGACCATGCGTCCGACCTCGGCCCGGTCGCTCACGTCCGCGCGCACCGCCAGGGCATCCACGCCCTTGCCCTCCAGCTCCGCCACCACCTCCCGTATGGAGTCCGGCGCGATGTCGACCACCGCCACTGCCGCGCCTGCCTCGCCCAGGGCGTGAGCGAACGCGCGGCCGATGCCCTGCCCGGCCCCCGTGACAAGGGCGACCTTTCCGTTCAAGCGGAACCTCTCCAGGATGGGAGCTGCCTGAGTGACCTGATCCATGACGACCTCCTTCTGTTTCCTTATCCCTTCACGGAACCCGCGGTCAGGCCCTTGACCAGCGAGCGCTGCGCAAACCACCCCAGTACGGACGGGGGAAGGATGACGAGCGTCGAGATGGCGCTCAACTTGGCCCAGAACAATCCTTCCTGCGTCATGAAACTTGCCATATAGACCGGCACAGGTGCCGCGTTCACGTACGTCAGATTGATCGAGAAGAAAAACTCGTTCCATACGAAGATGAACACGAGGAGCCCTATCGACACAATGCCCTGCCGGCACAAGGGGAGGATTGTGCTGAAAAACGACCGCAATCGGGACGCACCGTCCAGATCGGCGGACTCCAGGATTTCCCGCGGCACATCGAGAAGGAATGCCCGTATCATCCAGATCACGATCGGAATGTTGACCCCGGAAAAAATCAGGATCATCCCGCCGAGCGTATCGAGCAGACCGAGCACCCGAAAGAGGAGGAACACGGGGATGATCATGGCCACCGGCGGGAGCAGCGTGGTGGACAGGAACCAGAAAAAGAGATTGTCGGCCTTTTTCAGCCTCCCGAAGACGATGACATAGGACGTGGGGACGCCGATGAGGATGCAGAGTGCCACCGTTGCCACGGAGATGATCGCCGAGTCCTCCAGGTAGCGAAGGATCTGGTGCTGGAGGACGATCCCATAGTTCTGCAGCGTCGGGTGCGCGATCCACAGCGTCGGCGGCACCGCGTCCGCTTCCGCCTTGAAGCTCGTGAGAAGCATGTAGAGAAGCGGGAACGCCCAGATCACGGCGACACACCACGCAAGCGCAATCCGCAATCGACGACGACCCTTGCGCGCGCGGGCCATCATGAGGCGGACTCCGCGAAGCGCCTTCGGAACCAGCGGAACAGCACGGAAATGGCCACTAGCGTGATTGCCACCGTCACCACGGCAAGGGCGGCGGCATGACCGACGTCCCAGCCGAGGAACGCCGTTCGATACACGTAAAAGGGAAGGTTGGCGGAGGAGTAGCCGGGTCCCCCCCGGGTGGTGACGAAGATGAGTCCGAACACCTTGAGCACGAAGATCAACCCGAGCAGGATCGCCACCTCGATATGGTTCATGATGATCGGCAGCCGGATGGAGAGCAGCTCGCGAAACCACCCGGCGCCGTCCACCCGGGCGCTGTCGACGACCTCCACGGAGATACTCCGGAACCCCGCGAGCATGATCAGGACGAAAAACGGGGTCCACTGCCAGACGATGAGGATGATGATGGTGAGCAGCGAATAGACGCCGAAGAAATCGACCGGCTTGATGCCCAGCAGGGACGCGAAGGATTCATTGAAGCCGAAGGAGGAGTTCAGCATCATCGTGCGCCAGATGATGCCGGCAACCGCATCCATCACGAAGAAGGGTGAGATGATCAATGTGCGCACGATGTTCACCCCGGGAAAGTCCTGGTTCAACATGAGCCCGAACAGGATCCCCAGGAGCGTGCAGGCGGCAAGAGAGATCAAAGTGATCAGCGCCGTGTTCAGGACGACGGCGTAGAAATCTCGGGAGACGAGAATGTCGATATAGTTGTTCAACCCCACGAACGTGACCCCCATGTCGGGGCGGACGACTATCCATTGCATGAGGGAGAGCCCGAGGGTGACGAGGATGGGGGCCTGCGTGATGACCGCGACGATCACGATTGCCGGCAATGTGAGGAGCCTGGATCGTGGACGGTTCAATTCATCAAGCATCCCGGCCTCATGAACCTACTTGAGGTACCCGCCCTCGCGCGCAACCCGCAGGGCCGCGGCCTGCGAGTCCGCGAGAGCCGCATCGATGGTTTTCTGTCCCGCGATATACGCCGCGAGCTGCTGGGAGACCGTTTCTCCGAGACTCTGGAACTCGGGGATGGAGACGTACTGCACGCCCACGTAGGGAACCGGTGCGAGAGTCGGGTGCTCGTAGTCGGCGCTTTCAATCGCTGCCAGGACCCTGCGGGCAAAAGGCGCTGCGGCAAGGTAGCTCGGGTTGCTGTACGTGGAGGCCCTTGTCCCCGGGGGGACACGCGTCCAGCCGACCTGGCTGCCGACAAAGGAAATATAGCTCCTGTCTGTGGCCCACCGGAGGAATTTGAAAGCCTCGTTGGGATGCCTGGACGAGGACCCGATGGCGAGCGCCCACGCCCAGAGCCAGCCGTTGTTGCCCTTCCGGGCGGACGGGGCCTGAGCGTAACCGATCCTGCCGGCGACTTTTGAATCCGGTGCTTCCAGCGCCCCCGCGGTTACCGTGGCATCGTACCAGAGCGCGGCCTTGCCGCTCTGCATGATGGCCAGGCACTCGGTGTAGCCGTTCGTTGCCGGGTTGGGCTCCCCCGCGTCGGCAAGGATCTTCTTGTAGAACTCCCATGCCTCACGCATTTGGGGCTCGTCGAACGCGGGATGCCACTGCTCGTCGAACCATCTCCCGCCGAATGCGTTGATCACCGTGTTGAACGGGGCGAGGATTTCTCCCCACCCGGGCAGGCCTCGGAGCACGATGCCGTATGTTCCCTTTTCGATGTCTTTCAGTCTCACCGCGAAATCGTAGATCTGCTTCCAGGTGGGTGCCTCCGGCATTGTGAGGCCCGCGCGCGCGAACAGGTCCTTTCGGTAGAAGACCATGCTGCTCTCGCCGTAGAACGGAAGGGCGTACTGGGCGTGGTTGTACGAAAGCGCGGATCGGATGGACGGGAGCAGGTCCTCCCGGTCGTACTCGTCTCTTTCCGCCTGCGGAAGCCGGGCGAAGAATGGCTCAAGGGAAACGACCCACCCGTTTTTCCCCCAGAACGGAGCGTCATAGGTTCCGATGGTCATGATGTCGTACCTTCCGGAGCCGAGGCCGACGTCTTCAGTGACTTTCTGGCGCAGCTCATTTTCCGGAAGCACGACGAAATTCAATTTGATGTGCGTGCTGCGCGTGAACCAGCTGGAGAGCTGCTGCATGATCAGCATGTCGGGGTTGTTCACCGTGGCCACGGTGAGCTCGACCGGGCCGCTCTCCTCACGCGCCCCGGCTGCGAAGACGGCGGTCGACCCGGCGAGAAGTATGGCAAGTACGGCGAGGGTCCTGCTCATTGGGGGCTTTCATCCAGCCGCGGCCATGCTACCCTGCGTGTCCCGTCAAGAGAAGTTACCCCGGTACCGGTTGACTGCGGAATAGTACTAGTACTCCTTACAAACGACTCTTCAGGGAGTTGGCGAGCTTCATCGCCTGCATGCGGTTGTGCACGTGCAGCTTTGAATAGATCACGCTGACGTGGTTTTTCACGGTCTGCTCGGCGATCGAGAGCTTTCTCGCAATGAGAACATTGTCCGCACCCTCCCCGATGAGGCCAAGGATCTCGATCTCCCGCTTGCTCAGGAAACGGAGGAAGGAGCTCTCTCCGGACGGCATCGGCCGAGTCTCGGCGCCGTCCTCGGGCGAGGCGTCCCCCTCCCGCGTGCGCAGCACCTTGTTGGCGACCTGTGGAGAAATGATGATGGAACCGCTGCAGACGGCGCGGAGAGAGACGATCAATTCTTCCGGGGGGATGTCCTTGAGCAGGTAGCCTGCCGCTCCGTGATTCAGGGCCTCGACGACGTAGACGTCGTCGTCAAAGGTCGTGAGCATGAGGACGTGGATGTCGGGGTACGCCTCACGGATGATCTTTGTCGCTTCCACCCCGTCCATGTCCGGCATGCGCACGTCCATGAGGATGATATCCGGCTGTTTTTCGACTACGAGCCGTATGGCCTCACGGCCGCTCAAGGCGACGCCCACGACTTCGAAGTCCGTGGCGCGCGTTTCGAGCACCGTGCGGAGGCTTTCCACGAACAGGACCTGGTCATCGACGAGCAGGACCCGTGTCTTATTCATCTGTCCTCCTGTGGCCGCAGCGGTATCTCGGCCAGGACGTGGAATCCGAACGGCAGGTTCTCTGCTTTCATTGTGCCGCCGAGCTGGGCAATCCGTTCGGTCATCCCTGCCAGCCCGACCCCCGGGACGATCTCCTTGGAACCCTCCCCATTGTCCGTGATGCTGATCCGCACCGCGCCGTCCACCACCCAGAAGTTTACGGAGATCTCGGTCGCGTTTCCGTGCCGCAGCGCATTCGTCAGGGATTCCTGCACCGTACGATAGACCACATCGTCCACTGCGCCGCCGAAGCTCGGAGGCGCGTTGCCGAAGTGCACGTGCACGGACACTTTCGTTGCTCTCTCGAAGATCCGTGCCACATCGGCGACCCTCCGCATCCCGCTGGACCGCAGGACGGGCGCTTCCCGCAGGTTCCACATGGCACGGCGGGTCTCCAGGAGCCCGCGTTGCGCCTGGTTGCGCGACTTTACCAGGAGGTCCTCCAACCCTTCCTTCCTCCCCTTGGCGAGGTCCGTTGCTGCTTCCATCATCATCTGGATGTTGGTGAGCGTATACCCCACGATGTCGTGCACCTCGCGGGCAATGCGCTTGCGTTCCTGTTCCTCGGTTTCACTCTGTACGCGCGTGGCGAGTTCCTGGAAATCCACGTTCGCCTCCGAAAGCGCCTTGACGGTACGGTCGATCCGCAGCATCTCCTCCTGCTGGCTTCGTATCATGTGACCCCGCGATCCCACAAGACCCGCGAGCCAGGTCATGAAGACAAGGTAGAGGCCGAAGAGAACCGCATACACCGGCGGCGCGCCTTCGACCCTCACGCCCCATGCAACAAGCGGCCAGTGGATGGACGCGAGCACAACGGAATAGCCGAGTGAGATCACCGTGGCAATGATCCCCTGCACCTCCGTCATTGTTACCCAGATGAACACGGTTCCCAGCACGGCCCCGGTTGTCAGCTCGGGGCCCTGGGGGACGCCGATGACCACTTCGACCATCATCGCGCAGAGAAGAACGACCACCCGATACACATTTTTCCGGAAGCGCCGCACGATCAGCAGGAGCATCGTCGCGAGGCACAAGAGGACGTAGAATTGCGGGAGCCAGACCGGTCGGAGCGCGGGATCGCGAAACGTGAAGAAAAACAGCAGGCCGGCCATGCTGTGACCAGCGAGAATGGTGCCTAGACTGGGCGCTCGGGCCGCGATCCATGGTCGTAATTGCATAGAGCGCACTTCATCAACGACAGGAGGATAGCACAGCCCCGGTACTAGTACAATTCTTGCAAACTTCGGTACCCCGGTAACTTCCAGGCTCTGGTACTCGGCACTACTATCCTGGCAGCAGGCTGGGATCACGGCCTGCCCACGTCTCTCGAGGAGGAGGAGTATTATGAAGAGAGTTTCAGTTTTTCTGGCGTGCATAATGTGCCTGTCGCTGTTCCTGGTCTCGGGCGCGCAAGCCTTTGCGGACGTGACCATCAACATCGCGCTGGCGAACAATCCTATTTCCCAGGCCCTGTCGAGGATTGCAAAGGACAAGTACAAGGCCGAGGGCGTGACGGTCAACATCGCGGTCCTGCCGGAGAACGACCTGCGGCAGAAGCTCACCACGGAAGCTTCAACGGGCGGGACGACCTACGACATGTTCTTCTTCGGCCCCTATGAGGCCAGCAACTGGGCGAAGAACGGGTGGCTTGAGAATCTGGAGCCCTATTTCAAGGCGCTGCCGGCAAGCAAGCTTGCCTGGTATGACCGGGCGGACCTCATCCAGGGAATGGTGGGGTCGGTCTCGCTCAACGGAGAGGCATATGCCATCCCGTTCTACGGGGAGAGCTCGTTCATTATGTACAATAAGGCGCTCTTCGCCGCGAAGAACCTGAAGATGCCGGACAACCCTACGTGGGACGAGATCTATGTCCTGGCCACGAAGATCAACGATCCTGCCAAGGGAATCGTCGGAATGACCATGCGCGGCGCCCCCGGCTGGGGCATGAGCGGAGCCCCATTCGTCACGATCGTCAACGCGTTTGGCGGCCGGTTCTACGACATGGACTGGAAAGCGACCGTCGACACGCCTGAGCAGAGAGCCGCGTGGCGGATGTACAAGAAGATCCTTCGCGATGCGGGCCAGAAGGACATCCTTTCCTACACCTACAACGAGTGCATCGCGCTCATGCAGTCAGGCAAGTGCGGCATCTACTATGATGCAACCTCCATTGCCCCGCCCCTGGAATCCGCGGGATCAAAGGTGAAAGGCAAGGTCGGGTATGCAATGCCGCCGCACCAGAAGATGCGGACCAATACGGCATGGCTGTGGAACTGGTCCATGGGCATCAACCCCAAGAGCGATGACGACAAGAAGCAGGCGGTGTTCGACTTCATGCTCTGGGCAACCTCCAAGGATTTCATCAAGATGACGGTGGACCTGGACCCGACTGGATCGAGCACGCCGCCGGCCTCCCGGTCCTCCACGTACAAGCTTGCCGCGTACCGGAGCGCCCCCTACGCGACAATGACTCTCAAGACGCTCGAATCCACGGATTTCACCCACCCGACGCTGGAGCCGGTTCCCTATGTCGGGCTGCAGTACATCGCGATCCCCGAATTCGCTGACGCGGGCACGCAAATGACCCAGTACCTTGCCGACTACGTGGTTGACAAGATCAGCCTGGATGAAGCAATACAGAGGACAAATGATCTGTTCAACCAGGTCGCGAAGGACGGGGGATACCAGAAATAGGGACGACTTCCTCTTAGTGAATCATTGCCGGGCCGGGGCCCTGCGTGGGAATCCGGCCTGGCCTCTCCATCTCCGCAGTCCCGCGAAATTCAGAACCGAGAGGGTGTGACGGTGACAAAGAAGAAGCACGATCTGGCGTTTGTCCTGCCGGCCATCCTTTTCGTCGCGATCATGACGCAGGTCCCATTCGTTCTCACGGTCATCTATTCGACCCTGAGGTGGAACCTCGCTCGCCCCGACCTGCCGGTCAAGTTCATCGGCTTCGACAACTACCTTTTCTTTCTCAGGGTTCCCCATTTTCCCGCCATTCCCGAGTTCTACGCAATTGTCTGGCAGACGATCCTCATCACGGGCCTGACGCTTGGCCTGTGCGTCGTGACGGGATTCATGGTGTCCATTCTTCTGGACAACCCCGTCCCCGGGGTGAATATCGCCCGCACGCTCATGCTGGGCCCCTTCTTCGTCATGTCCACCGCAAGCGGGGTCATCTGGAAATCGACGATCTTCAACACGACCTTCGGCTGGTACGGCGTGGCCATGAAAGCTCTTGGGCTCAATTCGGTGGACCTGCTGAGCTACCATCCCATTTTCGTGATCGTCCTCCTGTTCTGGTGGCAGTGGATGCCCTTCTTCGTCCTGGTGATCCTTGCCGGCCTGCAGGGCATCCCGGTGGACCTCAACGACGCCATGCGCATCGACGGGACGAACTGGCTGCAGTCGACATTTCTCGTCAAGCTGCCCCTGATCACCAACCACATGCGTGTCGCAGTGATGCTCGGCCTGGTCTTTGTGGTGAAGGAGTTCGGCCTCATCCTCGTGACTACCGCCGGCGGCCCCGGCACCCGTTCCTACACGCTGCCCTACGCGGTGTACATGCAAATCTTCAATGCATCCAACGTCGGGAGGGCGGGAGCCCTCGCCGTTTTCACGGTCGTCCTCACGCTGCTCGCGGTCAATATCCTGTACCGGTCCTTGAAGCGGCGCAGGGCGGCCGAGGCGTGAGGGAGGGAGGGACCATGAATCGAGCACACCCGCGGCCGGGATGGGGACGATCCGCCAGAGTCAGGAAAAACGTGCGGATCGCCGCGCTGTCGGTCCTGATCTACGCCGTGGCGATCATCTACGTGTCCCCGATCCTTTACATGTTCATTTCAGGGTTCAAGACGGAATACCAGGCGGTCAATCCAGGGCTCATTTTCAACCCCACACTGGAGACCTTTAAAAAAGTCCTGAGCGACTCAAGCATGTATGGATACCTGAGGAACTCCCTGTTCCAGGTCGTGGTCGCCACAACCATCTGCCTGGCCCTGGGCGTTCCGGCGGCGTTCGTGCTGGTGTTCGGCAAGCTCCGCAAGAAGGATACCCGCGACAAGATACACGCGTGGTTCATTACTACGATCCTCCTCCCGCCCGTCGCCGTCCTCATTCCCCTGTATACCTGGTACCAGGCATTCAACCTGAACAAGACCCCGATAGGGCTCCTGATCGCGTACGTCGGCTTCCACGTGCCGATTGTCGTGTGGATGGTGCATTCCTTCTTCACGGACGTCCCCCTCGAGATCATCGAGGCATCCGGCATAGACGGATGCACCCGTTTCCAGCAGCTCGTATTCGTCGCGATGCCGCTCGTGAGGACCGGCATCATCTCCGCCGGCCTGCTGGTCGCGGTGTTCATCTGGAACGAGTTTTTCCTGGGCTTTAACCTGACATCGAACACCACGGCGACGCTGCCGGTGTACATGGCGCGCTTCCGCGAGCAGCAGGGGATGTTCATCGCCCAGCTCTCCGCGTCCTCCACGATCGCCATCCTGCCCGCGATCGTGGTGGGGTGGATGACTCAGAAATCGCTCGTCAAAGGCCTCACGCAGGGCGCGGTGAAAGGATGATTCCATGAAGGCAGCTTTCATCGAAAAGCCGGGTGAGATCGCCGTGAAGGAGATTCCCGTCCCCGCCGTGGCGGATGACGAGGTGTTGATCGAGGTAAAGGCGAGCGGAATCTGCGGCACCGACATCCATATATTCCGCGGCGAATACCTCGGTACCTACCCGGTCATACCGGGACACGAGTTCTCCGGCATTGTCACGGCCATAGGCGCGCGGGTGACCCGTTTCAAGCCCGGCGACCATGTTGCCGTCGAGCCGAACATTTCCTGCGACAATTGTCCCGCCTGCCTGTCGAACCGCCAGAATTTCTGCGAGAAGTGGAACGGGGTCGGCGTGACCCTCCCGGGGGGCATGGCGCAGTTCGTGGCCGCTCCCGAGAAGGCGGTATTCGACATCGGAGCCCTTCCCTTCGCCGCCGGCGCCTTCGTGGAGCCGCTCTCGTGCGTGCTCCACGGCGTGCAGCGAACGGGGTTCTCCCTCGCCGACCGGGTGCTGATCCTGGGCGCGGGCCCGATCGGCATCCTGCTGCTGAAAGCGATCATGCTGGAAGGCGCGAGCTTGATCACCTCGATAGACAAGAACCCGGCCCGGCTCGAGCTTGCACGCGCGTCGGGCGCCGTCCAGACCGCCTCATCCTTCGACGGCCTGCCGGAGGACGGCTACGATGTGGTCGTGGATGCCACCGGGGTGCCTGCGGTGATGGAGAAGACCCTCGCGTTCGCGCGCAGCGGGGGCCGGGTCCTGCTCTTCGGCGTGCCGCCGCGCACAAGCAGGATTTCGTTCGACGCGTTTACGATTTTCCGCAAGGGTCTCACGATCCTCTCCTCCTACACGTCGGTGCGGAACTCGATCCAGGCGGTGCGTCTCCTGGGAAGCGGGAAGATCGACGTTTCCTCCCTCGTCTCCCATGAGCTGCCCCTCACGGGTTTTCGCCGGGGAATCGAGCTGATCGAACAGGGGAAGGACGGAGTGCTGAAAGTTCTCATACGGCCCGACGGCCTATAACGGGAGCTGCGTTTCACCCTGGACGAGCCACTGCACGACCTCGCCGGCCACACGCCCGCCCTCCTCCCCGGCGAGGATGAGGTGTTCGCCGTTCTCGATGACCAGGTGGCGCTTTCTTGCGGCGGAGATTCTCTTCTCGATCAGCGGGATCACGGAGACGGGCACGCTTCCGTCCGCGTCGCCCACTATGGTGAGGGTATCCGCCGTTACTTTTGAAAGAGACCGCCTGGCCATGCGCTTCATATGGAGGAGTGACGCAGCCTGGCGGGAATACCTCCACTGCCAGTATTCCCTTGCGAGGACCGCATAGTCAGGATCGTCGAAACCTTCTTTCGGCACATAGGGCCAGCGCATGCGTCTGATGAAAAGCCTCATGAACGGCGCGATCGCCAGAAGAGGATTCTTCGTCCGCAGGGCGGGCGCCAGGAGCACGAGGCGCCTCACGGGAAACCGCGCGGCCAGCAGGACCGCGATAATGCCCCCCATCGAGAACCCGACGACGTGAACGGTCTGGCAGCGCGCCCTCAGGTCGGCATACGCGTCCACCGAGGCGCGAAGCCAGTCACGCCATCCCGATTGGAGGAAATCCCTCCCGTTTGTGCCATGCCCGGGGAGCCGCGGAACACTGACCGTGAGGCCGCTGCCCTGCAGGCGGCCTCCCAGATCGGCAAGATCGCGCGGGGTGCCGGTAAACCCGTGTATGAGAAGGGCGCCGACTTTCCCGCCGGGAAGACTGAGCGGAAGGGCGGTGGGGAGCGCCGTGGTGTCCTGCGGAATCCCGTGAAGCCTCATCTCCCCAGACTATAGCACAAAGTTGACGTTCTCATTTTGTTTATCCATATTCCTACAAAAGGAGATTCGCATATGTTGAAAAAGAGTTTTCTGCTGGTTCTTGCATTGTTCACGGTACTTGTTGCCGGCGCGTTCGCGGAGGATCCCTGGATGGTTCTGCCGCCGACCCCCACGCTGCCGGCTGCGGCAAAGAGCGGCTACGCCCCGGTCAACAATATCAAGATCTGGTATGCCGAGTTCGGAAAGGGCGCCCCGGTCATACTCCTGCACGGAGGGCTCGGCAATTCCAACTACTGGGGCTTGCAGGTTCGCGCCCTGTCCAGCCGCTACCTGGTCATCGTCATGGACAGCCGAGGGCACGGCCGCAGCACCCGGGACGAGCAGCCCTATGGCTACGATCTTATGGCGTCCGACGTTCTTGCCCTCATGGACTACCTCAAGATTCCGAAGGCCGCCATCGTCGGCTGGAGCGACGGAGCGATCCTGGGCCTGGATATCGCCATCAACCATCCCGAGAGACTGACCAAGCTCTTCGCTTTTGCCGCAAACTCGGACCCGAGCGGTGTAGCCGATATCGGCCAGAGCCCCGTGTTCAATGCCTATATCGCACGGGCGGAGAAGGAATATGAGAAGCTTTCCGCCACACCGACCGAGTACAACTCATTCCTGGAGCAGATCTCGAAAATGTGGGAGACCCAGCCCAATTTCACGAAGGAGCAGTTGAACGCCGTCAAGGTGCCGACGTGGATCGTCGACGCTGACCACGACGAGGCGATCAAGCGGGACAACACGGAGTTCATGGCCGCCCAAATTCCAGGCGCCGGTCTGCTTCTGCAGCCCCGGGTCAGCCACTTCTCATTCATACAGGATCCTCAGCAGTTCAACGAGAACGTGCTCCACTTCCTGTCATTCCTGCCGGACGCGCGCTGAGCGCGCGCCGAGCCAGGGCCGATCGGCGACCGGGCGTGAACCCGCCGCCTCTCGCCGCCTGGAATCGTGCTGTTGTCCTGTCGAGTCTTGACACGGATCGCGGAGCCCCGTCACAGTCTCGATGGGCTCCGCCCGGATTTCAGAGAAGGGGGCATCCGCAGATGCAGCCGCCGTGGACCAAGAACGTGGACTATTCCGTGAAACCCATCTTTGTCTGTTGGGAAACCACAAAAGCCTGCCTCCTGTCCTGCAGGCACTGCAGGGCAACGGCGATACGAAACAGCGTCCCGGGGGAGCTCGATCATGAGACGGGGATAAAGCTCATCGATCAGCTCCTGGAGTTTGGAGATCCCTATCCTGCCCTGCTCCTGACAGGTGGGGATCCCCTCATGCGCCCGGATGTCTTCGACCTGATCAGGCACGCCGCGGACCGCGGTATCTACACGGCGGTCGCGGCGAGCGTCACGCCGGCGCTCACCCGGGAGAGTATCGAGCTCATGAGAGAGCTCGGTGTGGAGATCATGTCCGTGAGCCTGGATGGAGCTTCCGCGGAAATCCACGACAAGATCCGGGACATTCCGGGGACCTGGCGCGCCACCCTTGAGGCAATTGAGATCGCCAAATCCTGCGGCATGAGGCTCCAGGTCAACACGACCGTCATGAGAAGCAACCTGCGCGACCTCGCCGACATTTTCCATCTGGCCAGAGAGCGGGGCGCGGTTGCATGGGAAGTCTTCTTCCTGATTCGCACAGGGCGGGGATCGTCCCTGGAGAATCCCGAACCGGGGCAGTGCGAAGAGGTCGCCCACTTTCTCTACGACGCAACGAGGTATGGCATCCCGGTGAGAACCTCCGAGGGACCTCATTTCAGGCGCGTTGCCATCGAGCGCCAGAAGGGCAGCGAGACGCCGCACGGGGAATTGTACGGCCACCTCGCCGACCGGCTGCGGCAGCTCGAGGGGGCGCCGAGGAGCGCGCCCCTCCTGAGGGTGAACGCAACCGGTGACGGGAAAGGGATCATTTTCATCGGACATGACGGGGAAGTCTACCCGAGCGGGTTCCTGCCCCTGTCACTGGGAAACGTGAAGGAAGGAAATCTCAAGTCGATCTACACGACGCACCCCCTGCTCGTCGGGATGAGAAACCCGGCGAATCTCAAGGGGCGATGCGGCGCGTGTGAGCACAAGGTGATATGCAGCGGTTCGAGATCCAGGGCGTACGCGGAGTTCGGGGATCCCTACCAGGAGGACCCGGCCTGTCCCTATATCCCCTCGAACGTAAAAGCCCGGACGGCTGCCGCTCCTGTCTGAATGCAGCACGCACACCTGTTCACCGGCGTTTCAGATCTCACGGGGGAAGCGATCATATGATAGAGAAGGAACAAGGTTCTATACGGCCGGACCTGGCCACGGGAGCGCCGACAAGACGGGTCTTTCCCGTCAATCTGCTCCTCGACGGCCGGAAATCGCTCGTGACGGGCGGCGGCAGGATTGCGCTGGACAAGGTTCGATTGCTCCTGGACGCCGGTGCCGACGTGAAGGTTGTCAGCCCGGAGGTGTGCGAGGATTTCGAGACGCTGCCGGAGAAAAGCGCCGTTGCCTTCCTGAGGCGCGAGTTCACCGAGGCGGATCTCGAGGGCATCTTTCTGGTCTTTGCCGCTTCCGAGGACCGAGTGCTCAACAGCCGGGTCATCGACAGCTGCCGCTCCCGGGGCATCCTCTGCTGTTCGGCGGACGGCAACTGGGCAACGGGAGACTTCTCCCTCCCCGTGATACTCCGCAAGGACGATCTCACGGTCACCCTCTCCACGGGCGGGCGCGCGAGCAGGCTGTCGCGGATGATCAGGGAGCATCTGTCGCGCCACATCGAACACGCTGAATCGGCTTCCGTTCTCGTCATTGGCACCAGCCATGAATACCTCTCGATCGACAGGAGAGAGCCGTATCATCTCGTCGGCCAGCGCCTGGAGCAGACGGGAATAATGCTGATGCAGCTCGTCGGCGTCCAGGAGTTCATCCTGTTGAATACGTGCAACCGCATCGAGCTCCATGCGGTTGTCTCCGACAAGACCGACATGACGGGACTCCTGGCGCGGGTGCTGGGATTCGACAAGCTGCGGCCGCAGGACTACTACGTCAAGCGCCAATATGATGCATTCGCGCACTCCGCGATGCTGAGCGCCGGGCTCTTCTCGCAATCCCCCGGGGAGTATCACATCGTTTCCCAGGTGAAAGAGGCCCTGGGGTACGCGGTGCGCGCCGGTTGGGCGCGCGGCGTCATGCAGGAGTGGGTCGCCACGGCGCTCCACGTCTCCAAGGATATCCGCCACACGACCGGGCAGTTTCTGAAGGACCTGGAAATCGAGGACATGTGCATGGGCTACCTGCGGGCCAGGCGTGCCGACCTGGGCAGCGCGCGGATACTCGTGCTGGGCTCCGGTGTCGTCGGGTCGACGATCGTCGAAAAGCTCGTCCGCATGGGTCAGGGCTGCGACTGGTGTTACCACGTCAAGCGGCCGGAGCTGCAGGGGTCATGGGCCGGGAAAGTCACCCTCTGCGCAATGGACGACTTTCGGACCATCCTTTCACGAGCAGATGTGATCGTCTGCGCCACGTTCAGCCCCCACCTCGTCTTGACGCAGGAGCACGCGCCCATGTTCGATTCCGGCAGGAAGGTATCGATCGTTGACCTGACAATGCCGAGAAACGTCGATCCGGCGCTGGGCAGGTCTGCGCCGAACGTGACGGTTGCAGACCTCGAGGATCTGAAGGAATGGTATGACGGCGCTGCCGTCGATATGGAGAAGGCTCTCACGCTGAGCCTCCAGCTCGTGGAAGAGCATAAGAGACTGTACGAGAAACTGGCCGGGAGACTGCTGCCCGCCTCGTAGTGCGCCGCGGTAGGCCGCGGATTCTGGGCGCCGCGGTAGGCCGCGGATTCTGGGCGCCGCGCGCCGCGCCCGGCTCCTCCTAGCCGAAGGCGAGCTCCGCGGCCTTCAAGGTGGCTTCCACCTCCGCCGGACCGTGCGCGGTGGAAACGAAGCCCGCTTCGAACTGCGACGGCGCAAGGTAAATGCCTTCTTCGAGCATCCGCCTGAAGTATCGGGAGAACCGGCCCGTGTCGGATTTCCTGGCGCTGTCCCAGTCCGTGACCGGTTCACCGCTGAAGAACAGGCCGAACATCGAGCCGGCGTGGCTCACCTGGAGGGGCACCCCGGCCGCGCGCCCCGCGCGGGATAACCCCTCTGCGAGCTCGCGCGTCGTCTTCTCCAGACGGCCCCAGACTCCCGGAATGACAAGCTCCTTCAAGGTTGCGATCCCCGCGCTCATGGCAAGAGGATTCCCCGAGAGGGTTCCTGCCTGGTACATCGGACCCGCCGGCGCGACCAGCTCCATGATGTCCCGGCGTCCGCCGTAGGCGCCCACGGGCAGACCGCCTCCAATGACCTTTCCCAGAACAGAGAGATCGGGGACGACCCCGAACAGCGCCTGGGCGCCGCCCGGGTGAACGCGGAACCCGGTCATCACCTCGTCGAAGATCAAAAGCGCGCCGTCGGCCTTTGTCACCGCTCTCAGCCCCTGCAGAAAGCCCGGCGCCGGAAGGACCACACCCATGTTCCCCGCGACGGGTTCCACGATCACCGCCGCGATTTTTCCCCGCTGACGGTCAAAAAGCTCCTCCACGCCGCGCAGGTCGTTGTACGCGCAGGCCAGGGTGTCCGCGGTGACCGCAGCCGGCACGCCCGGTGAATCCGGCAGGCCGAGCGTTGCCGCCCCCGACCCGGCCTGCACGAGCAGCATGTCGGCGTGGCCGTGATAGCCTCCGGTGAACTTGACGATCTTGTCCCGGCCCGTATACGCGCGGGCCAGGCGCAGCGCGCTCATCACCGCCTCGGTCCCTGAGTTGACGAACCGGATCATCTGCACGCTCGGCATGAGCCCGCGGACCAGGCGGGCGAGGTCCAGCTCCAGCGGGCTCGGCGCGCCGAAGCTCGTGCCGCGGGACGCCGCCTCAACGATCGCGGCGAGGACGCGCGGATGCGCATGCCCCAGCACCAGGGGTCCCCACGAAAGGACATAGTCGATGTAGCGGTTGCCGTCGACGTCGAACAGCCAGGGCCCCGCTCCGCGCTCGATGAACAGGGGCTCGCCGCCGACCGCCTTGAATGCCCGTACGGGAGAATCGACTCCCCCGGGAAGAAGCGTGACGGCTTCCGCGAAGAGCGCGCGGGACTTTTCGACATTCAACGGCGATTTCGGTGACATCACGAGTGAACTCCTTGTTTTGCGAAATGTCCCAACGCGCTCGATGCTGCCCGGACTCCGGATTCCACGCATTGGGGAATTCCGACGCCGCGGTAAGATGAACCGGCAAGGAAAAGCCCGGGAAACCTTGCGGCACGCTCGTTGATGGCCTCTACGCGCCGGACGTGACCGACCGTGTACTGCGGCATTCCGCGGTCCCACCAGTGAAGCTGCTGGAGCAGAGGGGCGGCAGTGATGCCCATCGTGGCCGACAGCTCATCGCGGGCAATCTTGAAAATCTCCGGAGCGGCCCGGCCCCGCAGGTCCCTTCGGCCGAACCGGCCGGCCATGAGCCGAAGCAGGACATGGTCCCGGGGCGCCCGGCCTTCCCACTTCTGCGAGCTCCAGGTGCAGGCAACCAGGTCGCTGCCCTCGACGCTCGGGATCAGGTAGCCGTAGCCGTCCAGGGGGTGCGCAATATCTGCCCGCCGATAGGCGAGGTGGATCACGATCGTGGAGGCGAAGGGGATCAGGCCGAGCATTTCCTGCATGCCGGCATCCAGGGGCGCAAGCAGCCGCGCGGCCTCGTGCGCCGGGGTGGCGATGATGAGCGCATCGGCTACACGCTCCTCACCGCCGGAGACCTCGATCACGTAGCCTCTCCCACGCCGCGTGATGGATTCAGCCGCAGCCCCCCGCAGAATCGTGATCCCGGTGAGCCGCCTTTCCAGCGCGCGGACAAGCTCCGTCGTCCCCTTCGTGAACGTGAGAAACGGTGGACCGGTCCCGGCGCCCGGTTCGGTGGTCCGGCGCGGCGGAGGGACAATCGCTTCACGGCTCAACAGGCGCGCGTCCCCCGCGTGAATGCCTCCCACCAGGGGCTCTACGAGAAGCTGGAAGGCTTCCTCGCCCCATCGGCGGATCATGAAGGACGCCACGGATTCATCGTCTTTCCCCGTCCCTGCCAGAAGGTCCCCATTCTCCCGGACCCGTTTTTTGCCTGCCTCCGAGAGGAGGGGACTGGCGGCAAGGGCCGCGGAGTCCATTGGCACCATGCCCGAGAAGCCTTCAGGCAGGGGAAACAGGGCGTGGCCGTGCATGATGAAGGAAGGCGACTTCCGCGGGGTCCGGGGGATCAGGCCGTCCGCGATCCCCAGCTCCCTGCAGAGCTGCAGGGCCTCCGGCCTCGTCGTGAGGAAGCTGTCAGGACCCTGCTCCAGGAGGAAGCCGTCGATCGCGTCGGTGAGGATCTTCCCGCCCAGCCGTTCGTCGCGCTCGATGAGCGTGACGTCCGTCTCGGCCCCCGACCGTGACGCCTTCCAGGCCGCCGCAAGGCCGGAGATGCCTCCGCCGATGATAACGAGCTTCTTCATGCGTCCGGCAGGTCACGGGTGAAGCCTGCTTCGCGCGCCCGGGCAGTCACCGCCTGTGCGAGCGCCTCGATGAACAGGGGGTCATCGTTGAGAGAGGGCGGCCGCTCCATGCGGATGCCGACCGCGTTCGCCCTCTCATGGGCCTCAACATCGACGTCGTAGAGGACCTCCACGTGGTCGGAGACAAAGCCCACGGGGACGCACACGACTGCCCGCACGCCCTGTTGTGAAAGCTCGGTGAGATGATCCGGCAGGTCCGGGCCCAGCCACGGTTCGGGGCTCTTGCCCGCGGACATGTAGCTCCAGGACCACTGCGCCGGGGCGAGCCCGGAGCGAAGGGCGACCTGCCGGGCGGTTTCCCGAAGCTGGGCGTCGTAGGGGTCGCCTTCAGCGATCACCCGTGAAGGAAGGCTGTGGGCGCAGAAGACGACATGCACACGGCCGCGTTCGTCGGCGGGCCACCGCTCCATGCCTTCGACCACCCTGCGGGCGAGCGCGTCCAGCAGGGGCGGGGAGTCGTGGTAGCTTTTCACGAAGGCGAACTCGATCGATGTCCCGTACAGCTCCTGGCCGATCGTGATCTTCTGGAAGTAGCGCTCCGTGTTCATCGTGCTGTAGTGCGGGGCGAGGACGATGCCGACCGCCCTCGTGATTCCCTCCTGCGCCATGGCTGCCACCACGTCCTCGATCCATGGCGACCAGTGCCGCATGCCGAGGTAGCAGCGGTACACTGCCGGGTCCAGCCGCGCCGAGAGGGCCGCGAGCTGGGCAAGGCTTCGGGCGCGCAGCGGGGAGCTGCCGCCGATGAGGCGGTAGTGATCCGTGATCTCCTCCACGATCGCGCGGGAGGTCGTCCGGCCCATTCGGACGTCGGCAAGGTAGCCGGGGACGTCCTCCAGCGAGTCCGGACCGCCGTAGGCCATGATCAGCACGCCGACGGGCGCATTCATTTTGTGTCCCTGTTCCACGTGTGCACGTGATCAACCAGTCTGGCCACCGCATCCATCGGCGTCTGGGGAAGGATCCCGTGGCCGAGATTGAACAGGTGCCCGCTGCCGCCCGCCGAGGCGAGGATGGTCTCGATCCTGGGCTGCAGCACCCGCCAGGGGGCGAGGAGCGCGACGGGATCGAGGTTGCCCTGGATGGCCTGATTCGAGCCGATTCTGCTGCGGTAAAAATCTATGGGCATCCTCCAGTCGACTCCGACCACATCTCCTCCGCACGCGGCGACCTCTTCGATGTACGCCGCGGTGCCCGTGCTGAAATTGATGACGGGAACTCCCGCTGCCTTCACGGCGGAGAAAAGCTGCAGGTTGTAGGGCTGGACGTCGCGCACGTAGTCATCCCTGCCGAGGGCGAGGCCGGCCCAGGAGTCGAACACCTGCAGCGCGGAGGCCCCGGCGCGCGCCTGGGCTTTGAGAAAATCGGAGAGGACAGTGACCAGCTTGGACATCAGACGCCGCCACGCCGCGGGCTCGGCGTGCATCAAGGCTTTCGTTTTTTCGTAGTTCCTGCTCCCCGACCCGTCGATTGCATAGCTGGCAAGGGTAAAAGGGGCGCCGCTGAAACCGATGAGCGGCGTGCCGCGGGAGCGCAGCTCATTGCCCGCCAGGGTGATCGCCTCCAGGTGCGCAGCCAGCGTCTCCGCGGCGGGGGGAACCGCCAGCACGTCGATGTCGCGAGTGCGGGAGATCGGGTTGGTGATGCGCGGGCCTTCCCGGTCTCCGTCTCCGAACACCACGGAAAGACCCATGCCGGCGAGCGGCGGGAGGATGTCCATGAAGATGATCGCCGCGTCCAGCGGGAAGCGCTTCAGGGGCTGGAGGGTCGCCTCGACGGCGAGCTCGGGCACCGAGAGGAGCTCCTTCATCGAATGGCGCTCTCTCAGGGCGCGATACTCGGGAAGATACCTGCCCGCCTGGCGCATGAGCCAGACCGGCGTGTGCGGCACGGGCTCGCGGCGGCAGGCCTTCAGGAAGGCGGAAGCGCCGGCAGGTTCCTCCGTGACGCCGCTCACGAGCGAGCCGCCTGCCACGCCACGCGGCCGACGAAAAAGGGGCCCAATCTGTCGAGATAGCGCGAGGTCTGTCGCGTCTTGCGCATCCGCTGGACGACCGCGGAAAGGGGGAAGAGCTCTGCGCCGAGGAGCCCGATGACAAAATCGTTGTCGTCCTTCGACAGGCCGTGGCATGCAAGACGGATATCGTGCGCCACCCCTGCTTTCCCGAAGATCTGGCCCACGCCCCCGTGCTCAGCGAGGACGGCGCGCTGTTCTTTTTCCGCAAGCTCTTCGAAAGCTCCCGATCGGCGAAGCGGGTACCATATGGCCCAGGGGAGCTCGGGGCTGCACAGCCTGCCCTTGGGCCGGGAAATGAGCGCCTCCTCGAGGTCGGCTTCCCATCCCATTGAGTAGGTCCGTCCGAGCATGGTGAGCTCCTCTCGAAACCGCAGGCCCGAAAAGGCGCTGTGGGTGACGAGGGGACGGACGGTCCCCAGGAAATAGCCGGGGTCCTCGTCGAAGGTGAGGAGGCCGATCCCTGTCGGATCGTTCAGGTCCTCGTAGAGCACTCCCTGAATGCCGCGGCTGCGCAGAAGCTCGACGAGCGGACGGCTGTCGCTGCAGCCGCTGAAGACGAGGAGCTGGACGAAAAGACGGCGGGCAAGGGTCTGCGCCTCCCCGTTCCGCGCCCGCCCCTTCTCATTCAGGTCGAGAACCGGGGCATGCGGCTCGCCCTGGTCCGGGTGGCCGGGGCTCATTCCTTCAGCCATCGGGCCGCCTCCTTTGCGTGGTAGGTGATGATGAGGTCCGCGCCGGCGCGCCGTATCCCGGTGAGCGCCTCCCGCACCGCCGCCTTCTCGTCCAGCCAGCCGTTTGCCGCCGCGGCTTTCAGCATCGCATATTCGCCGCTGACGTTGTACGCAACCAGGGGATGAGCAGGGAAACGTTCGCGGAGAAGGCGGATCACGTCGAGGTAGGGGAGCGCGGGCTTCACCATGAGGAAGTCCGCTCCCTCCTGGACGTCGAGCGCGGCCTCGCGGAGCGCTTCTCGCGCGTTTGCGGGATCCATCTGGTGGCTGCGCCGGTCGCCGAATTTCGGCGCTCCCTGTGCGGCCTCACGAAACGGCCCGTAGAACGCAGAGGCATACTTCACGGCATAGGACATGATCGGAACGTGGGCAAATCCACCTGTGTCGAGGGCACCTCGGATGGCTTTCACCATGCCGTCAATCATGCCGCTGGGCGCCACGATGTCCGCGCCTGCCTCCACGTGCGAAAGGGAAATCCGCTGAAGAACCTCAAGAGTTTCCGCGTTCAGGAGGTACCCCTCCGGCAGGGATGGAACGGGGCGCGGCACACCGGTGTTCAGGATGCCGCAGTGGCCGTGATCGGTGTACTCGCACATGCACACGTCGGTGATGATCACGAGGCCCGGGCACCTGTCCTTGACCGCCGCGATGGCGCGCGGGATGATGCCGTCCTTTGCGTGGCTCTCCGATCCGCGGGCATCCTTTGCTGCGGGAATGCCGAAAAGGAGCACTGCGGGGATGCCGAGACTGGCTGCTTCCCGTGCCTCCTCGGCCAGATTCTCGACGGAAAGCTGGAATACCCCCGGCATGGATTGCACCGGATTTCGAACGCCCCGGCCGTGGACCGCAAACAAAGGGTAGATCAGGTCTTCGGGGGAAAGAGAGGTTTCCCTGACCATCGCCCTTACGCCGGGAAGCACGCGCAGCCGCCGCGGCTGGGAGGCCGGGGACATTGCCACGGCGCTCATCGCGTCCCGCCGCGTATGCGCGCGAAATGCCGACCCAGGGAAGCGATGAGCCCTTCCGTGGTGTGGGCCGCTGCTTCCACGTCGACGTGAAGGCCGCGGTCGCGCGCGGTCGACGCCGTTGACGGGCCGATGCACGCGATGACCGCGCGGCGCGCGAGCAGGGCAAGACGGCTTCCCTCGGGGGCCTGGCTGCACCAGGCATTGACCGCGGAGCTGCTGGCAAAGAGAACCGCGTCCACCCCGCCGTCCAGGAGGGAGAAATCCTCTGCCGAGAGCGTGAGGGGCTCGGTCCGGTAGGCCGGGACATCCTCCACGACGGCGCCGCGCAGCCGCAGGAGGGCTGCCGCGTCCTCCCGGCCTTCTCTTGCGCGCGGCATGAGCACGCGCGCACCCGCAAGTCCTTCAGGGGTGATCGCGAGAATTCCCTCAACGAGGGCGATGCCGGTATGGACCGCGGGAACGAAGTCCGCGCTGATGCCATGGCGGCCGAGGGCTGCCGATGTGGCCGTTCCAACGGCCGCGACCCGCGGCGCGTTGATCCACCGGCTTCCCGGCCGGATCGCCTCGAGTCTCTTCATGAAGAACTCCACGCCATTCACGCTCGCAAAGATGAGCCAGCGGTAGGACGCGAGCCTTTCAATGGCGGCGTCCAGCTCGGGTGCGTGCTCCAGGGCGCTGATCCGGATCATCGGGACGGCAAGAGGCACCGCGCCTGCCGCGGCGAGTATTCTGCACAGCTCCCCGGACTGCTCGCGCGCCCGGGTGACCAGGACGCGCAGTCCCTGAAGGGAGAGGCGCTCAGGCGGCTGCGCCGCACCGCGCCTGCCCGCGGAGGCGATCAGGTCCGCCGCGCCTTCACGCAATGCCCTGTCGGCGAGACTTCGCACCAGCGCCGCGTGGTCCACGCTTTCGTCCACCACGTCCACCGACCGGCTCCCGTCGAGCGCGGACACCCTGCCATGCAGGCGCAGGCGGGGACCCAGAATCTCCGCGAATGCCCCCACCGGGGCCGAGCAGCCCCCGCCGAGCGCACGCAGGAAACCCCGCTCGGCATCCGTCTCGGCATGAAGAGCCGGTTCGTCAACGGCCGACAGAATGGCGCGTGTCGCCTTCTCTTCGGTCCGGCACTGCACCGCGATGGCCCCCTGCCCCGGCGCGGGAAGGATTTCGTCGAGCTCCAGCCATTGGCAGATCCGGCCGGCAAGCCCGAGCCGGACAACGCCCGCGCCGGCCAGAACTGTCGCATCGTATTCTCCGGATTCCACTTTCCTGATCCTGGTTTCCACGTTTCCCCTGATGGGACGAATCACCAGGTCCGGCCGCAGGGCGAGCAGCTGGGCCTGCCTCCGCGTGCTGCTGGACCCGATCACCGCCCCGCCGCGAAGCGTCGAGAGACTCCGACCTTCCCGCGAGATGAGGACGTCCCGCGCCTCCTCACGGCCGAGGACCGCGCCGACGCACAGCCCCTGGGGATCCTCCACGGGCAGATCCTTGAGCGAGTGCACCGCAATGTCGATCTCCCGCTCGCGCAGCGCGCTCTGGATGCGTTCCGTGAAAACCCCCTCACCCCCGATTTCAGGCAGCGGGCGGTCGGGGATGTCGTCCCCCCGGGTTTCGATCGTCACGATCTCACATTCGACGCCGCGGACCTTGAGGAGCGCCGCCACCTTCTGCGCCTGCCACAGGGCCAGCCGCGAGGAGCGTGTCCCCAGGCGGAGTATCGACCCCACTCGATCGTGCTCAAACACGGTCTGAATATAACAAAATCCTCGCGCGCTGCCTCTACATCCCGAAGATCCGCCGGTTCACCATCTGGTCGAGCCTCGAGATCTGGAGCCCCGTGCCGTTCACCTTGTCGTAGTCAACGGCCATCTTCAGCATCTCGGCAGGGTCTCCCTGCGCAAGGGTTTTCGCAATGCCCGGGTCCTTGTCCCACAGCGCGCTCATCATCTTCGCAATGTCGGAGTCCGCGCCGAGATCCCGCGCCTTTTTCTCCGCCATGCGGAAGTTCTCCACGTTCAGGCGGATGAAGTCCATGCGGATCCTCGTGCTGTTGTCCTTCCCCGGCGCCGTATCGGTACGCAGGATGTGGTTGTCGAATTCCACGTGCCCCTGCCAGTTCATGCGGTCCAGGAGCCAGAGCACGGCCACCATCTCCTTCAGCCCGTCCATGCCGACGAGCATCGGCAGGTCGTTGTCGAACTGGCCGGCCTTCTGGTTGCCCACGTGAAGGAAGAACATTTTCTGCGCGTGCGCGGCCATGGCCACCGCGACCTCCGCGGAGAGATTGGTCATGCCTTCATGCTGAAGGACCTCGGGGTTCACTCCCCAGAAGCCGGGGTCGTTCAGCATGGCGATGAGCCCCAGCGCATGGCCGGTCGTGGGAACGTACATTTCTCCCCGCGGCTCGTTGGGCTTGGGCTCGATGCTTCCGTGCCGGATCGTACCGTTCTGTTCCTTGATGTAGCGCTCGGCCAGGTTCAGCCCTTCGATGAGGTAATGGAAGTTCCTCTCCCAGGGCACGGAGAACTGACACTCGAAGCCGTCCCGGGCGACCCAGTACGTAAGGTATTCCGCGCCGAGCGAGTTTCCGATCCTGATGGTCCGCATGACCTTGCGCGCGGCGAGGAGCCTGATCTCGGGGTGGGGATTGGTGAGGCCGCCGTTGCGGAACAGCGGGTTTGTGTGCAGGCTGCACGTGATCATCGCCACTTTCAGCTCGGCCGCGTCGAGTTTTTCCTTTATGGCCTTGAGCGTCTTGGAAGCGGGGCTGGAGGGATCAAGGTCGTCTTCGAGGTGCTTGGGGTCCCAGGCAACCAGGTCGTCGTCGTGGGCTGAGGTGAGCTCGATGAGCTTTTCCTCGCGCGCCTTGCAGAGCAGGTCGCAGACATCGAGAGAGGTCATGCGGTCCATCACCGCGGGTCCGAAGGGGTCCCCCACGGGGTTGCTTACGCACCAGAACGGCATGGAAAGTCTTCTGTTCTTCATCGGAGCCGATCTCCTTCCATTGCTGCGGGCTCACAGGCCTCGCATTTATTCGAGTCGTGGGAGAAAATGCGCGTGACACTGAGCGGTTTGCCGCATTGGACGCAGAGAAGTCGGTAGGGCACCATGAGCTTGCGTTGCCAGATTATCACGGCCACAGCCAGGGCGGCAACCAGCAGAAGCCAGGTGTCACCGATCCCGTAGCGGGCAAATACCCAGGCCGTCACCCATGCGAAGATCAGCACCATGGTCAGGGAGAGAGTGGCGATCCTCTTCCGGGTGCCCGCCTCCTTGAAACGCCTCTGGTAAAGGTGAAACAGCCAGAGCGCGACCATGGGGGCGAGGAGAATTTTCTGCAGCAGGCTGGAAATTAAAGTGTGTTCCACCGTGACTCCATATGTACGGTAGTGTAGTGGGACTCTGACGTGGGGTCAACCGCGCGCACCGCCATTGACCTCACTCCGAGGCGACGCTATCCTTGTGCAATGCATTCCCCCGGCTCCCGCGCGAGGATCGTCGTCAACCGCGCGCGCGTTGTCCTCTCGGACCCGGGCCGGCCGCTCCTGTTCGCCCTGATGTCGGAACGCGTTTTCATTCCCTCCGCCTGCGGAGGACGGGCAAGCTGCGGTCAGTGCAAGGTCCGGGTTCTTTCTGGAGCCGAGGGATATGCGCCTGAAGAGCTTCCCTTGATTTCCGAAAGGGACCGGCAGAGAGGAATCCACCTCGCGTGCCAGGTCAGGATCGGACCGGAAACCCGGATCGAGATTCCGGAAGCAAGCCTGAGCGCGCGTCAGTACACGAGCCGGGTCGTCTCCATTCGCGACCTTGCCCCCGATATCCGGGAAGTCACGCTCGAGCTGATCGCTCCGGCCAACATGCCCTTCAAAGCTGGCCAATATGTGCAATTCCTGATTCCCGGCACCGAGGGCGATGCACAGCCCCTCTACCGCGCGTATTCCATCGCCTCGCCCCCCTCGTCCTCCGGCAGGTTGACACTGGTGTTCGGAAGGATACTCGGCGGTGTCTGCTCGTCGTATGTATTCGACCGCCTTAGTTCCGACGATGTGGTAACAGTCAACGGTCCGTTCGGCGAGTTCTATCTTCGTGATAGCGAACAGGACATTCTCTTCATCGCCGGCGGGTCCGGCATGGCCCCTCTGCGAGGCATGCTCATGGACATGGCCGAGAAGCGCGGGGGCCGGGCCGTCACGTATTATTTCGCCGCACGGTCGGCCCGGGACCTCTTTTATGTGGATGAGATGCGGGCGCTGGAAAAGGACCTTCCGGGCTTTCGCTTTGTGCCGGTCCTCTCCAATCCCCGGCCCCAGGACGGCGGGGAGGGCGAGCGGGGAGGGATCGCCTCCGCGCTGAACCGTCTCCTGCCCAGTCTCTTTCACCACGAGGCATATCTGTGCGGGAGCCCCGGTATGATCGACGCCTGCATCGGCGTTCTGCGCGCCAAGTGGCTGCATGACGAGCTCATTTTCTACGACAAGTTCTCGTGATTGATTTGCGGCCACGGTCGCGGTATTATCGCCCAAGGGAGGAGAGTATGGCAGTTCATTTGTATCTTTCAACGATTCCCGAAGCGCTCATTGCGTCCATGCTCACGCCGCTGGATTTCGGCGTGTACTACGCGGTCGGCATGGAAAAGAAATCTCACGGCCAGGCCCAGTACTTCAGCGTGGACAGGGGATTCTCCAGCGACTATTTCCCCATGGCGGAGATCGACGCCCGCTGCGTGCCGCACCCGAACGGGGAGCCGAAGCACTCGGTATACCTGTCCGTGTACAGGGTGCTTGAGCACGTACCGCTGAGCGCCATCGGCAAGCTCTACCTCGCCACCCGGGACGGGAGGGTGCTGGAAATCGCCCCGACAAAGTCGATTCCGCCGTTCCCGAAAGCGTTCCGTTTTTACCAGGAAATCTGCCCGGTCGCGCCGCGCGTTGTGAGCCGTCTTGATCCGCAGGAGTTCTGCGCCTTCATGACGGACTCCAAGCGCAGCATCCACGTGCCCAAGATCTTCTTCGCCGAGTTGAGTCTCGGGGAGCTTGCGGCGAACCCCGAAACGGGGAGCGTGAAGGACCTCTCCTACTCGAACATCGAGCACCTGCGCTCCTGCATCACCGAAGTGAAGAAGGACACCCACAAGGGAACCAAGACCGTGGATCGCGCGGCGCCTACGGATTTTCCTTACCGCCTTGTTGAGAATGGCTTCTTCCTCGGCAGCGGGAAAGAGCTTGTCTATTACCCAATGCCGTCGGAACGGGAGCTGCAGACCACGCACTACCAGTGGTGGAGATCAGCCTCCGGATAGATCCCGTGCGCGGAGAGCTTGCCTTGTACGGCGGGGAGAAGACGGCGCATGAGCCCTTCCCGCCGTGGCCGCAATTCGCGGAAAGGACACTCACCAGCGTCCTCGAGCCGCTTCGGTCGGGCAGGGTCTCCTATTTGTCGGGCGCCAGGGGCAAAGAGTTCGAAGCCCGGTGGGCGTCCTGGATCGGGGCCGCGCACGCTGTTTCCTGCTCCAGCGGCACGGCCGCCCTTCATACGGCGCTCCTCGCCCTCGGCATCCAGCCGGGGGACGAGGTAATAGTCCCCTCACACACGTTTCTCTCCACCTCCCTGGCCGTGCTGCACGCAGGCGCCGCGCCGGTTTTCTGCGACGTGGCAGGGGACCACACCATGGATCCGCACGCGCTGGAGGCGCTTGTCACCGACCGGACCCGGGCCGTCATCGTGGTGCACCTTTACGGCATCGTGTGCGCCATGGACCGGATCCTGGAGGTGGCAAAGCGACGCGGCCTCGCGGTAGTCGAGGATTGCGCACAGTCGGTCGGCGGGGAGTTCCACGGGAGGAAAGCGGGGACCCTCGGTGATGCGGGGTGCTTCAGCTTCTCGGAGGGCAAGCATGTCAGCACGGGGGGCGAGGGCGGCATGGTCGTGACGGACGACGAAAAGCTCGCGGAGGCGTGCCGGTCCCTGCGCGACTATGGCCGGGAGCAAGCGAATGCCACGGAGTACCGTGGCGAGGAAAATGCCACGGAGTACCGTGGCGGGGCGGCGCACGTGCGGGTGGGATTCAACTACCGGCTGACCGAGATCCAGTCCATCATCGGTCTGGGAGAGCTGGACAGGCTGGACACGTGGAATCTCCCCCGGCGCGCCGGATTCGCGAAAACATACGATCATGCCTTCTCCCAGCTCTACGGCGTACGGGCGCTCCCTCTCAATACTCCGGAGCGTCGAAACGCATATTGGAAGTACCCCCTGCAGCTCGACCTGGAAAGGCTCACCTGCGGAGTGGAGGAGTTCCGCCGCGCGCTCGTTGCAGAAGGGCTTCCCGACTGCGGCGGCCGATGGCCCGAATCCTACCAGGAGCCCGTCTTTGCGGGGCGCGAGCAGGTGCGCTGCGCCGGCGCGGAGGCCCTGCAGGGGATGACCGTGGTGCTTGGTCTGCCGCCCTCGTGGGAACGCGCCCACGTGGAGCTGTGCATCTCTGCGGTGAGGAAGGTCCTGCGCGCCTACCGCAGGTGAGAGCCGGTCAGCCCTGGGGGGTCAGCCCTCTCCGCGCACCCTCAGAAGCTCGACAAGGTACTTCCGGTAGAGCTCTTCGCGTTTTTTCAGCATGTCGAACGGCACCTCGTACGCTTTTTCAATCGTCTCCCGGGTGAATATCTCTGAAGTCCTGCCCAGGCGCGGCGCCGCCTCCCGGGAGAACAGCAGGATGTAGTCCGAATACTTCTGCGAAATGTCGAGCTCGTGCACGGAATAATACAGGCTCATTTCTTCCTGCCGTGCGCGTCGGGCAAGGTAGTCCATGGCCCTTTGTTTCTGATGGCTCTCCAGCGCGAAGATCGGCTCGTCCATGGCAATCAGGGGCGATCCATAGAGAAGGCTGAACGCCAGGATCGTGCGCTGCAGCTCCCCCTTGCTCACCTCCTGGGTGCGCCTGCCGAGGACCGCTTCGAGCTCGAACACCTCGACGAGCGCCGCCACGGTAATCCGTGGCATTCGTTCCACGACGGGATCCTCGCGCCCGGGCAAGTGAAGGCCGTTCGCGTAGACGAACGCCAGGAGCCGGCCGATGGGTTCCTCGGTGTCGAACTCCATGTTCTGGTAGATGAAGGAAACCAGTTTCTGTCTTTCAGCCTCGTCCTGCAGGTCACGCGTGTCGCGGCCGCGTATGAGAACCTTTCCGTGGGAAGGAAGCAGCCGGCCGGAGGCGAGAAGGAGAAGCGTGGACTTTCCCGTTCCATTCTGGCCGACAAGGGAGACGATCCCGCGCGGGAGCGTCAGGTCCAGCCCTGTAAAGATATTTTCTTTCCCGTCCGGATAGCGAAACGACACGCCCTGGAACACGATCTCCTGCTCCATGAAGGACCGATGGTATCATGGTGGCCCAGAGTCCACAATCCATGCGACACTGTGCGGTGCCGGAACTACAGGAGGCGAGCGTGGAAATCAGGGGAGTCGAGATAGATGTGGTGCGCGCTGAAGCGTCGAGCGTTCACGCGGAGATCACGGTAACGGAAGAGTCCGCGGGCGCTCAGCCTGACGAAAAGTCGGTCCGCGCGGCATGCGCGCGCGCCCTGATGGAGGCGCGTGTGCGCGGGGTCGGGTCCGTGGCCATCGCGGCGCTCGGAGTGGGAACGGGAGCCATGGCGGCCGTTGCCGCGGGGAAGATCATGGCACAGGAGGCAATCCGCTTCGCCCGCGCGGGCTCGACACGCACGTCAAGGATCACTTTCTGCTGCCCGGGGGAAAACGACTACGCGGTCTTTCAGAAGACGGTGAACGGCTACGTGAAGCATTTTCTGGACGTGCTGATCTGGGGGCCTTTCGCAACGGTGGACGCGATCATCGAAGTGCCCGAAGGGATCGTGCTGGTGAAGAGGAGCAACCCGCCGCTGGGATTCGCGCTGCCCGGAGGCTTTGTCGACTACGGGGAGAGCCTGGAGCAGGCCGTGCTCCGCGAGGCGCGCGAAGAGACGGGGCTCGAGCTGATCGACCTTGCTCAATTCCACACGTACTCTGAACCTTCGCGGGATCCGCGTTTTCACACCATCACGACCGTTTTCAGCGCCCGGGCGGAGGGCGTTCCGCGCGCCGGTGACGATGCGGCGGACGTGCGTGTCGTCCGTGCCTCGGATATCGAGGAGCTCCCGTTCGCCTTCGATCACAAGCAGGTGCTCCAGGATTGGATTGCCGGCCGCCGGCCGCTGCCGCCCCCTAAGGGCCCTGCAGCAGGCAGAGGGCGTCGTCGTCACGGCACGCCGGATTGATGCCCAGGCGCGTCAGGGAAAAGTCGTAGCGCACGGGGTCCCGGGGGCTGTACCGCGCGAATCCTTCGGTGATCTCGATTGCGGTCTTCAGGTCCGCCTGCTTCCTGCCTGTCAGCCTGAGCTGGCGCGCGATTCTGTGCAGGTGAGTGTCCAGGGGCACGACGAGCTTTGCCCGGGACACCGACCTCCAGGGGCCCGGATCAACCCTGTCCCGTCTCGCCATCCACCGCAGGAAAAGGTTCAGCCGCTTGCACGCGCTGCCGTCCGATGGGGAGGAGAGGAGGCTGGGACACGCCTGCGCCCCGCCTGCCAGCCTGCGCAGCCGGTCCACAAAAACAGTGAGCGCGGGAAGGATTGTTTCGTCCCGCATACCCATTCCCGAGACAAAGAGCGCCTCGAGGGACCCGTGCTCGGCAAGGGCGCGCTTCACACCCCGCAGCAGCGCAGCGACTTCGGCGCCGGGAGTGAAGCGGTGCCTGAACTCACGCAGGAGCTGCTGCAGCTCCCGGTCCGTTGCCGTCTCGAGAAAAGTCCGTGGGGAGCTCTGCGCGTCCCTGTCGATTGCCTCCAGGACGCGTGAGACGCTTGCGAGGATCTGCGCCACCCGGCCGTATGCCAGGCACGCCGCTATCAGTCCCGCGATTTCCTGGTCCGCGGAGGAATCGTAGCGGTAGACGAGCTCGAGCGGATCGGGATGCACGAACGCGCGTCGGTTGTATTTTCGATAGAGAGCGTCGAGCCCTGCTCTCAGGTCCGCCATGGGGCGCCCGGCGCGGCGCACATGTCCCCGCCTCAGCCTTCCAGCGCGCGCACGTAGCCGTCTATCTTGCCGATGAGCCGCGCGAGCTCTTCGAGCTTTTCCTTCTCCCGATCGACCACCTCTTTGGGGGCGCGCTCCACGAACGTGTTGTTGGCCAGCTTCGTCTCGGTGCGCCTGATTTCGGCCTCCGCCTTCTCCCTGTCCTTCATCAGCCGGGCAATCTCCTTCGGCGCATCGATGGCTTCCCTGATGAGAACGAACACCTCGAAGCCCTTGCCCGCCGCGCCGATGGTGCCGGCGCCGATTGGCCGGGCCTTTTCGAAGGCGAGTGCGGCGCACCCCGCCAGGTGCGTGATGAGCGCGCGGTGGCTTTCGAAGTTCTCCAGGGTCCCCGCGCCGATTTCCGGCACCACGGTGACATCGATTTTCCTGTCCGGGGGGATCGTGAACTCCGACCGTATGGTGCGTACCGCGCGTACCAGCTCCTGCAGGGAGGCGAATTTCGCTTCGACCACTGGATCCTCCCGGCCCGCATCCGGCGCCGGGTAGGGCTGTGACATTATCGAGTCCGCATGCACGGGCAGGGTCTGGTAGATCTCTTCCGTGATCAGCGGCAGGAACGGATGCGCCAGGCGAAGCGACTCTTCGAGGATCCCCAGCAGCAGCGTCACGATCCTGTCCTTTTCGGGTCCGTTCGATGAGAGTGAAAGCTTTGCCGCCTCGATGTACCAGTCGCAGAAATCACTCCAGATGAACTCGTAGACCGCCTGGGCGGCCTCGTTGAAACGATAGCCCTCCAGGGCCGCGCGCACGGCCGCCGCAGCGCCGTTCAGCCTGTGGCGGATCCAGCGGTCGATGTCGGTGAGCTTCACCGCGCCGGGCGCCAGCAGGCTGCGCCCCTCCAGGTTCATGAGCAGATAGCGGGAGGCATTCCAGATCTTGTTGGCGAATCGGGAGCCCAGCTTCACCGCCTCCTTGTCGAAAAGAACGTCCTGACCCTGGGCGCAGAGGAAGGCAATGGTGAACTTCAGGGCGTCCGCGCCGAACTCGTCGATCAGGTCCAGCGGATCCAGGCCGTTGCCCAGGCTCTTCGACATCTTTCTGCCCTGTTTGTCCCGCACGAGGCCCGTGATGTAGATATCGCGGAACGGCACGTCACCCATGAACTCCAGCCCCATCATGATCATGCGCGCCACCCAGAAGAAGATGATGTCGTACGCGGTGATCAGGGTCGTCGTGGGGTAGAACCGGGCAAGATCGGCCGTCTTCTCGGGCCAGCCAAGGGTGGAGAAAGGCCAGAGCGCGGATGAGAACCACGTGTCCAGCACGTCGGGATCCTGCTCGATCTGGTCGCTGCCGCACTTCGCGCAGGCGCTCGGATCGGTCCGGGACACCGTCATTCCGTCGCACTTTGCGCAGTACCATACCGGTATTCGATGCCCCCACCAGAGCTGCCGGGATATGCACCAGTCACGGATGTTTTTCAGCCAATTGGAATAGGTGCTCTCCCATCTCTGGGGGTAGAAGCGAAGCTTTCCGTCCTCCCATGCCTTGAGCGCCTTGTCCGCGAGCGGCTTCATGCGCACGAACCACTGGTCGGAGAGATACGGCTCGATCACCGTGTTGCACCGGTAGCAATGGCCGACCTGGTGCATGTGGTCTTCTTCCCGGACATAAAGACCCGCGGCCTTGATGTCCTCCATCACCTTTGCGCGGCCCTTGGCCACGGTAAGCCCCCGATAGGCTTCCGGCACGTTCTCATTGAGCTTTCCATCCGGCGTGAGGATGTTGATCTCCGGCAGCTTATGCCTGCGGCCGATCTCATTGTCCACCGGGTCGTGCGCCGGCGTCACTTTCACCGCGCCCGTGCCGAAGCTCCTGTCGATGAGGGGATCGGCGACGATCGGTATCTGCCGGTGGGTGAGCGGCAGCGCGATCATTTTCCCCACGAGCCCCGCGTAGCGTTCGTCCTCGGGGTGGACGGCCACCGCCGCATCCCCCAGCATTGTTTCGGGACGCGTGGTCGCAATGAGGACGGCACCCGAGCCGTCAGCCAGGGGATACTTGTAGTAGTACATTTTCCCCCGGGTCTCCACGTGCTCGACCTCATCGTCTGAAATGGCCGTGCGGCAGCTCGGGCACCAGTTGACCAGGTAGTTGCCCCGGTAGATCAGCCCCTTCTCATAGAGGGACACGAACACTTCGCGCACCGCGCGGGAAAGCCCCTCGTCGAGCGTGAAGCGCTCCCGCTCCCAGTCGCAGGACGAGCCCAGCCGCTGGAGCTGCTTCACGATGGTGTCGTGATGCTCGTGAGTGACCTTCCACGTTTCCTCGATGAACTTCTCCCGGCCGATCTCTCTGCGGCTCGTGCCGCGCTTCTTCAGCTGCTTCTCCACCACGTGCTGGGTGGCGATGCCCGCGTGGTCGGTGCCGGGAACCCAGAGAGTATCGTCCCCGAGCATCCGGTGATAGCGCACCTCGATGTCCTGCAGACTGTTGTTCAGCCCGTGGCCCATGTGCAGGACGCCGGTGACGTTCGGCGGCGGGATGACGATGACGAACGTCCTGCCGGTCGTGCCCCCGCGCGCGCCCACCGCGGGCGCGAACCGGCGCTTTTCGAGCCAGTGACGGTAGACACGCTCCTCGTAGGTTTTCGGATCGAAGGCCTTGCTGAGCTCGATCGCTTTCATGTGGCGCGCATCATAACAAAAGGTGCCCAAAATGTCACCTAATTGCGCGGAGTACCGTGCAAGGTACGGTGACCGTTCATTGACAGTGCCGCCGGCGGCGCGTACCATTCCCCCGCAGTGGGCGGCAGGGTCTTTGTGTTTGGAAGCATCAACACTGACCTCGTGGTATATGTCACACAACTGCCCCAGCCGGGGGAGACCGTGTCGGGCAAGGGGTGGGCATCCTTCCCGGGGGGCAAGGGCGCCAACCAGGCCGTTGCTGCCGCGCGCGCGGGAGCAACGGTAGAGCTCTACGGGTGCCTTGGGGACGACCTGTTCGGCAGGGAAAGGCTGAAAAGCCTGAGAGAAACAGGGATCTCGACCCGGGGCGTCCGGGTCCTGCCCGGGGTCAACTCGGGAGTTGCCCAGATCACGGTGGACAGCGAGGGAGAGAACACGATCGCCGTGGCTCCCGGGGCCAACGCGCTGTTCAGCGCCGAAGGCATCGAGCTCCCGAGGCCCCCGGGGGAGGAAACGTGGGTCTCTCTTTTCCAGAACGAAGTTCCCCAGGAGGCCACCGAGGCGCTCATCCTCACCGCGCATGACGCGGGGCATCTTGTTCTCTGGAATCTCGCGCCGACCCTCAGCCGGCCGCCTGCGGACGCGGCCATGCGCGTAGTGGACTTGCTCATCTGCAACCGCAAGGAGATCGCCGCCGTCACGGGAATGAACGGCGACCCCGAGCAGGCCGCGCGCGCCCTCTTTGATCGCGGCGTGCATGCGGTCATCGTGACCCTGGGAAAAGAGGGAAGCCTCCTGATCCAGGAGCAGGCCGTCCGGCGAGTGGATGCCTTTCCGGTCGAGGCGGTGGACACGGTGGGCGCAGGGGACTGCTTCTGCGGCGTTCTGGCAGCTTCCCTTGCGGAGAGGCTCGAGGGGGGAGCGGCATTGCGGCGGGCATCGGCGGCCGCGGCCATTTCCACCACCCGACGCGGGGCCCAGCCTTCCATGCCGAATGAAGGGGAGATAGACGCGCTGCTCAGAGGGAAGGGAGCGTCACGGTGAGTTGGGCTCCCGGCGAGCCGTCCCGATTAGCGGCATGAATGCTGCCGCCGTGCAGCTCGACGATTTTCTTTGCGATTGAAAGCCCCAGACCTGCCGCGTACCGTTTGCCTCGGGTGAAAAACGGCTCGAATATCTGCTCCATGGGAATGACGTCGATGCCTTTGCCCGAATCCGTCACCGTGATTGCCGCTCCGGGGGGATGCGTGCCGTGCGCCGTCAGCGCAAAGGTCCCCCCTTTGGGCATGGCATCGCGACTGTTCAGAAAGAGGATTTCCAGCGCCTTGAGCAGCAACTCCTTGTCCGCGTTGACGATCAGATCTTCCTTCATGTCCAGCTCGAAGGAGATGCCCGCGGTGCGGCATTCCACCCAGAGCCTGGACTCCAGCTCTTTGAGCACCTCGCGGAGGCTGACTGCCCGTCGGCTCGGCGCGAGCTCATCCTTCAAGAAGCGCGCGACATCCTCCGCGTGCGTCATGAGCCTGTCCATTTCCTGGTCGATGTAGGTGCGGTATTTCTCCACGCGCGGGTCGGAGGCGACTTCGTGCAGACGGGCCGCATATCCCTGCAGGGGGATCAGCGACTTTTTCATCTTCTGCAGGAACGATTCCGCAATCAGGCCCGCGGCGCGCGCCCGGTGCTCCTTGGGCATCTCTGTGGTGCGCAGGGCAACGTCTTCCTCGAGCCGCGAAAGGGCGACGGTAAGCCGGGCATTCTCGATGGCCACCGCCGCCTGCGCGCTGAACGTCTCCAGCAGGAGCTGGTCCGCCGGAGAGAAGCACTGCGGCGGCTCGCCGGGGATCTGGATCTTATTGATTGCTTCTACGGCGCCCAGCCTCTTGTCCTTCACGGTGAGCGGCACGCAAAGGAGCTGACGGCTTGTGTAGCCGCTCGCAGCGTCGATGGCGGGGTAGAAGCGTTCGTCATTGGAAGCGTCGTTGCAGATCACGGAGCAGGAGTTCTGGTACACCCATCCCACAATCCCCTGGTCCTTGGGAATCTCGAGGTGGCGCACTGCCTCGGCCCCCGGACCGATCGGCATGAGGATGACCAGCGTGTCCCGGGTGCGGTCGTGAATGATCAGGCTCGCGCTTTCAGCCTCCACGAGCTGTGCGGCAAGCACAAGGATCTGGTTCAGGAGGTCGATGAGGTTGTAGGAGCCGTTCATCCGCACCAGGATGCGGTTGAGCGCCTCCAGCTTTCCCTGCGGGTTGTCCGAAGGGCTCGCCTTCTGGATCTCCAGCGCCTCCTGCACCCGCGTCTCCGGCATGAGCTTCAGCTCGGTGAGGATTTTTCCGAGGTAGAACTCGTCGCGATTGTTGTACTTGGTGCGGGCCACCTCGAGAAGGAATCCCGTGACCCAGTTGTCCTTGATGTCATCGCTCAGGACCTTCCGCATCTGGTAGGTGAGGGCGGCGGTCAGGTCTTCGCTGCTGATGTAGCCTTTCTCGAGCAGGATATCCCCAAGCTGTTTTTTCATACGCCCGGCACCGAGTATACCCCATCCGCGGCCAGGGGGGAAGCGCGCTACGGGGCGGGCGCCGGTGCAAGCTCGGGGGGAGGGAGGGGGTCCTGCTGGAGGCGCTCGATCCTGTAGATCACCCAGTCGCCCTTGTCCTGTTTCAACCAGACACGGTCGGTCACCCTGTGCCCCTCGGACTTTGGCGCCGTCTGGGCGGCCGCGCTTCCCGTGTCGGACGGCTGCGACGGGTTCCACTTGTCGTACTGGGCTTTGAATACGGGAGCAGGCTCTCCCTGCTCCTGCATGACGGCGAGCCCGGTCACGCCGTACAGCGAGGAAGGGCTCTCCAGCTTCGGCCGGCCTCTCCCGTCCCAGTCTGCCGCGGAGATGATTGTTGATTTCCCCTGATACCCCTGGGTGACCTTGGAGGTCACGTAGAGCATGGTGACCTCGTTGATTTCCCCCTGGCCCGCGCGCCCGATCACGCAGGACTGCATGGCCTGGTGATCCAGCGAGTTCATGCTGCCGTAAAAGGTCTCCACGACCTTCTGCGGCGTGTAGCCCCGCGTGATCCGGGGGGCGAGCATGTTCTTGAGAATACTCCCGGCCCCGGCTGCGACCACGGCAACCGCGATGGCGACGATACCGATGATTTTCCAGTTCTTCTCCCAGAACATGCGTCTGCGGAAGCCTTTCCCCGATGCCTGCTGCCGGGATTCGGCTTCGCGCAGCGCCTTCTCTTTTTCCCCGGGCGGGAGAACGCGGAACAACTCCCGCTTCTGCCAGGCGTTCAGCCTGTCCGACCACTCCGCAAGGGGAACGGCCCCGCGCCGGGATCTTCCCAGCCCGGCCATGACCAGCGCGGACAGCTCCGGGTCCAGCTCGGGCACGATGCCGGCGGGCGCATCGATCTCGAGCTTGCGCGCCTGTTCGTGTATCTCCTCCGCATCCGGGCCCGTAAAGGGGAACCTGCCGGTGCTGATCCTGTAGAGCAGCGCGGCGATTGAAAACGATGCCAGGGCTTCGCCCTTCAGATCGGGGTGATTGATCGACTCAAAGGTGTCACGGCTCTGCGCGAAGCTGTTGAGGTCCCTGATTTCACGCATGACCTCGGGAGGAAGGAAAAGCACACCGTCCGTGTCCGCGAATATCACCGAGTCGGTCTGCAAGGCGAACCAGGGGATGCGTCTCTCGGCGAGCAGGCTGAGCGCCTGAGCGAGCCGGGAAAGAAAAGGAAGCGCGGAGCGCAGGGGGAGATCGAGAACCTCTCCAAGCGGTTGACCGGCGACGTGGGGGCCGTACAGCAGCGGCGCCCCGTCTTTTTCCGTCAGACCTTCGAAACGCCACTCGCGCACTTCCCTGCCGTGCACGTTCCAGCCGGGAGACGTCTTCAGCGCGAGGATGCGCGTCAAGGCCCTGCCTTTTGCCGTGTCACCTACCGGGACCGCGAGATGCTTCACACCCCGATCGATCAGCTCCTGCACCATGGGAAGATAACCTCTATTCTTTCTCCGCGAACACCTGCGCGCTGAAGATCTCGATCCGCGTGTTCGGCCAGCTCCACGCATCCCTCGGCAGCCCCGCCTTCAGACAGGTGTGAGAGAGGAATGCGTCTCTGTCCCAGCCCTGCTCGGCGGCGACCTGGGGCAGGAGCAGCCCCGAATGACCTCCCCTGCGGATCAAGATGCCGTGTGCGCCCACCTCGATGCGGTTCACGTCGGTGATGGGCTCGAAAGGGGACAGCACCGAGACCTCGAGGTGCACCCGATCCCACTCCTCCGCGCTCAGGGGAGAGAAGCGGGGATCCTCGAATGCGCTGGACAGCGCCACTTCCTTGATTGTTTCCACGAGGGCCCGGGTGCTGGTGATATGCCCGATGCACCCGCGCAGCTGCTCGTTCACTTTCAGCGTGACGAACACGCCGCACCGCGCCGACAGCGCTGCCGGAGGAGGGGGATATCGCGGGCTGCGCAATGCGAGCCGGGCGCCGATGGCCTCGCGCGCGGTCTGCAGAAGAACGTGCCCGTCCTGTTCCGTGAGCGTGGAGCTCATCCCTCCGGGCGGTCGCCCCAGTCGAGGCTCACCGCCGCATAGTGCACGATCCGGGAGGGGTCGTCGTCCACGACGCGCGAGCTGGACCGGGCAAGGATCTGCACCCGGCATCCCTCACCGGCAAGGGCGAGGAGCGCCGCGATCCCCGAGGCGCCGCATGTGCTGATCCGCCGCTTCTCCGCGGCTTCGAGCACGCCCTTCCAGTTGCAGCCGGTGAGCAGGCCTTCGAGGGCCGCCGCCTCCGCTTCGGGGTCTTTCCCCGTCATATAAGATGCCATGTTGGCGGACACGATAAAGGCAGTATAGGGGGCGCCTTCCTCGAAGGTCAATCGAAGGCCCCGGGAGAGCGCGGCGACGGTTGCCGCGTTGCTGCTGCCCACGAGCATGGGCACGATGGAGAGACCGGGGAACTGGTGGGCGAGGAAGGGGAGCTGTACTTCCAGGCAATGCTCCTCCAGGTGAGGCAGATCGCGCCGCCTGAAAACCGGGTCACAGGCGCAGAGCGCGTCCACCGCCGCCGCGTCCACGGGGATTTCCCCCAGCGGGGTGCTGAATGCATCCGATTCGGGGAGATAGATTCCGTACTCGGGATCGCGGTGCACGGGTCCAATGAGGACCGCGGTTCGCACGGGACGCAGGGCAATGGCCCTGAACGCAGCGGCCATGACCGCCCCCGCGTATTCGTAGCCGGCATGCGGGGAGATCACGGCGAGGCTTGCGCCCGCCGGCGTCGAGGAGCGCCCGCCCAGATCTTCGATCATTGCGGAAAGCGCGTCACGCTTTGCCGGATAAAAGAGACCATCGACGATCGGGGGACGAATGCTCGTCTTGAGCGGTGTGACGCTCATACCAGTAAAAAGTATCGTGGAATGCCGGAGTGAATGCAAGCGCCGTCACGAATGCCACGGCGTACCGTGGCCGCGGTACCCCGTGACATTCATTGCCGGCCGCCGCCGCCTTGACTTAACCGGGCTTCCGCCCTATCGTCAGCGTGCCCGAGAGGAGAACAAATAGGTGAGGTTCGTTCCCCGAAAATTGTTCCTGACCCGCGGGGTCGGGATCAACAAGGAAAAACTCAACAGCTTCGAGATGGCGCTCCGAAACGCCGGTATTGCGCACCTCAACATCGTGCGAGTCTCTTCGATCTTCCCCCCCGGCTGTAAAATCGCGAGTCCGGAAGAAGGACTCGCCGCACTGGAAGCGGGCGAGGTGACCTTCGTGGTCCTCGCGGAGATGGCGACCGATGAGCCCGGACGGCGGATCGCCGCCTCCATCGGGATCGCGATCCCCGCCGACCAGAAGATGTACGGCTATCTCTCCGAGCACCACGTGTACGGGCAGACCGAGAAGGAGGCGGGGGACTACGCCGAGGATCTTGCCGCCTCGATGCTCGCCACCCTGCTCGGCGTGCCGTTCGACCTGGACAAGGACTACAACGAGCGCCGCGAGCAGTACCGGATGGGCGGCCATATCGTCGACAGCACCAGCATCACGCAGACGGCGGAGGGGGCATCAGGAGGCGTCTGGACGACGGTCGTTTCGGCCGCGGTCCTTCTGTAATGAGGGGGCGCAAGCTCGACCCCGTGCCCATCACGGGCGGCATCGGGGTCGATTCCCTTGTCGACGAATTCTTCCTCTCCTACAACGCCGGGCGGCTGCGCGAGGCCTGTCATATCTTTGCGGACAAGATGCTCGAGCCCGACGTGACCGTCGGCCTTACCATCAGCGGCGCGCTCACCCCCACCGGCCTCGGGTACGCCGTGTTCGTTCCGCTCGTGGAAGCGGGTTTCGTGGACTGGATCGTGTCCACCGGCGCCAACCTCTATCATGACATGCACCGTTCGCTGGGCTTCTCACTGTACGGAATTCCCCCCCAGGTGGACGACGTCGCGCTGCGGCGGGACGGGATCATCCGCATCTATGACATCGTATTCGACGCGGACGTGCTGTACAAAACGGATGACTTCGTCTCCGAAGTCCTGAAATCGAAGGAGTTCCAGAAGCGCATGTCCACGGCCGAGCTTCACTGGCGGCTGGGCCGGTACGTGCGGGAGCGCGAAAAGCTGCTCGGCGGCCGGAAGATCAAGGGCGGCGCCGGGTCCTACCGTTCGCTGTTGGGCGCCGCATACGAAGCGGGCGTGCCGATCTATACCTCCAGCCCGGGTGACTCGAGCCTCGGCATGGGCCTGGCCTCGCTCCGTCTGCAGGGCTTCGAGGTCGGCTTTGACCCGGAGCTAGACGTCAATGAGACTGCGGCCATCGTCTACGACGCAAAACGGTCCGGGGGAAAGAGCGGCGTGCTCATCCTGGGCGGCGGGAGCCCGAAGAACTTCGCGCTCCAGACCGAGCCGCAGATCCAGGAGATCTACAAGCTGGCGGAGAAAGGGCATGACTTCTTCATCCAGGTCACCGACGCCCGGGTGGACACGGGAGGCCTCTCGGGTGCCACCTCCCAGGAGGCGGTCACCTGGGGGAAGGTCGACCCGGAACAGCTTTCCGATACCGTCGTCTGTTACACGGATTCGACCATCGCGCTTCCCATCATGGCCGCATACGCGCTGAAAAAGAGACAGCCGCGCCCCCTGCGCCGTCTGTACGACAGGCGCGAGGAGATGCTCGCCCGCCTGGCTTCTGATTTCTCGAAAGGGCAGGGATGAAGCGGTATTCATTCATCATGCGGGTCAAGCCTGAATTGAAAGCCGAATACATCAAGGCGCACAACGAGATCTGGCCCGACATGGCAAAGGCAATCCGGGACAGCGGAATCAGGAATTACTCCATCTACTTCCGACCCGACGGCACCCTGTTCGCTTACCTGGAGAGCGACGACCCGCGGCAGGCCCTGGAAAGACTCGGGCTGACCGAGGTGAACGCGCGGTGGCAGAAGGCCATGGACAGGTTCTTCGTCAAGAAGGATCCCCGGGTCCTCGGCGCGGAGATCGAAGAGATCGAGGAAGCCTTCCACATCGATTGATCGCGGCCGCTCCTGGCGGCATTCGCGGTCGCTCCTGGCGGCATTTGCGCTCGCTCCGATTCCGCTCATCCTGCCGCCTCGGCGCTTCTTATTCCCTTGAACTGGCTCATGTACAATCGATAGTAGAAGCCGCGCGCGGCAAGGAGCCTGTCATGGGTGCCGCGCTCGATTATCCTGCCGTCGTCGATCACGAGGACCTCGTCCGCTCCACGGATCGTGCTCAGCCGATGGGCAATCACGAAGCTCGTGCGGCCCTTCATCAACCGCAGCAGCGCCTCCTGGATGCGCGCTTCCGTGCGCGTATCCACCGAGCTTGTGGCCTCGTCCAGGATGAGAATCCGCGGATCGGCGAGCACGGCGCGCGCAATGGCAAGGAGCTGCCGCTGTCCCTGGCTGAGGTTGCCCGCCCGCTCGGAAAGAATTGTCGCATAGCCCTGGGGAAGACGGCGGATGAACTGGTCCGCGTTGGCCAGCGTGGCCGCGGCAATGCACTCCTCGTCGGACGCGTCCAGCCGGCCGTAGCGTATGTTTTCCATGACCGAATCGCTGAACAGGAAGGTATCCTGCAGCACGATTCCGAGCTGGCGGCGCACGGCGTCTACCTTAAGCTCGCGGATGTCCCTTCCATCGATGCGGATACAGCCGCCCAGGATATCGTAGAACCGGGAGAGCACGTTGACGATGGTCGTCTTTCCCGCTCCCGTGGGTCCCACCAGGGCAATGGTCTGCCCGGGATGAGCGGCGAGGGTGATGTCCTTGAGGACCGGCGTGTCGGGAAGGTAGCCGAAGTCCACGTGCGCGAACTCCACGTCGCCGCTGATCCGCCCGGGATCGACCGCACCGGCCGCGTCCGTCACTTCCGGCTTCTCGTCCAGCACCTCGAAAACCCGTTCCGCTCCGGCAAGCGCGCTCTGGATGGTGTTGTAGAGGTCCGCGAGCGTCCGGAGCGGCTCGGCAAATCTTCGCGCGTAGACGGCGAACGCGGCGATGTTGCCTACGCTCACCAGGCCGCGCAAGGCCAGCCAGCCGCCAAAGCCCGCCACCACGGCGATGTCGAGGTTGCTCAGCACGCCCATGAGCGGGGGCACCAGCATTGAGATGATCTGCACCCGTGTCCCCACGTCCCGCACGTCCACGTTCGTCTTCTCGAACTGCGCGATGGCGGCCTTCTCCTGGCCGTAGGCCTGCACGACCTGTTCTCCCGTCAGGATTTCCTCCATCACGCCGTTCATGACGCTCAGGCGTTTCTGCAGCTCACGGAAACCGCGCCGCGTGCGGCCGGCCACGACCGTGGTCATGAGAACCATGAACGGCAGAACGGTCAGCGAGCCGAGGGCCAGCAGCGGGTTGAGGACGAACATCATCACGATCACCCCCACGAGGGTCAGCACACCGCTTACCAGTCCCGTCACGCTCTGCATGAGGGCCCGGTTGATGGCATCAATGTCGTTGGTGAGCCGGCTCATCAGCTCGCCGTGAGGGCGTCGGTCGAAGAACGAGAGAGAGAGCGTCTGCATGTGCTCGAAAAGCTCCTGGCGCAGCACGCGCAGCGCTTTTTGAGAAACGATCTGCATGATCAGGCTCTCCCCGAGCCCGGCGGCCCAGCTGACCGCGTACACGGCGGCGAGCTCCAGGACCGTGGTTCCGATTCCTTTCAGGCTTCTGTGCATGATGAAGGTGTCAATGGCATTGCCCAGCAGCCACGGCCCCAGAAGCCCGAGCAGGGTATTCACAAATGCCATGAAGAACACCGCCACCAGGGACCATGCATAAGGACGCACGTATGCCGCCAGGCGCTGCAGCGCGCCGCGGGGATCGCGCGCTTTCTCGATCTTCCGGGCGCTCCCCATGGGTCCGGCCCGGAGACCTCCGATGGGAGGCATGCCGGCGGGCGCGCCGCGGTACTCCGCGGATTTTGCGCCACGGTCAGACATCGGAGGGCACTCCGGGCCCCGCGCCGAGCTGCGATGCGTATATCTCGCGGTAGATCGGGCTTGCGGCCATGAGCTCGTGGTGCGTCCCCTGGGCCGCCACGCGTCCTCTCTCCAGCACGATGATGCTGTCTGCGGCAAGGACCGTGCTGATCCGCTGCGCCACGATAAAGCTCGTGCAGTCCGCCATCAGTCTTTTCAGCTCCACCTGGATGCCGGCTTCGGTCTCAACGTCAACCGCGCTCGTGGCGTCGTCCAGGATGAGGATGCGTGGCCGCACCAGGAGCGCACGGGCTATGGCGATGCGCTGCTTCTGCCCTCCGGAAAGGTTCACTCCGCGCTGACCCACCACCGTGTGGTACCCCTGCGGGAGCTCCTGGATGAAATCATCCGCGCGGGCCGCGCGGGCAGCGGCGATCACCTCGTCCTCCGTCGCGCCGGGCCGGCCGTAGCTGATATTGTCCTGAATGGTGCCCGTGAACAGCACCGCTTCCTGGAGCGCGGTCCCGATCTGCGCGCGCAGCGACTCCATCGTTACATCCCGGATATCCACCCCGTCGATCGTCACCCTTCCTTCGCTCACGTCGTAGAAGCGCGGAATGAGGTGGACGATGCTGGATTTGCCGGCGCCGGTGGCGCCGAGGATGGCCACCATCTGGCCGGGCTCCGCTGTCAGGGAGACGTGGGAGAGCACCGGCTCCCCTCCGTTGCCGTTGTAGCTGAATGAGACGTCTTCAAAGGCCACCCTGCCCCTGATCCGGCCGAGCGGGAGAGCGCCGGGCCTGTTGCGGATTTCCGGTTCATCATCGAGCACCTCGAGGATGCGCGACGCGGAGGCCTCTGCCGCGGAGACCTGGGAGACCATGGTGCCCATCATGGAAAGGGGGAACGCGGTGGTGATCAGGTAGTTGATGAAGGCCACTACCTCGCCGGGCGTGACTTGTCCGCCCACAACCTCGTGCCCGCCCAGCCAGATCACTGCCACGGTGCCGAGGTTCAGAATGAGGCCCAGGCTGGGGTTCAGGATGGAAAGCAGCCGGAAGACCCTGATCGAAATGCCCAGGAGCTCTGCGTTGGCCGTTTCGAAACGCGCGTTCTCCTGCCACGAACGCACGAAGGCCTTTACCACCCGCACTCCGGCGAGGTTCTCCTGCAGGATCGTGTTCAGACGGTCCAGTCGGCGCTGCACCTCCATGAAAAGCGGACGCGAGCGGGAGGTGAAGAACACGATCATGCCCGTGGTAAGCGGCAGGATCACCAGCATGATCAGCCCCAGCCTCCAGTTGGTCACGAAAAGGAGAACGATGCTGCCTGCCAGCATGAGGGGGGCCCGGGTATACAGTCGGAGGAAGAACATCACGATCTGCTGGACCTGGCTCACGTCGCTCGTCAGCCGGACCAGGAGACGGCCCGTCTGGAGCCGGTCCTGGTTGCCGAAGGACAAGCTCTGGATCCGGCGGAATGTTTCCTCGCGGACTTCGGCGGCGAAACGCTGGGAGACCGCCACGGCGGCGGAAGCGTTTCCTATGCCCATGGCGGCGGAGAGGAGGGCGGAGGCGATCATGATTCCCGCGGTGACGAGCACGACGTGAAGATCGTTCTTTGCGATCCCCTCGTCGATGATGTGCTGCATCAATCGCGGGATGGCCAGGTCCATGACCACGCCTGCGACGAGCATGATCATGCCTGCAACGATGGTCTTTCGGTACGGTGCAATGAAGGGCAGTAATCGCGCAAGGGATTTCATGGGATGACCGGGGGCTCCTTGATTTCTTCGCCTGCTCTGAGTCTTTCGATCCGCGCGGGGTCCAATTTGACATGGAGATTCTTCTCCTGCGTGGGCAGGACCGTGCCCTTCTTTGCGCCCTTGGCCCGGCGCAGGTATTTTACCTGGGTGTAATACACGTCGCCCTGTCCCGAGGTTTTTCCCTTTGAGTAGTGGACGGCAAGGGTGGCGGCGTCCAGCATGGTCTCCAGAGGCAGGCTCTTGCCCGGCTGCGCCTTCACGAAAACGTAGGCCCCGGGCCAGTCCCGCGCGTGGAACCACCAGTCATTGCCCCGCACTTTCCTGCGCAGAAGCTCGTCGTTTTCCTTTGCCGTGCGTCCCACGATGATGCGGAAGGAGCGGGAGAAAAAAACGAGCCCGGGGGTGCCGGCGTCGATGAGTGGTTTGCGCGCCCCCGCGGCTTTTCTTGCCACGGTGCCGAGTGCCGCCGGGTCGGGATTGCTCGCAATCGCGGCGCGCTGCCTCCGGATTTTCTCCAGGGTCACCTGCAGGTGCGCTATCTCTTCTTCGACTTTGCCGCGGCCCAGCCGCGCCTTTCGGTGGCGCGTGTAGTAGATTTCCGCGTTCTGGGCAGGAGTGAGATCGGGCTTGAGCTCGATTTCGACCGGCGCATTGCCGTGGAAAAAGTCCTCCACCTTCAGCCACCGCTGCCCCCTGGCTACGGCGTGCAGGTTGCTCGTCACCAGGTCCCCCAGCTCCTTGAACCGGGAAATGGAGGCGTATTCGGAAAGCCGCAGGGTGAGTGATTCCAGGCTGGCCAGGACCTTGTTCTCACTGACGGCCAGCTCCGCATCCGCGGCAGCAGCGAGCCTCTCCACGTTTCCGCTGGTTTCCAGGTCATGAAACTCGCGCTCCAGTTTTTCATTGAACGATCCTTCGCCGGGAAGCGCGCGCACGGCGTACGGCCTTAGGGCCGAACGCGTACTCGCGTACTCGCTGGCAGCCGCGGGTGCGGCTGCGCGGGATCCGGGCTTTGCCGGCCGGGAACCGGCAGGGGCCAGGGCATCAAAGGGTTTTCTGGAGATCTCCCCTTTTTTCGGCCTGCGGTAGAACGCGTCGAGGATGATTCCCTCGGCATCGGTGAGGATGGCATTTGCCGCCGCGCCCCAGAGTCGTATCCAGAGTATCTTTTCCTCCCCCGCGTGCCGAACGGCTATCCGCACGATCCGTTCGCCCGGCGCATCCTGAGGGGCACCTGCGTGCGCTCCCGGCGGAGGCCGGCGCTCTTCCGCGCCTTGCGCCCCTGGCGCAGTTGCGCGGAGTTGTCCGGCACTTTCGATTCTCCCCCCGCGGATGTGCGCGCGCAGGAAGGAGGCGAAGCGCAGCGGTTTCTCGGGATTTGCGAGCTTCTCCGTGAGGATGTGCATGCGCGGGAAGCGCGCGGACAGACAGATGAGAACCGAGAACTGGGTTCCCTGGCGGAAAAGGTTGAGGACGATCCTGTCGTGGGAGGGTTGGTGTACCTCCTGGATCAGGCATCCTTCCATGCCGAGCTCGGAGAGCACCAGGTCGATCTCTCTCCAGTTCAGGGAACCGCCGCTCATTTCTCCGCGCCGCCCGCCTGGAGAAATACCTGCTCATCGGCCTTCGAGTAGAACTCCAGCGTCACCACCCGGGGCTTGGGAAACGAGGCGAGATAATCAGCGAGCGTCCTCCAGACCACCCGCGCGGCCTTTTCCCGCGGGTAGCCGTACACCCCCGTTGAAATTGCGGGGAACGCAATACTCTGCAGATCGAGCCGCGCGGCAAGCTCGAGACTCTTCAGGTAGCAGCTTGCCAGGATCGCCTCCTCCCCCGATGTCCCGCCATGCCATACCGGTCCCACGGTATGAATCACATAGCGGGCAGGGAGCCTTCCCGCGGTGGTTTCGACAGCTTCTCCCGCGGGAAGCCCCTCGGGGTATCTGCCCTTGCGGAGGCTTCTGCAGGCTTCGAGGATCGCGGGTCCGCCGGCCCTGTGGATGGCGCCGTCCACCCCGCCGCCTCCCATGAGTGAGGAATTGGCCGCGTTCACAATCGCATCCACGGCAAGACCGGTGATGTCGCCCGTGGCCACCACGAGCCTGCCCCCGTAGAATTCGCTCATCGGAGAAGCCTGCGGATTTCCGCCACCATGTAGAATGAGCCGGTGACGAGGATGGGACGCGTTCCTCCCGACTCCTCCACGGCCAGCCGAAGCGCCGCTCGAGGATCCGGTTCCAACAACGTGGCCGGATTGACGGCCCGGAATATATCCGCAACCTCCCCGGGGTTGCTCTCCTTGAAAGTGCCGGGAGTCGAAATGATGATGCGGAAAAAGTCGGGAGCCATGATTTGCGCCATCGCGCGCGGATTCTTCCCGGAGACGGAGCCGAAAAGGAGGATTGCCTGGCCCGGGAAGACCGCGCGGAAGGCGGCCCGCAGCCGTGTCACGGCAAGGGGCGTATGTGCGCCGTCGAGAACCACGACCGGATCCGTGCCCCGCAGCTCCATGCGTCCGGGGAGCGTCGTGTCGAGGAATCCCCGGCGGCATTGCGCGAGCGTGATCTCCGGCCTCGTCTGCCTCACAAGAAGATAGGCGAGCGCGGCGTTCTCCGCCTGGAACTCGCCGAGCATGGAAAGCCGGAACTTTTCGACCGGTTCTCCTCCGAGCCGCAGGGAAAACGAAGTGCCCTGCGCATCCACCGTTGCAGTCAGCTCGCCGGTCTCTTCGTCGAGGAACGCGGGCGCCGAGCCGCGCTCACGGCAGACCTGCCGGATGACTTCCTTCACTGCGCGCGGCTGCAGGCCGACAAAGCACGGCGCGCCCGGCTTGATGATTCCCGCCTTTTCCCACGCGATCTTCTCCAGCGTGTCACCCAGGATTTCCGTGTGCTCGAGATCGAGCGGGGTGATCACCGACGCCACCGAGCGCACGACATTGGTGGCGTCCAGCCGGCCGCCGATGCCGGTCTCCACAACGGCCTCCTCGCAGCCGGCATCCCTGAAATAGAGAAAAGCCAGCAGCGTGTACAGCTCGAATGTCGTAGGTCCGTAGCGGCCGGGAAAATCCTCCGGCGGCAGCCGGTCGATGACCGCTTTCACCTCCCGGCCCAGCCGCACAAGGAGCTCGGGCCTGCGGGGCTGCCCGGCAATTGCGATCCTCTCAAAGGCGCTTTCCACGTGCGGCGATGTGTAGAGGCCGGTGCGCCGCCCCGCAGCGCACAGCACGGATGCCAGGAGGGCGGACGTGGATCCTTTGCCCTTTGTCCCGGCAACATGGATGATCCGCAGCCGCTCCTCGGGGTTGCCGAACATTTCGAGGAGGCGATGCATCCGGTCCAGCCGGTAGACGCGCTTGTCGGGAGGATACGTGCCCCGCTCGAGATTGGTGAATGATTCGGCCCAGGAGAAGACGTCCTGCGGCGTGCGGATCCCCTTCTTCATCTGCGCAGTACCGAGGTCTCCTTCTCCATCGTACCGGTCAGCAGTATTTCGTGGATCTTGTACGTGCCGTATTTTCTCGCCTTCAGGAACCCGTTCCATGCCGCGTCGGCGAGCCGACCCGCGCGGACGAGGTCGAGAAGCCATTGGTCGGTGTACTGCGGGTCCTGCTGAGGAAATCCGGCCTGGATCTCGAGGAGCCACGCCTGGTTGTAATCCTCCTGCGAGCCGATGTGCGGGGCCATGATGACGGGGATCCCGAGCCCGCAATAGAATGACAGCTCGCTTGGCTTGGTCCAGAGCACGTCCGTGGTCCGCATGCACTCGGTGAAGCCCTGGAAATACTCGTTCAGAGTTTTTCCTGCAACGACCTTGATCTGCGGAAGGGCGAGCTCCTTTTTGATGTTCTCCAGGTATTCTGCAACCTCGGGCCGGACGCCGGCCAGGATATTGTAGCTCACTTCGCCCTTTGCGATTTTGTCCCGGAGGCTCCGGGCAACAGTGTAGGCGATGTCAGTCTGCGCGCCCGCCCCCCCTACGGCGAATGTGACGGTGAAGGCCCGCTTCTTTGCGAACTTGCAGTTTTTTGCGCCGAGGAAGTGCTCCACGTTCAGGCCGTGCATGGGCCAGAAGCGCTCCGCGGACGGGTCCAGGTAGCGCAGTCTCTGGCCAAGGTCATGTTTCAATACGCTTATGTTCCTGTCCCCCAGGAGCTCGACAGGAATCGGAAAGCCCGTGAGCCAGATCTGCTCGTTGGGGATCCCATACTCGTTCAGCCTTCGCACAGCCCGGCCGCAGGGGACCAGGTACACGATCTTGCTGGTGCGCGGATTCTCCGCCACCCATGCCCTGTTGATCTCGGCATCACAGATGATGCTGTAGATGCGGCCGTAGCCGGCCATGTCAGCGGCGATGGCGGGCGCGTAAAACGTGGTGAGCAGCGGCAGGGGTCTTTCGCGGATCATTTCCATCAACCCGCTGCACATGCCCTTCTGAATCAGCCCCTTCAGCCACCTGACTTGAAAGGAGGGGTTGGACATGTCGCGAATGGGGTAGAAGGGCGGGATGTTCTGCAGCCGATCCAGCAGGCCGAATACCGCGTTGCCGATCAGCGGCCAGCTCTTTGTCCGTGAGAGGAACTCATAGCTCTTGCGCAGACGCTCCCATAGCCTTTGCTCCGAAGGGGACGTGTTCTCCGCCTTGCCCAGCGTGATAATCCCGCCCTCCGCGATGTCGCGCAATGGGTAGGCGGCCCTCTGGTGGCCCAGACCCATGTTGGCGGTTGTCACCCAGGCCCGGACGCCCTTTGGCGGCGCGGGCCGCCGGGCACGGGATTTGGTGACGGGCGGCGTCTTCACCTTCTTTGCGCGGGGTTCAGCCTTGCCGGTCGTCTTCGGGCTCATTGCCTCTCCTTTCACGGAGCGCCTTTGCATGCGCGGGAAAACCTTCATAGTCGGCGAGAACGATCGCCGCTTCGCGGACGGATTCGTAACCCTGCCTGGTCAGGTATGCGACCGACGAGTACTTGAGGAAATCCCGCACGGAGAGAGGGGAGCAGGTTTTTGCCTTCCCGCCCGTGGGGAGCACCGCGTTGGCGCCGATGGCATAGTTGGCAAGGGAAAATGGGGTGCGCTGGCCCAGCAGAATCTCACCGGCGTTTCTGATCCGGGAGAGCGTCTCCAGCGGATCCGCGGTGGCGATCTGCAGATGCTCAGGGGCGACCTCATTGGCAATATCGACGGCCTCGGCGATGTCGGCTGCCAGGATGATGCCGCCGTAGTTGGCGAGCACCTGCGCCGCATACGAGGCGCGCGGTTCGGGCAGCTCGGACACGAGGCGCGGAAGGTGCGCGGCGGCCGCGCGGGCGCAGGTTTCGCTCGTAGTGACGAGAAGCGCCTGGGAATCCGGCCCGTGCTCCGCCTCGATGAGCAGGTCGAGGGCGAGCAGGCGCGGGTCGGCTGAGTGGTCCGCGAGGATCATCGATTCGGAAGGCCCGGCCGGCAGTCCCACGTCAACAACCCCGAAAAGCAGCCTCTTGGCCGCTGTCACGTACTGGTTGCCAGGGCCCAGGAGCTTCACGACGGGCCGGATGCTCCTGGTGCCATAGGCGAGCGCCGCCAGGGCCTGCACGCCGCCGACGCGGTAGACTTCGTGGACGCCGCAGAGCCGAGCGGCAAAAAGCGTGGCCGGGTCGCACGCGCCTTTGGAGTCCGGCGGGCTCACCACAACCACGCGGCTGACCCCCGCCACGTGCGCCGGGACCGCCATCATGTAGGTCGATGACGGAAAGCTCCCCTTGCCCCGCGGCGCATACAGGGCCACGGACGGGATGGGGGTGGCGCGCTCCCCCGCGTACACGCCGGGGAGGACTTCGCCGAAGCTCATGGCACCGGGAAGCTGCTGTTCATGGTAGGCGCGCACGTTTGCCACGCAGAAGCGGATGGCATCCTTCACCGGCGCGTCGAGGGATTTCTCCGCCTCATCGAGCTCCCGCTCGCTCACCGCAAGGGGAATGCCGGTGAGGTCCGCATTATTGAATTGCCGGGTGTATTCGATGAGTGCCGCATCGCCCTCCGCGCGCACTTTTTCGATGATTTCACGCACACGGGGGAATACCGCCGCAATGTCTTGCTCCGAGCGCGCGAAAATCTTGCGTTTGTCCTGCTCCGCAAGGGAGCCCCAGGGGAGGACGCGGACTTGCATAGTGGCTACTTTAATGGTCGGCGCACCCGGCGTCAATGTATCGCGGATTTTGGCGGCGCTTTGCCGTTGTCTGCTTGACTTCCGGGCCTTCAGTATTTACATTTTTCCAGTCGGATGTCTCTCGCAAGAACAATACCAGGAAGCGAATGACCGGTTTCCCCGGGCGGCAGAAAAGCGGAAGAGCCGCGCGCCCGGAAACGCGCCGCACGCGGCGCAGGAGAGAGCAGGACACAAAGGAGAAAATTATGGGTCGTATCATCGGCATCGATCTCGGAACATCGAACTCTGCCGCGGCCGTGATGGAAGGCGGCAGGCCGGTCATCATCCCCTCGGCGGAAGGGGCCGGCGTTTCTTCCGGAAAGGCGTTCCCTTCATTTGTGGCGTTTACCAAGGAGGGCGAAAGGCTCGTGGGAGAGCCCGCGCGCAGGCAGGCCGCCATCAATCCTGACGGCACCATCTACGCGGCCAAGAGAAAGATGGGAACCGACCACAAGTTCAAGGCCTTTGGAAAGGAATACAGCGCCCAGCAAATCTCGGCGTTCATACTCCAGAAGGTCAAGCAGGACGCGGAAGCGTACCTCGGGGACACGGTGGAGGAAGTGGTCATCACCTGTCCCGCGTATTTCGACGACAACCAGCGCACCGCCACCAAGGACGCAGGCGAGATCGCCGGTCTGAAGGTGCTGCGCATCATCAATGAACCCACCGCGGCGTGTCTTGCCTACGGCCTGGAGAAGGCGGGCAAGGAGCTGAAGATCCTCGTTTTCGACTTCGGCGGCGGCACCCTGGACGTCACCATCATGGAGATGTGGAAGGAGGGTGGGTTCAAGGTCGTTGCCACGAGCGGGGACACCCAGCTGGGCGGCACGGACATGGACAATACCTTCGTGGAGTACATCGAGAAGGAGTTCATGCGCCAGACGGGCATCGATCTGAAGAAGGACACGATGGCCACGCAGAGGGTCCGGGAGGCCGCGGAAAAGGCCAAGGTGGAGCTCTCCAGCACCCTCACGACGGACATCAATCTTCCCTTCATTACAGCGGACGCCAGCGGCCCCAAGCACCTCACCATGACGGTGAACAGGGCCAAGCTGGAGGAGCTCATCGGCCCCATTGTCCAGCGCTGCCGTACTCCTCTGGAGACCGCCCTCAAGGATGCCCGCGCGGCATTTTCAAAGGACGGGGTGCAGTTCAGCGAGTCAGGAACTGAAATCGACAAGATCATCATGGTGGGAGGACCCACCCGGATGCCCATCGTGCAGAAATTCGTGGAGGATTTCTTCGGCAAGAAGATCGAGCGCGGCGTCGATCCGATGGAGTGCGTTGCCATGGGCGCCGCCATCCAGGCGGCCATCATCAAGGGGGAGGTGAAGGATGTCCTCCTCCTGGATGTGACCCCGCTCTCCCTCGGCATCGAGACCCTTGGCGGCGTGAGCACGAAGCTCATCGAGCGCAATACCACCATACCCACGCGGAAGAGCGAGATCTTCTCCACCGCGGCGGACAATCAGACCGAGGTGACGATCCGCGTGCTCCAGGGCGAGCGGCCAATGGCGAATGACAATGTCGAGCTGGGCAGGTTCAACCTGGTGGGAATTCCGCCGGCGCCCCGGGGGGTGCCCCAGGTGGAGGTCTCCTTCGACATCGATGCCAACGGCATCGTCAGCGTCGGCGCCAAGGACCTGGGGACGGGAAAGCAGCAGTCCATCAAGATCACGGCGCCGAAAAAGCTCTCGAAGGAAGAGATCGAGAAAATGGTGCGCCAGGCCGAGCAGTTCGCGGCGGAAGACACCAAGAAGAAGGAAGAGGTGGAGACCGTCAACCAGGCGGACACCCTCGCCTATTCGGTGGAGAAATCCCTGAAGGACTATGGGGACAAGGTGAGCCAGGCCGAGCGGGCGGACATCGAGGCGAAGCTCAACGATCTGAAGTCAGCCATCAAGGAAAAGAACGTTGATCGGATCAAGAAGGGAATGGAGGAGCTGACCAAGGCGTCCCACAAGCTCGCGGAGGAAGTGTACAAGCAGGCCTCGGGCAAGCAGCAGGGGGCGGGTCCGCAGCCGGGTCCCGGCCCGGGCGAATCGTCGGACGGCCAGGGGCAGGCCGGGGCGGCCTCGGGCAAAAAGGACGACGACGTCATCGACGCGGAGTTCCGCGAAGAGAAGAAATAGTCGAAACGAGCCCCGGGTGTCCCCCGGGGCTTTTTATGGAAAACCATGTCTACAAAACGTGACTACTACGAAATCCTCGGAATCAAGAAAGGCGCAACCCCCGAGGAGCTGCGCAAGGCCTATCGGGAGCTCGCGCTGCGCCACCACCCTGACCGCGTCCCTGCTGAAAAGAAGAAACAGGCGGAGGACGCGTTCAAGGAAATCTCGGAAGCGTACGGAGTGCTTTCCGATCCGAAGAAACGCTCTCTGTACGACCAGTACGGCCATGAGGGAGTCGACCAGAAGTTCGCCCGTGAAGACATCTTCAGGGGCACTGATTTTCGCAGCGTCTTCGAGGGGGACGAGGGTCTTGCCGGAAGCTTCTTCGAAAACCTCTTCGGTGACGCGGGGTTCGACCTTTTCGGAACCCGCGGCAGACGCCGCAAGAACAAAGCCGGTGCCGCGGAGGGCGCACGGGGGAGGGACCTCGAGGCGGCCGTTTCGGTCACTCTCGAAGAAGCGTATCGAGGCACGGAGAAGACCATCTCGGTCTCTCGACGTGATTCCTGTCCTGTGTGCGGAGGATCCGGCGCTGCTCCGGGAACAAGCAAGACCACCTGTCCCGATTGCCGCGGCTCCGGCCGTAAGCTCGTCTCCAGCGGGATTTTTCAGATGGCCCAGCCGTGCACCCGGTGCGGGGGGACCGGCTCCATTATCCAGACGCCCTGCCAGGAATGCGGCGGCCAGGGGAAAGTGACGGTCACGAAATCCCTTTCCGTCACGATCCCCGCAGGGGTGGACACCGGCGCGCGCCTCCGCATGAAGGGGGAAGGCGAGTCGGGGGAAAAGGGCAAGGGAGATCTGTTCCTCGTGGTGGAGGTCCTCCCTCATTCCCAGTTCCAGAGGCAGGGTGCGGACCTTCTCACGGAGCTCACCGTCAGCCTCCCGCGCGCGATTTTGGGCTCGGAGCTCAGCGTGCCGACCATGGATGGCGCGGTCATGATGAAAATACCTGCGGGCACGCAGAGCGGCACGGTGTTCCGGCTCAAGGGCAAGGGGATGCCCGAGCTGCGGGGCAAGGGCGTCGGGGACGAGCTGGTGAAAGTGTCGGTTGTCATCCCGCGCGCCGTGAGCCCCCGGCAGCGCGAGCTCATCGAAGAGTTCGAAAAGACCATTCAATAGCGACGCGCCCGGAAAGCGCGGGCAAATGCGCCGCTGCGCGTCGCAGAGGCGAAATGCGTCCCTTCGGGTCGCCGCTCGCAGCGCGGTACTCCGCGCATTCGCGGCGCGGTACTCCGCGCATTCATGTCACTTCCCGCTGATGATGCCTTCGTAGACCACGCACTCGTCTCCGTGCAGCGTCACGGTAAAGCCGTCTTCCAGCAGCACCATGGCGCCGGTCACGGAGGCGATCACCGCGGCGTCCGGAGCGATCTGGCGGATCTGCTCGGGGCTCAGGTAGGAGGACTCCTCCAGCACGATGCCGCTGAGCCCCGTGAGGATCGGCAGGAAATCCGGCGTGAGGAAACGCGCCAGGAGGATCTCCGTGCCGTCGTGCTTGAGCCGAAGCTCCGCGTCCAGGGCATCCTCGACCCGCACGATTTTCCCCGAGCGGTAGCCTCCGAATCCCCTTTCACCCTTTGCCAGGACATTGCCCACGAAGTGGACTTTGATCGTATTGAGCATGATGGGTGAATGCAGGGGGACACCGGCCACGATCACGACCTTGTCGTACTTCTTCACAAGCCCCTTTTCCATTGCGGCCACGAGCGCGTTGTTCTGCATGGTGTCCGAATTGTCGGCAAGGTCGCACAGCAGCGGATAGACGCCCCAGTACAGGAGGAGCCGCCGCTGGACGGACTCGGAGGGGGTGATGGCGAAGATCGGCTGCGAGGGCCGGTACTTGCTGATCAGCCGCGGCGTATTGCCGCGGAGCGTCGGCGCGATGATGGCCGTGGCATTGATCTCCCGCGCGACGAGGAACGCGCTCCGTGTGACCGCCTGCGCGATGTCCTCCCCGATCTCGTCAAGCCGGAAGAATCGCTTCACCCGGGACTCGTATTCCGGTGAGGATTCCACAGTGCGCGCAATGGAGTCCATTACCTGAACGGCCGCCACGGGATATTTTCCGCTTGCGGTCTCCCCGGAGAGCATGACCGCATCGGATCCGTCGAAGATTGCGTTGGCCACGTCCGTGGCCTCGGCGCGGGTGGGGCGGGGGTTGTGGATCATCGAATCCAGCATCTGCGTGGCGGTGATCACCGTCTTGTTCTGGCCGTGGCACTTGAGGATGATCCTCTTCTGCACCAGGGGAATCTCCTCGGTGGCAAGCTGCACCCCCAGGTCTCCGCGGGCGATCATGATGCCGTCGGAAACCCGGATGATCTCGTCGATGTTCGCGACCCCTTCCCCGTCCTCGATCTTCGCCACGATATGCATGTGCGAGCCCGCGCGCAGCAGAATCTGCCGGATTTCGAGAATGTCCTCCGGCCTGCGGACGAACGAGGCGGCAACGAAATCCATGTCCTTGGAGACGGCGAAACGAAGGTTCTCGATGTCTTTCTCCGTCACGGCAGGCAGGCGGCTCCTGATGCCGATGATGTTCACGTTCTTGTGGGAGCCGAGTGTCCCGCCGGTGCGCACGGCGCAGCGGGTTTCCCTGCCTTCCACGGAAACCACTTCAAGGTCAATGAGCCCGTCCGCGATGAGGATGTGCGTGCCGGGGGTGACCTGATCCGGCAGGTCTTTGTAGGAGAGGCTCACCCGCTCCGTCGTGCAGGGACCGTCATCCACCGTGACCGTGATCGCGCTGCCGGTCGCCAGCTCCACCTCGCCTCCGCCGGCAACCATTCCCGTGCGCACCTCGGGCCCTTTGATATCGATGAGGAGAGCAACGGGGATTCCGGTTGAACGGCTGGCCTCGCGCACCTTGGAGATCATGGCGGCGTGGTAGGCAAGGTCGCCGTGCGCCATGTTGAACCGGGCGACGTTCATCCCCGCCTGCAGCAGACTGGCGAGTACTCCGACGTCATCGGTCGCGGGGCCCAGCGTACAAACGATTTTTGTTTTACGCATCGCCGGTGATAGTAGGGAGAGGGGAGGGTGCGGTCAAGGCGGGCCGCCCTCACCGCGGCGGGAAGCCCCGGGGCTGTCAGCCGGCACGACTCCCGTCTGTCACGCCCGCCAGGCGTCAAGCCGGGACATCGCGTCCTGCACGAGCGAGAGGCAGGCCTCGCGCTCGCCTCCCGTCGCGTCGCTGCCCCACAGTGCCAGGAGGTGTTCCCGCGCGGTCGTGGCGCCGGACTTGGACCTGGAGATGGCGAAGCCGTCCCGTGAGACGGCGAAGCCGTCCCGTGAGACGGCGAAGCCGTCCTGCTCCAATGAGCAGGCTGTTGCCGCGGCAGCTCCCAGCGCCATGGCCTTCGGCTCGATTCCGGCCTCCAGCGCCGCGCGCATGGTGCCGAAGAGCCGGTCGCTCCAGCCGAGCTTGCGTTTCGGGTCGCGGATGATCCGGTCCACGTCGTCATGCAGGAACGGGTTCGTCATCCGCTGGAGGAGATCGTCGGCGTACGCCTCGTAGCCGGTCGCCGTGAACAGGGGATCGCCGGTCCTTCCATGGCGACGGATCAGGGCGGCGCCCGATTCCTGAAGGAAGGCCCGGCGTCCGAGCGCCAGGAGCTCACCGTCCTCCCTGATGCTGCTCATGACCTTGTGCCCGCGCAGCCGTGCCAGGTAGCCCAGCAGCGCGTGGACAGCGTTGTGGCCGTAGAGCTTCGCCTCTTCGAACGGAATGAGGTTGTCCTTCTCCTCGAACACCCGGATGCCGCGGCTGAAACCGGGCAACGTGATCCTCGAAATGAGTATCCGGTTGAACTCTTCAACGAGGACGCATTTCTCGAGGCCCGGTACCAGGGGCGCGAGCCCGAGCTGCCGCATCTCCTCCGCCGAGGAGATCACGCCGCTCATCTTCCCGATCACGGTGTCCAGGGCCTGCAGGGGCGAGGGCGCCCTGCGCGGCGCCCGGTTTGCGATCTCGCGCATGAGAAGCTCGGCGGCGTAGTTGTTGTTCTCAGCCGTGTAGATGATGCGCGCGCGCTCGTCTGTCGCGCCCTCCGCGAGCAGGGCCGCGACGGACGCGTCCCCTCCGGCGCCGTACAGCTCGACGCTCGGGATTGCGGTCGCAAGCTCCGCGGCGGAGCCGATTGCAGCCACGATTTCCTTCCTGTCCGCGCCGACCCGGGGATTGAGCAGCCTGATCCCGGGCAGATTCTTCCTGCGTATGCCGGTTTCTCCGGCAATGTTGATGGTGACCGCGTCTCCGCTTCCACGGACCGCGTCGACCAGGGCCTGGTCGACCTCGACAACCACGAACCGCTCGAAGTTCCCCGATTCGAGGGCCTCACAGAGCATCAGGCCGGTCTGTATGGGGCCGAAGCCGAATCCGACAAATGTGCCCGCGGGCATCAATGCGCGCCTCCCATCCGCGAACTTGCGGGTTTCTCACGGGTAAATTAGCACGGAATCGGACGGCCCGTCTTTCCCATCCGCGGTCCTACCAGCCGAGGGAGATTCCCGCGCTCAGCGTCACCTGGAACTTGCCGAGCGGGTAACTCGGAATGTCCGTCACCGGTATTTGCGATGAATACGGGGTGTAGACCACCTTGGCGCTCAGGAGCAGGCTTTCGATGTTGAGGGCGAGACCTCCCCCCACAAATGGGAAGAGGGAAAGGGAAAGGTTCTGCGTGGGACCTGTGCCCACAGGCATGCGTTGAGGCTCGAGAAGCACCCGGCCCGAGCTGCCGATGCCCACCTGGAGGAAGGGATCCAGAAAGGATCTTCCGCCGAGCGGGTGGAAGCTCAGGAAGAGCGCGGGGGCATACCAGTCAAGCCACCAGTGCTCACCGGCATCCTGATAGAAGCTCACCAGGTAGTCACCCCCGAAACCGAAGTGGTCGATGATTACTTCCCATCCAAAACCCCAGAAAAGGGGCTGGTCACCTACCGTGAATGTGTTTATGATTTGCGGCGCGGAATTGCCCCCGAGAAAGTCGGCTGAGACATTTCCCGTCAGGTGCACGGCGCCCGCGAAGCACGGCATGCCGAGTGCCGCCAGCGCCAGTACAAGGACGAGGAACGTAGATTTCATCAGAATGCCTCCTCTGTGGGATATCATATGAGTGCAACACCCCTTTCATTGGAGGGTGTCACTCCGCGGAGTTTTCCGTGTTATAGTCTGTGATGAGTGGGAGAAGCCGGTGGCGCTGGACGTCGATGCCCTCTACAGGAAGTACGGACCCATGGTCCTGCGCCGGTGCCGCACCCTTCTCGTCGACGAGGAACAGGCAATGGATGCCGCCCAGGAGACCTTTGTGAAGCTTCTGCGCTTCCAGGAAAGGCTCACGGACAAGGCGCCGTCGAGCATGCTCTACACAATCGCCACCAATGTATGCCTGAACATGATGCGCACGGCGCGCCGGCGCCCGCAGTCCGCGGGGGAAGCGGCTCTGGAGCGCATCGCTTCCGCTGAGGATGTGGAGTCGAGGGCCCTCGACCGGCACGTCCTGGACCGCATCTTCGGGCGGGAGCGCGCGTCGACGCGCACCATGGCGGTGATGCACTACGTGGACGGCATGACGCTCGAGGAGGTGGCGGGCCACGTCGGCCTGTCCGTGTCCGGGGTGCGCAAGCGCCTGCGCCAGCTCAAGGAGCGCACCCGCGCTCTGGAGGAGGCATAACGGATGCCGCAGAAACAGACTGTATCAGACCTGCTGCTGGAGCAATATTCTCTGGGAGAGCTGTCATCTGACCAGGAGAGGATGGTGCGCGCCGAGCTGGAACGGGACGAATCCCTGCGGCAAAGGCTGGCGGCAATCGCCCAGTCGAACCAGGAGATCCTCGCGGACTATCCTCCCGAAAGAATCGTGCCCGCAATCAAGGAAAGATTTTTCCGGGAGGGGAGAACGGCGCGGCCGGCCAGGACGCCGACGCTGGCCTGGGCGTTGCCGGCCGCTGCCATGGTGGTTCTGATCCTTTCTCTCTTCGTGATCCGGGAGCGGGTGGTCCCGAATGAGACGAGGCTCAAGGGCCTCACCACGCACCTCAATCTTTTCCGCAAGACGCCCACCGGCGCGGAGGAGCTGCGCGCTGGTGCGTCGGCCAGGCGGGCAGATGTTCTGCAGATCAGCTACACGGCGGGGGAAGCCAAGTACGGGGTCATTCTCTCCGTGGACGGCCGCGGGGCCATCACGTGGCACGTGCCGGCGGGCTATCGGGGCGGGTCCCGCACCGCGCCTGCGCTTGACCTGGAGGGCCAGGTGGTCCTGCCGTCCGCGTATGAGCTGGATGATGCCCCCGGATTCGAGCGCTTCTTTCTCGTGTACGCGGCCGCCCCTTTCGAGATCGGAGACGTCGAGCGGGCGGCGCGCGCCCTGGCGGCGCGGCCCGGCGCCGCTGAACGGGAGGGGCTCGGTCTTCCCAATGGTCTGGGCCAGTACTCTCTTCTCGTGAAGAAGTAGGGATTGGTGCGATGAACCTGAAGCGTGTGTCCTTCATCCTCCTGCTCGGCGCCTTCGTCTGGGCCGCGGGGGCCGAATCAGCGGTGCCCCTGCGGCGCTTCGCAATGGTGGCGGGCTCCAATGACGGAGGGGAGGGCCTCATTCGGTTGAAATACGCTGAGACCGATGCCCGGGCATTTGCGGCCGTGCTCCAGGACCTGGGCGGAGTGCGCGCGCAGGACATGGTGCTGACTTTGAGCCCCGACCTTGCGCGCTTCGAGGATGCCCTGGGGAGGGTCCGCCAGATGGTCAAATCCCCAAGGGAGATGGATGAGCGCCGCGAGCTGGTCATCTACTATTCAGGTCACTCCGACGACGAAGGCCTCATTCTCGGGAAGGACCGCTATCCGTGGGAGCAGCTTCGGCGCGATATCAATGACATTCCGGCGGACGTCAAGATCGCCATCCTCGACTCGTGCTCTTCAGGCTCCCTCACACGAGCCAAGGGCGGTGTGGCGCGTCCGGCATTCCTCTTCGATGCATCCTCGGACATGACGGGGCACGCGTATCTCACCTCGGCCTCCGCGGAAGAGGCGGCTCAGGAATCGGACAGGATCGGCGCGTCTTTCTTCACGCATTACCTCATATCCGGTATGCGCGGAGCGGCGGACACGGTGGGGGACGGGGTGGTGACCCTCAATGAGGCCTACGCCTATGCCTTCCAGGAAACCCTCGCGTCAACGGAAAAGACGGAGTATGGGCCTCAGCACGCCGCGTATGACATCAATCTCACGGGATCCGGCGACCTTGTGCTCACCGATCTCCGATCCTCGGCCGCGGGGCTTACCGTTGCGGAGAATATCGGGGGGAGGCTGTACTTCCGCGACGATCATGGAACTCTTGCCGTGGAGCTGAACAAGGTGGAGGGTCAGAAGATAGAGCTGGGTCTGGAGCCCGGCGTCTATTCCGTGGTGCTCGACAGAAAAGGGGCCCGCTTCGCCGCGGAGGTGCGCGTCACCACCCGGCAGCACGCCTCCCTCTCGATGTCCATGCTGCAGGCCGTCCCGGTTGACAAGGCCACGGCGCGCGGCGAGCAGGCCGAGAGCCTGCCGCCGTACCGGCAGGGGGCGCCGCCGGCGGTCGTTCAAAAAGATCCTGGGGCAGCTCTGGGCGCGGCTGTCGGCGCCGCCGTCGGCTCGGCCATCGGCGGGGCGGTGGGCTCCGCCGTAAGCGCCGCCATCACGGCCGCCGCGGCTGCGACCTCCGTCGGTCCGGACACCCCGCGGGCCGCCCCGCCTGTCCAGGACACTCCGGCGGACGCCGCGCCCGAACCGCCCGCCCGCGAAGAGGGATCCCCGCGGCCGAGCCCGATCGACTTTTCACTGCTGCCCGATGTGTCGAACGGGCTTTTTTCCTCCCGCGCCGACCATATTGTGGGGATCAATCTCCTGATCGGCTCGTCCTCCTACTCGCGCGGATTCGAGGTCGGAGGACTTGCGAACATCGAATCCCGGGACGTGACCGGGTTTCAGGCGGCGGGTCTTGCCAACGTCGTCCTGGGCAGGCTCACGGGATTCCAGGCGGCGGGATTGGTCAATTACCTGGGAGGGGAAGCCAGGTTCTTCCAGGCGGCGGGGCTCGTCAATGTCAGCGGCGGCCTTGCCGGTGCGCAGCTCGCCGGGCTCGGCAACGTGTCTCTCGGCGCGGCGCGCGGCGCGCAGGTAGCGGGGCTTTTCAACTGGGCCGATGTCGACGTGAACGGCGCCCAGGTTGCCGCCGCATTCAACTGGGGCCGCTCCGTATCGGGCCCCCAGATCAGCGTCGTCAACGTGGCGGACACCGTCAGCGGCGCGCAGGTCGGCGTCGTGAACATCGCCCGCCGCGTTTCAGGGACGCAGGTCGGCGTGCTCAACATTTCAGAGGAGATCGACGGGGTCCCCGTCGGCCTGGTCTCCATCGAGGCGAAGGGACGCCACGGAGTGGATCTGTGGGTGGACATGGCAGGGACGACCACGGCGGCGTTGTCCCTCGGCACCCGGCACATGTACACCATTTTCAGCGTGGGGTGGAAGCCGGGGCCTGACCCTTCGCTCTGGTCCCTCGGCCTGGGGCTGGGAGGACGCTCCAGCATCAAACCCTTCTACCTGGACTACGAGCTTTCAATGGTGACGGAGCGCCGGGGATTCCCGGACCTGGGCGTCTCCCCGATCGGCGCCCTGTTTCCGCGCGCGCGTGCCGCTGTCGGGCTGGAGCTTTTCGGCGGCGTTGCCCTCACCGCGGGAGCCGCCGTCCGGGTTCTCGTCCCGTATCTCTCCGATGGAATCAGCGGCGCGAACTCCTCCAAGACGGTATTTCAGCCGAGCCTGTTCGTCGGCCTGGGCATGAGCTTCTGAGAAGATAACGGGATATTATTTCCCCCGACCGTCTCATCGCAGTATCTTCATCCGTGTATATAGAAGATCCCCAGGCGAGTCCGCCTTCAGACTGGCAGCTTGTCCGCGGGTGGCTCACGCGCGTGTACAAGAGCCATCGGACGCCGTTTCTCATAGCCGCCCAGATCACCATCGCGCTCGTTGCCATCCTCGCTTACAACGCGCTCCGGCCGGTGCCGCAACGACTCACGCAGAGAGATATCGACGCGGCCGTGGACCGCTCTCTCGACAACGCGCCGCCCAAGCCCTCCAATGCTTCGGTCGCATATGATGTCATCCTGCCGTCCGTGGTGGCGGTGGAGGCCGTCGTACCGGGAGAAGGGAAACCCCGCTCATCCCTGGGCGCCGGCGTCGTGGTGATGGACACCGGCATCATCCTGACCTGCCTGCACGTGATCAAGGACGCTGCCTCGGTGAAGGTCGTGTTCTCGGACGGCACCGAGTCGGACGCGCAGGTGATGGCGCGGCAGCCGGAAAACGACCTGGCGGTGCTCAGCGCCACGACGTTACCGGATGACCTGAAGCCCGCGACACTCGTGAGCTCCGCATCCCTGCACGTCGGTGACGAGGTGATTGCGGTGGGCAACCCGTTCGGGGTCTTTTTTTCGACCTCGGACGGCGTGGTTTCCGGCCTGGGCAGGCAGTACACCTCCCGTGAAACCGGGGCCACGCTGAAGAACCTCATTCAATTCGATGCCGCCGTGAACCCCGGCAACTCCGGGGGGCCCCTGGTCAACAGGAACGGGGAAGTGGTGGGTATCGTCACATCGCTCCTGAATCCGACAAACCAGGACGTTTTCATCGGGATCGGCTTTGCCGTCCCAATCGACACGGCGGGTGGCGTAATGGGCTCATCGCCGATGTAACTTCACGGGGTACCGTGAAAGGGAGGCTTCATTATGGAAAGCATGCACATAGGGGCGGAAGGAGCCTACCTCGAGCAGGCTCGTCTCATGGAACAGATCCTCTACGAGGTGAAGAAGGTGATCGTCGGTCAGGATCACCTTCTCGAGCGTGTCCTTGTCGCGCTCCTTTCTCAAGGCCACCTGCTCGTGGAGGGCGTGCCCGGACTGGCAAAGACGCTGACGGTCAAGACCCTTGCGGCGGTGATGAACGGGGTCTTCAAGAGGATCCAGTTCACTCCCGACCTCGTGCCCGCCGATCTCGTGGGCACGCGTATCTACAATCAGCGGACCGGGGAGTTCAGCACGTCCCTCGGGCCCGTGTTCACCAACCTGCTTCTTGCCGACGAGATCAATCGCGCCCCTGCCAAGGTGCAGAGCGCGCTCCTGGAGGTCATGCAGGAGCGCCAGGTGACCATCGGCGGGGAGACATTCAAGGTCGCGGAGCCCTTCCTCGTCATGGCAACGCAGAACCCCATTGAGACCGACGGGACGTATCCGCTTCCCGAGGCGCAGGTCGATCGCTTCATGATGAAAGTCCTCGTGGACTACCCCAGCGAACCGGAGGAGTTCGTGATTGTGCAGAGGATGACGGGCGCGCTGGCCCAGCCGGCCGCGGTGGTGACCACCGAACAGATCCTGCAGCTCCGCCAGGCCTGCGAGGGCATATTCGTCGACCCCCTGCTCGTGCAGTATGCCGTGCGGCTTGCCGCTGCCACGCGCAGCCCGGACACGCACGGCATCCCCGATCTGGTAAAGTACATCGTGTACGGCGCCAGCCCCCGCGCTTCGATCAATCTTGTCATCGCCGGACGCGCGCTGGCATTCGTGCGCGGGAGATCGTACGTCATCCCCCAGGACATCATCGACGTGGTGCACGACGTGATGCGTCATCGCATCATCCCCTCCTACGAGGCGCTCTCGGACGGGGTGAGCACCGACGCGATCATCCAGAAGGTGATGCAGGCGGTTCCCGCTCCCGCGCAGGCCCTTCAGAGTCATGCCGCAGCCCTCTGATCCCGAGAGGATTCTCCAGCGGCTGGACTGGACCGTGATCCGCCGGCTCGACGGCATTCTGCAGGGCAACTACCGGACATTGTTCCGCGGCTTCGGGCTCGAGCTTGCGGACCTGCGCGAGTATCAGCTCACCGACGACGTGCGGACCATCGACTGGTACGTGACGGCGCGGCTGCAGACCCCCTACGTGCGGCAGTACATCGAGGATAGGGAGGTCACCGCATGGTTCCTCCTGGACATGAGCCCTTCGGTGGACTTCGGCACGGTTGCCACGGACAAGAGAAAGCTGCTCGTGGACTTCGTCGGAGTTCTTGCGCGCCTTCTCACACGGCACGGCAACCGGGTGGGGGCCCTGATTTTCAGCGGTTCGCTGTCGCGTACCATCCCCGCGCGGGGCGGACGGACTCATGTCCTGCGCCTCATCCGGGAGCTGCGGGACCAGCCGCGGCTGCGGCGCGCGCCGCAGACCGATCTCACCCTGCTTCTGGAATCCGCGCTGCGCATCATCGGCCGGCGTTCCCTGCTGTTCGTCGTATCCGACTTTCTCAGCGTGACGGGCTGGGACAAGCCCCTGGACATGCTCACGCGCAGGCACGAGATCCTCGCCGTGCGGCTCTCGGACCCGCGGGAGTCGGAGCTCCCGGACGTGGGCGCCATCGTGTTCGAGGACGCGGAAACGGGCGAGCAGCTCTTCCTCGACACGCATGACCGCGGCTTCAGGAGGCGGTTCGCCGACGCCGCGCGCAAGAGGCGCGAAGAGCTCGACAGCCTGCTCGCCCGCCGGGGCGTCGAGCTCCTCTCGTTGTCCACGGAAGGCGACATGGCGAAAGAAATCGTCCGCTTCGCAATTGAGCGCAAACAGCGGCGCGCGGCACCGGCCTCCCGCGCCGCGCTCGGCCTGCGGAGCGTGTCATGACATTCCAATGGATCTCGATGCTCTGGTTCCTCCTGCTCGTGCCGGCACTCGTGCTGTTCTACGTCTGGGCGCAGAGACGGCGGCAGAAGTACGCAATCCGCTACGCGAGCCTGATGCTCGTGAAGGATGCCCTTGGCCGCGGGCCCGGCTTTCGCCGCCACATCCCGGCGCTGCTGTTCCTGATCTCGCTCGCGGTCATGATTCTCGCGCTGGCGCGTCCGCTTGCCACGATTTCCCTGCCCTCGAACCGGGGCACGGTGATCCTTGCCATGGACATCTCGGGAAGCATGCGCGCACAGGACGTCAAACCGAGCAGGTTCGAGGCCGCAAAAGAAGCGGCGCTCGAATTCGTAAACAAGCAGCCCCCTCGCGTCCGGATAGGAATCGCCGCATTCAGCGGGACAGCCGCGCTGGTCCAGGCACCGACCACCGCCCGGGAGGACATACGCGCGGCGATCGATCGTCTCATTCTCCAGCGCGGAACTGCCATCGGGAGCGGAATCCTGGTCGCCCTCGATGCCATTTCAGAGGAAGAGCAGCAGAAACAGCTCGCCGATCCCGCTTCGCCGACGGCGAACGATCCGCTGCTGCCTGCTCCGCCACCCGCGCCCGAGCCGGATCCGGTTCCCCCCGGGTCCAACAGCTCCGCGGTCATCGTCCTTCTCACAGACGGCCAGAACAACCAGGGACCCGATCCTTTGGACGCGGCCGAGAAAGCGGCCAACCGCGGCATTCGCATCTTCACCGTGGGCCTGGGAAGCGCCCGGGGAGACGTCATCGGCTTCGAAGGCCGCTCGTTCCGGGTGGGGCTGGACGAGGCCGGCCTGAAGAGGATCGCGCAGAACACGGGCGGGCAGTATTTCAAGGCGACCGACGCCGGAGAGCTGAAGAATATCTACAGATCCTTGAGCACCCGGCTGATCGTCGGAAAGGACCAGACAGAGGTCACCGCGTTGTTTGCCGCAGCCGCGATGGCGCTGCTTGTGCTTGCCGGTACTCTCTCTCTCCTGTGGTTCAACCGGCTGCCTTGAAACCGCAGGGCCGCGGGTGCCTTTGCCGCCCGCATGCCGCGGGCCCGCGCCGCGGCGGCCCGCTCACATGATATCGTTCGCTGTAATGATCCTCCGCTGCAGGAGACCTTTTATGAAGGCATCGACGAGCGCGGCGTCGAACTGCGTGCCGCGATTCCGCGTGAGCTCCAGCACCGCCTTGCTTGCCGGGAGAGCCTTGCGGTACGGGCGGTTGCTGGTCATTGCGTGGTAGGCATCCGCGATGGCGATGATCCGGGCGAACAGGGGAATCTCGTCGCCCTTCAGTCCCCGTGGATAGCCCGAGCCGTTCAGGTGCTCCTGGTGGGCAAGAATGATGCCGCTTATCTCCCGATAGGATTCGAAGTGCCCCAGCAGGCTTGCCCCCAGCTCGGGGTGCGTTTTCATGATTTTCCACTCATCCTCGTTCAGCGGCGATTCCTTGAGGAGGATCCGGTCGGGTATGCCCAGCTTGCCGATATCGTGCAGGAGAAGCGAGTCTTTCAGCATCCGGTCCACGGGGACGCCGATGCCCTCCGCGATTATCGTGCCGAGGTACAGGACGTCACGCGAATGGCCCGCCGTGTTGAAGTCCCGGATCTCAAGCGACTGGGAGAAGCTCATGCTGAGCTCTTCCATCCGCGCGCCCAGCTCGGCTTCACGCGCCAGCGCCTGCTGGAGGTTGCGGGTCACGAGAAGGTTCCTGATGCGGGCGTCCAGCTCTCGAATGTTGATGGGCTTGGGCAGATAGTCGTCCGCGCCCTTCTGCAGCCCTTCCAGCTTCGATTCGAGCTCGGGCTTGGCAGTGATCAGTATCACCGGGATGTGGCGGGTCGTGTCGGTGGACTTGATGCGGCTCACCAGCTCGTAACCGTCCATGCGGGGCATCATGATGTCGGACACGACGAGATCAGGGAGGTCCGTCTGCGCATGCTCCCATCCGTCCAGGCCGTCGATGGCTGTTGACACTTCATGACCGAACCGGGAGAGCATCTTGCTGATATAGGCCCTGAGGTCGACGTTGTCCTCCACGAGCAGGACGCGGTCAGCGCCGCCGTTCCCGGCGTGCGCAGGGACCCGGCCGTCCCCCGCTCCGCGCTCGATCGTCTCTTTCTCGATGAGCGCCAGGTCATCGACGGTGATCCGCGCCTGGTCCGACTCCCGACGCGGCTTTTGCCTTCTGTCGTCGCCGTCGAACTCTTCGGCTGGCTGCCGGCGCTGAGGATCCTTGCGCCTGTCAATGAACGCATCCGGGGCGAGCTGATCCAGGTTGGCGGGAAGCTCAATGCGGAATGTTGTGCCTCTCCTCTCCTCGCTCTGGACGTTGATGTTGCCGTGCATCAGCTCCACCGACTCCTTCACTATGGTAAGCCCCAGTCCCGTACCCTCGTATTTTCGCGTGCTCGAGGAATCCACCTGCTGGAACCGGTTGAAGATATTCGCAAGATGCCGCGAGGGAATGCCAATTCCGGTGTCCCGGACTTCGATCCATCTATTCCCGACCGCGGCGCCGACCCGGACAGTGATGGACCCGCTCTCCGTGAACTTGATTGCGTTGCGGATGAGATTGGTAAGAATCCGCTCCAGCTTCTCCGCGTCGAGATACGCGGGCCGCAGCTCTCCTTCCACCACGTAGCGGAGCTTCAATCCCTTGCGCTCCGTCACGTCCTGGAAAGTTGTGACGATGTCCCGCGCGAACTCGTCGATATCGAGGTGCTTGAGACGAAGCTGCATCTTGCGCGCTTCGAACTTCGAGAAATCGAGCATCTGGTTGATCATGTCGAGCAGCTTAAGCGCGTTGCGGTAGACCTGTCCGACGAGCGTTTGATGCTCGGGTACCAGGGGCCCAAGGTCTCCCTGGTAGAGGCTCTGGATCGGCGACAAAATCGAAGTGAGAGGAGTCCGGACCTCATGGCTCACATTGGCGAAGAATTGAGACTTCAGGGCGTCGAGCTTCTTCAGCTCTTCATTCGCGCGGGCAAGGTTGAATCGCCCGCTGAACTCCCGAAATCGCATCTGGCTGGCAAGTCGCGAGCTGAGGACCACCATAATGATCGTGGTGAGGAGAAAGAAGTTGTTGTTCAGGAATATGTCGAATCGGGTGATCTTCTGCAGGGCGAGGATCGGCACCAGATACATCGCGTAGAGAATCGCGCAGGTCAACGCGGTTCTTTTGGCGTCCAGAGGTATGATGGAAATGAACGCCAGCAGGACCAGGTTGACCCCGGCATAGTACGCGCTGGCATAACCGTCTGAAAGATGAACCATCAGCACGATTCCCGAGCCGCATAACAAGTACTCCAGCATCGCGAAAAGGCGGGGGTGCTTCATGCCCACTCGTGTCCACATCAAGAGAAAGATCAACCCGTTGCCGAGCACGACGACGCACCGTATCAGAAGAAAAACGAGGAATGAACGGGGATACGCGAAGTAATCGAGAATGCAGAATGCCAGGTAGAGGACACTTGCAACCACTGCGATGAGGCGGGTGTCTCGGATCGCTTTGTCCCTGGTTTCCGCTTCAAATCCGGCGCGCAAGGAGGATGGGTCGCTTGAGAGAGCCGGACTCACTGAGCCCATTGTCGCCTTTCTTCGATATTTCCGCGCACTATCCGGAAATACTGAGCGTGCCGGGTATTGCTTTCAGCATTATATACCCCTTCACATGCTCCCAGAAGCCCCGTTCAGGCTCCTCCTTGGAAGCATGCGCTGCCCTGATTCACGCATTCACCCTCCCGGAGAGCGTCTCCAGAAGCTCGAAAAAATCTCCGACTGTCCGTATGTCGGCAAACAGTGCTTCATCAATCTTCACGCCTAACAGCTTTTCACAACTGGCGATGATTTCCATTCCCATCAGGCTGTCAATTCCCAGCTCTTCGCGAATCAGAACCCGATCATCCAGCTCCGCAACATCGATCCGAGAGATTCGGGAGACGATCTGTTTGATGTCGTTCTTGAAGTGCTCCGGGTTCCAGTTTTCCTGTAAATTACCCATGAACGATATCCTCCTACAAGGCGCTGAATTGCCGTGGAATCTTGTACTCCGCCAGGATTTCCCGAAGAGAAGACCTCAGCCGTTTCGTCTTTTCCTCGAAGTTGATATGCCTGCTCACTGCCAGCTGCGCAAACAGGGAGTTTTTCTCCCACCCCACACGCGCCTCCGCCACGTCCGTGTCCAGCCGAATGGCGCGGGCGATCTCTTCCAGGTCCACGAGATTGCCATTGATCTTGCGCGTATTCTTCAGCTCTTTCACGAACACGATGTGGCCATCATCCATGCGCCCCATGTCACCGGTGCGAAACCAGCCGTCGCGACGCGCCTCTTCTGACTCGCGCGGCCTGCGGTAGTATGCGCCTGTCTCGTGGGGCGTCCTGATGAGTATCTCCCCGGACCCGTCGGGAGCCGACGCGTCGATCCGACACGTCACCTGGTCGCAGAGCGGGCCGACGGTCCCCGGACGGGCTTCATTCCGCATATTGCGGCTGACGGGAGTGAACTCCGTCAGTCCGTATCCGTGGAGCAGGTCGATGGAAAATGCCCTCTTGAGATTCGCATAGCTCTCCGGGGTCAGTATGCTTCCCCCCGAGACAAAAACCTTGAGTGAGGAAAGGTCGATCGCGGGGTCGCGCAGCCGATAGAGCAGCTCGTAAATTTCCGGCACGGAAGTTACATGCTCGATGCGGAAATCGCGAATGTGTTGAAAGAGGAGCCGCGGATGCATGGTATCGACAATGACGCTGGTCACGCGGTAGAGCAGGGGGACGAGGATGCACCCTACCATCGTGAAGATGTGCGCCATCGGGAGGATGATGAGCATCTTCTCTCCCGCCGATGCCTGCAGACCATCCTGCAGCACCCTGGCGCCGTGCAGGTATTGGGCATGCGACACCATGGCGCCCAGCGGGTACCCATGGCCCCGATACGTGTAGTTGATCGACGCGATGTCATCGGGGATGTCCTCCCGGGGTCGCACGCCTTCGGCGCTTTGGGACAGGGAGAGCTGCGTGTCGGCGCGCGTGATGACTATGGTGTTCTTGAGGTACGGCGAAATATGCCGCAGGTGCGCCTTTTCGGCGATGACGGCCTGGGGCTGGGCATTGGCAAAGATCTCGTTGAGCTCCAAGGACCGGTAGTCCATTTTCGCCAGCACGGGGATGGCGCCGATATGCAGCAAGGACAGAAAGATGGTGATGAAGTCAGTGGAGTTGTCGAGGAACAGGGGGACCAGGTACTTTTTCCGAATCCCCCAAGCGGAGAGTTGACGGGCTGTCTCGAGGACTTTTCCGGAGAACTCCATGGGCGAGGTAGGAGAGGTCCCGTGAGCCTTGTCGACTTGAAGAAAAGCTGGCCAATCACCCCAATCGCGGAGAGATGCATTGGTGGCCTGCTCTATGCCAATCATAGATTCCTCTTCTATTAGAGTTAATTGGACTAACGACTATTATAGAAGAATCTAAGATAATGTCAATCTTTTTTTGCAATTGCAATCAGGGCCTGGGACGGGTTCCCCATGGAAGGAAGCACCGTGATTTCGACGAATCCGGCGCCGGACAGTAGACTTGTCAGCTCTTTGGATGTGTAGAACTTGAAAAAGCCGTCCTCTTCCAGCTCGAAAAGTCCGGCGGCTTCGTTGAGCATTGCACGGGCTCCGATCGCGGCGCTCTCGTCGGCTTTCTCCCCGTCTTGCCGGCAGTTTGGGGTCAGCACTTTGCGAATGTAGTTGGTGAACATCGTGGAGATGTCGCTGTCGGGTTTCATTGTGGAGATGACCAGGACTCCTCCCGGCTTCAACATTCGATGGCATTCGGCGAGGGCGTAGTCGGGATTTTGAAGGTAGGAGATGAAGAGGCTTGCGACGATCCTGGTGTAGTGATTCTCGGGGAAACCAAGATTCAAGACGGTATCATAGTCGCCGAAGCTCAAGACCTCGAACAGAAGATCATCGGTCCGGAGGTTTTTG
>Ga0187870_1000226_pt1 | contig 73586 bp, 57 predicted proteins | sample June2016WEW_13_1_3_FD_132974 | JGI IMG/M metagenome (GOLD analysis project Ga0187870, IMG submission 132974) | Peatland microbial communities from SPRUCE experiment site at the Marcell Experimental Forest, Minnesota, USA - June2016WEW_13_150 | ecosystem: Environmental > Terrestrial > Soil >...
CGGAACTTCAGCCGCTGGCCGAGTTGATAGAACACGCCTTGCGCATCAATGCCGCCGGCATGGAGCGCCACCAGGTCCACGTTATCCGTCAATACGCCCGGGTGCCAGAGGTGGTGGCGGTCGAAAGGCAGGGGGTTTTGCAGATCCTGGTAAACCTGATCAGCAATGCCAAGTATGCCCTGGAGGGGGCCGCCCCTTTGGAAAAGCGCCTTGTCCTGCGGACCGAGGCCCTGGGCAACGACCGGGTGAAGGTGTCCGTCATTGACAACGGCATTGGCATCCCGGCAGAGAATCTGACGCGCATCTTCGAGCTTGGCTTTACCACCCGCAAGCAAGGACACGGCTTTGGTTTGCACAATGGGGCCCTGGCCGCCACAAGAATGGGCGGCGCCTTGAGTGTCCACAGCGACGGCCCGGGCAAAGGCGCCACCTTTGTCCTCGAACTCCCTTGCCAGCCCATGGCCGGCACCCCTTGAAACCCCGGGCCATGAAAACCAACCTCCGCATTCTCGTCATTGATGATAACCGCGCGATCCATGATAGTTTTCGCAAAATCCTTTGCCCGGCCCAGTCCGAGAACAATGCACTGGACGAGGCGGAGGCCGTGCTCTTTGATTCCACCGCCGCGCCTCCACAACGGCTCCCCTTCGAGATCGATTCGGCCTATCAAGGCCAGGAGGGACTGAACCTGGCAGAAAAGGCCCTCCGCGGGGGGCGTCCCTATGCCCTGGCCTTTGTGGATGTGCGCATGCCGCCGGGCTGGGACGGCATCGAAACCACCGCCCGCATCTGGCAGGCCGAGCCAGACCTCCAAATCGTGATCTGCACCGCTTACTCGGATTATTCCTGGGAGCAGATGATGGCCAGGCTGGGCCGCTCCGATCGCCTCCTCATTTTGAAAAAACCATTCGAGCCGGTCGAAGTCTTGCAGTTGGCCGCCGCCTTGACCGAGAAATGGCGCCTGCACCAGGAGGCTAAGCGACAGTTGGACCACCTGGAAACCCTGGTGCAAGAACGCACCCGCGTGCTCCGCCACACCAACGAGCGGCTCGAAACCGAAATCGCCGAACGCCAACGCGCCCAGGCCGAGCGCGAGCTCTTGATTGCCCAACTGCGCGAAGCCCTGGCCAGCGTCCAAACCTTGAGCGGCTTGATTCCCATCTGCGCTTCCTGCAAGAAAATCCGCGACGACCAAGGCTTCTGGCAACGGGTCGAGACCTACATCACCGAGCATTCCGACGCCAAGTTTAGCCATGGCCTCTGCCCCGAATGCACGCCCAAATTCTTTCCGGGCCTGGAACTTCCCGCAGTGCGGGTCAGTCAAGTTGCTCCTGAGAGTTAGAAAGGCTGCGCCTCAGACCACCGCTGGAATCGAGATTGCCTGGAGGGGTTCATTGAGCATTGAGTATTGGTCATTGGTCATTGAGTGTCGGGCAGGGCGTCCACGACCTGGCCAATTCGCGCAGCGAAAGACCACCGCCGATCCGCAAGTACATGCGGCGTCAGCCGCGGGCATTCCTCAATAACCAATGATCGTTTTTCAATTCTCAATTCTCAATTCACCTAAAAGAAACGCCGGCTGAGCGCACTTTCGCAATCGCAGCGGAACTTGACCTGATTACGACGAGTTTTGCCGGTCAAGAACTTTAGGCGGTTGCCCTCCCTGTCCAGCGCCACCGCGCGATAACCCTACGGGCCAACCTGGTGCTTGGGTTGCAGCTCCTGGCCGCCGTCAACGAACACTTGCCAGGGCGGCCCAAATCTGCAACCGTTGCAGCCGCGAAAGTTCCGCTCGGGGCCTCGGCCTGCCAGAGCGGACGGCGGCGAACGCAATTCGGCAAAACACAGAATCGAGCATGAACACCGTAACCTCACTCAAAACCGTCAAAGGCAACACCAAGTCCAGGGTTGAAGCAGAACTGTCGCGCACGGGCGGCCTGCTGCGGCTGGCGCCCAATTGGGTGCCCCGCTCCTTCCTCCAGCCGGGCCTGCGCATCAAGCTGCATCCCGAGGACACCTACGCTTACGGCGCCGATCGCGGCGGGATTGACGAGCGCTGGTTCGCCTCCACCACCGAGGCCGCCAATGAAGGCCGCGTCCCCGACGAGGGCCTGAGCTATTGCGTGGCCGGCCAGGAACGCTTCACCCTCCGCCAGGCCGTCCAAGACGCCGGCCCCACCCTCGTCGGCAAGGTCATCTGGAAAAAATATGCCCGCTGGCCGGTCTATTCGAAGTTCTTCGACAACATGGGGCCGATTCCGCATCACATGCACCAAAACGCCAGGGAGGCCAAACTCGTCGGCCAGGACGGCAAGCCGGAGGCTTACTATTTCCCGCCGCAACAGAACAATGTGGGCAACAACTTTCCATACACTTTCTTCGGCCTGGAGCCCGGCACCACCAAAGCCCAGGTGCGGAAGTGCCTCCAGGACTGGAACAAGGGCGACAACGGCATCCTCGACCTCTCCAAGGCCTATCGGCTCAAACCCGGCACCGGTTGGCTCGTCGGCCCGTGCATCCTCCATGCCCCCGGCTCCCTCTGCACCTACGAACCGCAATGGGGCAGCGACGTCTTCGGCATGTACCAAAGCATGGTCGAAGGCCGCTATGTCCCCTGGGGCCTCCTGGTCAAGGACATGCCCAAGAGCAAGCACAAGGACATCGACTTCATCGTGGACCAGCTCGACTGGGAGGCCAATGTGGACCCCAACTTCAAAGACCACCACTACCTCGAACCCGTCCCCGTGGCCGACACCCGCAAGGAGGGCTACCTGGACCGCTGGATTGTCTATGGCAAGATCAACCGCCAACAACTGTTCTCCGCCAAAGAACTCACCGTCGAACCCCGCGCTCAATGCACCGTCAAAGACCACGGCGCCTACGGCCTGATTTGCGTCCAGGGCGTCGGCAAAATCAACCGCCAGCCCCTCAACAGCCCCAAACTCATCCGCTTCACCGAACTGACCGAGGACGAATACTTCTGCACTGAGGACGGCGCCCGGGCCGGCGTGACGTTTGAAAACGCCAGTGAAACCGAACCCCTCGTCTGCCTCCGCTACTTCGGCCCGGAAGTCAATCCCGAGGCGCCGGAGGTGGGGGCGTATAAGCACAGCGCGACCAAGTGAGCTCGGCCAACCAGCTCAAATGCCAAGAATTGTGCCATGCAAACGACCTCACCAAATGAACCCGCCAGCCCTTCGCCCGAACCAGCGCGCGCTCTCTCCCGGCGCCAGTTTCTCGGCCGCAGCGGCGCGGCCGCCGCCACCTCGGCCCTGGCGGGCCTCAGCCTGCCCTGGGTCCACGCCGGCGAAGACAACACGATTCGCCTGGCGCTGATTGGCTGCGGCGGGCGCGGCAGCGGCGCGGTGGCCGACGCCTTCGACTCGCCCCACGGGCCGGTCAAGCTGGTGGCCATGGCCGACCTCTTCGCCAACCGATTGGAAAACGCCTTGCAGGCGCTGTCCGAAAGATTTCCGGAGCGCGTCGAGGTGCCGCCGGACCGGCGGTTCGTGGGCTTCGCGGCCTGCCGCCAGGCCATCGATTGCCTGCGCCCGGGCGATGTCGCCATGCTCACCGGCTACTCGGGGTTCCGCCCCGGGCAACTCGAATACGCCGTCGAAAAGGGGGTGAACGTCTTCATGGAGAAATCCTTCGCGCCGGATGCGGTGGGCTTGCGGCGGGTGCTCAAGGCGGGGGAGGCCGCCGCCAAGAAGAACCTCAAGATTGCCGCCGGCCTCCAGTGCAGACACTCGCGCAACCGCCAGGAACTCATCCAGCGCATCCGCCAGGGCGAGCTTGGCCAGGTGCAGCTCATTCGCGCCTACCGGATGCAGCCGGTCGGGCCCCTGGGCCGGCGTCCGCCCAATGAAAAAGACTTGTATTGGCAGATTCGCAATTTTGTCCATTTCCTCTGGGTCTCGGGCGGACTTTTCGCGGAGATGAACATCCACCAAATCGATGAGCTGTGCTGGATCAAAGACGCCTGGCCGGTGACGGCGCACGGCATCGGCGGCCGGGCGGCCAACAGCGCCGATTGCAGCCAGAACCTCGATTCCTTCACGATCGAGTGGACCTTTGCCGATGGGACCAAGGCCCTCGACGTGGTGCGCTGGCTTGGCAAATGCCACGAGGAGTTCGCCACCTACATCCATGGCACGCAGTGCGCCGCCCAATTCTCCGGCCCGCACCACCTCGGCACCGTCCACACCTACAAGGACCAGCGTTGCACCCCGGACAACATCGCCTGGCGCGCGCCCAAGGAAGACTTCACCCCCTGGCAGGCCGAGTGGAACGCCCTGCTCCAGGCGATCCGCAAAGACCTGCCCCACAACGAAGCCGGGCGCGCCGCCAGGTCGAACCTGGCCGATCTCATGGGCCGCGCCGCCGTGCATACGGGCCGCCTGATCACCTGGGACGAAATGCTGGCCTCGAATTTCCAGTTTTGCCCGAATATCGACCAACTCACCCCGGACAGCCCGCCTCCCATTCAGGCCGATGCCCAGGGGCGCTATCCTGTGCCCGTGCCGGGGGAATGGAACGAAATTTGAGCCGTTAAACGAGTTAAAGAGGTTACAAGCTTACAAGCTTACAAGGTTGCACGGTTACATGGCTATACCGCGTGCGGGCATAGGCCGGGCTTTTGTCACTCGTCACTCGCCACGGTTGTTCAGTCTCCATGAAGCGAGTCTGCATTTTTTGTGGTTCCAGTCTCGGGGCGCTGCCGCAATACTCCGCTGCCGCTCGGCGGTGCGGGACCGTGCTGGCGGGGCGCGGGCTGACGCTGGTGTATGGCGGCGGGAAGATCGGGCTGATGGGGGTTTTGGCGGATGCGGTGTTGGCCGCCCGAGGGGAAGTCATCGGCGTTATTCCGCGCAAGATGATCGACCGCGAAGTAGCGCACCACGGTATTAGTTCGCTAATTCCCGTGGACTCGATGCACGAGCGGAAGCGGAAAATGGCGGACCTGGCGGAGGCCTTCCTGGCGCTGCCCGGCGGGGTCGGGACCATGGAAGAGCTTTTCGAAGTTTTCACCTGGCTCCAGCTCGGGTTGCATCATAAGCCGGTCGGACTGCTCAACGTCTCGGGGTTTTATGACTCGCTGCTCGAGTTTCTCGCCCACATGCGGGGGCAACGCTTTTTGAAACCGCAGCACCTGGAAACGTTGCTGGTGGACCAGGACATCGAGGTCCTGTTGGACCGATTGGCCGGCTTCACCCATCAGACGCCTAACCGATGAACGAGCCACTGGCACCGTGCACTTCCTTGCTCCTCCTGCTGACGGGGGTGGTTTCTTTCCTCCAATTCCAAAACCCCCGGCTGGAGGAGAAGTTCATCTTTAGTCCGGAGCGCATTCTGGCCCGGAAGGAATATTACCGCCTGCTCAGCCCCGCCTTTTTGCACGCCGGCTGGGAGCATTTGCTGTTGAACCTGATCAGCCTGTATGCCTTCGGCAGCGTGCTGGAGGTTTCCTTGGGCCAGGGGCAGTTTCTGCTGATTTACTTTGGCGCTGTCATCGGCGGCAACCTGCTTTCACTTTACGTCCACCGCCACCATGATTACCGGGCCTATGGCGCGTCCGGGGGCGTGTGCGGCATCATCTTCGCCTTCATCCTCAGGTTTCCCGGAGGCCGGATCACTCCGCTCTTTATCAGCCAGCTCTCGATTCCCGCCTGGATTTACGCCCCCGGCTTCATGCTGCTGTCGTTTTACGGGTTGAAGCGGAACAAGGACAACATCGGGCACGATGCGCACCTCGGGGGCGCCATCGTGGGCCTGCTCATTACCGCCGCGCTCCGCCCCCGGCTGGTCCGCGCCCATTGGGAAGTCTTTCTCCTGGTCCTGGGCGGCGCGATTCTGCTCCTGGTCTATCTGTGGTTTAATTCGCTGGGCCTGCCGCTCTCGGCCTTCTTCACCCGCCGCCGCCGCAAAACCAGCCCGCCCCAATACAGGCAGCAAGACCTGGAAGTCGACGCCATCCTCGAAAAAATCTCGGGCCAGGGAGTCGACAGCCTGACCGCCGAGGAAAGGGCCTTGCTCGAGCAGGCCTCCGGCCAATACCGCCGGCGGGAGGAATCCAAGAAACCCGAATCCGGTTTGGCGGTCTAACCGCGATCATTTCCAACGGATTTTGGGATCGGGCAGGTGGTTGAGGGGAGAGCGGACCGGCAACGGGGCGTATGCCGGGGGACTTGTGACCCGAACTTGGATAAGGCACGTTTCGGTCTGGTTCTGCATTATTTCAGTATTGGCATCCTGGGGGGGAGCCTGTTATGAGACATGGACCAGGAAAGCGTTAAGCATGAACAAGACGGCCAGCATACTCGTGGTGGATGACGATCCGGCCATCCGGCAGCTTCTTTCCCAAATCCTGTGCACGAGCGGCTACGAGGTTTGGGAGGCCGCCACCGGCCAGCAGGGGCTGCAGTTGACACGGGAGCGGCGCCCGGACTTGGTGCTGCTGGATGTGAGACTGCCGGATCTGAGCGGGATTGAGGTCTGTCGGCGCATCAAGGCGGATGGGGCGTTGGCGGACGTGTTCGTGGTTTTGGTTTCCGGGGAGGCGACGAGCACCGCCCACAAGGTTGACGGACTGGAAATCGGGGCGGATGATTACGTCACCAAACCGGTGGAGTTGAATGAGTTCCTGGCCCGGATTCGAACGATCTTACGTCTCCGGGATACCACCGTGGCGCTGCGGGCCAGCGAACAACATTACCGGCAGTTGGTCGAAATCCTGCCCGAGGCCGTCGGCCTGATTGACCTGGAAGGCCGGTTTCTGGGTATCAACTCGCAGACGGTGGCGATGCTGGGCTATGCTGAGGCGGGGGAGTTGCTGGGGAAAAGCCTCTTCGACCTGGTCCCAGCGGAGGCGCAGGAACGGCTCCGGGCCGGCCTTGGGACGGTGCTGCGAACCGGCAGCGTACGAAACCTTGAGGCCACAGGGCTCAGAAAGAATGGCACTTGTCTGCCGGTGGAGTTGAGCGCCGCGGTGTTGCGGGGCGCGCACGGCCAACCCATCGAAATAGTCGGCGTAGCGCGCGACCTTACCGAGCGCAAGCGGGCGGAGAGGCAGAGCACTTTTTTCTCGCTCTTGGGGTATCGCCTGAGCGCGGCGATTGCGCCCGAGGGGGCCGCCGGCATTATCCTGGAAGTCGCCCAGGAACTCTTCGGCTGGGATGCCGGCTATGTCCATTTGTATTCGCCAGCGGAGGACAAAATCATCCCGGTCCTGACCTTTGACACCCTGGAGGGCCAGCGGCAGCCAATTCGGCCCGCGAGTTCGACGCTGGAGCCCAGCCCGCTGATGCGCCTGATCTTGGAGGGGGGAGCGCAGTTGATAGACCGGGAGGACACCGCTGCTGTTCCGGCGGCTCCGGTTTTGTCGGGCGGGGTCAATCGCCGCTCAGCTTCGATGATGTATGTGCCGATTCATTCGAGCGGGGCCGTGGTTGGCATTCTGTCCCTTCAAAGCTATGTGCCCCGAGCCTATTCGCAGGAGGATTTGCGGGTCCTCCGAACCCTGGCCGACCATTGTGGCAATGCGTTGCAGCGAATCAAAATGGCCGACGCCTTGCGGGAAGCGGAAGCCAAGTATCGCGGCATCTACGAGAACGCCTCCGAGGGGATTTTCCAGACGACGCCCGAGGGTCGCATCCTCAGCGCCAATCCCGCCTTGGCTCGCATGTTGGGCTACCAAACCGCCGAACAATTAACGTCCAGCGTCACCGATGTGGAGCGGCAGCTTCATGTCGCCCCAGAGAGATGGCAAGAGTTCAAACGGTTGGTGGAAACCCAGGGACAGGTGCGGCGCTTTGAGCTGGAAGTGTACCACAAGGACGGGAGCAAGCTTTGGGTTAGCATGAACGCCCGCGCGGTTCGCGATGAGAGCGGCGCGGTGCAGTACTACGAGGGCACCAACCAGGATATCACCGATCAGAAAAATACCCAGCAACGCCTGGCCGACACGCTGGAACTGAACCAGGCAATTCTGAAGGGCTCTTCGGTGGGCATCGCTGCTTACCTCGCCTCCGGCCGATGTGTTTTCGCCAACGAAGCCATGGGGGAGATTGTAAACGCCAGCCGGGAACAGTTGCTGGCGCAGAACTTCCGGGAAATTGTCACGTGGGAAAACTGCGGGCTGCTAAAGATGGCGGAGCAGACCTTGCGCCGCCGGCAGGCGCATCGGGGCCAAATCCATTATGTGACTGGCGCGGGTAAGGAGGTTTGGCTGGATTGTCAGATGGCTGCGTTTGTCAGCGGCGGTGAACTGCATTTGTTGGTCCTGAACAATGATATCACGGAGCGCAAGCGCTTGGAGCATGCGATCCTGGAAGTCAGCGAGCGCGAACAGCGCCGAATCGGACAGGATATTCACGACGGGCTGTGCCAGCAACTCTTTAGCACTGCCATGGCGTGTAATCTGCTCAGACAGGACCTGGCGGCGCAGTCACGGCCCGAGGCCGCGGTCGCCGCCAAGATCCTGACGCAAATCAATAACGGGATTGCGGAGGCTCGCAGCCTGGCGCGGGGACTTAGCCTTTCGCATGTGGCCAGGGAAGGGTTGGCAGCGGCGTTGCAGGATTTGGCCCACAAGACGAATCACGATTTCCGTGTCAGTTGCGTTGCCGAATGTCCAGACTGCCTTTCGGTCAGCGATCCCGTCGCAGCCGCACATCTTTATCGAATCGCCTCGGAAGCCGTGCACAATGCCGTCAAGCACGCCCGGCCCAGACAGATTGTCATTTCGCTTACTGTCCTGGCGGACACAGCGTGCCTGTGCATCGCGGATGATGGGATCGGCATCGATGTCGGCCAGGCCCCGGGAGCCGGCCTGGGCTTGGAGATGATGCGGCACCGTGCGGATATCATTGGGGGCGAGTTGAGCATCCAAAGGGGCCAGTCAGGGGGAACAAAGGTCTCCTGCCGTTTTCCCAGGAGCTTGTGCCGATAAGCCAACGGCCTCGGCGCATGCGGCCCAGCCGGAGGAGGGCAGTAATGCCGGCGCAACCCCCGGTGGGTCCCCTGGACCATTTCCAGTTTCGCCCCGGATTGAATCCGTTCCCCTGAAGGTGTTAAGGTAGCGAGCGTGATTCGACCTCGCATATGACGTATGATGGCGCACTCGGCTAACAACAAGCGGGTCCGGGTCCTGTTGGTGGATGATCATCCGTTGGTCCGTCAGGGATTACGCCACACGATTGCTGGAGAGCGCGACCTGGTAGTGTGCGGTGAGGCCGAGGACCGAGCAGGCGCGCTGGCGGCCATCGCCGCGACGCAACCAAACCTGGTGATTGTGGATCTGAGCCTGAAGAACTCAAGCGGTCTGGAACTAATCAAGGACATTCACAAACGCCACCCCAGGACGTTTGTGCTGGTGCTGTCCATGCACGACGAATCGCTCTATGCGGAACGTGCCATTCAGGCCGGGGCGAGCGGCTACATTTCCAAGCAGGAGGCCGCCACCAAGGTGCTGGACGCGGTGCGGCGGATCTTGGGCGGGGAGATTTACTGGAGCGAGCGAGCGGCAGCGCAGATCGCCTCCCGGGTGGCTCGCCCGGGCCGGGCCGGCCGGGGAGGGCCGCTGAACCGGTTGTCGGACCGGGAGTTGGAGATTTTTGAGCTTATCGGCAGTGGCTGGAGCACGGCTCGTATTGCCGGCCAGCTCCACATTGACGTGAGCACGGTGGAGACGTATCGGGCTCGCATCAAAGAGAAGATGGGTTTGAACGGCACGGGTGAGTTGCTCCAGGCGGCCATCCGTTGGCATGTGAGCAAGGCGGCTGGCCAGCAAGTGTGGCTGGAGCGGTCCAATTGAGGCTGGCGGGGGCAAGGTGGGGGCCCTGATTGGGTTCGGCGGCGGCGCCGGACTTCGGGGCGGAGCGGAGGGTCGGAGGGTTGAGCCAGTACTTGCTGTCGTGTTATCCGGTACAGCCGTGTCGGGCGGGGGCGCCACAACAAAATCCAAGTGGGCCACGACAGACAAGGCCGAGGCATTTTGCCTATAGTGAGAGGCAAAGATCGGAATCGGCGTTTGGACAGCGCGAGCGTTGTCGTGAGGGGGAGGACTTTGCGCGAAAGCGATTCCGGGGAGCAGGGGCCGAAGGTTGGCAAAGCAGTGGAGAGCCAACAAGTGCGGAGCCTTGTACTTGCATCTTCGCGGTCCTCCTTGTCTTTTTGCCGGGAGGCGGCGGGTAACTGGTCTTTGGCGGGGGGCTTTGGCCGGCAGGCGCCGCTGTTACAGGCCATCGTGCAATTCATTACAGTGATGTGGTAATGGGCCGGGATATAAGGACCAGGGCAGCGACGATCCGCAAGCCGGGGGCAAGTGTACTGATGGTCCATGGCAGATTGGAGTGACAATGAGAAACTGGCTTTCAGCAAGCGCGTTTATTAACCCGGTGTGGTATTGTGCGCGGACAAAACCCAAGCACGAGCGCCTCGCCGCGATGAGCCTGAGCCGGCACCTCGGTTTGGAGGTGTTCCACCCGCGCCTACGCATGGAGCGAGCGACCCGCCGTGGAGTCGTGCGGGTGATTGAACCGGTCTTCCCCTGCTACATTTTTGTGCAGTGCCCCAGCGCCGATTGTCTGGATGAGGTGCGTTATGCGTCAGGCATCAGCAGCCTGGTGCGTTTCGGCCAGAGAATCGCCACGGTGCCGGATGGGGTGATCGAAGAATTGAAAGAGTGCTTTGCGACGGAAGACCCGATGTTCGTTGAAGATCGTCTTTGTGCCGGGGCGGAGGTTGCCGTGGCCGAGGGCCCGTTTCTTGGGTTTTGCGGCATCGTGGTGCGGGTTCTGCCCTCGAAACAGCGGGTCCAGATTCTGCTTGATTTTCTCGGGCGGACCACCCTGGCGGAGGTAGATCGCAACTCACTGGTTTGCGAGAACCGGTGCATGGCAGACCTCATGCCGGCGATGGCCAGCCCTCGCCGGGAAAACGTTCGCGCGGCTTACGGAGGCGACTTCTAAGGCTCCAGGCCTGTTCACCAAAGTGGTTCAAGAGGATTGAAGAAGTCCCCCTGTTTTCTCTTGGGTGGAAACATGAGGGCGGAGAGGTTCTATGACGCGATTAAGCCGACAGGACAGGGTTCGCATCCTTCTGGTGGATGATCATCCACTGGTTCGCATCGCCTTACGGGACCTGATTCTCCGCGAACATGGCTTGGCGGTGTGCGGCGAAGCCGATGATCGGGTAGGAGCTTTGGCGGCCATTGCGGCCTCCAAGCCACACCTGGTCATTACAGATTTGGCCTTAAGAGATTCTGAAGGTTTAGAGCTCATCAGAAACATCCACAGGCGGTATCCCAAGATTCGGATCCTGGTCTTGTCCATGTACGATGAATCACTGTACGCGGAACGGGTCATTCGCGCCGGGGCGTGCGGCTACATTTCAAAGGAAGAGGCCACTACGAAAGTGCTGGAGGCGGTGCGCAAGATCCTGGGGGGTGAGATTTACTGGAGCGAAAAAGTGGCCGCCAACGTGGCCTCTAAGGTCGCCCGCGCTGTCGGCACCCTCAAAAAAGGCCGGCCGGTCGACTTGTTGTCGGAGCGCGAATTGGAGATTTTCGAGTTAGTCGGCAAAGGGGCGAGCACGGAGCAAATTGCCGCCTTTCTCCACATCGGCTCGAGCACCGTTGAGACCTACCGCTCGCGCATCAAAAGAAAAATGGATTTGAAGAGCGGCGTGGAACTCCTGCAAGCGGCCATCGGCTGGAAGATGGCCGGCGTGGTTTATCGCCATCGGCAATGGTGACGCTCGAGGGGGAGGCGCAGGCCAAGGCGGAGGAAGATGGCCAGTGGGGTTTGCCGCCGTGGGCGCTAGCGGTCTGCTTTCCCCGCCTGCGGCCTGAGCGCGTTCCCGGCGGTCTATCGCCGTCAGCCGGCCCGCTACAGGCTGCCGTGCCGCTCGGTTCTCGTGAGGGACAGGAGGAGGGCCCGCGCGCTGCCGCTATGAGGGCTGATCCGCCGCTTACGAGGCCGCCTCCAAATTTCCCAAAAAAAACCTTGCGCTTTCGGATTATTTCTCTAATATGGCCCCGTGTAGTTCTGTTGGTTTTCGGGAAAAATTGTCGTTCGTGAACTGCGTGAACTTATGGCACGGGCAATCCAAAACAAGCGGGTCCGAGTTTTGTTGGTGGACGATCATCCGTTAGTCCGTCAGGGATTACGCCACACCATTGCTGGGGAAGGCGACCTGGTGGTGTGCGGTGAGGCCGAGGACCGAGAAGGCGCCTTGGCGGCCATCGCCGCCACGCAACCAAACCTGGCCATCGTGGATCTGGGACTGAAAAGCTCGAACGGGCTGGAACTGGTCAAGGACATCCGCGAACACCATCCCAAGACCCTGGTCCTGGTGCTGTCCATCCACGACGAATCGCTCTATGCGGAACGGGTCGTCCGAGCCGGGGCGAGCGGCTACATTTCCAAGCAGGAGGCCGCCACCAAGGTGCTGGACGCGGTGCGGCGGATCTTGGGCGGGGAGATTTACTGGAGTGAGCGAGCGGCAGCGCAGATCGCCTCCCGGGTGGCTCGCCCGGACCGGGCCGGCCGGGGAGGGCCAGTGGACCGGTTGTCGGAGCGGGAGTTGGAGATTTTTGAGCTCATCGGCAGTGGCCGGAGCACGGCTCGCATTGCCAGCCAGCTCCACATTGACGTGAGCACGGTGGAGACGTATCGGGCTCGCATCAAAGAGAAGATGAGTTTGAACGACGCGGGTGAGTTGCTCCAGGCGGCCATTCGCTGGAATATGAGCGAGGCGGCTGGCCAGCAAATGTGGCTGGGGCAGCCGAATTGAGGCTGGCGGGTGCAGGGCGGCGGCGCTGGACTTCGGGGGGGATGGTTGCTACAAGGTTAATCCATTACCTGCTGTCGTGTTATCCGGTACATCCGTGTCGTGTGGCGGCACGACAAGAGAATCCAAGTTGGCCACGACAGACAAGGCGGAGGGATTTGTGAATATACTGGGAGTGAAGATCGGGATCTGCGCATGGACAGCGCGAGAGTTGTCGTGGGCCGTGGGTTTTTCCGCGCAAGTGGCTAAGGGGAGCAGGGCAGGAAAGTTGGCAAAGCAGTGGCAGGCCAGCAAGTGCGGAGCATTATACCGGCGCGTCCCTCGATCCTTCCTAAATACCACCGCTGGTCGGGAGCTCTGTGGTTAACCGTTCTCTGCCGAGGCCGGAGTCGTCTCGGTTATTCTTCGACCGGCCCTCGTTGCTTGAAGGAGTGGCGGCGCACCCGGCCCCCCAATCTCATTTCTTAAGCTTGCAGGCACCCTCCTCCGGCATGAATCTCAATTGCCAGGATCACCCTCCCAAGCCGGATAGCCTGTATCGGGACAACGGCGTTCCGCGATGGAAACGGGTGCTCGATGTGCTGTGCATCCTGGCGGCTGCGCCCGTGGTGCTCCCATTGAGCTGCCTGGTTGCGCTGGCGATTAGGGTTGTCTCCCCGGGGCCAGCCCTTTTCAAGCAGGAACGCATCGGCTACCGGGGCAGGCGGTTTATCTGCTTCAAATTCCGAACCATGGTGGTCAACGCCGACACCGACATTCACCAGGGACATTTAACTCATTTGATGACCTCGGATCGGCCCATGACAAAACTGGACGAGCGGGGCGACTCGCGCCTTATTCCGGGGGGGTTATGGCTGCGGTCCCTCGGTTTGGATGAATTGCCCCAGGTTCTCAACGTCCTCCGCGGCGAGATGAGTTTGGTGGGGCCTCGGCCCTGTGTGCCTTACGAGTGCGAACATTACCAGCCAAGGCATTGGGGCCGCTTCGGGACGCTGCCGGGCCTGACCGGGCTGTGGCAAGTCAATGGCAAGAACCGAACTACGTTCGAGCAAATGATGGACCTCGACCTTTGCTACGTGCGAAACAGATCGCTGCTGCTGGACCTGAAAATCATCTTAAAAACGATCCCAGCCTTGCTCGCCGAGGTTTATAACGCGCGCCGAAGGCGGGGGACCGTCGGCGCTCCGGTCGCCCAGGGCATCGCCCCGGATACGTCCTGCCCGCCGCGGCCATGAAAACAGGTTTCCAGAAGCTTCAAGAATAGATTAGGATGTAATCTGAAACAGGAGGGAGTTATATGTCCAAACAAGTCAAAGTCGGAGTCGTAGGCTGTGGGTACTGGGGGCCGAACCTGGTGCGGAACTTCAGGTCGCTCCCGGATTGCAGTTTGAAAACGATGTGCGATCTGAGTGAGGAGCGGCTCAAGCACCTCACGTCCTTGTACCCGGAAGTGAAAGGGGAAGGGGACTTCCGCAACATGCTCAACGGGGCCGGCCTGGATGCAGTGGCGATAGCCACCGGCGTGAACTTGCACTACCCGATGGCCAAGGCGAGCCTTTTGGCGGGCAAACACACGCTGATTGAAAAGCCCATGGCCGCCTCCTCAAGCGAGTGCGAGGAGTTAATCAACATCGCCAACCGGAAGGGGCTGGTGCTCATGGTCGGCCACACCTTCCTGTATTCGCAGGCCGTCAGGAAGATTAAGGAAATCGTGGACTGGGGCGACATTGGGGAGATTCGTTACATCTCCGCCCGGCGTCTCAACCTGGGGTTGTATCAGAAGGACATCAATGTGGCCTGGGATCTAGCTCCGCACGATCTCTCCATCATTCTCTATGTCATGGGAGAGCCGCCGGTCTGTGTCACTTGTCGCGGCAGCGCTCACATCACGCCGGGGGTGGAGGATGTGACTTTGATGCACGTGTCGTTTCCGAAGAACCGCTCCGCCATCGTGCACAGCAGTTGGCTTGATCCCAGGAAGATCCGGGAGATGACCATCGTGGGCAGCAAGCGGATGATCGTTTACGATGATGTTGCGCCGCTGGAGAAGATCAGAATCTTCGATGCGCGGGTGGAAAGGCCTCCGCACTACGACACCTTCGCCGAATTTCAGTATGCCTACCATTACGGGGACATGTACGCTCCCCATATCAAACAGGAAGAACCGTTGAAGGTGGAGTGCCAGCACTTCCTGGAATGCATCCAGACCGGCCAGACGCCCCTCAGCAGCGGGACGCGGGGGCTGGAAGTGGTCAAGGTTCTGGAGGCCAGTTCGGCCTCCCTGAGGCAAGACGGCAATCCGGTTCAATTCCTGGATGGCGCTCTCGCTCAGGCCTTGGCGTCCAGCGGGGGCAACGGGAACGGGCGGGCCAAGTACGCCACGGCCAGGCGCTACAAGAAGACCGTTGCCAACCGGCCGCGCCAAAGCATGGTCGCCGCCTGACCAAACTGAACCTGGCTTTATGGCTGCCTTGACTCAGTGCTATCAGCAAATCGCCCCGGACGTGAAACTGGGCCGTGGGGTTCGCCTCTACGGCTTTGCGAACCTTTACGGGTGCGAGATCGGCGAGGACGTGAAGATTGGAACTTTCGTGGAAATTCAGAAAGGGGCGAAGATCGGCAACCGCTGCAAAATCTCGAGCCACACTTTTATTTGTGAAGGCGTCATTTTAGAGGACGAGGTATTCGTGGGCCACAATGTCACTTTTATTAACGATCGTTATCCCCGCGCGACGAATGGCAACGGCCAGCTCCAGAATGAGGCCGACTGGCAATGCATTCGGACTTACGTCAAGCGCGGGGCCTCGATCGGTTCGGGGGCAATCCTCCTCTGCGGCATAACCGTGGGGGAGCGGGCCATGGTCGGGGCGGGCAGCGTGGTCACCAAGGATGTTCCACCCCTGGCCGTTGTGGCCGGCAATCCCGCCCGGGTCATCAAGCTGTTGCCCCGAGAATAGGTTTATGAACATACCGTTTCTTGATCTCAAGGCACACCATCAACCAATCGGTGAGCAACTCGACAGCGCCATCGCGGAAGTCATCGACAGCGCGGCGTTTGCCGGGGGCCCATTCGTGGCCGCCTTTGAGCGGGATTTCGCCGCCTATTGCGGCGCCGGCTTTGCTGCCGGAGTCGGCAGCGGCACGGACGCCCTTTGGCTGACCTTGCTGGCCCTGGGCGTCGGTCCTGGGGACGAAGTCATCACCGTGCCGAACACGTTCATGGCTACGGCCGAGGCGATCAGCTTCTGCGGGGCCCGCCCGGTGTTTGTCGATTGCGACGAGCGGACCTACACCCTCGATCCCAGCCAGCTTGAACGGGCTATCACGCCCAGGACCAAAGCCATCCTCCCAGTTCACCTGTTCGGTCAGACGGCCGATATGGATGCCATACTGGAGATTGGCCGCAGGCTCGGCATCCCGGTGGTCGAGGATGCCTGCCAGGCCCATGGCGCCCTCTACAGGGGCAAGAAGGCCGGCACCCTGGGCGTGGCCGGATGTTTCAGTTTCTATCCGGGCAAGAACCTGGGGGCTTTCGGCGAGGCGGGCGCAGTCGTTACCAATGATCGGGAACTGAGCGCGAAGATCACGGTGCTCCGGGATCATGGGCAAGCGCGCAAGTACTTCCACTCGCTTATTGGCTGGAACGCCAGGATGGATGGCATTCAGGGGGCCGTCCTCAGGGTCAAGCTCAAGTTGCTCGATGTTGCCAACTCCAGGCGGAGGGCGCATGCCCGGCTCTATGATGAGCTGCTCGGGGACACGGAGGAGATTGTCACGCCCTTGGTCGCCCCGCACCGCCAGCACGTCTATCACATTTACGCCGTCAGGGTGAAACACCGCGACCGGGTGCTCCGGGAAATGGCCGCCAAAGGCATCGCCTGTGCCATTCATTATCCGATCCCGGTTCACCTGCAGGAGGCCTACCGCGGCCTGGGCTACGGCAAAGGATCGTTCCCGGTGGCTGAGCGGTGTGCCGAGCAGTTCCTCTCCCTGCCGATGTATCCGGAGTTGACCAGCGACCAAATCCGCACCGCGGCTGAGCAATTGAGGGCCTGCGTCCAGAGCCGCATACCGCAGGAATGCGTGGCTTAAGGCCATGCCCGACACGGGGGTTAACACGCAGCGAACGACGCCTTTGGGCCGGCTCGAGCAACCGGTCACGCTCGACCCGTTGCAATATCCGGGGTGGGATTCGGTGGTGGCCGCGCATCCTGGCGGTTCATTTTTTCACCTGGCGGCCTGGGCACGCGTGCTTCAGGATACCTACGGGCATCGCCCCTTCTATCTGTGCCGTTTCGCCGATGGCCAACTGGAAGAGCTCCTGCCGCTCATGGAAGTCGCCAGCCCCTGGACCGGCCGTCGCGGGGTGTCGCTTCCCTTTACCGACTTCTGCCCTCCGCTCGGCACCCGAGACCACCCGCCACGGATGCTGTATGAGTCGGCCCTGGAGTGTGGCCGCCAACGCAGGTGGCGCTATCTCGAGTGCCGGAGCAGCAGCTACGGGTGGCTGAAGGCGCCGCCATCCCTGGCATTTTACGGCCATCGGATCGACCTTGAGCGCGGACCAGAGGCTCTTTTTCAGGGGTGCGATGCCGCCGCGCGGCGGGGCGTCAGGAAGGCGGAGGCCGCTGGGTTAAAGGTCGAATTCACAAACCGCCCGGAGTCGGTGCGGACCTTTTACGCCCTCCACTGCCGGACACGCCAGCGGCACGGGGTGCCGCCGCAGCCGTTTCGGTTCTTCGAGAACATCGCCCGCCACGTGCTCGGCCAGGGCCTTGGGGTGGTCGAGACCGTGCGGCTCCAGGACAGGCCGGTGGCGGCCGCGGTCTTTTTTCACAGTGGCCGGCAGGCCCTCTACAAGTTTGGAGCCTCAGATTATGAGTTTCAAGTTGCGCGGCCGAACAATCTCTTGATGTGGGAGGCCATCAAGCGGTATGCCGCCGACGGGTTCGCGACTTTGCACCTGGGCCGGACAAGCCTGGCCGACGCTGGCTTGCGGCGGTTCAAGCTCGGCTTCGGGGCCCGCGAGGAGCGGCTCGAGTATTATAAGTACGACTTTCCGAAGCAGGCCTTTGTTGCGGACAAGGACCGCGCCGAGGGCCCGCTCAACAGCCTGTTTCGCTGCCTGCCCGGTCTCCTGCTGCGGCTGGCTGGCCAGGCGCTGTATCCCCATCTGTCTTGACCGCTTAACTGATCCCTTGGCGGCCGATGGTGGACCTCCAATTTGCGATCACCGCCCCTTCAACGCTTCAACGCTCTTACATTTGAAGGTCTCAACGTCCGCATGACGAAAACAAGCCATGAATGAGAAACTAGCAGCCGCTCCGCCCGCGGGAATGAGTCTGGGCGATATCCTCTACGTCGTTTTCCGGCACAAGTGGAAAATTGCGCTGATTTCGGCCGCCGGCATCGCCGGCGCCGTTGCCCTCTATTTCTTCTGGCCCCTGCCTTATCAGTCGGAGGCCAGGCTCTTTGTCAAGTACATCGTCGATACGAAAGCCCCGGCCCAGGGCGCGGCGAATGAGCCCGACAAGATCAAAGTGCCCAGCGAGCGCGGCGGCGAAACCGTGGTCAATAACGAGGTGGAAATCCTGACCAGCCTCGACCTGGCGCAACAAGTCGCCGCGACCCTGCCGCCGGACTTGCTGGCCAAGCTTGGCGGCAAGACCAATCTCACGCGGGCCACCATGGCCATCCAGCAGGGCCTGTTGCCGGAAGTGGCTAAGAAGACCGATGTGATTCACGTCGTCTTCAAGCACGGGGATGCTGGCGTGGTCCAGCCCGTCCTCAAGCAACTCATCGACACCTACCTCAACCGCCAGGCGGAGATTCACCGCGCCGTCGGCCTCTACGACGAGTACCTGACCCGCCAGAGGGACGAGCTCCGCTCCCGCCTCTCCGCCACCCGGGAAGACCTGCGGAAAGCCAAAGAAAAGGCCGGTATCCTCTCGCTCGAGGACACTAAAAAGACCTACGCCGACCAGATGGCCAAAATCCAGGGGGCGATTTTGGAGGCGGATGCCCAGTTGGCGGAGCGCCAGGCCGAGGTCAACGCTATGGCCAAAGCCTTCCCCACCAACTCGGAGTCCGCCGCCACCCTCGCAGGAGTTTCCACCGGCTCCGCCGCAACCAACTCGGCGGCGGCAACCAACGCTCCGGCCCCCGTGCCTTCTGAAAAGCTGGCCGAATACAAAAGGGTCTGCGGCCTGCTGGAGAGCCTGGGCAGACGAGAACAGGAACTCCGGCTCCAGTTCACCCCTGAAAACCGGTTGGTCAAGGGCGTCGCGGAACAAATTGGCGAGGCCGAAAAGCGCAAGAAAAAGCTCGAGGACGAAATCCCGGCTCTGGCGGCGGTGAAAGTCGAAGAGCCGAGAGGCATTGCCCTCCCGCCGGCGGCTGCCCTCAACCTCGGCCCGCGCATGGAACTGATTGCCGACGCCGCCAAGGTCCCTGGCCTCGAAAGCAAGATTATGGTGCTCACCAACCAGCTCGACAGAATCCGCAAGGAATTTGGCTCTTTGACAGCGGCCGAAGGGGCCATCACCGAACTGGAATTGTCCAAGCAAGTCCAGCAGGCGCAGTACGACTATTTCCAGAAGGCCCTGGACGAACTCCGTGCCGACGAGCAGTTGGGCGCCGGCAGAAGCTCCAATATCATCCCCATCCAGACGGCCTCTCCGGCGTTACGTGATGCTTCGAAACTGATGAAGGTAATTGCGCTGCTCCTCTTTGGCAGCATCGGCGCCGCCTTTGCCCTGGCGTTTGTGATCGAGCTTTATCTCGACCCGTCGCTCAAACGCCCCATCGAGGTCGAGGCCAGGCTCGGCCTGCCTCTCTATATTTCCATCCCCCGCATGGGCCTCAATGGCAAGTCTCGGCTTCTGGGAATCGCAAGGAAGGTCCCCCTGCTTCCACAAAACGCAAGTGGGGCGGGCGTCCCGCCTGCCGCCCAAACAGGCAATGGAAACAATGGAGCGCCTCCGGACGTTGCGAGCGCCCCTTCCGCCTCGTCGCCGCCTTCGGTTGGTTTAGAGGAAAACGGCAGCCAGACCTCGCCATTAGCCTCAGCGAACTCACCCCCTTCGCGCCCTGGTTCCTTGGTTGCCAGTTCTTCCACCGAAATCGCCCCTTGGGACCCCAGGCACAAGATGCGGCCATTCTACGAAGCCTTGCGCGACCGTCTGATCACCTTCTTCGAGGTCAAGAACCTCACCCACAAACCCAAACTGGTGGCGTTGACGAGCTGCTTGGAAGGCGCAGGCGTCACCACCATCGCCGCCGGCCTGGCCGCCTCTCTCTCGGAAACCGGGGATGGGAACGTGCTGTTGGTGGAAATGAACCAGCAGGGCGCCGCTCACCAGTTCTACCAAGGCGACCTTGCCTGCGGGCTGGATGACGCCCTGGAGGCCGACAAGCGGGGCGGCGCCCTTGTCCAGGACAACCTTTACGTCGCCACGGAAGCGACGGGCAACGACAGGCTGCCCCAAGCCCTGCCCAAACGTTTCAAGCACCTGGTGCCCCGGCTCAAGGCCAGCGATTACGACTACATTATTTTCGACATGCCGCCCATCAGCCAGATCAGCATGACGCCCCGCCTGGCCCGGTTCATGGACATGGTCCTGATGGTCGTCGAATCCGAGAAGACGGACCGCCAGGTCGTCAAGCGCGCCAGCTCGATGCTGGCCGAATCCGGGGCTAACGTCGGCGTCGTCCTGAACAAAGGCCGCACTTACGTCCCCCGCCGCCTCCTGCAGGAACTCTAATCGTGGACCACAGACCCCGGACCGCAGGCGACGGACCACGTTTGGATGCTGTAACTGTTGAGGTCGTTCCGCTTAACTGGAAATAAGCGGAAATATCTGCAAGAACCGCTGCCGCGCCCTTTGCAGCGGGCAGGAACCGGCTCCTGGCCGGGCCCGAACCGAAGCGGCGCTGTCAGTTTGGCATTCACCGGGTGATAGCTTTAGCACGTTTTGGGCGGGAGGCCAAATGGTCCATTGGCTGTATTGGCTGTATTGGGAAATTTGCCGGTGTTTTTGCTCCTGGAGTCGCCAGGAACAAGCGGCTTTGCTGCGGAAGGCCAGGCCATGGTTCGGGCCTTCAGCCCTCAGCAGCGGGTCAATTCCCAGGCGCTTTAGCCGGCCCCTCTCCGCCGAAAATGGTTCAACGGTTCAACGCGGCCACGCTTCAGCACCCCCGCCAGCGTTTCACCCATGTAACCAGGTAACCTTTGTAACCTCGTAACTGATTCACGACCGTGCTTCGCACCCGCCTCTACTACAACATCAAGCCGTTGGTTCCTTTGTCCGCCCGGCTGGCGATTCGGCGCTGGTTCGCCCTCCGCAAGCGCGAGCAGGTCGGGGATGTCTGGCCCATTTTGCCCGGTTCCGAGCGGCCACCCGAGGGCTGGCCCGGCTGGCCCGAGGGCAAGCAATTCGCCCTCGTCCTCACCCACGATGTCGAGGGACAGGCCGGCCTGGACAAATGCCGCCAACTGATGGAACTCGAGCTGAAACTGGGCTTCCGCTCGTCGTTCAATTTTGTTCCCGAGCACGGGGCCCGGGTTTCGCGTGAGCTCCGGGAGGAGTTGACGGCCAACGGCTTCGAAGTCGGCGTCCACGACCTTCACCACGACGGCAAGCTCTTCCGCGACCGTGAATCCTTTGTCCGAGGCGCCGTCCGCATCAACCACTACCTGAAAGACTGGGGCGCCGTCGGCTTTCGCGCCGCCTTCATGCTCCACAACCTGGACTGGCTGCACGACCTGAACATCCAGTACGACGCCTCGACCTTCGACACCGACCCCTTCGAGCCTCACCCCAACGGCCAGCACACCATCTTCCCCTTCTGGGTCCCAAGAAGCGCCGAGTCCGCCGTCAACCCTCAACCCTCAACTATCAGCCATTCAGGCGGCTACGTGGAACTCCCCTATACCCTGGTCCAGGACTCGACCCTGTTCCTGCTGCTGGGGGAGCGCCACCCGGACATCTGGTTCCAGAAGCTGGACTGGATAGCGAGGCACGGCGGCATGGCGCTGTTGGACACGCACCCGGACTATATGGCCATGAACGGAGCCAGCCAGGTGGCATGGGAATATCCGGCCGCATTCTACGCGGAACTCCTCCAATACATCCGTTCCACCTACTCCGGCGCCTGCTGGCACGCGTTGCCGCGCCAAGTGGCCGGCCTGGTCGCCCAACACCGTCTGCAGCCCCGCCCCAAGCCCCGGCGCATCTGCATGGTCACCTATTCCCATTACCTGTCCGACGCCCGGGTGAAACGATATGCCGAGGCCTTGGCCGAGCGGGGGGACTACGTGGACGTGGTCGCCTTGCAGGGAGCCCCGGGGCATTCGGTACGGGAGAAAGTCGGCAATGTAAACCTAGTCCGCCTCCAGCCGCGCTTCGGCAAGAATGAGAAGTCCAAACTGTCCTTCCTTCTGCCGGTGCTGCGCTTCCTGTTTGTTTCCTCGGTCTGGGTCGCCCGCCGGCACGCCCGCAAACCCTACGACCTGCTTCACATCCACAACGTGCCGGATTTCCTGGTTTTCGCCGCGTTGTATCCTAAGCTTGGAGGCGCCAAGGTCATCCTCGACATCCACGACATCGTCCCGGAATTCTATGCCAGCAAGTTCGGCGCGCGGCAAGACTCCGCGCCGATAACCATGCTGAAGTGGGCTGAACGCGCCTCCGCCAGGTTTGCCGACCACGTCATTATTTCCAATCACCTCTGGCTCGACAGATACGCCGCCCGGACCGGTTCATACGGCAAGTGCTCGGTCTTCATCAACCACGTGGATCCGACGATATTCCGGCCGCGCCCGCGCGCCCGCAACGATGGCAAGCTCATCATCCTGTTTCCCGGCGGCCTCCAGTGGCACCAGGGCCTGGACGTTGCGCTCCGCGCCTTCCAGCGAGTCAGCGCCGAACTGTCCAACGTCGAATTCCATATCTATGGCGACGGCGACAAGAAAGACGAATTGGTGGTCCTCTCCGACCAACTCGGCCTGAACGGCAGCGTCCGTTTCTTTGACCCGCTCCCCGTAAGCCAGATCGCTGAGGTCATGGCCAACGCCGACCTGGGCGTCGTCCCCAAGCGCGCGGATTCCTTTGGCAACGAGGCCTACAGCACCAAGACCATGGAATTCATGTCCCTCGGAGTTCCCGTTGTGATCTCCAACACGAAAATTGACCGGTACTATTTCGACGACTCCGTGGTCCGGTTCTTTGAATCCGGCAACGCCGACGCCCTCGCCGAGGCCGTGATCCAGGTCTTCCGAGACCAGGACCTGCGCCGCCGCATGGTGCTGCACGGTTCCGAATACGCCGCCCGCAACAATTGGGATTCCCGCAAGGGCGATTATCTTAAACTCGTGGATGATCTTTGCGTCAGAAAGTAGCGCCGGCCTCCGGCCTCCGGCGTCCGCACTCCGCGCGGAGTGAAATCCCGACCTGTCGGGACACTCCGCATTTGAACCGTGCGCCTCGACCGCTTCATAACCTTGAACCTAGTTCAGCCGTGCCGGCGCGCTCTGCGGCTTTTCCCCTCCTCAACTCCTCAGCCCCTCAACTCAAAATGGGCTGTGCCCATCTTGATGTATCACAGCATCACGGACGACCCGGAACCCGGCGTCTCGCCCTATTACAGGGTAAACACCAGCCCGTCGGTTTTCCGCCAGCACATGCAATTCCTCGCCGACCACGGCTACCGGACGCTCACCCTGGACCAGCTCGTTTCCGCACTTCGTTCTGCCGCCCGAACTCATAACTCAGACCTCAAACCTCAATCCTCCTCGCTCGCTAGGCCGGTGGTCATCACCTTCGACGACGGCTTCCGCAACTTTTACACTGAGGCCTTTCCGGTCCTGCAAGAACACAATTTCACCGCAACGATGTTCTTGCCGACCGCTTTTATCGGCGGCTGCCAACACATTCAAGGTTCAAGGTGCGACGGTTCGACGTTCAAGGTTCCGCCCCATTCGCCATTCGCCATTCACCAATCACGCCCTGACCAGTTCCTCACTTGGAACGAGGTCCGCGAGCTGCGGAAATCGGGCCTCGAGTTCGGCTCTCACACGGTTAGCCACCCGAAGCTCGTGGAACTCGATTGGCCGGAGATCAGGTCTGAAGTCTCCAATTCAAAATCTGAAATCGAACAGCAGCTCGCCGAACCGATCACCGCCTTTTGTTATCCGTACGCTTTCCCGCAGCCCGACCGCTCCTTCGCGCGTGTATTCAGCGAACTACTCGGCGAAACCGGCTACACCTGCTGCACTACGACGGGACTGGGCCGGGTGCAACTCGGGGATGACCCCTACCAACTCAGTCGACTACCCGTTAACGCATTGGACGATGCCGCGTTCCTGGCCGCTAAGCTCGACGGCAGCTACGATTGGCTCGCTACGCCCCAAGTGCTGGTCAAAAGCGCTCAGGGGCGATTTTGTCCTGCTCGGCGAGGGAACGGTTTTCCTATCAAAAAACCGGATACGACCCGCAACTGAACCGACCGCATGGAAACCGGTTACGTAATCATCACCCCAGTGCGGAACGAGGGACAACACCTGCCGCAGACGATCGACTCCGTCCTGCGCCAGACCCTGCAGCCTCGCCAGTGGATTCTGGTCAACGATGGCTCGACTGACAATACGGGTCAAATCATTGAATCGACGGCCAGGGAGCGTCCCTGGATTAAGGTCGTGCATCGCGTAGATCGTGGCTTTCGAAAACAAGGCGGGGGTGTCGTCGAGGCCTTTTACGACGGGTACAAGTTGGTCAATTCGCAACCTTGGGAGTTCTTGGTAAAGCTGGACGGCGATGTCTCTTTTGGTGATCGTTATTTTGAGGAGTGCCTGGCACGATTCCACGCTGATCCCAGGCTCGGAGTGGCAGGTGGGAGAGTCTATGTCACTATTAACGGGTCAGAGGTGGACGATTCCCCGAAGGACCCACATTTTCACGTGCGGGGCGCCACCAAGATCTACCGGCGGGCCGCCTGGGACGCCATCGGGGGCCTCGTCCCGGCCACTGGTTGGGACACCTTGGACGAAGTGAAGGCCAACATGCTCGGCTGGAAAACCTGCTCCTTCAATGACCTAAAAATGCTCCAGCTCAAACCCACTGGTGCAGCCGACGGTGCCTGGAGAAACTGGGTCAAAAACGGGCGTGCCAACTACATCAGCGGCTACCACCCTCTCTTCATGCTGCTCAAGTGCATGAAAAGGCTCCTTGAAAAACCCTACGGGACCGCCGCAGTTGGTCTCCTCTCCGGCTTTCTTGTTGGCTACCTCAAGCGCGCCCCGCGCGTCGAAGACAAGGCCCTGATCCGATACGTCCGCCGCCAGCAGATGAACCGTCTCCTTTTTAGGCAAAGCCTTTGGGACCCGCCCATTTTTCGTCAACCCGAGCCTTGAGCGCCGGCGGGCACGGCGAAGCAAACGTTCCAAGACCTTTGGCTAAATGGGAGACTTCTTGCTGGATTTTCGTCCCCGGGTGCATCGTAGGATGGCGCAGGCCGAGGCGTGCCTGAAGTTCTTCGATGACATGCACGTCACCTTGATCGAGGAACCCGGGTTCGCCCTGCTGCTGAGCTCTCAGGATGAGCCGCGGCTTTGGGGCCCATGTCGCTCGCCAGACGGGAAGATTCTGGTGGCCATTTGTGGCCGCATCGCCTTGGACGAAAGCGAATGGGATAAAGCACAGCGCACGGAGGGCAGCGGCGGCATCGCGAGCAAGGCTATTCTCGGGCTATATCAGACGCGCGGGATCGAGGCGATGCATTCCCTGAATGGAAACTACATCGTTCTCATCCACGATCAGGAGTCCGGCAAGTGCTACGTCGTTACGGACCGTTGCGGCATGTTTTTGGCCTACCGCCGAGAGCCCCTGGATAACGCATTGGTTCTCAGCTCGCACCCGGACGCTCTCGCCTCCGTCCTCGGAGAGGACCAGAACCTGGACACCACCTCCCTGGCGGAATTCCTGATAACGGGGCGTCTCACATTCCCCTACACGAATTATCAGAGAGTCCGAGCACTCGATACGGGCTGCGTTCATACCATTGACGTGCGCAACGGCGCCCCTAAGTATGAATCCAAACGCCAGTACTTCCAATTCGATTTCAAAATCGACCCTAACGCCTCAGAAGCAGCATTGGCCGAGCAGCTTGCGGACGCATTCCGAAACGCCGTCAACAGGCGGACGCTGCCTCTTCTGGGGCCAGTGGCCATTGGACTGAGCGGCGGCTTGGATTCCCGGGGCATTCTCTCGGCGATCAGGTACCCCGAGCGAATTCTGACCTTCAACCTGTTCGACGAAGAAAACATCGAATTTCAAACCGCCAAAGACATCGCGAAAGCTTGCGGTGTCGAATTCATCCCGTTTCAGCGCGATTTTGAATACTATGGGAACTCCGCGGACTTGGGCGTTCGAATCTCTGCCGGCATGGGCAATATCGCCAGCAACCATTATCTGGGCATTCGTGAGCACCTTTCACGGCTGGGCATCAAAAATCTGCTAACCGGTTGCTACTGCGACTACCTGCTAAAAGGGCTCGCCTTGAACACGGTCGAACGGAAGTTCACACGCAGCGAAGAATTGGCTGGCTTCGGCTTTGACTTTTATCGAACCTGCTACTGGGCTGAGACTGTCCACAGTAAGAACGTGCAGGCCAGGCTGCACGCGCTCTTTCCGGAAGCCCGCAAGGAGCCGAGGTCCGATCAAGACTGGCTTCATATTCAACAAAAGAGAACTTTCCCCCTCGCGTATGAAGCCGACCTGGCCCAAAGGGTGATACCTCAGCGGGTCATTCCCTGGTACCTGCCTATCGTGGATAACGACATTATCGATACCTACCAGAAGATGCCGTCCCGCTACAAGCTTAACGCCTCCATTTTCAAGAAGATGGTGCTCATCCTCTGCAAAGAGGAGGTGTGCCAAATTCCGGACTGCGGAACCGGAGCGCCAGTCACTGCCTGATGGGGGAGGCATTGTTTTCATCGCTATCTTTCGGCCTTAAGGAACAGAATCAACCGGAACCTCTCGCCGCGAATGGCGACCCGCGGATCGTGGCCGAACTGGGCATATTACCTCCGCCACAGCCCCAAGGTTCACTCCCTCTGGGCCAGAAAGAACGAAACGGCCAGAGACCTCTTTGTGCGCATCCTTGGAACCGATCCATTCCAGAAATCGGCCAACCAGTACCGCGGCCGCGAAGTGGAATTCTTCCAGCGCCTGCTCACACAGAAACTATGGCTGGATCAGCGGGCAGGCGTTTCAGCGCAATAGTCAGGCGAGCTGTGGACCTTTCCGTTATCATCGTCAACTGGAACACGAAAGATTTCCTGCACAACTGCTTGCGCTCAATCGAGACCGGCAGCCCGCAGGGCGCGGTCGAAACCATTGTGGTTGACAACAGGTCATCTGACGGTTCGGCGGAGATGGTGGCCCGGAGTTTCCCGCGCGCCACCCTCATCAACTCCGGCGGAAACCTCGGGTTTGCCCGGGCAAACAATCTCGGCCTGCTCCATGCCAAAAGCCCGCTCGTTCTATTTCTGAATCCCGACACTGAGATCAAAGGCCAGGCGCTCGGGAATATGGTCGAATTCATGAAGGCCAACCCCTCTGTGGGCGGCTTGGGGTGCAAGATTCGGGACGTTTCAGGCTCCATTCAACAGCTCGGGCTTCAGTGGTTTCCGTCGCCCCTTACCGAATCGGTGAAATTCCTGGCTGTTTCTCGGCGGAAGTATGATCGGCTGCCTTCAGTTTTTCCTTGCCACAACCCGGAAGAGAGTGGTGAGGTCAGAAAGCTGTTCGGGGCGTGTTTAATGGTCCGGCGCGCGGTGCTCGATCAGGTTGGGCCTTTTGACGAGCGCTTCTTCATGTATTGCGAGGATGTGGATCTCTGCCATCGGATCACCCATGCCGGCTGGAAACTCTTTTACCTCGCCGAGGCGGAAATCCTCCACGCGGGTGGCGGCGCCAGTGACAAAGCGCCGGGCGCTTTCTCCGCCCTGATGATGTGCGAGTCCTTCTCCAAGTTCATGCGGAAACACTACGGAAAACTTGGAAGTGCCGCTTACCGTGCGGTCGCCTTCGTCGGCGCGCAGACTCGCCTTGCCCTGCTGCTCGGGTGGGAATTCGCGAATTGCGTGCGCTCGCGAAGCCCTGGCACCGATTCCGTCGGCTCCAGGCGCAAGTACGTGACGATAACCAAGTGGTGCCTGGGCCTGCAAAAGCCGCTCGTGCGGGATTGATATGGAATCCGAGTCCGTAATGGCAACGCAGTTCGCGCCCCTGGCGCTCGCGGTGATCCCTCTTGGCGGCTTGCCTTGGCGTCGATTCACTTTGCTCCTTCGACATAAAATTAGCAGCTTCTGACTTGTGCTCCCGCCCCCGCTCAGCCCGCAGGGGCACCTGTCGGGTTGAGCACGCGACACTCACTGTCCCAACACAAGCCTCTTGAGCACGGGAATTGGACATCTCTTGCGTGCGTTTTGCCGCGGATTCCTCGAGAACAACAGATGTAAGTCACTATCGCATAGTAACTTATGCATTGTGGCAAGCAGTGTGCTGCCCCCTCAAGCCAGCCGTCTGCCGCTCTGAGCTCAGCCCAAGGAAAACCCTGGTGAGCGACGCCGGAAGGTGATCATAATGCTCAAGGGATATGAACGAGAATTGTAAAATTTCAGTGCGTACCTGGTTTGTGGCTGCGGCGCTGTTGGCTCCGTCCGCGTCAGCGGTTAATTGGTACGTTGACCAGACCGCACAGGGCGCAAATAGTGGAACCACCTGGGTGAATGGCTGGACCACTCTTGGAGCGATAAATTGGCGCTCCGTTGCCCCCGGCGACACCATCTACATATCAGGCGGCACTTATTTCGAGCACTTCACGATTGGAGCCTCCGGGACCGCTGGACAGAATATCGTCATAAGAGCTTCTCAGGAGGCCGGCCACAACTCCCCCGTCATTCTTGCCGGCAGAATAAGCTGCGCACAGAACTACGTCACGCTGAACGGGGCCAAGAGCGACACCTATGCCGCAACGTGGATCACCAATACAGTGAATGTCCCAATGATCACTAACAATATCAATTGGTTCATTGCTCCAACCGATGGCGGAAGCTGTGTTACTTACACAGGCGTAGGTCCGGTTGGTATGGAATTCCTGTGGTTGGACATGAGTTCAACGAATGACACTAGCGGCTTCGGTGTGCTTGTAAATCAGGTAGGAGGCTCGCCAGTTTATAGTAACATTGTTGCATACTGCTACATCCACCACGTTTATGAGGATGCTGTGCATGTCTCAAGCGCCACCGGTGGGGCGATAACGTGGGACCTCTTCACCGTGCACCACTGCTGGCTGGACCAATTCGGAGACGACGGGGTTGAGGCTTACTGTTTTGGAATGACGGTTCACAACAACATCATTTCCAACGCGCGCTGTCTTTCGGGCCACCCCGACGGCTGCCAGATTCAGGGTCCCTACGTAAAGATTTACAACAACATCATCTTCAACGTAAAGAACTCCATCATGCGGAACCAGTTCTATTCAGGACCGGATTTTGGCATGAGCGGGTCGCCCACGAACTGCAACAACTACTTAGTGTACGGGAACCTGTGCTATCAGTTCGGGGCGATGAACGACACCACGGTCGGTTTTGTTTGGGATAATCATCTTACCGGAAACAACAGGACGAGTTCTTGCTGGTCCAATATCGTCTGCGTAAACAACACGATTGCCTGTTCGGCGGCTAATGGGCTTGGCTTTAGCAAGGGTGATGTGACCAACTTGACGCTGCAAGCGGTTGTTATTGACAACAACTGCATTTGGTGGGCGACCAATTCCGCCACCCTGGTCTCGATTAAGGGGACCAACGGGCCGGGATACCAAAGCAACTGCTTCTGGGCACAGGCAGATGTCGAGTTCGATTACAACAACCTGTCCGGGAGTCCGAACAAGAGCCAGTACGGCAACTACGCGACCAACACCGCCGAGGGCATAAACGCCGCTACAATCTGGACCCATAACAACTCCAAAGTTCCAACGTTCATGGATTACCGAAATGGTGACTTCCGGCCCGCGGCAAATGACACTGCGCTTCGGGGCAGGGGTAAGGACTTGTCCTACCTGAACCTGCCGGACATCAATGTGGACATTTATGGGCATGTGCGCGGAGCGAACGGTTCCTGGGACATCGGCGTGGTGCAATCGGAGCCTCAGGGGGACCCTCCAGGGGGGTCAGCAAACAGCGGCCTTTTGCTCTATTTGAGTTGCGATGACAATTTCGTCAACGCGGACCGCATCCTGGATCGCAGCGGCAACGGCCATGACGCCATGCGATTCGGCTTTTCTGCGACGCCGACAAACTGGCCGACACGTGTTGCAGGGGTAAACGGCGGCTACGCTGCGCACTTCACGCAATTGCCGATTACGCTGTATCCTCCGGGAAATACGAACAACTATCGCACAGGCCAGTATGCGGCAATCACAAACATTGGGACCTTATCCAACCTTACCTCTGCCAGTATTTGCTTCTGGGGCGAATACGACACGTCTGTCACCAACACCATGTCGATGGACCACAATGCCACCTTTCTTGACTGCGGCGTTGACACCCCGGGCTGTTGGCATTTTGGCAGATACTACAGCAGTACCTACGGGAACACCCGGTTCATGGTCGTGACGAACGGCGGGATGTCGGAGAGCACTTCCAGGCTGACTTGGCCGGAGGATTATTCCGCGACCTACGGTAACTCTGGTGGCTGGCACCACTACGCGGTTACAGTCCAGCAGACCAATTCCGGCACATGCCTTCTAGTAAACGGTTACTTCAATGGCACGAACTTCGGAAACATGATCGTCCCGGGCGTGACTAACTTGACAGTGAATAAGACTCCGCAGCGATGGATCGGGATTGGTTGTTGGACGCACGGAGGAACTGCCACGTTGGACGATGGCGATCACTATCCCAATAACGGCTGGTTGGACGGATCGATCACCGATGTAAGAATCTATGGCAGGGTTCTCTCGGCAAACGAGATTGAAGCGATCGCCTCAGGCAGTGCTGTTCCCACGCCGCCACAAAGACTTCAGATCCTATCGCACAGCGGGAATTGATTTCTACCCGTTCTTCCTATCAACCCGGGCAATTCGTCGTCAACAGGGGTGTAATTCCGCTGGCGATTCTGTCCGATCTCTGCAGGAAGAAGCAGGTTACAAATGAGCTGTCTGAAGAGGTTTGCTGGCAAGCGGTGAAAGGGTGACGCCGACTTTATGACGGATCACCTGTGACCAACCTGGATTCGGCAGCAGCAAACAGCAGTGTGTCCAGTCCGGGCAACCGAGTTGCAGAGAGTAGAGACTACAGCGTTCGAATCCTCAGGAGCCTGGAGGAAGGCGAAGCCTTCCGGGGGTGTCGAGACATGTGGATTTCTGAAATCGTTGGATCTCGGATTCAGATTTTAGCTCGAACACGCCTACGTGGATGACACTGAGACGGTTCTCTTTGCAGTTCCGAATAGGAGGTAATCGCTCGGCGCCCTGTTCCGGGGGTTCAGCAGCCTGGCCCCGACCCAATGAAAAAATCCTCTAGCGCTCTTACCGACAATACCAGGGGCGAAGCAACCGCTCCAGGCGCGCGACGGGCCTCTTTGAAACTCAATGCAGTCAGTAGCGCTGGTGTGATGGGGTTGGCCATTCTGGTAGCGTTTGTCCTCACGCCTTTGATGCTCAGGGAACTTGGGGAACGCCGATATGGAATGTGGACGCTTGCTTCATCCTTGGTGGGCTACTTCAGCCTGCTTCAGTTTGGGCTTACCACCAGCGTGTTCCGGTACGTTCCCCATTTTCGCGGCCGCGGAGAACACGACCGGGTAAGCGCGGTCGTAAGCAGCAGTCTGTTTTTTTACTCCTTCGTGGGCATTGTGGTGTTCCTGCTTTTGCTCGGGGGCGCAAATTACATATCCGCGTTCTTCAATGGAGGACGAGAACTGGCCGGTTTGATTCGCGTGCTGGGGTTCGCCTTTTGCCTGGAACTCCCCAGCCTGATTTTGAATACGACCCTGACTGGCTACGAGGAGTTCACGAAGACGAACGTGATTGCGGGCTGGACGCTGCTCCTGCGGGGTGGATTACTCCTGGGCTGCGTCTGGCTCGGGTACGGGTTGGTTGCGATGGGCTGGGTCCTCGTCATCGTCAGGATTGCCACGTTGGCGGGGCAGTTGTTCTTGTTCAAGCGCGTTTGCACCGATGTTCAGGTCAGCCTCAAGGCCGCGCATTGGAAGGAATTGCGGATGCTGCTCATGTTTGGCGGCGTCATTGTTGTGGCCAGCACAGGCAATGCACTGGCGGTGGAGGCGCCAAAGCAGATTGTTGGGAAATTGATTTCGCTGGAAACTTTGGCTATTTTCGGCGTGGTCATGATGCTCATGAGCTATTTTCGACAACTTATCTTTACGCTGACCAAGGTGTTGACGCCTCGCTTCGGTTTTCTCTCAGGGTCCGGAGAGAATGCGGAAATAGCTTCGCTGTTCCTGAAGTCCAGCCGTTATGTGGCAATGCTGGCTACCGGAGTGGCGTTGCTCGCGTGGGTTGCCGGCCCGCGGTTCCTCGTGCTCTGGACGCGGCGGGAGCAGATGGAGCAAGGGATTCCGGCGCTGTTGGTACTCATCGCGGGAAACTTTGTCCTTTTGAGCAACCGGGTCACTTCGGATCTACTCTTGGGGTTGGGTCGGCAAGGCCTCTTGGCCACCTTCGAGCTGCTCGAGGCTGTCGTCATTGTCGGGCTGACGCTGTGGTTGTCGATTCAGTATGGCATTACCGGAGCGGCTCTGGGCATGTCCCTGCCCTTCATCATCGTCAGGGGCGTATTCCAGCCCGCTGCTGTCTGTCGCGTTGTTGGAGTAAAGTTGTCTTACTACTATGGCAAATGTGTCGCTGGCCCCTGGATAGTCGGTTTCAGTTTGGCGGTTGCGAGTGGGTTGCTAGGTGTTTCACAATTCGCAAGAGGGTGGGCTTCCCTAACATTCCTTTCCGTGGCGGCGTTGGTGGCCTACGTGGCGCCGGTATTTGTCTTCGTGACGACGCCGTCAGAGAAGGCCTACCTGAAGGGGCGCCTGGCTGGCGTGCTCGCAGCTTGGCGACCCGCTAGCCGCGTCGCAACTGTTTCGCGGCCGCCGGCTTAACCATCAGGGAGACCCTGCCCGGGGAATGAATTTCTGGCGGCACTTGTGATTAGAAGGCGGCTTAGCGAATGATTCTGCGAATGCTATTGTCTGCGGTCGGGTGCATCGCTCTTGCATTGCGCGCAGTGCCTGCTCAACCATCCATTCTGAGCCTGTCTCCAAACAACGAGCTGGTCTGGAGCAACCGCCAGACCGGGCTGTTTAGCCAAGTGGAAATTTCCACGAATCTCCTCTTGAACGCCTGGAAGCCATTTTTCTACGAGTTCGCATCGAACGGGACGTTCAGAACCGTGTTGCCAGGGTGCGCGGCCAGCGCCGCGTTTTACAGGGTGGGAATAGTGACAAACATTCCAGACCGGAGCCTCGTCTTGCACCTGCCTTTCGATAACGCCTTTTCGAACGGTGTTGTCCTGGACGTTTCCGGTTATGCCAACCACGGCCTGCGCTACAGCCTTACAAACTGGCCATCAGCAGCCGCAGGCCCTGATGGCAGCCAGGCCGGTCAGTTCCATCGCGATTTCTCGACCTCAGGGGATTACGTTGTGGTCCCATACTCCCCAAGGCTGGACGCCCTTTCCAATGGCACTTTGCTGGTTTGGGCCTATTACACAGCCAGCAGCTATGGAGCCAGCGCGATAGTCGATGCAGGATGGTGGGAGCAGGCCAATTCGTGGACCTTGGGCAGGAATTATTCCACCGAAACGGAGTTTACCATATCGAGCGGCATCAATAATGGCGACATCGTCGTCGTAACTTACCCGGACGCGTCCCCGACTTACGACACGTTAGGATGGCACTACTATGGTGTCACGTGGAATGGGACACACTTTGTCGGTTATTTTGACGGTTTAGCAATCAGCACCAATTCCCAAGCCGGAATAGCCAATCTTAAAATCGGAGGGGCCTATCGTTGGATCGGCATAGGGTGCCGTAACCACTCTGGCACGCCCGTCTGGGGGGATGACCTCTACCCGAACAACGGCTGGATGGGCGGTTATATCGACGACGTCAGGGTCTATAACCGGGCGCTATCCGCAGGGGAAGTCGTCGACCTTTATGCGAGCTTCGACCACGTTCCACCCAGCGTGCCTGGCAATGTGAGCGCGAGAACGGTTTCAAGCACTCAAATGGAATTACGCTGGGACCTGTCGATGGACAACTTCCGGGTTGCGGGCTACCGTGTTCGGCGTGACGGCGTCATCGTTGGCACCGCAAATGGGAGGCTGTATTGCGGCGGCGGACTGGCCGCCGGCACGACGTACCAATACTCGGTGGAGGCTTACGACGTAGGGGGGAATGTGTCCGGCGCGAGCAGCCCGATTTCAGTTACGATAAATCCCGTTACGCCGGGAGTGGATGCCATCCTTGACGAGGCAGACGGAGAGCCATGGGTCAGCGTAATCGGCACCTGGAGCCTGAGGACGAACTCCGGCGCCAACTTTGGCTATTTTATCCAGGACGATAACTCAGGAAAAGGCACCAAGAGCGTGACCTACCGGCCTTCGTTGCCGGAGGAAGGAAACTACGGCATTTATATCTGGTATCCTAAGCGGGATAACGGCGCCACGAGCATCCCGGTGGATATCGTGAACAACGGGCTCACGAATACGGTGTATATCAATCAGACCATTAGTGGCAGTCGATGGAATTTGCTTGGGACGTTCAACTTACAGGCGGGCAGTAATGCCGCCGTTACGATTCGAAACGATGGGACTACAAACTACGTCGAAGCCGACGCAATCAGGTTTTTAAGACAATGAAGATCAGAGTCCTGATGATCACCCATAACCGGACGGCATACACGGAGTTATCACTGGCTCGTCTCTGTGAGACTGTCGGGAGAGAGGCGCGCATTACAGTTTGGGATAACGCGTCGTCGGAGGAGACGCGGTCCGTTCTGAAACGTTTCGAGAGCCACCCGGCGGTGGAGAGGATCATTTATAATGGAGCCAACGACAAGCTCCGCGGGCCGACTAACTGGTTCTGGCAAAACGCCCGGGACGCGGAGTTCCTAAGCAAGGTGGACGATGACGGACTGATGCCGGACCGCTGGACCGAGATTTTGGAGCAAGCTCATAGGGACATCCCCGAGGCGGGCATCATGGGAACATGGCGGTTTCCCGACGAGGATTTTGTCGAACGCCGTGCGCAAAAGAAGATCCAGAAGTTCGGGGCCCACCAGGTTCTGCGGAATTGCTGGGTCGAAGGGTCAGGTTACCTGATGAAGCGGTCCGTAATAGACCGGATCGGCTTGATTCGGGAAAAGGAGTCGTTCACCACCTATTGCATACGGGCCGCCGCCGCCGGTTTCGTGAACGGGTGGTATTATCCATTTCTTTACCAGGAACATATGGATGACCCCCGCGCGCCTCACACAGGGATTAAGACGGAGGAGGATTTCCGGCGGCTTCAGCCCTTGACCGCACAGACCTTCAAGGTGAAGTCTCGCGCAGAGTGGAGCGCCAAAACGAAAGAATTGGCGTGGATCGCGCAGGTCTGCTCCTATGACCCGAGGGATTACCTGGGGCGCAGAGCCTGGCTCAAGCAGAAGGTCTGCCGGATACTGGGCAAACCGTACGTACCCCGCGCTTGAGCCGGCGGCTCACGGCAAAAGACATGTCTGACTTTCTGATCCAGCTCGGTCCCTCGGCCGATCCCCAGGCCTTGCTGGCGCTCCTGCAGCAACCGTACGGCGCCAATGCGCCACGGGGCATCGTCCGCCAGTATCCCTGGGGTGCGTCAGCGGTTCTCGAGGAAAAAATCGGCCGGCGGGCCAACGTCGTGAGCCGGAGCGGCTGGCTATTCGCCTGGGTGGGCGAACTCGTCGCCCCGGCCGGGCTGACGGGGATGGACGGGATGCTGAACGCTCTAACGTTGCGCGGCCGCAGCTCGTCTCCATCGGAGGTGCTGGAATCCCTCAAGGGCTGCGGATTGTTGGAAGCACTGAATGGCGCCTTTGCGGTGATGCTTTGCAGCGACACGACAATGGTGGTGATAACAGACCCGATGGCCAGCGTGCAGGTTTACGCCGGCCGGGACGGCGCCGGGCGGCTGAGCGTGGTGGGAACGCACCCTGACCTCGTGGCCACGCTCTGCGGGCCTGAATTCGCCATCGATCCTGTTTCGGTGTGTGACTTTCTCAATGTCGGGATCCCATGTTGCCCCCACACCATGCACCGGGCAGTGAAGGAAGTGTGGCCGGGCACGGTTTGCCTTTCCCTCCTTCCCCAGGGGCGACCCCCGGCGCACGCCGAATTCCGGTATTGGCTGCCGCCGAGCGAAATGCGCGAGGCCTCCGAGGCGCCGGCTTTGATCGACGAATTCGTTGACCGCTGGCAGCGGGCGGTGCGTCTCAGATGCCAGGGAGACCGCTTGGCCATCCAGTTAAGCGGTGGCATGGACTCACGCCTGGTCCTGGCTTCCATCCCTTACTCCAAAGAATGCGTGGCGGTGACCTTGTGCGATTCCATGAACCGGGAGGCGCGCCTGGCTCGAAAAATCGCCAACTGCTATGAACGAGAGTGGGTGCCCCTCAAGCGCGACCCCGAATACCTCGGGCGAACGCTGATCGACGCCACGCGCTTCACGGGCTGCGAGGGCGAATACCATCACGGCCATACGATCGGATTCGCCCGCCAACTTCAGGAGATGGGTGTCGACTCCGTCTTTACCGGCCTGTTGATGGACAACAATTTCAAAGGTTACTATGCCAAGGATGTCGTGCGGGTCCCCCGGCTGAAAGGCTTGTTGCCCGCCCGCTACGCGACTGTGCCCCTCGATTACGTGAACCAGGTGAGTGATTTCTGCCGGCGCCATCTTCGCGACGAATGTGTCGGCGGCACGCTGGAGCGCCGGCGGCGTTTCCAGGAACACCACTTTGCCCTCCAGCGGGAGAGCCGCTGGGAGTGGCTCGACGGGTACCCCTACTCGCAAGCCTGTGACAATACAGCGTGGGTCATCGAACGACGGGTGATGCCGCTCCGGCTGCCCGTGATGGACCGCGGACTCCTGGACCTGGCTTTCCGTGTTCCGGCGCGGCTCAAGGCGGGCGGCTATTTCTTCGAACAGGCGGCGCTCCGAATCTTGGGCCAGGGTCGGAAGGTCCCGAACGCCAATGATGGCGTGCGCCCGGGCAGCGGACACCTCTCGAGGCTAATCCAAAGGGCGGTGCGGAAGACGCAGCGACAGGCGCGGAGCACGTTGTCAAGACTGGGCTTCAGACTCCCGGTTCCCCACTCCTGGCACGATTTCCCGCGCTACCTGCGCGAAAGCTCTGCGCTCACCGAGTTGATCGCGCAGAACGGAAAGCGTCTGACCGAGTTCGAAGGCACGGTGTTTCGAGGCGACCCCATAAGGCTGCTGCGCAACCCTGAAGTCCCGTGGGTGGTGGGCTATCGCTTGATCCAACTGGCCGTGTGGCGCTCCCTGCTCGATCAGTACGCTCTCCAGCGGCGGAAAACGGCTCACGTCGCGAGAATCTAAACCAAACCGTCCGCTCCTGAAGGCGCATATTTGTGAGGTTGCGGGCCGACAGCGCGCCCCGCGGCATGTTCGGCGACGCCTTCCGGTCCGCTAAGTGAACGGGCCGTTCGCTCAGGCCAGCATTAGCGGGCCGGCGCAGTTGGCACTAAGGTCAGAAGAAGAGTGTGTTCACTAATCTGGTAATAATTGTGGCGGTCGTACTGACCGTCCAGTTCCTGCTCCTGCGAGATTTCGACAAGGGACTCGCCGCTGCTGTATTCTTCTTAATACTCCTGCCGAAGGAGGTGCAGATTGAAATGCCAAGCGAGCTACCTCAGTTGACAGGTCACCGGGTTGTCCTGCTGGTTCTTCTCGCAAACACGCTTCCGCGATTACGGAGGGTCTCTCTCTCGCCGGTATCAAGGCTTTTGCTCCTCCTCGGGCTGATAGGGGTATGCCGGCTGGTCTCGACCGTAACGGCAATCGATCCCGCTGCGAGTGTCAAACTGCTCTTTGGCTACCTGATTGAGACCGTCCTGTTTTTTGTGCTGATCGCCGGCGGTTTGAGAGAACGCCGAACAATCGAGTTCGTGGCCTGGGGCAGTCTGCTCGCTTTGGTAATCGTGGCCGGAATTGGGACCATCGAGAAGTACACTGGCATCAATGCCGCTGCGGCGATTGTTCCTGGCATGAAGGATACACCCAACACGGTTTCGGCGACCTTCCGGCACCGTATCCTCTTTGGCTATGCGATGGCGATGGGCTTTCCCCTGGCGTTCGCCCTTAATGGTACAGCGGGGTGCAGGTGGAAGCGTTGGTTGTCCGGACTTGGCATCCTCATGCTGCCCGCGGCCTGCTACTATGGCCACAGCCGTGGCCCATGGGTGGGGTGTGCGTTGGCGGGCATGGTGTTGGGCATGCTGGGAGGCCGCTCGGTCCGCCGAAAGTTAGTATTGTTCGGTGCATTAGTCGTTCTAGTGGCTGCTTTGAGACCGGGCACCTACGAGACCGTCACGAGCCTTTGGCACCAGAGCTTTAACAAAGATACGGTAAAGGGGCGCTCCACGGATTACCGCCTGGTGCTGTGGGGAGTGGCGTACTGTGAGCTGACGAAGTCGCTCGGCCACGCGTTGTTTGGATACGGCGGCCACAGCACAGAACTGATGGACATGAGCGAGTATTTTGACGCTGGAGCCGGAGGACTCGCAGACGATTTGGGCTACACGAGTTGGGACAGCCAATACGCTTCCGACTTCATGCAGTATGGTTTTCTCGGCTTCGGACTGGAAGTAATCCTTTATCTTTCGATTTTGAGTATGGTAATCAGGGTCTGGAAAAGCACCCCTGGGAGGGACAGGGAACTGACTGCCGCCTGTGTAGCGACCGTTGCGGTTGTCCTCTGGGCGATGGCGACCGTGGCGATTTTCAATCCGCAGCTTGATTACCTTTTTTGGGCTATTGTCGCCATCGCCTGTCGATTTCACTCTGTAACGTCTCCTGTCGATCGGCCCCAGGAGAGCCACCTGGATCCCGTCGTTCAAGGGGGGCAACCGCTGGTTTATGGCCCTGTTTCTCAACTCGGACAAACCTAGTGGTCGAACTCTGCACAGGCAGGTGTGCCTGGTTACTTGAATGCCATTCGCCAGACCTGCCGCGCCAAACATATGAAAACAAGTACAAGCATATTCGATCATCTGGAGTCGGAGGTTCGATCTTATTGTCGAGCCTTCCCGGTCGTTTTCCGGAACGGGAAAGGTCCGTTTCTTTACGACGAAGACGGCAACGAGTATATCGATTTTTTGGCAGGTGCTGGCACACTCAACTACGGCCATAATAACCGTGTCATCAAGGAGGCGGTGATCGAGTATCTTGAACATGACGGGGTGGTGCATGGCTTGGACATGATGACTGTGGCCAAGCGGGAGTTTCTCGAGACATTTGAGGAATTCATCCTCAAACCGCGCAAGCTGGACTACAAGGTGCAGTTTACCGGTCCTACGGGTGCCAACGCCGTCGAAGCAGCCCTCAAGTTGGCGCGCAAGGTCAAGCAGCGCTCGAATATTATTGCGTTCACCAACGGCTACCATGGCCTGTCCGCCGGCGCATTGGCCGCGACCGGCAACCGCCATTTCCGCAATGAAGCTTTCGTCACCCGGCTTGATGTCTCTTTCATGCCCTTTGACGGCTACCTCGGCGAAGGGATGAACACGCTGGACTACCTCCGCCGCTGCCTCGGCGATGCCAGCAGCGGGTTGGATCTGCCCGCCGCCATTATCCTCGAGACCATTCAGGCCGAGGGCGGCATCAACGTCGCGAAGTTTGAATGGCTCCGAGGTCTGGAGGCGCTCTGCCGGGAATTCGACATCCTGATGATCGTGGACGACATCCAGGTCGGCAACGGGCGCACGGGGACCTTTTTCAGCTTCGAACCGGCCGGCATCAAGCCCGACCTGGTCACCATTTCAAAGTCCATCGGGGGCATGGGCCTGCCGATGTCGTTGGTCCTCATCAACCGGCCGATCGACCTTTGGAAGCCCGCCGAGCACACCGGAACGTTTCGGGGCAACAACCTGGCCTTCGTCGGCGCCACAGCGGCACTGAGCTACTGGCGGACCGAGAAGTTCGCTGCCGAGGTGAATCGCAAGGGCACGTTGCTCCACAAACGGTTGACCGCAATACAGGAAAAACACCCTGCACTGGGCCTGAAGGTCCGGGGGCGCGGTCTCATCTACGGTTTGGAAATGCCCAAACCGCGGCTCGCCAAAGCGGTGGCCAGGCGCGCCTTTCAGCGGAAGGTCATTATTGAACTGGCCGGGGCCGATGACCAGGTGCTCAAGTTCCTTCCGCCGCTGGTGATTGAGGATGAGGTCCTCGAACGAGGCGTAGAGATTGTGGCCGACTGCTTAAAAGCAGAAATTGGCACATGACGTGCCTCAGAGACCGGCTGGACTGTTGCGCAGTGTATGAACCAGGATGTGGTCGTTATCAAGTTCGGCGGCACCAGTGTCGGCACACTGGAGCGTCTCCAATTTACCGCCCAACGCGTCGCGGAGGTTGCTTCCACGCGAAAGCGGTTGGTCGTGGTGGTGAGCGCCATGGCGGGACAAACTGACCGTCTGCTGGAAATGGGACGGACGCTGAATGCCTCTTACGCGGAGGAATCGCTGCGAGAGATGGACGCCCTCGCGGCAACCGGCGAGCAGGTCAGTGCTGCGTTGCTGGCCTTGGCCCTGCAGCGGTTGGGGTTGCGCGCGAGGTCATTCACCGCGCATCAGGTTGCCATCACTACCGATGGCCGTTTCCAACAGGCTCGCATCCGATCAGTCGACTCCCAGCCTCTGCTCAGTTGTCTTGAGCAGAACCACATTTGTGTCGTCACCGGGTTTCAAGGAACCGATGATGCCGGGAACCTCGTGACTTTGGGCCGGGGCGGTTCGGATACCACCGCCGTGGCTCTTGCCGTCGCCTTGGGCGCGCGCTTGTGTGAGATCTACACCGACGTAGATGGCGTATACACAGCCGACCCGCGCCTGGTTCCCGGCGCTCGGAAGGTTCCCGAATTGTCCTACGAAGAGATGTTGGAACTGGCTTCTACTGGTGCGAAGGTGTTGATGGTTCGTTCGGTGGAGTTGGGGATGAAGAATGATTTGAACCTGGTGGTACGATCGAGCTTCTCTCGTGAACCCGGAACGCTGATTAAGCATATGAATGAACATTTGGAAGGACCTGTCGTCACGGGACTGTCCCACGACCCGAAACAGGCCAGAATTAGTATTATTGGATTGCCTGGATTGCCCGAGAGCCTCACCACGGCGCTGGCACCCTTGGCCGCGGACGATGTTTCCGTCGATTTCATCACCCAAAACATCGGAACCGACGGTAGGATGAGCCTGGCGTTTACTTTGGAGGATAAATTGCTTGACCGTGCGGTGGACAGCCTGCGTGCGCACCTCCAGACTGGCCAATTCCCCGATCTGCGGTTGGAGACCGACACGAATCTCGCCAAAGTATCTGCCGTCGGGATCGGGATGCGGAATCACGCGGGTGTGGCCTATCGCGTCTTTAACTCTTTGACCCGCGCCGCCATTCCGATTCACATGGCTATCTCCACTGAAATACGGGTTTCTTGCCTCATTCCGGCCGGGGACTGCAAACGGGCAATCGAGGTGTTACACAAGGAATTCTTCGAGCAGGGGCAGGCCACTCCTGCGCCGATCTAATATCATTTGCTGGAAGGAGCTAAAGGTAATCAAGGATGCGTCGCGCTCGATTCTCGAAGAAACCACGGCCATTGATTTTGAAGTCATTGTCTGACAACGGCTCGACGGACGGTTCGGTGGAGTACATCCGGCAACAATATGGCAACCGCAACGTCTCTGTGGTGGACAACCGGGCAAATCTTGGCTTTTCCCGGGGTAACAATGCAGCCATCGCCGCGGCGTAGGGTGATTACATCCTCATCCTGAATCCCGATACAATTATTCATGATCATGCGCTGGAAAAGCTGGTTGCCTTCGCGGATGCGGACCCGCGGGCCGGCGCCTTTGGGTGCAAGGTGCTGAACCCCGACGGGTCGTATCAACACACGGCAAAACTCTTCCCGACGGTCTGGCGTTTCTGGATTGACGCCCTCAGGTTGAAGCGGCTCGGGTACTTCTCAAAGGCGTTCATCTGCCGCTCCTATTTGGGTTGGGAGGGCGATACGGAAAGAGTCATGGATTGGAATTCAGGCTGTTGCGTGCTGTTTCGAGACCCGTTGGTTAGGAATTGACGCCCGAGGTGTCAATAGGCAAAAACCCCGTTTCAACGGGCGAAAATGCGCTTTTCCGTTTTCGCCACGCGCCGGATTCAGGTATCAGGCACACACTCATGCACGCTCATCGTGTTATTAACCGTCACCAACGCTAGGAGAATTGAAATGATCAAGAGTATCTCGCGTCTCCTTCTCAACCCACATCCACTCCGCTCACTGGCCATTCGGTCAATCCGCAAGCTGAAATTAGGCCGCTGGGACGAGCGGGTGAGGCTAGGGGCGGTACAACGGCCTCATTATGCTTACTGCGTTTGGCATGCCGCAAATTTGGCCTGCAGGCTGGGCTACGATCGGATGAGCCTTCTCGAATTTGGGGTGGCGGGCGGCAACGGACTGGTCAATCTCGAGTGTCACGCCGCGGAAGCATCGAAGCTGCTGCCGATAGGGATCGACGTCTATGGATTTGATACCGGCGAGGGTCTCCCGCGGCCGAGGGACTACCGTGACCTGCCGTATCATTGGAAGGGCGGGTTCTATAAAATGGACGTGCCTGCGCTGAGATCCCGGTTGAAGGGGGCGAAGCTGGTCCTCGGGGAGGTCGAACACACCGTGCCGCGCTTTTTTTCTGACCACCGGCCCGCGCCCATCGGAGCCATTTTCTTTGATTTGGATTATTATTCCTCCACTATTGCCGCATTCCGAATCTTCGACGGGGGAGAGGAGCATTTCCTGCCTCGTGTCTATTGTTATCTCGATGACGTCATCGGCAGCGAAGTTGAGTTATACAATGATTATACAGGCGTCCGCTTGGCCGTGCACGAGTTCAATGAGTCGCATAAGGCCAAGAAGCTCGGGAATTCCTATCATTTACTGTCGCGGCCAATTTCCGAGAGCTGGCAGCATCAGATTGTTGTCTATCATGATTTCGAGCATCCCCGCTATAGTGAGTTCGTTAGCGCCGACGAGCAACAAACACCCCTCCGAAAGTAACGCCTAAGGTTTGCAGTCGAGCTTTCAGATACCAAGTGAGTCGCGCTGCACTCCAACGCGCTTGGTGCCGGTGGGGGAGAAAACCCAGGGAGGTTCTGTTTTGCATCTTGAATTATGAAAATCATCGAAATCAAAACCCTGGGCATTGACGCCATCAAAGTCATCACCTACGCGCGTTTCCGGGACGCGCGGGGGTACTTTACCGAACATTACCGGCGGAGCGACTTTCGAAACAACCCGGGCATGGGCTTCATGGATGGAGTGGAGTTCGTGCAGTGCAACGAGAGCTACTCGCGGAAGGGGACTTTGCGCGGACTGCACTTCCAATGGAATCCCTACATGGGGAAGCTGGTCCGGACCGTCAAAGGGAGAATGTTGGACATCGTGCTCGATATAAGAAAAGGCTCGACGACCTTTGGCCGGGCCCTCCTCCATGAGATGGCGGGGGATCCGGCGTCCGAGACCGATGAATGGATCTGGGTTCCACCCGGTTTTGCCCACGGCAATGTGTTCCCCGAGGACAGCGTTATCGAATACCTCTGCTCGGGAGAGTACAGCCAGGGCTGTGAGGCGGGCATATCGCCTTACGCCGAGGACATCGACTGGACCCTCTGCGCCCCGGCTCTAAAGGGGCTCTTCGATAGCATGGCGTCCGCCACTGGGCTGGTTACGGAGAAGGATCGCAATGGCTTCACCTTGAAGAAATGGCTGAGCGACGAGCGATCGAATCACTTCAGCCTGCAGAGCCTGGCCTGAGTCGAGTTTGGCTGTCCACATGAAAAAACGAACTGTCATCTTCACAGGGGGCAGCGGCTTGCTGGGCACGGCATTCCGCAAAATCGCCCCCGATTTCTTATATCCAGACGAAGGCGAGTTCGATGTAACGAACTTCGCCCAGATGGAAAAGTACGTTCAGGCGCACGGTTGCGACCAGGTGATCCACGCTGGGGCTTTCACGTCGCCCCCGCTGGTGGACAAGGACCCTTTGAAGGCGCTCGAGGTCAATATCGTCGGCACGGCGAACGTGGTGAAGCTCTGCATGAAGTTTGGCGCCCGTTTGATGTACATTTGCACTGATTACGTCTTCCAAGGGGACAAAGGGGGATACTCCGAGACCGACCCGGTCCTCCCGGTGAATAAATACGCCTGGTCGAAGCTGGGCGGAGAGTGCGCGGCCAGATTGTACGACCGGGCCCTCATTGTTAGAACCACTTTCGGTCCAGACTGCTTTCCTTACGACCGGGCCTTTCGCGATCAATGGACCAGCCGGGAACCGGTCTCGGTGACTGCCGGGAAACTCGCGGCCCTGGCTGCCACGGACGTTTGTGGCGTAGTTCATGTCGGAGGCGAGCGCCGCACGGTTTTGGAATACGCCCGCAGCCTGGACCGTTCCAGAGCCATAGGCGAGCTCTCGGTTAAGGATGTCCCCTTCAAAGTGCCGGTCGATACCTCGTTGAACTGCGCGCGCTATCATAACCTCTTTCAACCAGAACCTGGAGAATAGTCATGAAAATTCTAGTCGCAGGCGGCGCAGGTTACATGGGCTCATCCTTGATCCCCGTCCTGCTGGAACACGGATACGAGGTCGAGGTCATCGACCTGTTGTGGTTCGGCAACCACTTGCCGCCGGAAGTGAAAGTAGTCCGCCGGGACTTGCTCGGATGCAAGGAGCAGGACCTGGCGGGATACGAGCAAGTCGTCTTTCTGGCTGGCCTGTCGAACGACCCGATGGCCGACTTCGATCCCTCCGCCAACTTCATGTCCAACGGCGCCTTGCCATGCTACCTGGCCTACATCGCCAAGCGCGCGGGCATTAAGCGATTCATTTACGGCTCCTCTTGTTCCGTCTATGGCTACACCGTCAACCAGTTGTATGACGAAGACAGCCCCGTCACCTGCAGTTATCCTTACGGAATATCCAAGTTGCAGGGAGAGCGGGGCGTGCTCCAACTCCAAGACCGGGATTTCTCGGTCATTGCGCTCCGAAAGGGCACCGTATGCGGCTACAGCCCGAGAATGAGAATGGACCTCATTGTAAACACGATGTTCAAGACCGCCATGAAGCAGCGGCTAGTAACAGTAAACAATGCTTCCATCTGGCGGCCGATCCTGGACATTCGCGATGCCGCAACCGCTTACTTGCGTGCCATCCAGGCAGATTATTCCATCAGCGGCGTCTATAATGTCGCCTCCGGGAATTTCACCGTTGGCCACGTGGGCGACCTGGTCAAGCACCGGGTCGAAAAGCTCACCGGGCACAGGGTGGCCATACAAATCAAGCAGGTCCAGGACTTCCGCAACTACAAGGTGACCATTGAAAAGGCCAGGACCTATCTCGGGTTCCAGCCCCAGCACTCCATCGAGGAGATTATTGAGGACCTCTATGCCCATATCGCCGACTACGGGGACTACGAAAACGACGAGTTCTATAATATCCGCATTTTCCGGAAGCTCGTGGCCGAGCAAAAAAAGCGGGCCCCGACCGGGGGAGAAGAGGCCGGACCTTGCGCGGGCGGCGACGGCAAGGGCCGCGAGCGCAGCGAAGGCCGGCCTCTGCTCGTAAAGGCTTAGCGGTGAAGCGGGGCCGCCGTTGGAACATTCCCCTGTCTTCGCACCATCCCCATTTTATTAGAACCTATGGATGTATCCATAATTGTTGTAGCGTGGAATGTGCGCGAACTGCTGCGCAACTGCTTGCAGTCAGTTTACACCGAGACCAAGGGCATCGAGTTCGAGGTCATTTTTGTGGACAATGGCTCGGCCGACGGCAGTGCGGAGATGGTCCGGCAGGAGTTTCCGCAGGCCCGCATCATCCCCAACCCGGACAATAAGGGCTTCATCAAGGCCAACAACCAGGCCATCGAAATTGCCCGGGGCCGATATGTCCTGCTGCTGAATTCTGACACCATAGTCCTTGACAATGCGATTGCCAGGACGGTGCAGTTTGCCGACGCTCATCCCGAGGCCGCCGTGGTCGGGTGCCGGGTTCTAAACCCCGACCGCAGCTTGCAGCGCAGTTGTTTCCGGTTTTACTCCACCCTCAACATGCTGCTGGAGGTGCTCTGGCTGTCGAGGGCCTTCCCATCCAGCCCATTCTTCGGCCGAAAGATCTACGGCGGGTGGGATTACAATTCGGAGCGCGAGGTGGATGTGGTTGTGGGATGTTTCTCGCTCGTCCGCATGGAGGCCATCCGGCGGGTCGGGGTCATGGACGAGCGGTTCTTTGTTTATGGGGATGATATTGATTGGTGCCGCCGTTTCGTAGAAGCGGGGTGGAAGGTGATGTTCACCCCGGCGGGCCAGATCGTCCATTATGGAGGTCAAACCACCCGGAAGGAGGCCGACCGCTTTGCTCTCCAATACCATGGGGCCGTGCTGATCAACGTCAAGACTCACTACGGCCCGGTGACCTTTGTGCTCTGCCGCCTCTTGACCGCCGGCTACCTTCTCCAGAGAGTTCCGTATTGGCTGCTCAAGGCCGCCCGCCGCAAAGAAGGCAGGGGAAAAGCCCTGAGCGGCGCCAAGAACTGCTGGCGGGGCTGCCGCTACACGCTCGGCGATTGGACTAGGTTGCTCGTGAACCGGGACACGGTGGCCGGAAAACTCTGAGGCGAATCCCTCCGTCCCCCAATCCCAGGTCGAATTGAATGAGCGTCATTCTCAGCCTCGTAGCGCTCTGGCTGCTGCTGCGCTGGTGCTTGCGAGTCGCCGGGATACCGTTGTTGCGCGTTGATCATCAGATGATTCCATGCTGCTACACACCTCGAAAGGCCCTTTGAGCGCGTTCTCTGTGAAGCGAAAGGTATCAAGGCTGGGGTCCTTGGCCTGGGCTGGGCGTCCCGGGGCGTTGGAGCCTGCCTGGGGAGGCTGGCGAACCCGGAGGCCGGGGCGCGGCGTTCGCGCCGCTTCACCGGCCGCGACGCCGGGCGCCCGGGAAGGCTTCGCGGCCAAGCGGCTGGCAACGTTGACGCGGTCTAAACGCCCTCGTCCGGCCCACTGGGACCTGCCCTTGACCATCAAGCTCGCCCTTGGGACGATCCTGGCGACTGTTTTGGGGCTGGATCTGGCGAGCGCAGGTTCTGCCGGGGGTAACCGATCGGCAGTCATTTACAGCCAGGGCAACCCGCCCGCCGCTCCTCAGCTAGCCGATTTGCCCTTGCGCCAGAGCGTGAGCCAATACGGGATCACCTGGACCTTTGACCAACCGGCGCCCGTTGGCCGGTTTGTGAACGGGGACTTTTATATCGTTGGTCCCGTTACGGTCATCAGCATCGATCCCCGGCCACTGGTCGGCCCCGACGTCCCGGAGGGCGAACTGGCCGAACCGGAGAAAAAGCGGGTCAAGAATGGCAAGTATGTCCGCAACGGCTCCATGCTGAATCCTCCAGCGCGCGCCCAAGTTGCTTTCGACACTGGGATTCACAACTACTTCAAGCTGGAACTTCTGGCAGTTCCGCCTTTGCACATGAAACCGGGGGATTGCCTGGTTTCGACGATCAGCCTCAAGATTGCGGAAAGGGATGCGTTTCCCTATCACGGGGGCGACGGCTGCCGCGAGCATCACGATAACAGCCCGGTCAAAACCGCCGCCGTCTTGGGCTGTGTCGCCGAGCCACAGCCTGCCGATGCGTTTCGCCCCTCTTACGGAGACCGGCAGCAGAGAATCTACCTGGCGCGCAATGTTCGGAGGAATCTGCTCCGGCGACTCCCCCCCCTGCCAATACTCCAAACCTGCAGACCTGGATCCGCGTTTTCCAGCGTCCATGGATTAACCCCTGTTTTTTTGGCTTTGAACAGCCGATGGAGAACATGCCGCATTACGGCCAGTGGGTCGGGCAGGCCCAGTCGGTCGCAGGGCTGCTGCTGATGCTCGACCTGAAGCCGGAACAAAAGGAGCAACTGCTGATCAACGTGCTGCAGGTGGGGATCGACTATTGGGGCCTCGTCCGCAACGGGCACCCGGGGTGGCAGGGCTGGGGCGGGCACGCCAGTGGACGCAAGTTCCCGATCGTGCTGGCGGGTCTCCTCCTCGGGGATGAGGAAATGGCCGGGCCCACCAAAACTTTCCCCAAGGTGGAATTCGGTGAGGACAACCAAACCATGTACGGCCAGGGCTGGACCGGCGCCAAAGCTTTGTTCGCCGGCCATTCAGGAATCCAAAGCGCATCCGGAAAGGCCGAGCGGCCCAAATGGGGACCCTATGAGCACCTGCCTCCTTCCCAGTGGACCCAAAGCAACTGCACCAGCGAGGGCTACCGCCGGGCCAATACGAGCAGCTCGTGGGTTGGCCAGGCCCTGGTGCTGCGCATGTTGCAGGCGGAAAAAGTCTGGAACCATGACGCGTTTTTCGATTATGTCGACCGGTGGATGACCGAGGACGACAGCGAAGCGTGCCGGGTTATCGTGCGGTCCTGGCCCCAGACCAAGCTAAACGATCATGACAGGTGGAACCGCCAGGGCTTCGCCTGGGAGCCGTTCGTCAAAACCATGTGGGATAGGTATCGCAGTCGGCTGGATGAATCAAGCAAGTGAGCTGCCGCTCCACCGGGCGTCTCTCCCTGCTGCTCCGGCTGAATGGACCAGTTTTCTGGCAGCAAGCAAGCCTGCTTCGAGGTGAGGGTAGGCAATTGCCTGGGCGCACGCGAAGGCACTGTCATGCAAGTTGCCAGTAATCCGTCTGCCGCTAACCTGCTTGTGGAAGGCCTCGACAAGGTGCAACCCGAAAGTAAAGCCTGCCCTTCATGATTACCATACTCATCGGGGCCGACATCTGCCCCATCGGAGGAAATCGGCCGTATTTTATGGCTGGCGACGCCCAGAGCCTCCTGAACGATCTCCGCGTTGAGTTTGAACAGACCGACCTCTGCATCGCCAACCTGGAATGTCCGCTCATTGAAACCCCATGCCCCATTCTCAAAACGGGACCCATCTTCGGCGAACCAAATGCTGTCATCAATGGCCTCAAACACGCCGGCGTCGATGTGCTGGCTCTGGCCAACAACCACATTCTGGACCATGGCACGCCCGGCCTCAAGAACACCCTCGCGGTTTGTGCCTCGGCTGGAATCGCCACGGTCGGCGCCGGAGAGAACCTCCAGGCCGCCAGGCGAATCCTCATCCGTGACGTGGGCGGCCTCAGAATTGGCATCCTCGCGGTCGCCGAACACGAATTCTCAATTGCGACCTCCTGCGCTGCGGGCGCCAACCCCCTCGATTTGATTGACTTCGTCAGGAACATCACCCGCAACCGGAAGAGCTGCGATTACTTGATTGTCCTGCTGCACGGGTCGGATGAGTTCTTTGTCCCCACCCCGAGGATCAAGGACACTTGCCATTTCATGGTCGAAATGGGGGTCAACGCCGTTATTGTCCAGCACCCCCACTGCCTGGGCGCCTATGAGGAGTACAAAAGCTGCCATATTGTCTATGGGCAAGGGGCTCTGATCATGGATGAGGCCATTTACCGCAATCGCAAGTCGTTTCACGAGGGCTTCCTGGTCAAGCTGCGGATCGCCCAGGACGCCCGCTCCTCCATGGAGATTCTCCCCTTCGTGCAGTCGGACCCGCTCCCGGGCGCTCGGCGGATGAACCCCGAGCGGGAGCGTCAATTCCTCCAGTCCCTGCTCGAAAAATGCAATGCGGTCAAAGACGATGCTTGGGTTCAGGCCCAGTGGCGGAGCTTCTGTGAGGGACGAAAACATAGCTACCTGAGCAGCCTTCTGGGGCATAACCGCGTTCTCTCGAAGCTGAACGCAAAGGGGCTTGTCGCCAAGTTTGTCCATGGCAAAAGATCATTATTGCGCGCCAAGAATACAGCTTGTTGTGAGACGCACCGCGAAGCTATTGAAACCATCTTTTCAAGGCCCTGCGCGCTGCATTCTTCAAACAGGGGCTGACGGAGGCAGATGTGTTGGTCCAGAAAATCCAGGGAAGCAAGCCCCTCGGCGCCGCCCGGCGCATTTTGCAGCGAAGTTATTACCGCTCTCTGGAGCTTGCAGCCTTGCCGCCCCATCGTCCGGCTGATAGCCAAACCGCGCAGCCCAGCCTTAGTCGCAGTCATCCTGCGCGCGATGGAGTATGAAATGGCGAGTGTTCGAACGTCGAACCGTCTGGTGGCCCACACGCTGCGGGTGGGCCTGCCTCCTGTTGCCCACGGTGGCGCTTTCGCTCGGATGGTGTTTTTACGGTGAATCTTTCCTTTCGCCCACAAGTCGCTTGCCCGCAGACGTGCTGGTGGTGGAGGGCTGGGCGGGCCGCGACAGCATGCCGGCCGCCGTGCGAGAGTTCCAGCGCGGCGGCTACCGCCTGCTGGTCACCGCCGGCGGCCCGACGGGTGACAGTTGGGCTGCCAGGAACTGGAACTACGCCGAACTGGCCGCCGAGGAACTCCTGCGCGACGGCCTGCCAAAGGAGCAGTTGCTCATCGCGCCAACAAATGAATCGGAAACCCGGCGCACCTATCACGCAGCGCTCGCTGTCCGCCGGGCCTTGGAGGCGCGCGGTGAGCTTCCCGCCGCCATCAACATCTGGACCCGCGGCGCTCACGCCCGCCGGAGCCGCCTGGTGTTCGCCAAGGTGTTCCGCCCCAAGACGCGCGTGGGTGTCATTGCCTGGACTCCGGCTGGCCCGAATCCCGGGCGTTGGTGGAAGTCCAGTGACCGTTCCCGGGACTTGCTTGACGAAACCGTCGCCTATCTCTTTGAACTCCTGCTCAATTCCGGTCGCTGGGGCAGCGCCGAGACAGTTGGGCTGCCAGGAGCTGGAACTACGCCGAGCTGGCCGCCGAGGAACTCCTGCGTCGCGGCCTGCCAAAGGAGCAGTTGCTCGTCGCGCCTGCGCCCCTGGCCTGCCGTTTTCAGATATTTCCAGATATTTCCACTTAATAATCCGCCCTCCCCGGCGCTCGCTGTCCGGCGCGCCGCCGGAAAGGGCACGCCGGCGGCGTGCCGTCCACGCGCGCGAGCTAGCGCCCGGAGGTACTGTCAAGCTGCGCCCCGCCGGCCGCCTATGAGACAACCGGCGCTTGGCCTTCGGCGCTGCGGGGCGCGTCATCGCCCGGAATCATCACCGGCCATTGAACTTGGGTAACAATGGACAACGCCAGCCACACGGCTGTCAGGACCGGCTTGTTCGCCCGGCGGGAGTGTTGGGTGCCCACCCGCCGGCTTTGGGTCGTTTTGGCGGTGCTGTTACTGGGCGGGGCCTTCCTGGCCAGCCACTCGCTGAGTTCATTCCTGTCCGCCAGGAGCCCCGTCTCAGCCAACGTGCTGGTCGTGGAGGGCTGGCTGCCGGACTTTGCCATGCAGGGAGCCATCGAGGAGTTCAAACGGGGCGGGTACAAATATGTCATCACGTCCGGCGGAGGCCTGCCGGATGGGTGGCTCGCAGGCCGCTTCAAAACGGGAGCGGAGTTCGCCGCGGCCAACCTGGCAGCACTGGGCCTCCCAACCAATGTGATTGTGCCGGCGCCTTCGGCTAGAGTTGGCCGGGACCGCACTTACGCAGCGGCGCTGGCGGTTAAGGAATGGTTGCGCATGGCGCACCCGGAAGTGCGCGCGGTGAATCTCTACTCGCTGGGACCTCATGCGCGCAGGTCCCGCCTGCTGTTTCAGAAAGCTATGGGGAACAAAGTAAAGGTGGGGGTTATCGCGCATCCAGATAATCGCTACGACTCCAAACGGTGGTGGGCAAGTATGGATGGCTTCACTGAGGTGACCCAAGAGGGCTTCGCTTATCTGTACGCCAAATGCCTCTTTCGTCCGCCTGCTGAACACGGACGACGGACCACAGACCACTGACTTCGAGCCAGAAACCACCCTTTGCGCCTTTTGCGCCCTTTCATGGCCGGCATTCAGCATTCCTTTACAGACCCATTTTTCCCTTCAAATGCTTGGCAGCAAAGCAGTTACGCAAGGAGAGCCAATTGGGTGACGGAAAAGTTTACACCGCGGGACTCATGCAGCCTTGCGTCGAATCGTGAATTCGTGTGCGTAACTCGCACGCAGACAGAAGGTTATGCAAACGCCTGGCCAGGAATCGGTTTCCGGCATGGACGGTGCTTACGTGAGTGGCCGATGATCACGGGCCAATGGTCTGTAGTCTGTGGTCAGTGGTCACCGGTCGGTCACTGGTGGGTGGTGGAGCGCTGTTTTGCGGATTAGACCATAATCTTGCTGTTTTCGGTGCTCCTCGTTTGGAAACCGATACTATCTGTCATGGTTCTCTTATTAGGCGCAACCGGTTACATCGGCCAGGGCTTCGCGGGCGAGTTGCGAAGGCGTGGGCACGAGTTTATTCCTCTCTCGCGCAAGGCCTTCGATTACACTCAGTTGAGACTGCTCTTCGATTACCTGCGCACAATGAGGCCGGAGTTGGTCATCAATGCGGCAGGGTATGCCGGCAGGCCGAACGTGGACGCCTGCGAACTCGCCCGGATGGAAACATTCCAGGCCAACACCCTGCTGCCCCAAACGGTCGTGCGCGCCTGCGTGATGACGAATACGCCCTGGGCGCACGTCTCCACGGGTTGCATTTATACCGGCGCCAAAATGTGCGAAAACGGCGAAATGCGAGTGGAAAGGGACCTCAACCGGCCTGAAGTGCGGCGGTCCTTCGACAGGCACCCCGAGAATTTCCTGGGTTTCACGGAGCTGGATGGACCGAACTTCTCGTTCCGCCATCCATCCTTCAATTTTTGCAGCGGGACCAAGGCGCTGGCCGAGGAAGCGATTGGCGACTGCGGTCCGGGCTACATTTGGCGGCCCATGATGCCGTTCAATGAACGGGACGGACCGTGCAACTTCCTTTCCAGAATCCAACGCTATCCCAGGGTCTATGACCATGTGACTTCGCTCTCGCATTTGGGGGATTGCGTTCGGGCGTGTCTCGACCTGTGGGGCCGCCGCGCCCCGTTCGGCGTCTATAACGTGGCCAACCCGGGCGCGGTCACCACCCGGCAAGTGGTTGAAATGATTCAGCGAATCCTCAAGCCGACCCGCCCGTTCGAGTATTGGACCGATGACGATGAGTTTTACGGCGGAGGCGCCAAAGCCCTGCGGTCTAATTGTATTCTTGACGTTACGAAACTGGTCCACACCGGCGTGAAAATGCGGAGCGTGCAAGAGGCCCTGGAAGATTCCCTGGAGCGATGGCAGCCGGTCGGGCCGAATTGCCGGCGGGCTGAAAGTCTGGCGGTCTCCTCGCCCTGCCGCCGGCTGAGCGTCCGGAGGTCAGAACCCGGAGGCTGGAGGCCGGAGGAAGGAAGACAAACAGCAAAAACGCGCAAGGCCGCAGTCAGAGGATAGCGGGCCCCGCAGCGCCGGCTTCCAAGCCGGCTTAGGACATAGCTTCACCCTCTCGCGCCCCCGTGAATACCGGGCATCCAAAGCCGGCTTGGAAGCCGGCGCTCCGTCGCAGCCGGTTCCGTGCTCGCCACTCCGTATCCAATATGCCGCACGCCGTACTCCACACTCCGCACGGAGTGAAATCCCGACCTGTCGGGACACTCCGCCGCCCCCTCCGGGTTTTGCCGCCCTCGTTGTTTGCTGCGGCTTGCCTTTGTTGGTTCGAGGCCACGGCGCAGGAGGTCCTGGCGCCACCGCCTATTGACTACTCCGGAGGGGCGGCACGCCCGCGCGCCGCCATCGCAACGGACCAGCTTGGTCCGCTCCCGCCCGCGATGGCCGCCGCCGCCGCCATCGCCAACGAGCCGCCACTGCTCCAATGGGGCCCGGTCAATCTGCGCGCGCATCTGCTCTACCGGTTCTTGTACGGCGACGGCATCCCGGCTCGGCCCGGCCAGAATTTCACGACGGTGGTCAACGAGGTCCGCCCCGGGCTTTTGTTCGAACTGGGCAGCCATTGGACGCTGGATTACACGCCGACCCTGCGCTTCTACTCGAACCGCCAGTTTCGGGACACCACTGATCATTCCGTGGTTCTCAACGGCGCAACGACATATAAAGACTGGACGCTCGGGCTCTCGCAGCGATACGCCTCCACGTCTGAACCGCTCATCGAGACCGGCACGCAAACCGATCGAGAGAACTACTCAACCGCAGCCAATGCTACCTATCATGTTAGCACTAAGACATCGCTCGAGCTCGGCCTCAACCAGAACTTCCGGTTCATGGGCCAAAATCAGGCCGGTCGCCCGTTAACCGACTCCCGCGACTGGTCAACCCTGGACTGGCTCAATTACCAGTTCTGGCCGAGGTTCGGGGCCGCCCTCGGCGTCGGCTTTGGCTACCTGGATTTCAGCGCAGGTTCGGACATGACCTACGAACAACTCCAGGGCCGAATCAACTGGCAGGCCACCGCCAAGGTGAGCCTGGTGCTGAATGCAGGCTTTGACGACCGGCAGTTTCTCAGCGGCAACACGCCCGATCTGCTCAATCCCATCTTCGGCGCAGCGCTCCTTTACCAACCCTTTGAGCCAACCCTGCTCTCGCTGAACGCAGCCCGCACGGTGGTCCCTTCCTATTTCCAAAGCCAGGTCACCGAAAGCACCACCCTCAGCGGCAGCGTCCGCCAGCGACTCCTCCGGAGGCTTTACCTCGACCTCACCGGAGGCTATCGCCTGAGCTCCTACGAGGCGACGGCCACAGGCCAGCCCGTGAATCGCGACATCAGCGGCACTTTCGTCAATGTCCGGCTGAACGTTCCCTTTTTGAAACGTGGAACGGCCTCGGCGTTTTTCCAGGCGGCGGAAAACTCCTCAAACGACTCTCTCTACAAATATTCCACCACCCAGGTCGGCCTCGAGCTCGGCTACCGCTTTTAAAAGAACGGGTGGGGGCGGCGTCCCGCTTGCCCTCCCATCCGGCAGGGACGCGCGGAATAAGACCCCCACCTGGCGGGGCGTCGTCCCATGTTATCCGCTTCTCCATGATTGACGATAAACTCATCGGTTCGCCGTCGAGCCGCCCGGAGGCCATTCCTAAGCCGTCGTCTCCACCCAGTGACCGGCTGCCGGCGCCTTTCCCTCGGCGGCTGAAAATCCTGGCTGCGCTCACGGTTCTGCTGGCCGTCTGCTTCGCCACGCCCCTCTGGTCTTTGGCGCGGTACGCGTTGCACAGTGACTTGTATTCCCACGTTCTGCTGATCCCGTTCATCAGCCTGTACTTGATCTGGTTGCGAAAACAGGATTTGGCTTTGGCGTCTGGGCCGGTGCGGCGTTTGGCCATCATCCCGCTGATGGTGGGGGTGGCAGCCCTCGCCGCTTACTGGTTCGCCCTGCACGCGGGCTGGAAACCCGGGAGGGACGATTATCTGGCGCTCATGATTCTGTCTTGGTGGTCGTTTCTGCTGGCCGGCGGGTTCCTGATGCTGGGCGCGGAAACGCTGCGTCGGCTCGCCTTTCCGCTTTCCTTCCTTGTTTTCACCGTCCCATTCCCAACGATTGTCCTCGAGTGGATTAAGGCCTTCTTGCAGCAGGGTTCGGCTGACGCTGCTCATGCGCTTTTCTGGTTGTCGGGCACGCCGTTCTCGCGGCAGGGCTTGCAGTTCGACTTGCCGGGCTTCTCCTTGGAAGTGGCCCCGCAATGCAGCGGCCTGCATTCCAGCCTCGTGTTGTTTATCACCAGCTTGCTCGCCGGCTATCTCTTTCTGCGCTCGCCCTGGCGGCGGGCCGTATTGACCCTGGCTGTAATCCCGCTCGCCCTGGTGAGGAATGGGTTCCGCATCTTCGTCATCGGTGAGCTTTGCGTGAACGTCAGCCCGGACATGATCAACTCCAACCTCCACAGGAAAGGCGGTCCGATTTTCTTCGCCTTGTCCCTGATACCATTTTTCCTGCTGTTGCTCCTGCTCCGAAGGTCCGAGTCCAAACGTCGTTCCACTGTCGGCCCTTGAATGAGGACAGCCCCTCCCCAGCGGCCATCGACTCCTTGCCATTGGCTGGCGACACGTTTTAACGCCCTTACCGTGTTACGGATTTGACGGTTCAACGCTTCAACGCTTCAACGTTCCAACGGCCCTGCCGAAGACCCCGATTATGATTACCCAACCGTCCGTCTCCTTACTCACCCGCTGCCTGCTGGCCATGCTGATGGTTGGCCTCCTGGCCGCCGGCGGCGCCGGCTGTTCCAGGAAGGCCACGCAAGCCCGCTACCTCTCCCGGGCCAACCACGACTTCGAAACCGAGCGTTATGACCGGGCCGAGCTCGAGTACCTGGCGGTGCTCAGAAGTGCGCCCCTCAATCCCGTGGCCATCGGCAGACTGGGCCAGATCTACTACGCGGAAGGCAGGTTGCCCCAGGCCTTTGCCTACCTGAAAAAAGCCGTTGAATTACAGCCGGAGAATGCCGACCTGCGGCTCAAGCTGGGCCTGACCTGCATGTCGGTCCATAAGCTCAAGGAAGCCTGGGACGAGGCCGGGCGGGTGCTGCAGCAACAGCCCACAAACGAGGAGGCCCTGATTTTGTTGGCTGACGCCGCGTCCACGAACGAGATTCAGCAAACCCTGCAACGGGTCGAATCACTCCCGCAACCGGTGAAAGGCGGCGCTGGGTACCACCTCGCCCGTGCCACGCTCTCTTTCCGCCAGCAGGACCTGGACCAGGCCGAAGCCGAATTCAAACAGGCCCTGGCCCAAGACCCTAAGTCCAGCGGCGCGTATATGGGTCTGGGCAACCTCTATCTCGCCCGGCGCGATCTCCAGCAAGCGGAACCGGCCCTGAAATCCGCCGCCGAACTCTCCCCGCTGCGCTCAGGCAGGCGCTTGCGATACGCCGAGTTCAAATTCCGGGCCGGCGCGGCCGAAGTGGCCAAGACATCCCTCGAGGAAATCACCAAAGGCGCCCCCGATTACCTCCCTGCCTGGACTATGCTGGCGGAAATCGCGCTCGCCGAGCGCCGGCCCGAAGACTGCTCTGCCCTCCTCGCCAAGGTCCTCGCGCGTGACTCCGCCAATTACGAGGCCCTTATGCTGGCCGGCAACCTCCTCCTGGCAAAAGGGGAAGGAACCAACGCTGTCACTCACTTTGAACGGATGGCCACCGTCTATCGCGGCGAGCCGATCGTGCAATACCGGCTTGCCCTTGCCTATCTTCTCAACCGGGACATGGCCAAAGCCACGGCCAGCCTCAGCCGGGCCATCGCCGCCGCCCCCAACTTCGCTGAGGCCGTCCTCCTGCTGGCCGAGATCAATGTCCGCCAGGGCAACTCCGCACCGGCCGTCGTTTCCCTGACACAGTTGATCAAGCAGCAGCCGCAGCTTGCCCAGGCCCATAGGCTGCTGGCGACCGCCTATCTCGGCCAAAGGAAACCGGACGAGGCCCTGCCGTTTTTCGCCGGATGATTGACTTATTCCCAAAAGATCCCCAGGGCCCCTTCCTCATGGGAATCCTCTTGGCCCAACAAAACAAGAGCACCGAGGCCCGCCAGGCCTTTGAAAAGTCGCTCGAACTCTCCCCGGATTACCTGTCCCCCCTCGAGCAAATAGTGGACCTGGACCTGCTGGACAAGCAATACGCGCGCGCCACGGAGCGGGTCAAAAAGGAAATGGAAAGAAAACCCGGCGCCGCCGCGCACTGGCTGCTGCTGGCCAAAATCCATTGGGCCCAGGCCATGGGTTATGTTTCAAAAGAAATGGACAAAACTCCCGGCCCAGCCCGGCCGAAGCTTCGGCTCGCCGATGTCCCCGCCGCCCAACACGATGTTGAACAGGCCGAAGCGGCCCTACTCAAGGCCCTTGAGTTGAACCCCAATCTCCGCGCGACCTACCTGTTGCTCGCCCAGCTCTACGTGGCCTCCAATAAGCATCAGCAGGCGCTGGACCGGCTGGCCGGGCTGGTGGTCAAAACCAATGATGTGGTCGCCCTCATGCAAATCGGCATGATCCATGATCAGTTGAAGCATTTTGCCGCCGCCCGCGAGGCCTACGAAAAGGTCCTCACGGTCAATCCCAACTCCAGCCCGGCCCTCAACAACCTGGCCTACCTCTACTCCGAACGCCTGGGGCAACTCGACAAGGCCCAGAAAACGGCGGAAAAAGCCCGGCAACTCCTGCCTCAGGATCCATACACGGCTGACACCCTGGGCTGGATACTTTACAAACGCGGCGAGTACACTCGCGCCCTCGGCCTAATCCAGGAATGCGTGCTGAAATTGCCCGCCGAACCGGAAGTCCAGTTTCACCTCGGCATGACTCATTACATGCTGGGCGAAGAAGAGCCCGCCCGCCTCGCCTTGCAGCGGGCCGTTGCGGCCAACAAAGATTTTCCAGACAAAGAAGAGGGCCGCCGCCGACTGGCCCTGCTGGCTATTGATGCGAAGACCGCCGATGCCGCGGCGCGAGCAGACTTGGAAAAGCGGTTGCGCGAAACGCCCGACGATCCGATCGCCCTCAGCCGGCTAGCCCAAATTCAGGAACGCGAGGGCGCCTTTGCCAAAGCCGTCCAGACCTACGAAACTGCCCTGAAACAAAACCCCCAAAATGCCCAGATCCTGCTCCGCCTGGCCCAGCTCTATTCCGGCCGGCTCAGCGACCCGCGGAAGGCCTTGCGCATGGCCCGGCAGGCCCACACCCTGGCCCCGGACGACCCCCGGACTTCTTACACCCTCGGTCGTCTGGTCTATCAGGCGGCTGATCAGGCGGAGGATTACAAGTGGGCGGCGAGCCTGCTTGAGGAAAGCGCTCGCAAACTGCCGGACGACCCCGACGTGATGTACGACCTTGCTTGGTCGCGCTACAGCCTGGGGCGCGTACCCGAGGCGGAGGCAGCGATGCAGGGCCCTGCGCAGGCCGGCGCCGCGTTCGCCAGGGCCGAGGAGGCCAAACGTTTCCTGACGACGGTCGCGGCCTGCGAAAACCTTGTCCAGGCCCAACAAATGGCTCCCCAGGTCCAAAAGCTCCTCAGTGCCGACCCAACCTACGTCCCGGCCCTGATGGTGTCTGCCATTCTTCAGGAGCAGCGCGGCAACTACAAGGAGGCGGCGCAGTTCTACGACCGCATTCTGGCTCGCTACCCCCTCTTTGCGCCGGCCACCAGGAACCTCGCCTTCTTGTGCTGCGAGCGCCTCGGCGATGACCGCAGGGCCTATGCATTGGCCGCCACTGCCCGCCAGTCCTTCCCGGCAGACCAACACCTGGCCAAAACCCTGGGAATCCTGGCTTATCGTTTCAGCGACTATGCGAGGTCCGTGCAACTGCTCGAAGAATGCGCCCCCAGACTGAGCAGTGATGCCGAGCTGCTCTATTACCTCGGCATGGCTCACTACCGGCTCAAACACCGGGCCCCCAGCAAAGCAGCTCTCCAACGCGCCCTCGACCTGCATGTCCAAACCAAACTCGCCGACGAGGCCAAACGCGTCCTCACCGAGCTGAAGTGACTTCCCGCCACGATTGGTCGGCTTTGACTCATTTAAGCCATTCAACGCCTTAACGCATCAACGTGAAAACCTCAAGCCTCCCCCGACCCGTTGTGAGAGCGGGTCCCAAATGGATTTGGCGCTTCCTTGCGGCATTAACTGCCGCTGGCCTTGTGGCTTCCCCTCGCGTCATGGGCGTGGCGCGCAGGCAATTCTATCGGCTGTTAGAGCATAACTGAGCCAAACCTCGCAGGTCTGATGGATACTGCTGTCGTAATTACCTTCGTCAGCGCTTTTGTCGCAGGCGCACTGGCTTTGGCTATCGCCTTCCTCGAGCGGCGTTCCCCAGCGCGCTGGTTCTTGGTGGCCGGCATGGCCGTCCTGGCGGTCGAGAGCATTTTCTCTGCCCTGGCCGCCGACGCCGTGCTGCCGGAACGGGTGGCGCACTGGGAGACCTGGAGGCTTTGCGCCCTCTCCTTCCTCCCGGAAACCTGGCTCTTGTTCAGCCTGACTTACGCGCGCGGCAACGCTCGGGAATCTCTGGTCAAATGGCGATTCCTCCTGGCCGCCGCCGGCCTGGCGCCGGTCGGGCTGGCGCTCCTGTTCCGCGAGGACTTGATTGTGTCTGTCGGCCAGGTCGAGCCAACCTATCAGTGGCTGCTGCGCCTGGGGACGCCCGGGGTTGAGTTGAACCTTTTGGTCCTGCTCAGCGTCGTGCTGGTGCTGATGAACCTCGAGCGCACGTTCCGCGCCTCGGTCGGCACGATGCGCTGGCGCATCAAATTCACGCTCCTGGGCCTGGGCCTGCTGTTTGCCGTGCGGGCCTACACCAGCAGTCAGGTCCTCGTGTTCCGCGCCATAGACCTCTCGCTCCAACCCATCAACTCAATGGCGCTCCTGGTGGCCTGCCTGGTGATGGCGCGCTCGCTGTTGCGGACCGGGCATTTCGAGGTGAGCGTCTATCCCTCCCACGCTCTGCTCCACAACTCCTTCACCCTCTTGGTGGCGGGCGTTTACCTGGCCATTGTCGGCGTGCTCGCCAAAGTGGTGGCCTTTCTCGGGGGCGACGCGGCCTTTCAACTCAAGGCCTTCCTGGTCCTGGTCTCCCTGGTGCTGCTGGCGGTCCTGCTGCTCTCCGACCGGGTGCGACTGCAAACCAGGCGCCTGGTCAGCCGGCACTTCCACAGGCCCTTATATGATTATCGCACCGTCTGGCGCACCTTCACCGAAGGCACCGCCCGCCGGGTCGAGCAGACTGATTTGTGCGAAGCCGTCGTAAAACTGGTTTCCGATATCTTCCAAGCCCTTTCCGTGACCGTCTGGCTGGTGGACGACAAGAAGGAGAAGTTCCTCTTTGCTGCTTCCACGGCCTTCTCCCATGCAAAGGCCGGCCATTTGAACCTGGATGCCTCAGATGCGGCTCAAGTCATCGCGGCTCTGAGCGCCCACCCCAATCCCGTTGACCTTGATTCCGCCAAGGAAATCTGGGCCGCCGCCCTCAGACGCGCAAACCCCGCTCAGTTCCGAGACGGCGCAAACCGCGTCGGGGTCCCCTTAATTGCCGGCGATGAACTGCTCGGCGTAATGACCCTGGGAGACCGTGTTGGCGCGGTGCCCTTGTCCCTCCAGGATTTGGACTTGCTAAAGGCGGTGAGTGATCAGTCCGCCGCCAGCCTCCTGAACATCCGCTTGTCCCAAAGATTGTCCCAAGCCAAACAATTGGAAGCCTTCCAGGCGATGTCCGCCTTCTTTGTCCATGACCTCAAGAACACGGCCTCCACGCTCTCCCTCACGCTCCAGAATCTGCCCACGCATTATCAAGAGCCAGCCTTCCGAGAGGACGCCTTGCGCGGCATTTCCAAGACCGTCACTCACATCAATGAGCTGATCGGGCGTTTGAGTCTCTTCCGGCAGGAGCTTTCCGTTCAATCCGTGGAATGCGATTTGAACGAGTTGGTGAGCGAGACACTCAAGGGCCACGAGGAGAAGCCCGGCGTTGAAATCGTAAAGGAGCTCCGGCCGCTGCCCAAGGTACGGCTGGATCCGGACCAAATCCGGAAGGTCCTTACCAACCTGCTGCTCAACGCTCAAGAGGCGGTGGGCGCCGCCGGCCAGATTCGGGTCCAAACCAGCCAGGGCAACGGTTGGATAGTCTTGGCCGTGGCCGACAATGGCTGCGGCATGACTCCTGAGTTCGTGGAGGCCCGCCTCTTTCGCCCCTTTCAGACGACCAAAAAACATGGGATTGGCATCGGGATGTTCCAGTGCAAGATGATTGTCGAGGCGCACCGCGGGAGAATCGAGGTCGAGAGCCAGCCGGGCAAGGGTACGGCTTTCCGGGTGTTGCTGCCGCTCAACCAGTGACGCTATGAACCCAAAACTGCTCATCGTTGATGACGACGAAGAAATCCGCGCCCAAATGAAATGGGCCCTCCTTCAGGACTACAACGTCCTCTTGGCCCAAGACCGCCCCAGCGCCATCGCGGCCTTTCGTGAGCAGCGGCCGCCCGTGGTCTTGCTGGATTTAGGCCTCCCTCCCCATCCGGCCAGCCCCGAGGAAGGATTTGCCGCCTTGTCCGAAATGCTCGCCCTGGACAGTCTGGCCAAGATTATTCTCATCACCGGCCAGGGCGAGAAGGATAATGCCCTCCAGGCTATCGGCGCCGGCGCTTATGACTTCCTGACCAAACCAGTGGAAATCCAAGAACTGAGGGTCATCCTCAAACGGACCTTTCATGTCGCCAGCCTGGAAAACGACTACCGCCAACTGCAGCAGCACCTGACAGGAGAAACTTTCGAGGGCATGCTCGGCGCCAGCCCGCAAATGCAGGTCGTGTTCAACTCCGTCCGCAAGGTGGCCACCACTGACGCGCCCGTGTTGATCTTGGGGGAAAGCGGGACGGGCAAAGAGAAGGCTGCCCTGGCGATCCACCGGCGCAGCGCCAGAAAAGACGGCCCCTTCGTCCCGATCAATTGCAGCGCCATCCCGGACACACTCCTGGAAAGTGAGCTCTTCGGCCATGAAAAGGGCTCGTTCACCGGCGCCCACATCCAGCGCAAAGGGCGCATTGAGCACGCCAGTGGAGGAACCCTCTTCCTGGATGAAATCGGAGAGCTTCCCCTCCCCTTGCAGGTCAAGCTGCTGCGCTTTCTTCAGGAACAAACGATTGAACGAGTCGGCGGCAGGGAGGAAATCGGGGTGGACACGCGGGTCATTGCCGCCACCAATAGTGACCTGAAAAAGGGTATGAATGAGGGACGGTTCCGCGAGGATTTGTACTATCGCCTGGCGGTGGTGGTCATCCAGTTGCCCCCGCTGCGCGACCGGGAGGGCGACATCCGCTTGCTGGCCCAGGAACTCCTGCGCCGGAGCGCCTCAGAAACCGGCAAAGAGGGCCTTGCTTTTGATCCCGAGGCCATCAAGGCGCTCAGCCGCCACTCCTGGCCGGGCAATGTCCGCGAACTTGAGAATCGGGTGAAACGTGCGGTAATCATGGCCGAGGGCAAACGCCTGACGGCGCAGGACTTGGAGCTGACGATCCCTTGGATGCCTCCGCACGCGGCCGGTCTCAAGGAAGCTCGGGAATCAGTTGAACGCGAAATGATCCAGCAGGCGCTTCGGAAGCATTCCGGCAAGATTGCGCGCGCCGCTGCCGAATTGGGGGTCAGCCGGCCTACCCTTTATGAACTGATGGAGAAGTTGGGCATCCAGCGACCGGAACGCGAAACCAATGCCGCGGAACCTGCCTGAGGAGATTGGCACTCACAGGAGGGAGCGCGGACATTCTTGTCCGCTTCAACGCTTCACTGACGTAATCCTTTACACAACCCAGTCACAGGGAGCGTCTGCCTTTCTCCTTGCGACTGAACCACTTGCATCAATGACCAGCCTGGCCGGGCGAAACCCGTCGGAACAATTTACACTCGCGCGTTTTTTTCCTCGCGGCGTCTTACATCTTGCATCTACACCAGGCGACTCAACCCATTGAGGCTCAAGCATTTAGCAACCCTCGTCATTCCCTGAGCCTATTACTGTGATTCTTGGCTCAGTTCTTGCGTACTGACACGATGCATTAAGAGGTATGCTAATCGTGCCCCGAATAGGATTAAGGCATTATCTGCTGGCAACGGCGCTGGCCGCAGGACTGCTTAGCGGTGCCGGCAGCGGCCCTGTTTGGCCTCTATCTTCCGCCGCGCCTGATAGACTCGATAACCGACTAATAAAGATGGCGGCCGGCTAACCCGCCTGTTTCTCAGCGCGGCGCGGCCGCCACCAAGTTGGTAGGGACCAGAGAATCTTCGCAGCGTGCTAGTATATTCCACAATAACCAGAAACGATTATCCGTGGGTTCTGTCGGACGGTGCCATGAATCGGCAGCACGGATATCCGCTGTAGGAGGAAAACATGACAAACGAATCGAATAGAAGAACTAATTGTAAAGACTGCCGCAAAAGTGAGCAGCCAGACCTTCGGATCGCCAATTGCGCGAGCAGCGCAGCTATTGCGTTGGCCTTGTTAATGAGTGTCGCGGGCTGTCAGACACGGCCCGCGCCTCGATTCGCGGAGCTCGAGACACCGGCCGCCCAGGCGCGGCCGCTAACCCCCGGCGAATGGCTGGATCGCAACTTCACGCAGCCAGTTGACAAAGCTGCTGCCCACGCCCAACCGCTGACGCCTGGGCCGCAGCAAGAAACGCTGGCGGCAACGCAACCACCGGCCGCGAAGAGCGACCTCAATCCCCGCCCGCAGCCCGGCACCAATGGTCCCGGCCCGCAGACGCTCCCGGCAACACAACCACTGGCCGCGAAAAGCGACCTCAATCCCCGCCCGCAGGCCGGCACCAATAGTCCCGGCCAGCCTCAAGCGGAGGCGCTCTTGCTCCACGAGGGTGATGTGGTGCGCATCGCCTTCCCCGGCGCCCTTAACCTGAACACCACCCAGCAGATCCGGCGCGACGGCAAAATCAATCTGCCGCTGCTCGGCGAGTTCAAGGCCGCCGGTCTGGCCCCCAGTGAAATGGAAAAACAGTTGATTGAACTCTACGGCCCGCAACTCCAAGTCAAAGAAGTAACTGTCACCATGGAATCATCTGCCTTTCCGGTCTATGTCACCGGCGCCGTGCTGCGCCCCGGCAAGATTATGTCCGATCGGCCAATTGACGCGCTGGAAGCCATTATGGAGGCCGGCGGCTTCGACTACACCAGGGCGAATCTTAAATCGGTGAGGGTGATCCGGCATGACAATGGGCGCACGGAGTATCACCGGCTGAATTTGAAACGTGCTCTGCAAGGGCAGCAATCCGAGCCCTTCAAGCTGAAGCCCTTTGATATCATCTACGTGCCGGAACGGCTCTCCCTGTTTTAGTGGTCTTCCTTTGATAAGGTGTATGGATGAGCAACTTGACGCGGTCAGGCCAACGCCTGGCGACCGCTCGGGGCGCATATCTGATGCCTCCGGCCCGATGTCGCTGAACAATGATTCCTGGCCTGCGGCGGCAACTCGCCTGTCCCTGGGCTCAAGACTCTGTTGCCTGCTCTCGCTGTTGGTCTCCCTGCCTCTGCTGGCCCTCCTGCTCTTCCTCCCGGCCTTCTTCCACAGAGTGGCCCCTTGGCGCGCGCGCAAGGGCACAAGAAGCCAATGAACCCGAACTCCCGAAAGGGAAATGGAAACACCCCGGCCCGCCCCAGCGGGGCGAATCGGTCGGCGCGTCCGGGGTTTTGTGCTGCGGTGGTTGTTGCTGGATTGCTCTGCCTGAGCGCGGCGGTCGCCTTGCTGAGGCATGGCCATTCTCCTGGCCGCAGTCCTGAACCGCCCTCAGCTGCGCCTCGGAGTGGGCCGATGGCAGATGCAAGAGCGCCGGAGCGTGGCGCGGCGCCGGCCACAATTTCCGCCCCAGGACCAACCGCCCCCATTTCCCCTTCGGCGATCGCCGCCGCCGCCAGTCCATCAGCCGCGCTCCCCGCCACCAGCTCGGCTCCCGTGCCAGCGCCGGAGCCTGCGGCCTATGCCCGGCAGTTGGTGGCCAGTTTGTGCAGCCTGGACGTGACGAACAGTCCTCCGGCGCCAGAGAAGGCCGCCGAATGGAGACAGAACCTGCAGAAGCTTTTAGAGCAGGGCGCTGCGGCGGTGCCGGCCATCCGGGAGTTCCTGGCACGAAACATCGAGGCCAACTTCGGCCCCAATGGCGCCGCGACGCTTGGGTATGCCTCGGCCCGGGCCGCCCTGCTCGACGCCCTGGCGCAAATCGGCGGCCCGGAAGCCACCGCGGCCACCTTCCAAGCCCTGCAGGCTGCCACTGACCCGCGCGAGCTCGCAGTGCTGGCGCAAAACCTTGACAAGCTGGCGCCCGAACAGTTCCGCGAACAAGCGGTGCTCTCAGCGCGCCAGCTCCTGGCCGTGGCCGACGCCGGGGCCTTGGGCGAGAAGGACGTGGCGCCGCTTTTCGAGGTGCTGGACAAATACGGCGGCGCCGGCGTGGCCGAGGAACTGCAGCAGGTTGGCGCGCGCTGGAGATATTACGCCGCTATCGCGCTTGCTCAGCTCCCGGACGGTTCAGGCATCCCATCCCTGATTCGGATGGCGCAGCCCCAGGAGGGCTCGACGATTGGTTCCAGGGACCCCGCCCTGCGCATGCTGGCACAGCTTTCCAGCCAATACCCTGACGCCCGTGAGGCGCTGCTGGAACAGGCCCGCCAGAACACCATCCCCACCGTCACCTGGGCCGCCATCGCCCCCATCCTGGCGGGTGACCAGGTCGGATTCCTGTCCGCCGTCTATGATGCGACTCTCAGTTCCGCCGACAAAAACGGCCTGAAAACCACCCATGTCGCCGCCGGCAATCAGAACTTTTACAGCCTCCCCGTCCCGGCCAATTTGTCAACGGACCAGGTCAACCTAAGACTGGACCTGATTCAACAACTGCTCCCCCTTGCTGCCGACCCGACAGCCGTCCAGGCCCTGAAGAATTGCAGCGACCTGCTGCGGCAGCGCCTCTCGCAGTCCGCCGCAGCACCCATGCCCGGTAGTTAGCCCCGGTTTACGCTGCCGCCTGTGTCCAAACCACCACCGAAGACACGGCCGTCACCGCCCCCGGTCCGCCCAGCAATGTTCCAGGACCTTCGGCCTCCGCCGGGCCGCTCGGCCCCTCCATGCCGGTGGCCCAAGGCCAAAGGCCTTCACGCCGAACACCCTGGCGGTGACACTGTGAAAGCGTCGCAATCGCTTACAGAATCTTAAAACCATGGCTAAGCCCTTGAAAATCAGCGACTTATGACGGTCGCTCCTGCCAAATGCACTTCAAGCGTCGGAAGCCCTTACAGTTTTCCTGGGGTCGCTCGGAGGGGCCACGGAAAAACTCAAAAAAACCAGCCACCGAAGTGCCTTGACCACAACAACTTATACATTGCGGCTTCCAGCAACACCCTGGTCAGCACAAACTTGGCATCCTCCTTGCCTATGTGCAACTGAACTCGAAAGCCGTGCTTTGAGCAGCCGGTTGAAAGTAATAACAAACAACAGCAAAAAAACAAACACTATGAAAAACAGATTCAAAATAGCCCTCATGGCCGTGTCGGTGGCGGCGTGTGCGGGGTCGGCCTACGCGATTCCGTTGACCTTGACGCTGTCGGATGGGATACCCGCAGATACGCAAACGATCGTCGACGGTCTGCCGGGCGATCTCAATCTGAACCCCGGGGTCGTCACGTACATAGGCCCCGTTGGGCTCAATTGGTTCGTTAACGTGACGACGGGTATTTCCGAAAAGCCAACCGCTTTTATGGACCTGAATAGCGTTGACCAGTCGTTGGGCGCCGGCCATCTGACGATCACCCTTACGGACGGCCCATTCCTCCAGAACGGCGCTGTTCTCGCAGGGATCGGCGGCACTACTGCGGGCATGGTCTCGTACACCACCACGTTCACGGGGCCGATAGGAGGAGGTCCTGGTCCGTTCGCCGGCTCCACGACCGGCGCGGCGGTAGGCGCCCCTTATAATCTGACGCAGACTGTCGACATCTTCCACCGGGGAGCAGGTGTAAGCAGCTTCGATGCCACTATCGGGGTACCAGACGGCGGGCTGACGGTTGCGCTGCTTGGTTTCGCGGTTATGGGAGTCGAGGGGCTGCGCCGGAGGCTGAGCAAGTAACGGCCTGCTTTCGGCGGAGGCCAAAGCACGGTTTTGAGGAACCAGCGGCAGGAGTAAAGCCCCGCCGCTGGTTTGTTTTTCAGGATGGATGGAGGGTTGGAACCCTACTGCAAGAGCGGCTTAGTGCTGGAAATAAGGAGAGCGGATTACTGTTGGAGACAAGGCGGCGGAAACCGCCAGAATCCCGTCAACGAACAAAACCACGAAATGCTATGAACGCGCCTAATTTGAAGTTATTTCTTGTCGCTGGATTGCTGGCAGCGGGCTTAGTCCAGCCATTTGCGGCACAATTGCGCCTTTCGGATGGTACGCCTGGCGGGACTGTCATAATCACCGATCAGGGGCCTGGAGATTCCAATCCGGCGCCAGGGTGGATCGCGTATGTGGGGCCGGTCGGAAGCAAGTGGTATCTCGACGTGACGATAGGAGTAACCAAACCAGGTTACGGAAGCGCCTCGGCCCCTTTCATGGACCTCGACACGTCCAGCTCTTCGTCAATGGCCGCAGGACTGACGATCGACTTTACTGAAACCAACTTCACAGCAGGCGGCAATGTGATAGCCGCCGTCGGCGGTAACACTGATGGAAGCGTTACTTACACGGCTTGGGCGGACCCTGGGAATAACCTTTTCGGACAGAGTGTGCTGTTGACGACCATTGGTCCGGTGACTGGTTCCGGCTTCACCGGCTCCGCATCGACAACGCTTCACGCAACTGGGCCGTACTCACTGACATTGGAAACTGTTATTGCTCATCCTTCGAAGGGCCACACTGGCTTTGATGCCGAACTGTCTATTACCCCGCCGCCGCCAACTATCTCGTGTCCACCAACCGTGACCGTGCAATGTGCCTCAGAGGTCCCGGCGCCTGCCACCGATTACGCGAGCTTCGTGGCCCAGGGCGGCAGCGCCTCCAGCCTTAGCGGCCCGGTAACGGTGACGTTCCTGGGCGACGTGCTGAGCTCGAGCAACTGCCCCAACCAGTTCACCCTCAGTCGGACCTATCAGGCAACCGATGCCTCGACCAACAGCGCGACTTGCTCCCAGACCATCACCGCCGGCGACACCATTGCTCCGATCATTACGTATGTGCCTCCGGGCGGCCCGCTGGGCTGCAATCCGCCGACCCCGCCCGATGATGCCACCGTGCAGGCGCAGGTAATAGCGATTGACAATTGCAGTGTGGCGGCAACCAATGTTTCCCACGTCGATGTGACCACTGGTTGCGGGGTGACCCGGACGTTCACCGTTACCGCCGTGGACGCCTGCAATAACGCGTCGGCAGCCAGCAACGTGGTCTATACCTGGACCGTGGACACGACCCCGCCGGTGGTGACGGTGCCGGCAGGCGGCAACCTGGGCTGCAATCCGACCCTGCCGACGGTGGCGAGCGTGGCCGCCCAGGTGCGCGCGACTGACACTTGCGGTGCGCTGACGACCAACATCACCTGCCAGGACGCGACCAGCGGTTGCGGCACGACGCGCACCTTTACCGTCGTGGCGACTGATGCCTGCGGCAACTCGGCCACCAACACGGTGGTGTACAACTGGACGGCCGACACGGCCCCGCCGGTGGTGACGGTGCCGGCGGGCGGCAACCTGGGGTGCAATCCGACGGTGCCGACAGTGGCGAGCGTGGCCGCCCAGGTACGCGCGACTGACACTTGCGGCGCGCTGACGACCAACATCACCTACCAGGACGCGACCAGCGGTTGCGGCACGACGCGCACCTTTACCGTCGTGGCGACTGATGCCTGCGGCAACTCGGCCACCAACACGGTCGTCTATGCCTGGACGGCCGATACAACGCCGCCTGTAATCACTTGCCCGCCGAATTACACCAACTCGTCGGCGCACGCGATTTGCGGGTGCACCCAGGGCGGTTGGGGGGCGCCACCGCACGGGAATAATATGGGGGTCTTGCTGGCCAATTACTGTTCGACTGTCTATCCGAGGGGCTGCGTCGAAGTCGGTATGCCGGGCTTTGGCGGCCACTCCATGAAGTTCACTTCGGCGGCAGCGATTGCGGCCTATTTGCCGGCCGGAAGCACTCCGGGAGCCCTGACGTCGGATGCCCTGAATCCCACGAGCAGCAGTGCCGGTGTATTCGGAGGCCAGGTGCTCGCTTTGCAATTGAACGTCGACTTTTGCGATGCAGGGCTCACGGGGAGTCCGGGCAGCCCGCTGGGCGACATGATGCTGAACGATGCCACTTCGCCGCTCAATGGCCAGACGGTGCGCCAGATCCTGGCCCTGGCGAACAGGGCGCTGGGCGGCGGTAATGTCTCAGCTCAAGGCGTTACCATTAACACCTTGAACACCTTGATAGATAACCTGAATGGGGCGTTCGATAACTGCCAGGCCAGCGGTTGGGCGGCAACCCACCTCCTGCCCACGAGCGGTGCGCCAACCTTAGCGCAGACCGGCACCGCGACGGCTACGGACAATTGCGATGCTCACCCGGTTGTCACTTACAGTGATGTCGTCACGCCAGGAGGCTGTGCCGGCAGCACTGTTATTACGAGGACGTGGCAGGCGGTGGACGCTTGCGGCAACCGTTCCACCTGTACTCAGATCATCTCACTCGGGGCGAGCGCCGCCGGCGTGTGCGGCACGGTGGCGCGCGACTGTGCGGCGGACGGGAATTTGTCGGGTGACACGGGCCTGCCGGGGGTGACGGTGACGCTCAAGAACGGCGGCAGCGTGGTGGCCACCACCCAGACCGATACCAACGGCAATTACTGTTTCAACAATCTGCCGGCCGGGACTTACACCGTGGTCGTGACGCCGCCGGCCAACTACAGGCAAACTGTCCCCGCCCGTTGCCTGAACAACAACCAGATAACGGTATGCCTGGCCGCCTGCCAGAGCACCAACGGCGTGAACTTCGGCTACACGGGCGCGGCGCCGGCGGTCTGGCTGGTCAAGACCGGGCCGGCCACGGCCAACTGCGGGCAGACGATCACCTACACCTTCGCGGTAACGAACACCGGCAACACCTGCCTCTACGGGGGTTTGCAGGTGCTTGACCCAATGTTTGGCGGCGAGATTTTCCACCAGACGCCGGTGTTGCCAGGCCAAGGCTTTGTTTTCACCGCCAGGTACGTCGTCAAAGCGACGGACCCGCCCAGCCTGGTCAACACCGCCTTGGCCGTCGGCCATCCGCCCACGGGCAACCCGGTCACCAGCTCCGCTACTTGGACCGTCCAAGTCGCGCCTTGCGCGCGGCCGCTGACCCTGGCCTGTCCGGCGAGCTGCGGTCAGGTGGGCGTGCCTTACGCTTCAGCCCTAGTCGCCAGTGGCGGGACACCCCCTTACAGTTATTCAATTAGGAGTGGATCGCTGCCTCCGGGGCTGAAGCTCAATGCGAACACTGGGGCGATCACGGGAACGCCCACCAGCCCGGGAGTGTTCAGCTTCACGGCCCAGGTAAACGACTCGATCAACGCCGACACGGTCGGTTGCAGCATCAGCATCTCCTCGCTGCGGAGTCCGTGGCGGCGGTGTGACGTGGGTTGCGTAGGCGCTCCCGGCAGCGGCGGCTGTGCCGGCGGCTCTTACACGGTCTGTGGGTCGGGGGCTGGCACCAGTGGCACGGCAGATGGGTTCGACTACGTGTATCAGTCCGCCAGCGGAGATTGCAGTATCGTGGCCCGAGTGGCCGGCGTAGAGGCCACCGATCCCTGGGCGGAGGCCGGCGTGATGATTCGCGAGACACTGAATGCCAATGCCTGCCACGCCTCTCTGTTTGTGACGCCCGGCAAGGGAGTGGCCTTCCAGTGCCGGACCAGCTCGGGCCAAAACGGCCTGAATGTCAACAACCCCGCCTTGGCCGCGCCTTACTGGGTCAAGGTAGTGCGCCGGGGCAACACCTTCACCAGCTACTGCTCGCCCAACGGAGCCACCTGGACGCAGTGCGGCTCGCAGACCATTCCGATGGGCGCCAATGTCTATATCGGCTTGAGCGTGACCGGCCACCAGGACGGCAGGCTGTGCACGGCCACGTTCGACAACGTCACCGTAACGCCGTCAGGAACAGACCATTAAACCCAAGACGAAACCGTGGCCCCCGTTTTCAGCGGGGGCCACTTTGTCCAAGTGAAATCGCCGCGGACAATTCCTTGGGGCCTGTTGCTGGCCTTGGGCTTGATGCTATGCATGGCCTGGTGGTGGCCTAAAGGGGTGGCTGTCTCGCCCAGAGAGTCGCCGATGCCCTCCGCTGGGGCGGCGCGCTTGACCGCGGACACGCCCGCCCGGCAGAACGTGACGCCGCCGCTGGTTTCGCCAGCGCCGGGCGCTGAGCGGGAACCCCCGGCCACTGCGTTTCTTCGCAGGCTGGCGGCAGAGCTGGAAGCTCTCCGCCATGACCCTGGCAATCGAGGCCAGGACGAAAGCTTGGAGAGTCTGGCCCAGGGAATCGCGGTCGCGGACCTTCCTGCGGCTGTTGAGTTCCTCAACCGGCCCAATTCCCCGGCCCCAAACCGGGACCTCGAGCTGCGCTTGCTCCGGCGATGGGCCGCCAACGACCCGCGCGCGGCCGCTGACTGGGTCAGCCGCCTGCCGCCCGGAACCCAGCGCCAGGAGGCCATTGACGATGTCGCCATCGTATGGGCCGGCCAAAGCCTTACGGAGGCGACCCGGTGGGTCCAACAGTTGCCCCAAGGCCCGGAACGGAACAGGGGGCTAATCAGCGTCGCCTATGAAGCGGCACGCACCGACCCGCTGGAAGCGCTCACCTTGGGGGTGGCCCTGCCTCCAGGCCCAGCTCGGGACGACCTGCTCATCCATTCGGCCAGCCAGTGGGCCTCAAGAGCGCCCGAGGCAGCCGCCGAGTGGGCGAAGCAAATTACTGACGCCACGTTGCGTGAGCTTGTCCTGGCGGAAATTGCCACCGCCTGGGGAGCACGTGACCCGGCCGCGGCGGCCAGCTTGGCAGTCAATTCCCTCCCGCCTGGCCGGGAGCAGGACGACGCGGTCGTCGGCATTGTGCAGCGCTGGGTACAGAAGGAACCGGAAAAGGCAGCCGCTTGGGTAGTCCTGTTTCCCGACGGTGCGTTGCGGGCTGCGGCTTTGGAGGAATTGGTGAGACTGTGGGCCGACCAGGACTCGGCGCAAGTTGCAGGCTGGTTGAACCGCCTGAGCCCGGGAGCAAGCCGCGACCTTGCAGTCGAGGTTTATGTGACCAAGCTGGCGCCTTTGTCCCCTGCGTCCGCGGCACATTGGGCGGAGGACATCGGCGACACACCCCTCCGTCTTCGGGCCATGGAGGCGGTGGGAGAGGGGTGGCTGGCCAACGATGCCCAAGCCGCCCGAGCTTGGATTACCAAGGCCTCTTTGCCTGACCCTGCCAAGGCGCGATTGTTGGCTCACGCCCCGCCTCAAACACCGTGACAACCGGACAAAAACATTTGTAGCGCCTGCCCTAACAGCCAAAACAATCAAAGAAACACACATTGAGAATGAGAAATACTAGTAACGCCTACCGTAACAGGCAAAAGCAATTGAAGAAAGGAACATTGAGAATGAGAAAGAGGTATATCTTAGCGTGTTTACTCGCAGGCCTGGCAATGCCGCCACCACTCCCGGCAGCCACTTACCCGCAGGTGTGGACCGTCGGTACTGGGGGAGACCACGCCGGATTTGGACCATATCAAACCGGACAGGCTGGTGAGTTCACATTCGAAACCGATACGGGGTGGATTCTCAATCACTACAGTGCCTACACCACGGGTATCGCGGATGACCACAGTGGCGCCGGCAGCTTCCAGACATTCTGTGTTGAAGGGACTGAGGATCTTTACGCAGGTCAGCACGATGCGGTAACCTTTAGTCAACAGAGTATGTACAACGGGACTGGAAGTACCGGCGGCGGCGTCACATTAACTCTGGGTGCAGCGTGGCTGTATTACGAGTTCGCGACCGGCCAGTTGGACGGTTACAATTACACCGACAC